>MDTG01207389.1_pt1 | contig 17366 bp, 37 predicted proteins | sample 811421 | NCBI WGS metagenome assembly MDTG01 (sample SAMN05326645, study PRJNA326480) | marine metagenome | isolation source: seawater | place: Pacific Ocean: South East | collected 2011
GCGCCCCATAGCCCAAGCGGCCATTGAGACAGGTCGGGAGCCGCCACTTAGATAAGCACCTTGCCCCCGCCTATAAACTGCCTGTAATTGACCAGGTGTGAACCTAGTTCCCTCTGCCTTTTTCCTTAGAGTTGCCTTAACGCTTTCGCTTAGTGGCTTTCTTTTTGGCTTTGCTTTTGCCTTGCTCCGCACGTAATTTGCTCACTTTCTTGATGTTAATTGACTTGCCCGCTTTATATTTTGCGCGAGTCTCTAAGATTTCCTTTTCTTGTTCTTTCTTATTTTTTGCCCCTGACAGATATTTAATTGGAACATTTTTTTTTGTTTTAGCCACTTTTCGCATAATGAACAACTTTATTTTTTCAAATAATAGCATATCAAGCAATTCCCTGCAAATTTCTTTTTATTGGTGCGCCCCATTCTTTAACCTCTGGTTTCCCGACAGCTAAATATCTAAAGGCATCAGCTCCGTGAGAAGTCCAATCATGGAGAGGTCTTGATTTCCAAGCCTTTAATTTTTCATCAAATTGTCTGCGATATTGAAGCAATGCTTCTATCCCTCGGCTACAATTTTTTTGATCAAACCAACATTTGCCGATCATTGCACGAGCCTGTTGTATTCCATCCTCTAATCCTAATCGTGGAGCGATTTCAATGCCATTAAGCCCCAAAGTTTCAAGAACTTCTAGCCTGGATTTACCAGTGCCAAGCTCTCTGACAGCCACATCGTGAGGCAGAATATGCCCTTCGTAAAAATAATCTAATTCATTCAGCACTTTAGCATAATGATCTAGCCCAACGCCTGAGTTTTCATAATAGTTAATAATATGAATTTCTTTCCCGACATACTGGGCAAAAAATATTGCCGTTGAGTCGCCAACCCCTAAATCCCATGCTGTCCAAACCCCGATATTTGTATCATATGGAACATTTGTAATTCGTCCTTTTTCTTGGGCGGTTTTCATTTCTTTTGCATAATATGCGCCCTGGATAGCCGCCTCAAAACTGCATAAATACTCTTGCGAATATCTTTCTTCGCCCATAGTTTCCAAAGCATCAGCAAGTTCTTCGTCATCCAGGATGTCAGTTTGGTCAGCTCTGAACATACAGCTAAACCAGTCCGGATTGTCTTGGGCATTGTTGTATATTTCCCAAAAATCATTCTTGCCTTTTGGAGTTCCAATAAAGGTTGCCCTCCCTTTTCTATCACTCAAGCATGGTCGTATTACTGTCGGCCACGCATTAGCAGGGAAGTCGGCAGGCTCGTCTAATACTACTGAGTCGAAGTATAGGCCACGCATTGCATCGTAATTATCGCCACCGAAAAGCCTTATTCTGGAGCCGTTTGGGAAATCAACTCTAAGCTCGCTTGCATTCGCAATCGCGCCCTCAATATCTCTTGTATATTCCAACAAATAATCCCAAGCTATAGCCTTTGCTTGTCGATAGTATGGAGCAATATATGCAACCCTGACATTTTTAAGCGGGATTGTAAGAGCGTCTTTTATTAAATCATTTATGGCCGCAACAGTTTTCCCGAACCTACGGTGAGCAACAATAACAGCATATCGTTCTGTCCTATTATGAAAATCTTTAACTAATTTTCTTGGTCTATACTGAATTGTCTTCGTTATCATCGTCTAACCATTTGTAAGCAATTATATGTTCTCCATCATCCCCGACGCCTTCAATTCTCTGAGTTTCCTTCCATCCGGCCTGAGTCTTTAAAGCAAAAATAGTTGCCGCTGCATTCCCCATATCTGACTGCTTGGAAAGATTGCTTGCAAATTTCAAAATTTGATTTGCTCTCCCCTTTTTATAGAGTCCGTCTATTTCTGGGTCTCGTTTAATTATTTCGTAAAAAGTTGTCCTGGATATACCCAGTATGTCAGCTATCTGATCAACGGTAAGAAACCGGCTCATTACCTCTAATTGAGCTTTCTGCTCTTCGGTTAACTCTTTGTTTTTTCTGCCCATTTTTTTTTGTCCTTTTATACGCCACCAATAGGTACTTTTATAATCGGGTTAATATCATATCCTTTAGCACTGAAATCTTGTTTTACTATTTTTGAGCCCCATTTCCGGACAAGTGCCTCCATTTGCTCTTTCTCATATTGTATTGTTCTATAATCAGCACAACCGCCAACATTTGTATGCTGTTTTACAAGATAATGGTATGCATTAAATCTGAGGGTTTTTCTGTATTTATTTAAAACTTGCAATGAAAGGTCATAGTCTTCTTTTAATGGGAGCTTTTCGTCATACCGCAAATCTAAACTGTTAAATGCCTGGAAAGGTCCTCCAATATAGCTTTTGAAGGAAAAAGGTGTGTATTCTCTATAAGCACCTTTATCGCTTAATAAATTTACGCCCCAATACTTAATTTTTAAATCGTCAGCCACTTGAAAGCCCATTTCACAAAATTCTTGAAATTCTCCAGGATTAAGTCGATTTGGCTTTTGTTTTTCCCATCTTGCAAGGCCTGTCATATCATCGTCAACCATCACAATTTTATCGGTATCTGCATTATCTAAAATATAATTTCTGACCCTGCACAGGTTTCCTTGCGCGCTATCCGGCACAATCCAACAGTCTAAACCTTCCTTCAGATAGTCTTCGGCCTCAAATTCTGCGACAACATATTTGACAAAAGGGTAATTTCCTTGGGTCGTTGTCCCCTTCGGTCTTTTATAAGAGGGTGCAAAATATCCTATCATGTTTTCAATTTCTTTAAATAATTTGCTCCATTTATAACACGTCCTATGCCTTTAGACCATGGTTTGCCATTTTGTCTCTTACTGTGGACGCTCTCTAACTCAAAATGAGTTTGCGCAGAAAGCCAGTCAATATCGTTATCAAAATACAAAACCACGAAGTTATGAGCCTCGCCAACTTCCTCACTAAATTTTATAGTGCCTTCGGTTTCAGCATCTAAATTGCCAAGTATTTTATCCAATTCAGATTGCTCAAAACCTGTTAATTTTAAATCATATTCTTGATTTTCTAACTCTAATAATTCTTTTAATAAGGTTTTTTCATTCCATCCGGCATCTAACGCTAAGCGATTATCAGCAATAATATACGCTTTTTTTTGTTTTTCTGATAAATGAGAAGCCTGGATAGTTGGAACTTCTTTTAATTCTAATTGTTTTGCCGCCATAACACGACCATGCCCTGCAATAATGCCCTGCTTTTTGTCTATTATAACCGGATTTAAAAAACCAAATTCTTTAATGCTGTCAGCAATTTTATTTACCTGGTGCCCACTATGGGTTCTGCTATTTTGAGCATACGGCACTAAGTCCTCGGTTTTTTTCATTTCATAATTTAACTTTGTCAATTTCATTCTTTCTAATTTGCATTCGTTTTAAGGTTGATGAAAAATCATGCCTTCGTTTATTGTAAATAATTTCAGTTCCATTTTTTTCGTTAATATCTTTTCCAGTGAAGGGCTTATCAAAATATTCTTCGCCAATTATCCGAACATCAAAGTGTTTAAGATTAAATAAATTGCAAAGGTCACTCTCCGTTTCGTACGGCACAATTTCATTAACCCATCTGACAGCTTGTAATTGAATAAATCTTTCCACAACGGTTTGCATTGGGGGCGATTTTTTTTTGTTTTCTCTGCTTGGGTCTATATGGAGCGCACAAACTAAGTAATCGCAATAAAGCCTTGCTTCAGTCAGCATAGAAATATGACCCGCGTGAAGTACATCAAAAGCCGAAGCCGTTATTCCTATTTTGAAATCAGAAGGGGATTTCGTCGTCAAAATCTTGCGCTCCCTGTTCAATTTCTTCGTCACTTACTTGATTTTCAGCCGGAATTTGCGGTGTGCTGTCGGTTGCTGTGCCTGGAGATTGAAAAACTATTTCATTTACCATCAATTCAAGTCTTCCTTTGTCCTCATAAGCTGACGCTTTAGGTCTTCCGGTTACCGTGACCGATCTGCCTTTTTGCATGAACTCCTCTAAGGTTTCGCCTCGTTTACCCCAAATAGCGCAACGCACCCAAGTAGCCGGACGCTTTTCACCGTTTTTGTCTTTTCCATTATCGACCGCCACGCTAAAACTAAGCACACTGTCGCCCGTCTGAGTTTTGCGCAATTCACCGTTTGCGCCAAGCCTTCCGGCCGCTATCATCATCAACATTTTTTTTATCCTTTACTATTCTATCTAAAAAATCAAAATCTTTTAAAAATTTAACTACTCGTCTTGCATCCGTAGCACTGCAAATATTTTTGGCCTCGATGTCCTCCACACCGAAGCCCGCCTTCAATTCTTTTATAACTAATCTAACCTGTTTATCGCTTAGATAGTCACATTTTTTCTTTGTTCTTATAGCACTGCCCACAATACCATTTGCCTAGTTTATTTTTTTTTGGTTCAAAATTTTCTCCAAAAGAAGCTCCCCAAATATCGCCACAAACGTGACAAGGATGCCAAAAAATTTTGACATTTTGTCCTTTTAATTTTCTAAATCTTGGAGTTGTATCTGCCGTTGTTTTCAATTCGGAAAATCCTTTGGTCGGTATCCTTCTGAATAAGCAACGATCAACCGCATCATTCTGGGAGCGGGATTTCTTGCAGTTTTTTTATCCGGTGACATTTCGAGCCTTCGCACTGTTTGAGCATCGGTATCAATCAATGCTCCCAATTGCTTTTGCGTCAACCCAAGCTGTTTTCTAATGGATTTGATTTTTTCGTGACTTTTCATTTGCCTTTAATACTTGTCTAAGTTCGTGCTTAAATTCCTCCAAGGCAACGAACGCTTCCACAGTTTCCAAATTATCTAAATGGTCGAGTCGATGAATAACGTATCTAATATCAACCCGATCATCACTCATAAAGTTTACTTTCTGCCCAGTGGACAAATTCTTTTAATTGCTCCCCTTCAGCAATTTCATTATTACTTGCCGCTTGCTTGAGAGCAGAGCGAGGTTCTAAGCCCTCAAACGTATCCATATATTGAATAGCTTCATTCAGAGCTTGGTCAAAACGCGAGGTAATGGTTTTATAATTAGACATTGACCATATCCACGCAACTTATAACGTAATCAACGCCCTTTGAAACACACGCAGAAAAATGCTCTCTATCTGAGGGAGTAACATTAATCATATTAGTAAATTCTCCCCTATGACAGCTTGCAGTATCTACAATATATAAATGTCCATCACCGTGAAGTATGAGCGATCTGCCATTTGAGCCATCGGCTCGCATTACCATTAATTCGTTAAGTTCCATATGAGGGTTATTCATTTCTAATCTCCTATTAGCGAGGCTCATTGCCTCTATAATATAAATATAGGGACGGTTGACCCTAAAAGCAAGCCCTCCGCCCCTATTTTTTTATCCCCAATCTTTAAAATCGCCCTGATCAATTCCCCAAGAATATCCGGCATAATATGCTGAAATTTGTTCTTCGGTCATTTGGTACTCTTGCACTTTTGGAGTGTTTCCAGTTCCACCGATATAGTAATGAGGTTCTCTCGGTCTGCGATAATAAGCATCGGCTGAGCCACGATCAAAAGCACCACCATGTCGAGCGTCATATTCTGCGCCCTTCCAAACAGTAACATTTCCCATTTATTCAGCCCCCTTTTCATGGTCACGATCATCAATAAATCGCAAAATTTTAGGCAAGAGTTTATAAATGCAAGTCTTATGATTTATTCTCCCACTAATAAGCGCATTTTCAACCCAGTCACTTTGATGGCCGCTCCATAAATCCCAACGGTTCTCAATATAATCTAACACTAAAAGAAATTTCTTTGCTCTTTTTGTATCTGGCATTGAAGTGAATTTTGCACTGTCATAACCTAATTCAGTTACGTCAATGCTATAGTCCATGATAGCAATCTTATCCATTTATTCAGCCTCCTTAATTAAATGGTAATTAGCGAAATACGAGCCATCGTCATGAAATACTTTTTCTGTATTTATGATATGTCCGTCCTCACGCAGATTATAAATTCTAGCGGCAAGTCTAGTAATTTTATACATATGGATTGCTTCAAAAGAAGTAATCCCATTATATTTTCTTAAATGATTAAGAATTTTATTTTTTTGAGTAATTTTCATTTACTTGTCCTTTGCTTAAAAGGGGGCTTTCGCCCCCTTGGTTATGATCTTAACATTTCGGGAAGTTCGTTATTCTTTATTAATTCCCTGACTTTTTCATTTAGTCTATTGAGGTGGTAATCCTCTCCGTATTTCTGAATTAGTTGATTAGCTAAGTCAGTAGTTTCAGTTAAATCGTCAACTGTTGCCGGAGCAAAAAATCCACCAGTTACAACTTGATAAAGAAAGCAAATATACTTCTGTTCAATTGTATAGTCTTGATTATTCATTTACTTGTCCTTTGCTTTTGAGGGGGCTTTCGCCCCCAATATTAATATTTTTCTGAAGTAACAATAACGGGGTCGCTACCAAGAAGAACGTTAACTTCTAATTTATACCACTCGTCTGTACGTCCATATTTAGCGTCTATCATATAAGTTTCGCACATTTTTTTTTCTTTAATCAAAGCAACTTTATAGCCTTGAACGTTTTCAACATAATCAACTGCTTTATTGATATATCGTAAATCTAAATTGCTTATTAACATTTTTTTGTCCTTTGTTTTTACTTCTTATAGCTAATAAGTAGGGACAGCTGACCCCCTTTTCAAGTCTTTCCCTCCATAATTGTTAATAAATTTTTACTTTTATTTTTGTTTGCCTCAAAAACAGCGATAGCAAAACCTCGTGGAGTTGCGCTCCTTATATTTTTTGTCTTTTGAGTTTTACCGCCCAACTTCATTATTTGCTTTGAATATCCATTTCCATAATATGCCGAGCAATCCACTGGTTTTTGTTCCGGCATTTTGAAATCGCTATTAGTCCAAAGACAGGTCTTTTTTCTATAGGCATCTTTTGCCGGAATATATTCTGGCCATTTAGGATGTTCCGCTAAATGTTCTGGGATGTAACCGCCATATTCAAAAGGGTGAAATTTATGATCTGGTTTTCTCCAGAGGCTAGATAAAACGCTGACCGGATTTTCTATAAAAAATGGCACTTTCAAAGCCGTGAATAGCTCTTCGCACCATATCGCATAATCAGCCGCTTTTCTTTGGAAGTCTGGGTCAATCTTTCTTTTTGTCTCAAAGTGAGCCGCCCCTGATACAGCCAAGTCCGTACAAACCGGAAAGGCCATCGCAAAGACTACCTCTTTGTCAGCGAGGCTATCATAAATTTTATGCAGATTTTCTATTTCGTGCAAATCTTTATGAATATATTTAATGACGCCACCGCCCTTGAAGGTATCAATATCAGGCCAAACAACTTGAGCATCGCCATATTCCTCATGTTGGATGTCATAGGCTAGGCAGGTATAACCCGCCTTCGCCCATGGTATCAAAGCCTCGCCAGTATAATCGTAAAGGCTGATAACAATTTTATTGCTATTATCCACGAGGTAAGCCCTCCCAGATTTTGCGAACTTTTTCTATTGGCATATCATTAACAAATTTTGCGTCTGGATGTTGCCTTAGAACATAAGCCCTTAAATCTTTTTCTGGCAATTTACCTTTTCGCCACTGAACAACTTTAACAACAGGTAATAAGTCAAGGTATGCACCACCCTCTTTGTCTGCTTCCATAATCTGAGCAACGATATTATTTTTGAGAGTACGCTTTATTTCTTTGTCCACCTCATAAAGGCCAACCTGTTCATTACACCATCTATCAAAAGTTTGCTTAAAACCTTCCGGAACATTTTTGTATTTTCCTTTATCGGTATATGGTAATTTAGCAAACTCCTCGTCTAATTTTTTAAGAGTAGCATAAAATTCGCCTTTAAATTTTGGATGTTCGTGCTGATAATCGCAACCGCCATGACCATCATTTCCAACAATAGCGAACGGCTTTCCATTAAGATAAACGTTTGCTTCATAGCAATAAGTTTCTTCGCTTTTGAATTGTGCTAATTTAATAGCTTTCATTTCTAATTTATTTAACATTTTTTTGTCCTTTTGTTTTTAACTATAAATTTTAAGTAGGGACATATGACCCTCTTTTCAAGTCTCTTTATTTATTTTTTTTCTTGCCTCAATTGCTTTTAATAAATGGCCGTCAGTCCAACGCTCGTCATTAAACCAGTTATGTAGGTATGGAATATATTGAATATCGGTTTTTTTGTAAGCAAAAACCTGGAGATCAAATATTTCTTTTAATTCTTTTTCTGAAATTTTTTTCAATGCCTGGATAAACGCACGCTCAGCTTCTTTTCGTTTTGCCTGGCGTGGATACTGAGTCCAAAAATAATCAAATAAATCTTTAATATTCTCTTTTGTTAATATTCCTTGGTTAATAGTTCCTAGGTTATGGGGTGGAATATTTTTCGGTGACAGGGTGGAAATATTTTCCGCGGGGGGTGGAATTTTTTGGTCATCAAATAATAAGCGATATTGGTTTGAAGTTTGAGAGCCATTTGCCCTTTTTCTTTCTATTATCTCAATGAGTCCCAAGCCTTCCAAAACGGTTAAATGTTTTCTAATGCTTCGGTCTGACATTTCACAAACGTCTGCTAGGCGTTTCTGACTTGGTATGCAAAGCCCTGAGACACCGTTATGGTGATCTGCGAGCCAATACAGCACAATTTTAGTTGATGGCTGAAGCCCCTTCTGCTTCATTGCTAGAGCCGTCCAATAATGTGACATTTAAAAACCTCTTTATTTTATTTTTATTTTCGTTATTCTGTCCCCGCAAAGCTTCTCTTTGCTGCGATACTAGGGCATAGTATCCGCCTCTTTAAACTCAAAAAGAGCCAATTAAGGCTCTTTTTTTTTATCTTATTAAATAATCAATTCAAAGTATTTTGTTCTGATGTATTAAATAATGCTTTGTAACTTAGTATTCCATTCTCGCTAACACGCCAGTGGCCTCCCTGAGTGTCCGTCCATAACATCAAAGGCACGTCTTCCACTGGAACACGTTCAACAAAGCCGGCTTGCTCTAAGCTGAACAAGGCAGAGCCATGAACCCCAATGTCCTTTGCCGTGAAATGTTCACCGTGATGTTTTTGGGCAGAATAAATAGCTTTGATGGTTCTTTTTCGGCTATTACTTAAAAAATATTTTCGCATTTTTACCTCTTTACGCAAATTCCATTATTTTTTCTACAGCGGTGTCCATATCGCCAGTTGTCCAATTTGTAAGATATTCTTTCAAAATTACATCAAGCACATCGCTATAAAGTTTTTTAAACTCAGCTTCGTCCATTTTATTAAAGCTGATACTTTTCGGCACTACTTTGACTTTCCCTTCTGGTGTCAACTCTGGCGTGTAGTATCCTGCCTTCACAGTCACAAAATTCCGGAACATTTCAAAACTGCAACGAGCATTCCCCCATTGAGTCTCGATTTCCGGCCATTCGTGATTGTCAAATGCTACTTTGAGCATACTGAAAAATTTGCGGTGAAATTTATTATTTCTATTTTCAGTGACATTTACCGAAATAGGCTTGCCCAATTTAAGAGCATGAAACCAGTTGCTAGCTTCATCATCGTGAGGGACAAGCCCCGAGTGAGAGCGAAAGAAATTAAGCTTTGCCATCAATCTGGTACTTAGAGAGTTCATCTATAAGCCCCTTTATTTCTGAGTTAAATTCCCAAACTGCACTAATAATTTCGTTGGCAAGTTTGTTATCTAATTCAAGCCTTTTCCGGTACATTTGCATATTTTCCGGAAGTCTTGGGTCATAACTAATAAAATCGCACCATTTTTTGCGAGTACACAGCATTTGCCCAGTCATTTGCAGAATATATTTTTGCGGGATTTTATCGGTTAAAATTGTATCAATATGGGTTTTTGTGGTTGGACACTTTATTTCTATTAACCCATCGTCAACAAAACCATCCGGTGAGGCACCGAAATCAACTATATCCGGATGCTTTATAAATCCAACGTCTTTTATATCTACGTCAAATAAATACTCATAATGAGTTTTAGCATTTGCCTCATTCTCTATTCCCCATTCCATAGCGGCATTAGTGAAAAGAGTTTCATTTGGCGTTCCGGTCAATCTCTCTGCCAATACTTGCTTTTTATATCCTTCTCTTGTCTGACTTACTCCCGATTTGGTTTTAGCCATAACATCCGAAAGGCGGGATGCAGTTACGCACCCCGCTCTGGCAAGATGCCATTCCTCAGTCCGCTGTTCCATCAGCCGAACCTTTTTGCTTTTTTAATTCTATGACAGCATTTTCTTGAGCCGCTTCGTAAACAGTCTCAATTTTTTCCTCTGCTTCCTCTGCTTGCAACTGTTCACCAAACTGTTCAGCAATTTGCTTTTGCAATTTAGTTTTAAGCAATCCTAAACATTTTTTTGCTTGATCAATATTTAATTCCTCTACTTTTGAAACCCCATAGACCTTGAGCATTTTTTTCTCATTGGTATTGGTTTCTTTTACAAGATCATCAATTTGCACCATTTGATCATCAGTAATTAATTGAGGTTTAGCTACAACAGCCGCATTTCCGTCATCGTCTTCAGCCGCCAATCCCGCCATCATCATCAAGCCATAACGCCTTGCATAAGTAATAGCTGAACCGTAGCCTTGCATATCATTTTTTGAAACGACAAGCGGCACATAATTGTGCAAACTTTCACCGCTTTCGCCATGAATAAAAACAGTCGTGACAGCTAAGCCATTTTCCGTTTCGCTTTCAACTGGTTGAATTACAGCAATTCCATTACTGTTTAACGCTTCCATGCAAGCATCCATAACTGACGCAAGGTCTGCGTATTTAGATTTAAAATGCGGGTTTGTACTTGTTTTTAAAGCTTTACCCATTTGTAATTGCGCTTTAGCTAGCGCAGTTGCTATTCCTTTTACTCCAGACATAGTATTTAACTCCATATTAGCACAGCGATTAATCCGCTGTATAAGATTACGAAAAGTGCTAAAGCACCAATTAATTCACCAACAAGTTGTCCTGGACTAACTTGAGTGAATGCCTCTTTAATTATTGCAAGTGTTTCCAATTTGTCCTCCGTTCTTGCTGACGTCACCCTATATTCTTGTTAATTCTTTCTCAAGTCTTTATTTTTTTATTTTTTTTGTTATGGTGGATTTATGCAAGTTCAATTGCCTTGGATGCCCAAAGAATTGAGCCCTAATTCTAGGGTTCATTATATGAAAGCGGCAAAGATAAAAGCCCAGTACAAGCTCGCTTGTTTCGGGTTCTGCAAATCCGCGCTTATGCCGTTCCAGGGAAACGTCTTGCTCTCAATAACATTTCACCCGCCAGATAAGCGAAAACGTGACTTAGACAATATGCTAGCGGCTCTTAAAGCGGGTCTGGACGGCTTGTCCGAAGCTATTGGGGTAAATGATTATAATTTTGCAATCACCATACGTAGAGGCGAGCCTGTTCAATATGGGGCCGTAAACATTAAGGTTTGTCCAGATGAATTTGCTCAATAAGCCGCCACTTGGTTTAAAAGAACCAAAACAAAAGAAAAACGCTAAGAGTAAAGAACATTTAAAAAAGGTTAAATCTTTACCCTGCATTATTTGCAATCACCCGCCACCGAGCGATGCCCACCACGTAATTTGCGATAGGTTTGGTTCTCGAAAAGCAAGCGATTTCGACACAATACCGCTTTGTAAAAATCACCATCAAAACGGTAAAGACGCAATCCACAACAGCAAAAAACGGTGGGTTGAAAATTATGGGAAAGATTATTTATTTTTGCCGGAGGTTTTGAAAAAGGTCAATGCAATCTAAGCTTAATAAAGAAGAATTAGCAACGTACAAATTTTTAAAGCAAGAATATGATAAATGTGCGGCAGAAGTTTGGCGATTAGATAGTCACATAAGCGCAAAAATTAACTTATGGGTTGCCAAAAAAGAGCTTTCTAATTTTACCAGGGAAAAGAATATTGGTGTGGGCTGAAGGGCAGAGAGAGCAAAAACAGGACAAGTTTAAAAAAACTCACTGCCAAGACTATGCCTCAGCCCACAAAATAAGCTTTAATCATAAAATTTTTTAAAGGTCTATTAAAGTTTTTGATTTTTCAAAAGTTTCTTTATTTCGTCTAGACCAACCTTTTCCATAAATTGAATAGTCATCAAGCTTTCTGTAAAAGCCTTCTCTAGCATCGTAATACTTTTCCACTAAATCAAGCGGGTCATTGTCGTGCATTGCTTTCAAGGTTTGATTGCCAATCGCACCATCAGCCGTAACGCCAAGTATTCTTTGAAAAAGTTTTGCTCCTCTAGAGGGTCCGGCATTCACAGCCATATCTGCAATGCTGTAGTCCAAACCGCTGTATAAATCATTTCCGCGAATTGGCGTCCAGTAATCCTTTTCGTAAAAAGGTTTCACATCGTCTTTTGTCAAAGCCTGCATAACTTCTTTTGGCGCAGGCTTACCTGTCCATTTAGCCCAATTAAAAGCTGTGACACCCAACATTGTTGAGCCTTCATTGCCGTGTCCGTCACCCTGAGAATTTCCTTTGTCGCGTTGATCGTCAGTAAACCCGCCTTCGTGGTGCATAAGCATATCAAAAAAGCCTTGCCAATTTTTTTCTGCCATTATTTTCTCCTCGTGAATTGTTTATAGCCTTTCACACCGAAAGAGGCCGAAATTGCAATTCCTAAACTGTAAAAATACCAGTCCGGTGCTTTTTGGAGTTGCTCAAAGCCCCTGTCCACAATGCCCTCGGCACCGGGTATGAAGGCTAAAATAAGTGGGATTGACAACACAATAACGAAAAATTCGTCTTTCCAGGATGACTTGCTATTCTCTGCCATGATGCGCTCCCAATCAGCAACGCTTGTTTTTTCAGATAATAGTATTTTTGCTTTTGCTTCCGCTTCGGTAAGCTTTAATTTTGCCTCTGCGGCCTGTTTGGTAGTCTTGGCATCTAACCAACTACTCGCCAGACCCGCAACAGGTCCAAGTAATTGTCCTATCATTTATTGCTCCCCATATTTGTGAAGCCAAAATATGCCGCAGTTACACCTGAGACCGCAACGACATAAACAGCCGCAATATCAGCTAGTAACATAGAAGCTTGTTCTAATCCCATCCAAGAAGCCAGGACAATAGCAAAAGGGTACAAAACCATACCGCTAAGAGCAAACCAAGTCATTCTAAGTTGTGCGTCTCTTTTTGCGTCTGCGTCCTCCATCATTCGTCGGCGGTCTTCAAGCATTATTTGGCGTTCGTCCGGATCAATTTTTCCATTATCGTTTAAATCGTACTTAGCTTTTGGCATTTAAAAAACTCCTAGCAACCCTTAGGTCACTTGTTTGTATAGCAACTTTACCGTCTTTTGTATACACTACGTAACGATTTTGCTTAACTTCAATTATCGTCACTTAGCAAAATGCACTCCAAAATCATGTCGTTAGAAGTTACCAATACTTTCGCCTTATCTCGCTCCACTATGCAAGTTTCTTTATCAACGTAAGTATCTAACAAATAATATTGTAAATGATCCGTCCGGATAAAATGAAACCAAACTAAAGCATAAGTTACCAAGGCCAAAAATCCATGATGTCGAGCCACCCCATATAGTGCAAGTAAGCCGTAGAGCCAATGACAGCCGCTGTGAGAAGCAAAACGATTGCCACAGCAGTCAACGCTAGGTCTGCCCTTTCTTGCGCCTCACGCCTCGCCCTAGCCTCTGCCTCACGTTTTTCTGCTAAAACTTCTCGCCTCAGTTTCAGCAAGGTATTCCAATGAGAAGGTCCAAGTGATTCGCATATGAAGCGTTTCAATTCTTCCTCGGCCTCTGCCGCTTGCCTAAGTTTGGCAAATCTTTCCATTGCAATAGCGTTTACGTTTTTTCCGCTTACACCTTTTTTTTGGAGTTTTTTCTTTGCATTATCCGTTGCGTCGAAAAATTGTCCAATTTGCTTAGATAATGAGGCAACGCTCTTGCCGGCCGCCAGGCCTGTTTTCAGTCCGGCTAATAGGGTTAACGGGTCGATTTTTACCTCCCATCGCTAAGAGAAGGTCGCTTGACCAAAAAATCTAAAGTACTTTCCAGGGATTTTACACGAGCTTGTAATTTTACAATTTGATTGAATTGAATGATAAAGCCTTCTTGCGTTTCGTAAACGTCCTCAAACTCGTCATAAATTTCGTCTATCGTTTCGGCTCCATCGTCCTCAACTTCAATAATATACTCTATTATTTCGTCTATGCGTTCTGTATTTTCCTCTACGTCTCGAATAAGATTTGTTCGGTCTGTAGCGTTATTTTCTATAGTTAAGGTTTCGACTTGTTCCGTAAGGCCTTCAATAATTGAAGCCTGTGAGCTTGCATACCAAATGCCACCGCCCACAGTTGAAACGATAGCCACCACCGCAGAAGCGGCAACTGCTATGTTAACCTTGGGCAAATCCATTTAATAACCATTAGCAATTAATTTACTGTAATCGCCTGATAATAATTTTTTCTTTATATACTCATTTAATTCTTGACTGCCTATTTTAGCACCGCTTTCTTTTACCCATTGCTCAACAAGGACAAAAGGAATTGACCCCGCAAGTCGCATTTCTGATTTGCGGTTGTGACCATCTATATTGCGTTCTTTATTAAAATCTAAAATGCGCTGAACGTCTTGAGTTCTTACAACGTGAAGTTTGTTGTCTTCCTCTTTTATTTTAGTTTTCAATAAATCTTGCATTATTGCCATGCCTCATTAATATCAGCAGTTTGAGGGTCGTCAGCTTTTAACGTTCCGTCTTTATTTCGAGCTCTTTTTTTTTGAGCCTTTGCCGCAGATTTTTCTGCAAATCCATTGCTTACCATTTCTTTTGCAACAGCTTCAGAAACTTCGTAAACTTTGCCAATTTCGGCTTTTTCACCATTTACGAAAACACGATCAGTTTTTGCCTTTATTTTTGCCATTTTAAAACTCCAATTATCCAGGGAAAAGGGGCTGATAACAGCCCCCTTCGTTATTATGAAATATCAGCTACAACACCGTGAGCTTTTTCTGAAGTCACTTGTAAACCGTACTCAACAGAAATTAATCTGCGCTCTGAGTGACCAGTTTTAGCAAGCGGTTCTTGCTTCGCAGTTTGTAGATAAGCAACTGAAGCATAGTTCGGGTCGAGTACAAAAACGTCTCTGCTACGAACGTGGCGCGCTGGCACGATCTGAACCTCGCCGAAGTCACTGACATAGACGTCAATGGCCGCCATGAGCTTCGCGTCTTCTGCTTCTTTATAGCGAGTTGCATTACCTGTGAACGCTGAAATGGTTTGTTTCTGCGCTGATCCACAAAGTACAACACTAGGCTCTGCACCGCTATCCCAACATTCCTTGATAACACCTTTTAAAAGGGTCTCAGTAATTGCTCGCATATTACCGGCACTCGCATCTGTAGCGGCCGCATTTGGAAAGCCCGCACTACCCGAGCCGGAAGTCGTCCCATTTGCGCCACCAGTTCCCCGATCAACGTTTGTAGTCAAGAAAGCCGGTAAACCCGCTGTTTGTCTAGCTGTACCAGAAGCACCTGCAGAGCCTGCCACGTTGCTTAGAAGCATTGCTTCCATATCACGTTTTAGCTCCTTGAGCTTGTAAGCGACTTGTTCAGCAACAGTTTGAGCATCACCGACGCCATTCACCGCTTCTGCTGTAGCAGAAACTTCAACAACTTTGTCGGAAATTTGTGTGTAGTTGCCTTTTCGAACCGCATTAGTTCCGGCATCATTGCCAGGAGCGGCTTCGCCTTCAATTACACGGTTTGACGTAGAAACTGCGGCAAGATCAACTTCTGCCCACTCAAAAAAAGTGTTGTCTACGTTTCGAGTTCCAATAGTAGACATAAAAATAGTCTCTGTTGGAGTGATAGACGCTAATGCGTCTTGAATGTCTTCACGAATAGTTGTGACATCGTAAGTTTCGTTAGTATTAGCTGTAACGCCCATGCCTTTTTCCTTTCTGTTTTAAGACAAGAGAAAATTGACCACGTCTTTCTGTGATCCGGTTTTACGCATTTTTTGCCGCGCTCTTTCTGCTTTTTTCTTAGTTCCGTCTTCCACTTTTTTAGCTCCAGGTTTAACCATGGGTCTTGCATCTTTTGTTTTTGCAACAACTCCTTGTTTTTTCTGGCGCAGTTTCTGATAGGCAACTGCATCCTTCATCACTCTAAATTCCCAAGTGTGAACGAGGTTTTTTAAAGTTTGTGGAGGCACCCCATAATAATTGATAGCCGTTTCTGCAATATCTCCCAAAAGCGCTTTGCTTTTTTCTGGGTCTTTGAGTTCAGGAAGTTCTTGCAATAAGAGTGCTCCTTGTTCCCTCGCATAAGCATCAAGATCAGCTTTTTGTTTTTCTAAAGCTAAACTTCGTGATTGCTCTAATTCGACTTTCTTAGCCTCAAATTCAGCTAGTTTTGTATTATATTCACCTAATTCAATCGCATACGCCATTGGGTCACTGTTAGCCAGTTCCAGGGATGGTTTCTTAGGTTGTTGGGGTATATTGCCGCTCTCGACTTCTGCAAGAATTGCATCAAGTTTGGCGCTTCTTTCTGCTTGGCTTGAAAGTTGCGCATCAAGTTCTTTTCTTAACCTTGCGTTTTCTTCCATACCTTTTTGAATGTAATCTTGTCCGGCGGCACTTCGCTTTAGCTCCCCTAAGGTTGCCTTCTTTATTGATCCGTCTGATTTAAATTCAATCTCCAGATCGTCAGAAAGTTCTGCGGGAACGGCAGTTTCAGCCGAAATCTGTTCATCCTCAATGTCGAGGTCATCTTCGCTTAATTCAAGCTCAGCTTCCTCAGTTGCATCCTCACTCTCAGCAATAGGTTCATCAACGTCAGTCTGATCATTTTCAGTTGCCTCTATTGGTTCGTCATTTGCTTCGTCAGAATTATTTGCAGTAACTGGAGCTTCCATAATTAATTGAGCGGCTTCTTGTATACTGCCTTCACGTGGTTCAGTCGTCATAGCGGTGCCTTACCTTTTTCTATGAATACCTCAGCATTTATATCTGCTTGTAAAAGGTATTCTATTTCATTTAATGCCCTTAAAATGGCGTGAGCATCCTCACGTTTCTCCACTTCTTGAGCGGTGGTTTTTGCGAAAATATCTTTTTGTTGTTCTCGCAAATCTTGTAAAACGGCTCGGAAATCTGGATTTTCCCTTAATTTATGCGCTCTCCGCGCCCTCTCCTTGTAATCCGATGCCATTTATATTTCCTCTGTTAAATACTCTTTCTGCGTCTTGTTCTCTTTTTATAGCTTCACCGTCAATGGTTTGTCCATATTGTCCCATCAATTTTGCAGTTTGCACTGCTATTTCTTGAATTAGTTTATCTCTAGCCAGATCATCTTTTGCCGCCATTTCCACTAA
>MDTG01368242.1_pt1 | contig 17366 bp, 17 predicted proteins | sample 811421 | NCBI WGS metagenome assembly MDTG01 (sample SAMN05326645, study PRJNA326480) | marine metagenome | isolation source: seawater | place: Pacific Ocean: South East | collected 2011
AGATTTCTAAATCCGGATAGAGTTTCAATGCCTGATTTTGATATAGATTTTTGTGAGGAAAAAAGAGATCAAGTATTTGAATATTTAAAAAGAAAATATTCAGGAGGGGTAGCGCATATAATAACTTTTGGTAAGTTAAAAGCTAGAATGGTTTTAAGAGATGTGGGTAGAGTAATTGGCTTACCCTATGGACATGTAGATAAAATATGTAAAATGGTACCTTTTGATCCATCCAGACCCTTAACCTTACAAGAGTCAATTAATAAAGAGCCAAGATTTAAGGAAGAAGTTAGAAATAATAAAAAAGTAAAAAAACTTTTAGATTTATCTTTAAAACTTGAGGGCCTTAATAGAAATATGGCTACACATGCAGCGGGAGTAGTAATAGCAGGAAATAAATTAGCAGAACAATTTCCACTTTATATCGACCATACTTCAAATCTAATTTTGCCATCAACTCAATATGATATGTACTCATCTGAGAATGCTGGACTTGTAAAATTTGATCTATTGGGATTAAAAACTTTAACAGTAATAGACAAAACTTTAAAAAGATTAAAATTAAAAAAAATAATTTTAGATATAAGTAAGATTGATCAAAATGATGAAAAGGTATTTTCGTTACTTGCAACTGGTGAAACTACAGGCCTGTTTCAATTAGAAAGCGCTGGTATGAGAGACGCGATCAAACAAATGAAGCCTAATAAATTTGATGACATCATTGCTCTTGTTGCATTATACCGTCCAGGACCAATGAGCAACATACCTATTTACAACGATTGTAAAAATGGCATAAAAGAACCTGATTATATACATCCAGTTTTAAAAGAAATATTGAAACCAACTTATGGAATAATTATTTATCAAGAACAGGTAATGCAAATCGCACAAACCTTAGCTGGTTTTACTGCTGGTGAAGCTGATATTTTAAGACGAGCAATGGGTAAGAAAAAAAAAGCAGAATTAGACAAACAAAAAGAGAGATTTGTTAATGGAGCGCTTAAAAATGGAATAGCAAAAGATGTGGCTAATTTTGTTTTTACAAAAATTGAACCATTTGCACAATATGGTTTTAATAAAAGTCATGCTGCTGCTTACGCACTTATTGCTTATCAAACTGCCTATTTAAAAACTTATCACAAAGAGGATTTTATTGCAGCTACCATGACAACAGAGTTAACAAATACATCAAAGCTAAGAGAATTTGTTGAAGAATTAAAAAGATTAAATATCGAAATAATTAAACCATCTATTAACAAATGTTTTGCTGAATTTAAAGCGGTTGAAGGAAAAATCTATTATGGCTTAGGCGCTATTAAAAGTGTTGGATTTGAAGCTATTTCAAATATATTAAAAGAAAGAGATGCGAATGGCAAATTTCAATCGTTTGTTGATTTTATCAATAGAGTAAATTCTAAAGATGTGAATAAACTGCAATTAGAAGGTTTAGTTAAGGCAGGTGTATTTGATGAGTTTGATAAAGACAGAAATAAAATTATTAATTCTATACCTAAAATAATTCAACAAATTAAGAATATTAATGATGATAAATTCAATAATCAATCAAATCTATTTGAAAATCAAGATAGTGTTAAAAACTTTTTTGAATTTCTACCCACTAAACCTTGGGAACAAAAAGAATTATTAACAGAAGAATTTAAATCCTTAGGGTTTTATTTATCAGATCATCCTCTTAATGAATATGAGGAAATTTTTAATCAATTAAAAATAATCCCATATAATAAGTTTCAAAATAACGATGAACATGAAGGAGTAGTTGCAGGTACCATTATGTCTATTCAAGAAAAAAAGAGCGCAAAAGGAACTCCATATGGAATTGTCAAATTTAGCGATAAACAAGGCGAATTTGAGCTTTTTTTATTTGCTGAACTACTCGTATCTAATAGAGATAAGCTGAAAGAGTCAGAGTCATTTATTTTAACACTTCAAAAAGATAAAATTGCAGGCGATGAAACAAAAAAAAGAATAAATGTAAGAAAAATAACAAGTTTGGATGATGCGCTTAACAAACCTTATTCAAAAGTAACTATTGAGCTAAAAAAGAATTATAATATTGATGAAATTCGTGAACTTTTGTCAATTAACGGCGACACAGAGATAAACTTAGTCATCAAGGATAGCAATAATAAAGCGGCCTATTATTCACTTCAGAACAATAGAAAGTTTGATTTAAAGCATCTTAAGGCCTTAAAAGCTAAGGAATATGTGGAAAAAATAACTGTTTAGAGTGTTGATTTTTTAGCTTGTTTGTATATATCAGAGATTAATTTCGCACACAGATACAAGGGTGTTTCCCTACCGGTCCATTAATTTGGAATTTCTGTGGTGGATTAACCGGAAAATAAATATGAACGTACCAAAAGTAGATATAAAACAATTATTAGAAGCAGGTGTCCACCTAGGACACAAAACTTTAAGATGGAACCCAAAAATGAAGAGATATATTTTTGGAGAAAAAAATTCTATCCACATAATAGACTTAACTCAAACTGTAGATTTTCTTAAAAATGCATTAGTGCAACTGCATAAAGTAATTTCTGGAGGGGGTAAATTGCTTGTAGTTTCAACAAAAAAACAGGCATCAGAACAAGTAAGTGAACTAGCAAAAGAAACAAATCAGTATTTTGTTAACTATAGGTGGTTGGGTGGAATGTTAACAAATTGGAACACTATTCAAAATTCAATTAAACGCTTAAAAAAACTTGATGATCAATTGTCAAAAGAAAACTTAGGTTTTACAAAAAAAGAAATCTTAAAATTCACAAAAGAAAGAGAAAAACTTAAAAGATCCCTCGGCGGGATATCTGAGATGAAAAAAACACCTGATTTAATTTTTATAATTGACACAAATATTGAATCTTTAGCCGTTGCTGAAGCAAAAAAACTTGGTATTCCTATAATTGCAGTTTTAGATACTAATTCAGATCCAACTGGAATTGATTTTCCTATTCCAGGAAATGACGACGCTAGAAGGTCAATCAATCTTTATTGTGAATTAATAAAAAACACAATCAAAGATGCAGAAAAATTTATTAAAGGCTCTGAAGAAAAAGAAGTTGAAAATAAAAAAACTTCTTCAAAAAAAAAATAATTTAAAATAACCATTCAATGTCAAATAAAGATTTATTAGATAATATTAAAAAACTTAGAGAGATGACTGGTGTAGGGTTTAAAGATTGTAAAATTGCTTTAGACGAAACTAAAGGCAATATCGAAAAATCAGTTGAATTTTTGAGAAAAAAAGGAATAGCAAAAGCATCAAAAAAAATGAGCAGAACTGCGTCTGAAGGATTAGTTTTAATCAAAGAAGTTGATGGAGAGATTTCAATACTTGAAATAAATAGTGAAACAGATTTCGTAGCAAAAAATAAAGATTTTATAGATTTTTGCAAAGAACTGTCAGAAATAAATTTTTCCTCAAAAGGCAATTTAGAAAAATTAAATGAAACAAAAATGACTAACGGATCTTTAGTAAAAGATAATTTGGTTAATTTAATAGCTAAAATTGGTGAAAAAATTACAATCAGAAGAGCTAATTTTTTTGACAATTCTTCTGGTTTAAATTTTTTTTATGTACATTCAGCAATAGAAAAAAATATAGGTAAAATTATTTCTGTAGTTAAATTAAAGGGTCTAAAAAAAGGACAAAATGATCAAATTGGAACAAAAATTGCCATGCACATCACGGCATCTAATCCTTTAGCTATAGATAAAGATGGTATTGATAAAAAAATTATAGACAAAGAATTAGAAATAATAAAAGCAGAAATAACAAATTCAGGAAAACCAGAAGAAATGGCAGAAAAAATCTCAAAAGGTAAAATAACAAAGTTTTTAAACGATAATTCTCTTTTAAATCAATTGTGGATTATGGATCCCAAAAAAAAAGTATCTGATATATTGAAAGAAAACTCTTTAGATACAGAAATAAAAGTTTTAAATTTTATTAAGTATAAAGTAGGAGAAGGAGTTTAGAAAGTGAGTAGCGAATTTAATGAAAGCAATTATTCATCTAAGATGGATAAGAGCATAATTTCTTTAAAAAAAGATATTTCTACATTAAGAACTGGCAGAGCAAATACCAACATGCTTGATACAATTAAAGTTGATGTTTATGGTCAGCTGATGCCTATCGAACAACTTGCAACTGTAAGCGTACCAGAGGCAAGATTAATTTCTATACAAGTATGGGATAAATCTAATTTAGCTTTGATAGAGAGCTCGATACAAAAATCAGAACTAGGAATAAATCCTCAAGTTGATGGTCAAATAATACGATTAAGAATTCCTGACTTAACTGAGGAAAGAAGAAAAGATTTAATAAAAATTTTAAAAAACATGGGTGAAAAAGGTAAAGTCTCCATAAGAAATATTAGAAGAGAAGCTAATGAAGATTTAAAAAAACAGTTGAAAGATAAAGTTATTTCTGAGGATCAAAATAAGAGTTTTGAAAAAACTATTCAGAAGTTAACTGATGCAAACATAGAAAATATTGAAAAACTTATAACAGAAAAAGAAAAAGAGATTATTCAGATATGAATAAGCTTAACCATATTGCCTTTATTATGGACGGCAATGGTAGGTGGGGTAAAAAAAAAGGAAGAGGAAGAAACTTCGGTCACCTCAAAGGAGTTGAAACAGTAAAAAAAATTGTTAAAAATTCAATTAAACTAAAAATTCCGATTATTACTTTTTACGTATTTTCATCAGAAAACTGGAAAAGACCAAAAAAAGAAGTTAATTTTTTATTCAAACTTATTAAAAATTATTTTTTAGAGGAAATAGATATAATTATTAAACAAGGAATAAAAATAAATTTTTTAGGTGAGCTTAATAAATTAGCTCCAGATATTAAAAATACGCTAAGAAAATCATCGAATTTAACAACAAATAATAAAAAAATATTGGTTAATCTCGCTATAAACTATGGTTCAAAGAATGAAATTATTAATGCATTAAAAAAATCAAAAAAAAAATTAACCATTAAAAATGTTGAAAAAAATCTTTATACTAAAAACATGTTAAATCCAGATATTTTGATTAGAACAGGAGGGCATAAGAGGCTAAGCAATTTTTTATTGTGGCAATTAGCGTACACAGAATTGTTCTTTTTAAATAAATTGTGGCCAGACTTTAATTCAAATGATTTAGTAAAAATAATTAATAAGTATAAAAAAAGCAAAAGAAATTTTGGAGGAATATGATTTTAAAAGATTTAAAAAAAAGAATCTACACATCGATTTCATTACTTGTTTTAATTTACTTAATATTCAATTTTAATCTGATTCTCGTTTTTAGCTTAATAGTATTTGGAGTATTATCACTTTTAGAGTTTATAAAGATAATAAATAAGATATTTAAAAATAATTTAAAATCTATAATTATAAATTCTTTCTTTTTAATTTACGTTTCCCTTTTTTGTTTTCTATTCTTATATTTTTCTAATTTCTTACAACTTAAGATTATTCTATTTACACTTTTAATAGGCTGTGTATTTTCAGATATTGGCGGGTTTATTTTTGGCAAAATATTTAAAGGACCTAAATTAACAAAAATTAGCCCAAACAAAACTATTGCTGGAGCTATAGGTTCAATAATTTTTACTATAATTTTTTTGTCAGGTATTTTTTATTTTCTTACAAAAAATTTTGATAATAAAATTTTACTTATAGCGACCATAACTTCAATTAGCTGTCAGTTGGGTGATCTTTTCTTTTCTTTTTTAAAAAGAAAGGCTAAAATAAAAAATACGGGAAATTTTCTGCCGGGTCATGGTGGAATTTTAGATAGGTTGGATGGTATTTTTCTAGGTGTGCCTTCAGGATTTATTTTTTTAACATTACTTTATTAAATGACAAAGACTATTTCAATTTTAGGTTCAACCGGTTCAATTGGTTTGTCTGTTTTTAAAATAATTGAAAAAAAAAAAAATTTTTTTAAAATTAATTTATTATCTGCAAATAAAAATTATAATTCTATTTGTCAACAAATTATTAAATATAAACCAAATAATTTTGTAATAACTAATCGTAACATATTCTTTAAAATAAAAAATAAATTTAAGAAAAAAAAAATAAATATTTTTAATAATTTTAACTCATTAAATCAAAAAAACAAAACTGATATTACAATTTCAGCAATACCAGGAATCGCCGGTTTATTACCTACTATTAATTCAATTAAATTTACAAAAAAAATTTTAATTGCCAATAAAGAATCTGTAATTTGCGGTTGGGAACTTATAAAGAATGAAGCCAAAAAAGCTAATACTAAAATAATTCCTGTTGACTCGGAGCATTACTCAATTTTAAAACTGCTTGAAAATCATGATCAAAATGAAATAAAAAAAATTTACATAACTGCATCAGGTGGTCCCTTCTTAAATTATAAACCAAATCAATTTAGAAGAATTAAGCCTGCTGATGCATTGAAACATCCAAAATGGAAAATGGGAAAAAAAATTTCTGTTGATTCATCAACATTAATGAATAAAATTCTTGAACTGATTGAAGCTCAAAGATTATTTAATATCCCTAATGATAATATCGATATTCTAATTCACCCAAACTCATTGGTTCATGCTATAGTGCAATTTAAAAACGGTTTAACAAAATTTCTTTATCACGAGACATCAATGATAATACCTATTGCAAATGCAATATTTGAAAAAAATTTAAATATTGATGTTTTTTTTAAAAGAAATAAAAAACTCAAATCAGATATAGCTAAAAATTTAATATTCAATAAAGTAGATAAAAAAATTTTTCCTATTATCAGTTTAAAAGATCGACTTAACGAATTTCCATCTACAGCAATAATTATTAATGCTACTAATGAAATATTAGTTGAACAGTTTCTTAATAAAAAAATGCCCTTTTTGGGCATATATAAATCTATTTTTGCCATAATGAAGGATAGAAATTATAAAAAATATGCTATAAGAAATCCTAAAAGCATCGACCAAATTCTATCTATTGATACATGGGCAAAAAAAACAACATTAAAACTTTTAAGTAATATATGAAATTTATTAAACTTTTTATTTTATTTTTGCTATTATCTTTTTCACCGGCCAGCGCCGAAGTATTTAGTAAAATAGAAATAAATGGAAATAAAAGAGTTTCTGATGAAACAATTATAATTTACGGAGAAATTCAAAAAAAAGGGAACTATACCGATCAGGATCTTAATAAAATTCTTAACAACTTATATTCTACAGAGTTATTTGAAAATATATCTGCAAAAATTGTTAACAATATTTTAAAAATAAATTTAGAAGAATATAAAAGCATTAATAATTTAAAAATTCTTGGTGAACCATCAAAAAGAATAGTAACTCAAATTAAAAAAATTATTAAGCTTAAGGAAAAAAGATCTTACATAAAATCTTATTTGGCTAATGATATAGATACAATTAAAAATCTTTATTCTTCATTAGGATACAATTCTAGCAAAGCCGAAGTTAAAATTAAAGAGGATAAAAGCAACAAGATCGACTTAATTATAGAAATCAATAAAGGAAAAAAAACTAAAATTTCATCTATAAAATTTATTGGAGACAAGAAAGTAAAAGATAAAAGGTTAAGAGATATTATAGCAAGTGAGGAGAACAAGTTTTGGAAAGTTTTATCCAAAAATTCGAATTTTAATCAAAATTTATTAAATTTAGATTTACGTTTATTAAAAAATTACTATCGTTCAATTGGTTACTATAAAGTAAAAATTAACTCTCAGTCAGCTATTCTTAATAAAGATGGTAATGCCGACTTAGTTTATTCAATTGACGCTGGAACTAGATACAGAATTACAAAAATTGAAACAAATGCTGATCCAGTATTTGACTCAAAAGTTTTTTTCCCACTTAATAATGATTATAAAAAAGTTATAGGAGAATATTACTCTCCATTTACGATTAAAAAACTTTTAGAAAGACTTGATACACTTATAGAAGATAATAATTTGCAGTTTGTGGAACATAATGTTCAAGAGAAAGTAAATAATAACGGCATTGCGATCAAATTTAATATTTTTGAAGGAGATAAGGTATTAGTAGAAAGAATTAATATAATTGGAAATAACGTAACAAATGAAAATGTAATTAGAAGTGAATTTCTAATAGATGAAGGAGATCCTTTTACTAATTTAGGATTAGATAAATCTGTAGCAAAAATTAAAGCTAGGAATTTATTTTCAAATGTTTCAAGCGAAGTTTTAGATGGATCTGAAAAAAATTTAAAAATTATTAATATAAACGTTGATGAAAAACCAACTGGTGAAATTAGTGCAGGAGCCGGTATCGGAACTGATGGTGGGTCTTTTGCTTTTAATATATCTGAAAATAATTGGCTTGGAGAAGGTAAAAAAGTAAATTTTGAACTTGAAGTTGATGCAGAGTCTTTATCAGGTACATTTAATTATCTTGATCCCAATTATGATTTTTTAGGAAATTCAATTAATTATTATTTAAGTAGTACGAGTAACGACAAACCGGATCAAGGTTATGAAAACACTATTTTTTCTGCAGGTTTAAATACTGGTTTCGAACAATATAAAGATTTATATGCTACACTAGGTTTAAATTTTAGTTATGACGATCTAAGAACAGTTGGTTCAGCATCAACAGCTTTGAAAAAACAAAGCGGTGAGTTTTCAGAAATTTCTGGATCTTACGGATTCAAATACGATAAAAGAAACAGAGCTTTTATGCCAACAGATGGATCAGTAATTAGTTTTAAACAAAATTTACCAATATATGCAGACAGACCATTTGTTGGTAACACGGTTCAAATGAGCTCTTATAAAGAAATTACAGATAATATTATTGGAGCTGGTAAATTTTATTTCACAAGTATAAACGGTATTAGTGATAAGGATGTAAGAGTTAGTAAAAGAAGATTTTTGTCATCTAGTAGATTAAGGGGATTTAAAAAAAATAAAGTAGGACCAAAAGACGGAAAAGACCACATTGGTGGAAATTATGCAGCTGCTATTAATTTAGAGACAAACCTGCCTAATTTTTTACCAGAGTCGACTAAAACGGATTTCGGTTTATTTTTAGATTTTGGAAATGTTTGGAGTGTAGATTATGATAGTTCTTTAGATGATAGTAATAAATTAAGAGCTTCATCAGGGGTAGCATTAAATTGGTTATCACCGATAGGACCAATGTCTTTTGTTTTTTCAACAGACTTACAAAAAGCAGACACAGATGAAACAGAAGGATTTAAATTTAATTTAGGAACAACTTTTTAAAATGTATATTAGAAAATTTCTATTTGTATTTGTCGTATTTTTTTCTTTTTTAAGTGCCAAAAATTCATTTGCAGATCTTCCTTTTTATTTAGATTACAAATATGTTTTAAATCAAAGTGTTGCAGGTAAAAAAGCACAAGATGATTTAAAAAAAAAATTAAATAAAGGAATTGAGTCTATTAAAATTAAAGAAAAAAATCTTCAAGAAGAAGAAAAGCAGATAATACAGCAGAAAAAAATAATTTCCGCAGAAGAGTACAAAAAAAAGATTATTGAATTAAGAAAAAAGGTTACATCTCTTCAGCTGGAAAGAAATAAGCTTTTAGATAATACAGCTAAACAAAGGGCAAAAGCTAAAAATAAATTGCTAAAAAACTTAAACCCAATAATAAAAGAGTACATGACTAATAATAATATTAAAATTATAATTGATAAAAAGTATCTAGTAATGTCTGACGAAAGTTTAGATATAACTCAAAAAATAGTTGACTTACTAAATAAAAAACTTAAATCAATTAAGTTAAATTAAGTTTTAAATGAAAGATATTTTATTTTTTAAAAATAAAAACTATCTAATTCAAAATCTTTTTCCAAAAATAAAATTTAAAAAAAATATTTTAATTAAAGGTGTTAAACCTTTGTTAACAGCAAGTAAAAATGATATTACTATTTTTGACTCTAATCGATATATTTCAGATGCTCATAAAACTCGAGCTTTATACTGCATTACAACAGATGAACTATCCAAGCAATTACCAAAAAAAATTGAAAAAATAATTGTTAAAAATGTACTATTTGAATTAGCTTTAATTTTAAAAAAAATTTATCCTTCCGCAGACATTGACCATCTTGATGAAACATTAAAGTTGTCAAAAAAACGAAGATTTATATCTGTTAAATTTGGTAATAATGTTTTAATTGGAAATGGAGTAAAAATTGGTAAAAAAACTTCAATAGGATCTAATACCATAATTGAGCATGATGTTAATATAGGCTCAAATTGTGTAATAGGTTCAAATGTAATTATAAAAAATTCAATAATTGGAAACAACGTGGTAATACAAGATAACAATAAAATAGGTCAAAAAGGTTTTGGTTTTATTCCTATGAAAAATAAGAATATAAAATTTCCTCATATTGGCAAAGTTATAATTTATGATGAAGTTGAAATAGCTTCAGGCTGCACAATAGATCGAGGTTCAATTGACAACACTTCGATTGGAAAAAATACTTATTTGGACAATCAAGTACATATAGCTCACAATGTTAAAATTGGATCTAACTGTATGATTGCTGGTCAAGTAGGTTTTGCAGGAAGCTCTACAATTGGCAGCAATGTATCAATAGGAGGTCAAGCAGGTATTTCAGGACATTTAAATATAGGAAATAATGTGAAAATATGTGGAGGTAGCGGTGTAATTAAAGATATAGAGGATAATCAAGTTATTATGGGATATCCAGCGGTCTCTTTTAAAAAATTCATTAAGAATTGGAAAAAATAATGAGCGAAACTGAAATAGATAAAAAAAAAATTCAAAGTCTTTTACCTCATAGGGAACCAATGCTTTTAATTGACAAGTTAACTAAAATAGTTCCACTTAAATCTGCAACAGCGATTATGTATGTTAAAAAAAATGGATTTTATGTTCAAGGACATTTCCCTGGGCAACCAGTTATGCCTGGAGTTTTGATAGTAGAAGCTTTTGGTCAAGCGGCAGCAGCATTAACAGCTTATGGTATTGACCCTAAAGAATATGCAAACAAATTAGTTTATTTAATGGGCGTAGATAAGGCTAGATTTAGAAATCCAGTCATACCAGATTGCGAGTTACACTTAGAAATAGAGGCAGTTAGATCTCATGGTAGAGTATGGAAGTATAAAGGAACTGCCAAAGTTGATGGAAAAAGAATGGCTAACGCTGAATGGTCAGCAACGATAGTGGATCGCAAAGAATGATTCACCAATCAAGTGTTATAGATTCTAAGGCAAAAATTTCAAAAAATGTAAAAATTGGTCCGTTTTGCTACATAGGTCCAGAAGTGCAACTAGGTGAAAATGTTGAATTAATATCAAATGTGCATTTAGAGGGCGATACTAAAATAGGTAAAGGAACAAAAATATTTCCTTTTGCGAGCATTGGTACTCAGCCGCAAGACTTGAAATATAATAATGAAAAAAATAGAACAATTATTGGTGATAATAACACAATCAGAGAATATGTAACAATAAATCCTGGAACAGCAGGTGGTGGTTCTCAAACCATTATTGGCAACAACTGTTTATTTATGATTTCATCGCATGTTGCACACGATTGTAAAATTGGAAACAATGTAATAATTGCAAATAACGTTCCAATAGGAGGCCATGTAACAATTGAAGACTCTGTTGTTATAGGAGGAAATTCAGCAGTTCAACAATTTACTAGAATTGGAAGATTGGCAATGATCGGCGGTATGACAGGTGTTTTAAAAGATGTAATACCATTTGGATTGTCAATTGGAAATAGAAACTATTTACAAGGTTTAAATTTAATTGGTTTAAGAAGAAAAAAATATGAAAACAAAAAAATAATGGGTTTAGACAAAGCATATAAAGAAATATTTGCATCAAGCAATCTTCATGAAAATCTGAATAAAATTAATGGAGAGCACAAAGGCAATGAACTTGTAAATGAGATAATAGCTTTTATAAAAAGAGATAAAAAAAGACCTATTTGTTCACCAGAAAATTAAAGATATGATTGGTTTAATTTTTGGAGAAACTGAATTTCCAAAATACATATATAAAAAAATTAAAGATAAAAAGAAATATATTTTAATTGATTTAACTAATAATAAAACTTTTAAAAAAGATAAAAAATCCCACTCTTTTTCTATTGGTCAATTTGGAAAGATTATTTCAATCTTTAAAAATTCTGGATGTAAAAAAGTTCTATTTGCAGGAAGAGTTAATAAACCAACATTTTCTAAGCTAAAATTAGATTTAAAAGGTATTTACTATATTTCAAGAATTATTAAACAAAGCAGAATTGGCGATGCTGCTTTACTTAAAGAAATAATTAATATTTTTAAAAAAGAAGGTATTAAAACTATTAGTTCAAATTATTACACACCGGAGCTTAGTTTAAGCAGGGGAAATTATTCTAAATATAAGCCAAATAGGCTAGATAAAAATAATATAAAAAATACAATTAAAGTTTTATCTAAATCAAATGATCTCAGCTTTTCCCAAGCTGCTGTTTTTAGAAATAATAAAATTATTTCTATCGAAGGCAATAAAGGTACTGATGAAATGCTAAAAAAAATAAAAAAAACCAAAGATAATTCTATGGGTATTTTAGTAAAGTTTCCCAAAAAAAACCAAGATACTAGAATAGATTTACCAACTATAGGTTTAAACACTTTAAAACAATGTAAAAGAGCTGGCATAAATGGAGTCGTTTTAAAACATAAAAAAAATATTTTTTTAGATAAAATTAAATCAATTAAATTTGCTAACAAAAATAAAATTTTTATATTAGTTAAATGAATAAAATAATACTAATTTTCTTTATTTATATATTTCAATTGTCTAATTTAAGTTCCAACGAGATAAAGTTAGAAGAAGTAATTAAAGGATTAAAGAGTCCTTGGAGTTTATCTTTTGTTACCGATGTTGATATCTTAGTTACAGAAAAATCTGGCAACATTTTTAAAATTAATCTGATTAACAAAAGAAAAGATAAATTTAGTCATAACTTAAATGTATTAGAAGATCGACAGGGTGGATTGCTTGAAATTTTGTATAAAAATAAAGAGATATTTGTTTCTTATTCAGAAAATAGAGGCAATGGAAAATCAAGCACTTCTGTTGCAAAAGCGCTAATTAAAAAAAAAAATTTAAATTTCAAGAATATTTTTAGAGCAGAACCATCCATAGATTCCGGCTATCATTTTGGTTCAAGATTGGCAATTAAAGATAATTATCTTTATGTTTCAGTTGGTGAAAGAGGTCAAGGTATGATTGCCCAAGATCCAACAAAACACCCGGGCAGCATTGTGAGGATATATATAGACGGAACAATACCATTAGATAACCCGGCGTTTGGAAATAGAAAAAATTGGCTGCCAGAGATATATCAAATAGGAGTAAGAAACCCACAGGGCATGTCTATTTCCCCTTTTAATAATAAAGTTTACATAACAAACCATGGAGCCAAAGGAGGAGATTGGTTTGGAATAGTAAAAAAAGGAGAAAATTATGGATGGAAAGTTTTAGGTTGGGGAGGAACAAATTATACTGGTACTAAAATTGGTCCAAAGTGGAAACCTGGATTTACAAAAGCTATTAAATATTGGGTTCCATCAATAGCCATAAGTTCAATGGTTATTTATAAAGGTAAATTATTTCGAGAATGGAATGGTGATGCTTTAATTACATCACTTAAAGACCAATCACTAAGAAAAATCAAATTTAAAGATAATAATTTTTTAAAAGAAGATATAATTTTAAAAGAAGATATTGGAAGAATTCGAGATATAGAAATACAAAAAAAAACAGGTGAAATATTTCTTTTAACAGATCAAGGATCCGTATGGAGAATATATAAATGAAAAAAATTTTTATATTAACTGGGGAAGCTTCAGGAGATAAATTGGCTTCAAAGGCTATTAGTAATTTAAAAATAATAAATTCCAATATAGAATATTTATCAGTTGGCGGAGAAAATCTTAAAAAAATTGGGATTAAATCGATTTATGATTTAAAAGAAATTACTTATTTGGGGTTCACCAGCGTGTTTTTAAATATATTTAAAATTAAAAAAAAAATAACAGAAACTGTAAAAGCAATTGAAGATTTTAATCCTGATATTTTGTTTACAGTAGATAGCCCTGATTTTACATTAAGAGTTGCAGAAAGAATTAAAAAAAATAACCCAAAAATTAAAACAGTTCATTATGTTGCTCCTCAAGTTTGGGTATGGAGAGAAGGAAGAGTTAAAAAAATAAAAAAATTTATTGATCATATTTTATTACTTTTCAATTTTGAAAAAACTTATTTTGATAAAGAAAATGTTAGTAATGAATTTGTAGGACATCCTTTATTAGATGATAATATTGAAAGTGCTATAGATATAAATCAAATTCTAGAAAAAAATAATGCTGTAATTTCTGTTTTTGCTGGAAGTAGGAAATCTGAATTGGAAATTTTGACTCCAATTATATTAGATTTTATAAAACTTATGAATAAAAAATATAACGATCTTACTTTTGTTTTCCATTCAACTAAAGAATATTCTGAATTAATTCAATCATATATAAAAAAATATGATTTAAATAATTGTGAAGTTATTAGTGATGATAAAATAAAATCACATATACTAAAAAAATCAGTATTCGCTGTTTCAAAATCTGGGACAGTTTCACTCGAGATCTGTAATGCAAAAATTCCTTCTATAATTCTTTATAAAATGGGGTTAATAAACTTTTTACTAATAAAATTCCTAATTAAAGTTAAATATGCTAATATAATTAATATTGCAGCAAATGATCAAATCATACCTGAACTTTTACAATCAAATTGTAATCCTAAAAAAATATTTGAATATGTTTCTGATTTTTTAGATAATCCTAAAAAAATTAGCACCCAAATAAAAAAAACAGAATTAATAATAAATAATCTTAAAACGAATAAACCTTCATCAATTAAAGCAGCTATAGCATTAAATAATTTTTTAAATAAATGATAGTTTTTACACATGAAGATTGTCTCAAAAAATTTAATGGTTTAAATCATCCAGAAAGGAAGGAAAGATTAGATAGTGTTATTAATTCATTAAAATCTTCATCAGAATTAAAAATTAATTTTAAAGAAGCTCCATTAGCTAAAATGAACGAAATTATATTAGTTCACCCCAAAGAACATATTGAAAAAATATTTAATAATATTCCTAAAGAAGGACTTCTGGGTGTAGAAGAAGAACCCTATGCAGACACCATATTATGTCCAAATAGTAAAAATGCAATTTTAAGATCTTGTGGCGCAGGCATTGCTGCCGTTGATGAACTTATTTTAAATAATGAGAGAATTTTTTGTGCCGTAAGACCTCCTGGACATCACGCTGAAACTTTAAAAGCAAATGGTTTTTGTTTTATCAATAATATTGCTGTTGCTGCAAGATATTTACAAAAAAAGCACAAAATAAAAAAAGTTGCAATTATTGATTTTGATGTACATCATGGAAATGGTACTCAAGAAATATTTTATAATGATAAATCAGTTGCATATGCTTCATCACATGAATTTCCTTTATTTCCTGGGACGGGTGCAGAAAATGAAACAGGCGTAGGAAATATTTTTAACGCTCCAATAAAATCAGGAACAAAGGGAATTGAATTTCTTACAGTATTCGAAAATAAAATTTTAAAACCAATAGATAAATTTAAACCTGAAGTTATACTTATTTCAGCAGGTTTTGATGCACATATTAGAGACCCTTTAGCAAATATTAAATTAGAATCTGCTGATTTTTTTAAAATAACAAAAAAAATTGTTGAACTTGCTAATATACACTCAAAAGGTAGAGTAATCTCCTTTTTTGAAGGTGGTTACGATCTTCAGGCTTTGTCCGAAAGTGTAAAAGAACATTTAATTGCTTTAAAAAAATAAAAAAAATATTAAAATTAGGTTTATGAAAAGTTATAAAAGACAATTTATAAGATTAATTGGACTGTCAATTCTTTCAGCAATTCTACCCATTAATTATTTGCTGGCGTCCTCAAAAAAAATTATCAATCCTAATTTATCTAATCAACAAAAAAATGTAATGTTTAATGATGGCACAGAGAGACCTTATTCCAGTGAATTATTAAATGAAAAAAGAAAAGGATTTTACCATTGTGCTAATTGTGGAAATAAGCTTTTTTCTTCAAATTCAAAATTTGACAGCTCAACAGGCTGGCCGTCATTTTCAGAGGCTTTGCCCGGAGCTTTTAAAACTAAAACTGACTACTCTTTTGGAATGGAACGTGTTGAATACCACTGTGCTAATTGTGGAGCTCATCACGGACATGTTTTTAATGATGGACCTAGAGAATCAGGAAAAAGATTTTGTAGTAATGGCTTATGTTTAATATTTAAACCTGAATAAATAAAAAATTTTTCAATAAAACCATGTATATGTTGATTTTTTGTTCACACACCGCCCAAAATGTTCATATTATCTGATGAATAACTTTACTATTTGTTTAATGTGCATCTATGGATTTATTTGCAGTAATAATTATTGGTATAGTAGTAGCTGCTTCAGGTGTAATTAATCCAAAAACAAATGACCCTGAAGAAATTGCAAAAGTACCTGAAACTCAAGTAACTACTCCAGTTGTTAAGGAACCAGAACTTCAACCTGAACCAACGCCTGCGCCAGAACCTGAACCAGAACCTCAACCTGAACCAACGCCTGCACCAGAACCTGAACCAGAACCTCAACCGGAACCCCAGCAAGAAGAACCTAAAGCAGAGGTAAATGCTGGAGAAACGCAGGAGCAAGATGCAAAACCTGAGGAAGAAATAATAACTCCTACTCAAGATGAAACTACGGAAGCAAATGAAGATAAGGGATTAAGTATGTTAAATATTATTCTCTATATCTTAGGAGCTATTGCAGTTATAGCAGCTGGAATTTATTTCTTTATGAGAAGAGAACCTGAGCAAAGTGCAGCTGATATAGCTAGATCGCAGTCTCAAGAGCCAACTCCTGAGCCACAAGAAGAACAACCAGCTCAAGAAGAAACGTATTCAGAACCAGAATCTGAAACAGAACAACCAGCTCAAGAAGAAACCCAAACTGAAACTACAGAAACAGAAGAAAATTCTACATCAGAAGATACAAATGATCAGTCGTCTAATAATGACGATGAAAACAACAATAGATAATCGCTTTCGCCTTGTAGACACAAAGTACTTAAAATTCTAGGGATTGAATTTTTTTCCGCCCTCTAAGTAAGCGCATTTCTCACAAGTTTTTTCAATTTCTGGTGGCTCATCTAGATTTAAAACTTCTTTCATTTCAGTTAATTTTTTTTCAATCCATGAAGTATTTACGCGATAAGGA
>MDTG01202196.1_pt1 | contig 17363 bp, 5 predicted proteins | sample 811421 | NCBI WGS metagenome assembly MDTG01 (sample SAMN05326645, study PRJNA326480) | marine metagenome | isolation source: seawater | place: Pacific Ocean: South East | collected 2011
GGATTTGGATGGGTAATGATTCAGAAGGGTGTCTTTGAAGATTTCAATGAGGATGGTACTAAGAAGTTACCTTATCCATGGTTTGCACCTAAGATGCAAGTATTTGAATCTGGTGCAGTACAAGATATGTGTGGTGAGGATGTCTCATTCTGTTTAGATGCTATTGAAGCAGGATATGATATCTGGTGTGATCCAAGGATCAGAGTGGGTCATGAGAAGATGCGTGTTATTTGATGGGGTCACTCCTCTTTGTAATACTCTTCACACTCTTACTCATTACTGGTATGATGAGTGTGGGCAATAAAATGAACATTAAGTAAAAGGTTATTATGGCAAAAGTTAGGAAGTCACTGCTGGGAACAGTATTCATTGAATCCCAACCCAAGAAAACACGACAGGGTTCAGGGCAACATACAAAGTATGCTGCAACCAGCAGTAACAACAAAAAGAAGCGTTACAAAGGTCAAGGAAGAGGTTGATATACATGGGGGCAGCAATGCCCTCTTTTTTATGTTATAATTAAATCAGCGAAAAATCTCTAGTCTCTCTATGTCTTGTCTAATTACAAACCTTCCCTCTGTAGAAGTGTGGGTGCGAAAAGAATACCTTACAGATCATCAATCTGGTTGGGGTGAATTTGAAAAAGGTGTATGGGTAAGTGCTAAGTCTATTCCAGGACGTGCATTTTATTTTGAAACATATCTACCAGAATATGGGGCAATGTATGATAAACTACCTATTAGTGCATTCTTATCAGAACCAAAGACACCTGATCCTGATATGAACTTACAGAATCTACAGTTCTGGAATTGTATGGATTATGGTGTGGTTGCTGTGACTAAACAGTTTATTGGGTCCATGAGTTATGAGGTCTACACACGAGATCATGGTACTATGGAAGGTACATATGTGTGTACATTAGATAACTATCATCAGGATCCTGACACAGTTGATTATGCTACTTCTGAGAATCCTGCAGAACATAAGTCTCATAACCTTATTGAATTGGTGAATGGACAGTATGCACTGTATCCTAATAATAGAACACGTATCTATGATAACAGTTTGACACCAGAAAAACCCAAAACCCCTGACTTCAAGGTATCTACTGAATATTATCAAGTAGAGAATGGATATGATAGGGATGGATTAGGTGATCAGGAAGCATATTTCTGGAAGACATCAAAGGAAAGATTGAATGAAATTAATGATCTTTTGGATCCTCTTTAAAAATATACATAACCCCTATAAATAAAGACATATCCTAGTGTCTAGATTATGCCTGTTCAAAGGGTAAGTAAACCATTTAAAGATATAAGTGCAACGTTTCAATCAAATCCTTTGAACAGTGATATAATTGCATTAAAAAATGAAAATGCAATTTCCAGATCAATTCGTAATTTAATACTGACTAAATTAGGTGACAAACCATTTCAACCTGATTTGGGATCTGAAGTATATGAATCATTATTTGAAACATTAGATCAGATCACTGCATCATCAATACAACAACAAATTGAAAATACTATTATTAAGTATGAACCTAGGATAGATTTAAAGGATGTTCTTGTTAAAGCAAACATTCCTAATAATGCATTTGACGTTTTAATTAACTATGAAATTATTGGTATTGAAGCATCCAGACAACAAATAACATTCGCATTAGAGCTCACTAGGTAAATGCCTTTAGTAAATTTCAGTAATCTAGATTTTAATCAGATCAAAACATCCTTAAAGGATTACCTTCGTGCGAATTCAAACTTCACTGATTATGATTTTGAAGGTTCTAACTTATCCTCAATTATTGATCTGTTAGCATATAACACATATATTAATTCATATAATGCCAATATGGTGACCAATGAGGTCTTCATTGATAGTGCAACATTAAGAGAAAATGTTATATCACTAGCAAAAAATATTGGTTATACACCAAGACCAAGAAGATCAGCAAAGGCACTTGTCTCATTTGCTATTGATGTCAGTGACACAACAACTGTTGCTGTTACCTTGAAAAAAGGTATTGTTGCTACAACATCTTCAACCTTTGGTGGTTCTAACTATACTTTCTCAATACCTGAAGACATTACTGTTGGTGTTGATGAAAATGGATTAGCAGTCTTTGATTCAATCACAATATATGAAGGTGTTTATATCCAACAAGAGTTTTCTGTAAACTCCAGAACACCTAATCAAAAGTATATACTTACAAATAGTGGTATTGATACTAATTTAATTAGAGTAAATGTCAAGGACTCAGATAATTCCACTATTATTAGAAAGTATTTACAATCTAAAGGGTTGTTTGATGTAAAAGGTGATTCACCTGTATATTACTTACAGGAAGTGGAGAATGAAAGATATGAAATCTTATTTGGTGATGGTATCTTTGGATTACCAGTACAAGAACCAAATGTAGTACAGGTTGGATATATTGTATCAAATGGAGAGAATGGTAATAATCTATCAAGACTATCCTATGCTGGTCAGTTAGTTAATAATAATGGTGCATCATTGACAACCAATATTACATCAATGGTTGTTGATCAACAAAGTTATGGTGGCGCACAGATTGAAAGTGTAGATTCTATTAAAAAGTATGCACCACAAATTTATGCTTCTCAGAATCGTGCTGTTACAACAGTAGATTATGAAGCAATGATTCCAAAGATCTATCCTGAAGCAGAATCAGTTTCTGCCTTTGGTGGTGAAGATCTAACACCACCTAAGTATGGAAGAGTATTGGTTGCTGTTAAACCTATCAATGGTGTATATCTTTCAAGCACTGTAAAAACAGACATTCAAAGACAACTTAAAAAGTATTCAGTTGCTGGTATTGTGCCAGAGATTGTTGACTTGAAGTATCTTTATGTTGAGACTAATTCTTATGTTTATTATAATGAGAATAAAGCACCAAGTTCAACAACTGTTATTGGTGTTTGTAGAAATAATATCAATGCATATGCAGAATCATCAGAATTGAACCAGTTTGGTGCAAGATTTAAGTATAGTAAATATCAAAATGTTTTAGATAATAGTCATACATCTGTTACTTCTAATATTACAACAGTTAATATGCGCAGAGATCTGCAAGTTGTATTAAATGCATTTGCAGAATATGAAATTTGTTTTGGTAACAGATTCTATATTAAAAACCATGGTCATGGAACACATGGTGGTGAAATTGGTTTTAATATCAAATCTTCTGGTTTTAAAGTATCTGGTATTTCTGATACATTATATCTTGGTGATAGTCCAAATCAAGATTTGAAGACTGGTACTGTGTTTATGTTTAAACTGAACTCTGATACAGAGTATGTGATTGTAAAACAAAATGTTGGCACAGTTGATTATGTTAAGGGTGAAATTATCTTGTCACCAATTAATATCATTTCTACCGTAGTAAATAGAGGTGAGTCACTCATTGAAATCTCTGCTACTCCTTACTCAAATGATGTAATTGGTAAGCAAGATCTTTATCTTCAACTTGATATTTCTAATGTGTTTATTAATGCTGTAACAGATGAAATTGCATCTGGTGATGATGTTTCTGGAAGTAATTACATTGTATCTTCTTCTTACCCAAATGGAAAACTAGTAAGAGGAAAGGAGATTCTAGCAACTTCTCCTACAGTCAGAACAACAACAGCAGAACTTTTAACACAGCAACAGACAGTTACACAGTCAATCCAATCAGTTACTGTGACAACTGGAATGGATGGTTCAACAACATCAACAACAAATACATATTCTTACTAAGAAATGGCGGTAGATAGAGTACAAATTCAGGATGTATTATCATCCCAGATCCCTTCCTACATACAGGATGATTTTCCTTTACTTGTAAATTTCTTAGAAGAATATTATGTTTCTCAAGAAACACAAGGTGGTGTTCTTGACTTGATTGAAAATCTTGATAAGTATGTCAAAGTTGATGAACTTACCAACTTAAGTACAGAAGCATTATTGTTGAGTGATATCAATGTCAATGCAACATCAATTCCTCTGTCTGCAGATTCTAATTTTACATATGGATTTCCTGAAAATAATGGTCTGATCCAAATTGATGATGAAATAATTAAATACAGTACTAAGACTGCAACCACCTTAGAGGGGTGTGTAAGGGGTTTCAGTGGGGTTACACAGTATGTTGATAGTACTACATTAGATAAGCAGACATTTGCAACATCTGTAGCAGCATCACATGAAGCAAATTCTACAGTTAAGAATTTAAGCATTCTTTTCTTGAAAGAATTTTTTACAAAATTAAAGACTCAGGTTACTCCTGGATTTGAAAATAGAAGTCTTGCAGATAATTTAAATCAAAAAACTTTCTTAGTTGGTGCTGATAGTTTCTACAAATCAAAAGGAACTGATGAATCATTTAAGATTCTTTTTAAAGCAGTCTTTGGTGTTGATGTAGATATTGTCAAACCAAATGATCAGTTAATCAGACCATCTGATGCAAACTATGTTATAAGTCAAGATTATGTTGTTGAAAAGTATATGGGTGATCCCCTTGATCTTAAGAATAGAACAATATATCAAAAATCTACAAATGCAAGAGGGACTGTAACAAAAGTTGAAAAACTTAATGTAGATGGTGATTTTTATCAAATATCAATTGATACTGGATATCAACGTGATATTGATGTTAATGGAACAATTTATGGTAAATTTGTACCTAATTCAAAAACAAGACTTCTTAATGATGTAAGCATTGGTGCAACAATAATTGATGTTGATTCAACTGTAGATTTTCCAAAGTCAGGTTCTCTTGCTTTTAATAACTCTAATGGTGATTTAAATTTAATTAACTACACAGATAAAAATCTTACACAGTTTGTTGGTCTAACAACTACAACTAGTGCTTTTGCAAAAGGTATTGATGTAAGAGAGAATGATTATTCATATTCAACTATTAGTACAGGAAGTCAAATTAGAGTAAGAATTCTTTCTACTCTAAAAAACATTGAATATAATGAACAAAACTTTGGATTCAGTGTTGGTGATAGAATTAGTCTTAAGACAATTGGTGTTGAAGATAATACATTTAGATCAGATTGGTTTTATAATGTAAAATCAAGACTGGATATAAAGTCATTAACAATTATAAATCCAAGCAGTAACATCTATCAAATTGAATTTTTTGAAGATCATGATTTAAATATTGGTTACAATATTGAAATTACTGATAAAACTCTTAATTCTACAAAGTTTGGAGAAATTACATCTGTAGACTCTAAGAGAATTTTGTTTGCTAAGTTGTCATCATTTATTCCAACAAATACATTATCAAATACATTTACATTAGAAAATCAATTATTAAAAGGTGATTCATCTGAACTGCCAATTACTGATTTTAATTCAAATATTCTTAATGTTTACTATAAAAATGGTCAAAAATATTTAATAGCATCAAATAGTATTCCAAACTATCAAGATGAGATTAGATGTGATGATAAAATTTTTACATTCACTGGTAGTGCAAATTTTGATATTCTGACTATATCAAAAAGTTTAGACCATGGTCTTTACAGTGGAGATTCTGTTTATTATAGTGCAAATACAACTACTACAACCACAGTCATTGATGGTATTGACTTTACTGATACAACTATCAGTAAATTTTCAAATGTTGATGAGGGTGTTTATTTTATTAAGAGAGAGGATGCATTCAGTATCAAGTTAGCAAAAAGTAAATCTGACTTGGAAAATAATAAATTTGTTGTCCCTTTTGGATCTGTAACAGATAACAAATTTACATATTATCCTTTTTATGAAAAAACACTTTCTCCTCAAAAAATTTACAGAGAAATTGATAAACCTATTCAAGAAGCAGGAGTATTTGCAACAAAACCTGGCAAAACAGGAGTATTGATTAATGGTGTAGAGATTGAAAACTATAAATCATCTGATGTTATTTTTTATGGACCAATTAAATCATTTGAAGTAACTAGTAATGGTAAAAACTATGATATAATTAATCCTCCAGTTTTAAGTGTTGTAGATGGATCAGGGACTGGTGCTACAGGCACAATTTCAGTATCTGGTTCTTTAACAGAACTAAGAATTATTAATAAAGGATTTGATTACCTTGAGACACCAGTTGTTAATTTTGATGGAGGAAGTCCTTCAGTTTCTGCAAAGGCAAAAGTAAATCTTATTGAGATTGATCATAGCATTCCTTTCCAAGCAGGAATTAATTTTAATAGTCTGGATGGTGGTGTTGATTTAACAAATGACATTATTGGTTTTACAACATTCCACAACTTAAGAGATAATGAGCAGATTGCATATGATGTTACAAAAAACATTGTTGTTGGTCTAGCAACTAATCAAACTTATTTTGCAAAGGTTGTTGATGCAACAAGAATTAAATTATTCTCATCTTTTGATGAAGCAAATACAGGAATCAATACTGTTAGTTTGACAAGTTTAGGAAATGGTTTGCAAACATTTTCTACGGTAGAAAAAAAGAAAGTTGTAAGTAACATCATAATCTCAAATCCTGGTTCTGGGTATAAGAATCAACAGAGAGAAATATCAGTTACAGGTATTAATACATCATTAAATAATTTAACCATTAAAGATCATGGATATAGCACTGATGAAATTATTAGATATACACCTAATTCATCTTCAATAACTGGAATCTCATCTGAAACTGACTATTTTGTAAGAAAGATTGATGATGATAATTTCTATCTTTATGATTTAGGTACTGGATCTTTAGATAGAAGACATTACATTGACAATAATATTCCTGTTAATATCACATCAACAGGAACAGGGCATTTTAACTATAAACCAATCACTGTTACAGTTACTGGTTTAGTGGGAGTTAATACTTCTTTTGATCAGGAAATTGATTGTACAGTTCAACCAATTTTCAGAGGAAGCATTACAAATGCAAATGTATCAAGTGAAGGTGTTGGTTATGGATCATCTGAAATCCTAAACTTTGATAGGAAACCAAATATAACTCTTAATAGTGGCGCTGATGCTCAACTTACACCAGTTGTTGTTAATGGAACCATTTCTGAAGTAATTGTAAACAAAGGTGGATCTGCATATAATTCACCACCAAATTTAATTGTTGCAGATGGAAAGTATTGTAAATTAACACCAATCCTTGAAAATGGCGTAATTAAATCTGTTGTTGTAGTTTCTGGTGGAATTGAATACAAAAATGATTCACAGATTACAATTTTACCAGCAGGTAATGATGGTGCTATTGCTGCAAACATTAATCAATGGACAATTAATAAATTTGAACAAAAGTATAATAAACTTACTGATGATGATTGTATTATTACAGAAGGTTCAATTGATAATACAACACAGATTTCTCACTTGTACGCTCCTAGAAATATTAGATCTGTAGTATATGGAAGTAAGTCAAATAAAGAAAAGCAATATCAACATCCTGATCTTATTATTAAGAGTGGATTAGAATCCAACTCCAAGTATCACTCTCCAATTATTGGATGGGCATATGATGGCATTCCAATCTATGGACCATTTGGATACGATAAACCAAATGGTGGTGCTGTTAGAAGAATGTTATCTGGTTATGAAGCAGTTATAAAAGCAGACAGACCACCCATTAAAGATTATCCTCTTGGTTTCTTTGTAGAGGACCACAACTTTACTGGTTTAGGTGATTTAAATGAATCAAATGGCAGATTCTGTGTAACACCAGAATATCCAAATGGTGCTTTTGTTTACTTTTCAACTATTAGAGAAACACCTGAAAGTGTTGGTCCATTTAAGAACTTTAGAAAACCACAGTTCCCATATTTGATTGGTAATACATTTCAACATAAACAGAATGACTTTAACTTTAAGAAAACATCAAATCATGTTGACTATGATTTGATTTCAAATAATTGGAGAAGAATTACCACACCATATAAAATAAATTCAAAGTTTGGTGGATATGATTATATATTTAATTCTAATGATATAAAAGAACAAGTAATTGAAATTACTGGTGTATCAAAAGGTAGTGTTGACTCTGTTGGTATCTTTACTGGTGGATCAAACTATAAGATTAATGAGAAGATTATTTTTAAAGGTGATACTAATGGAAAAACTGCTAGAGGAAAGATTAGTAAGATTGGTGGAAAGACAGTAAACAATGTTGATATTGAAACTACCACTTTTGCAAATATTGAATTTTTAAATGTAGGTGCTCCCAACAAGTTTGTTGGATTTATGACAACACCTCATAATATTTCAAATAATACCAGAATGAAAATTTCTGGACTTTCAGATTATTTTGATGGTCTTGATAAGTATTATAACATTGGAATAAACACTGGTTCCTATGTTCTGCTTAATGATGTTGGAACATCAGCAGCAACTGGTATTGTAACTTATTTCAGTGTTGGTGGTGCTTTCCAGTACCCATTCATGAGACCAAATGATATTATTGATATTGAGTCTGAGAAGGTAAAAGTTCTTAACAGTGATCCACTGAATAATAGAGTAAGGGTTCTTAGAGCACAGAATGGTACAACTGGTTCTGCTCACACTGGAAATGTAAAACTCTTCCAAGATTCAAGGTCATTCTCTATTAATGTTGGGGCACTTAAAACAACTAAGGTTTTTAAAACTAATACTGAAGTTTATTTTGATCCAAATGAATCATTAGGCATTGGTAGTGAAACAACTGTTGGAGCTGGAAAGACAATTGTATTTTCAAATCCTGGTGCTGGTATAGCAAATATTTTTGTCCCTGAACAACAACTGTTTACACCAAATCATATATTTAAAGTAAATGATGTTGTTAATTATAGAACAAATACAGGTTCTTCAATTGAAGTTTGGAATGGTAAAGCAGGTGTTGCTAAAACAACACTTGATACAATTTCAACACTTTTTGTTGCACCATTCAATGATAACTTTGTTGGATTGTCATCTAATAAAGTTGGAATGACAACTTCTGGTTATCGTGGACTTGTTGATGATACTGTGGGACTTTTCTATTTTACTGGTATTGGTACCGGTGATTATCATAGTCTTAAATCTGATTTTGATAATGTTGTTACTGCAAAAGCAGAAAGAACAAAAGTTACTGTATCTACAGCAAGTTCACATGGTCTTTTTGTTAATGATCAAGTATCATTTAAGTTAAACCCTTTAAATCAACAAACAATTGTAGTTAAGTACAATAATTTTAATAGAAGAATTGTCTTTGACCCACAGACATTTACTGCATCTGATGTTGATACAACTTTTAGTACAATTGGTATCACCACTGGATCTTTTAATACTGGTGATAAAATTATTCATACCTCAGGAACACCTGCAGGTGGTTTAATAAATGAGAAGATGTATTATGTTTACATGGATACTCCAACAAAAATTAAACTTGTTGAAGAGAAATTTGAGCTTGATAAAATCTCTCCAAATTTTGTAAATATCACAAGTGTAGGGATTGGAACTATTGCAAAAATTAATCCTGCAATACAAGCATCATCAAATTTAAAATTTGATCTGTCTGATACTTCATTATCATTCACTTCAAATTCAATTAAATATTCTGCATTTGAAATGAAGATGTACTCTGATTCACTTTTTATAAATCAATATCTTACATCAAATGGAAAAAATGATTTTAATATCAATACTTCAGGTATTGTTGGAACTGATGCAGAACTTAATCTAACCATTAAAGATTCTCCCAATACTCTTTTCTATAGTTTCATCAATACTAATAACTCATTCCTTACAGATGAGAAAAAATTAGTGGTTGATGAAGATGTTATTTCAAATAATACCATATTTAAATCTATTTCAATACTTGATGGAACTCACACAGTAAATGGAATTGGAACAACAACTTATAACTTTGATATAGACAATACATCATTAATTACTTCTTTTGATAAGACATCTGCAGATGCACAGTATGAAACATCATCTGTAAATGCATTTGGTTCAATTAAATTTGTTGACTTGGTTGATAGTAATTATGGATATAAATCTATACCTGGTATTTCTTCAATCAAGAGTGGGATTGGAACTGGAGCGATTCTATTTGCTGAGTCAGAATCAATTGGTCAGATAAGAAATCAAAAGTTTCAATCAAATAATATTGGTTGGAATTACCCAACTGACCAAACTCTCAAACCAACAGCAAATCTTCCTGAAATTGTTGAAGTAAATCCACTTGCATCATTTAAAAGAATTGGTATTACAACATCTGGTACAGACTACTTGGTAGCACCTTCTCTTATTGTTAGAGATGGTGTTACAAATGAAATTGTTGATTGTGACATTAGTTATCAATTAGGTGATCCTGAAGTCAATATTGTTGTTAACTCTAGAGGTTTCTATCCTACTTCACCAAGAATTATTGCAACAAATAATTCAAATGGATATTTAATAAATGCTGTAACTTTATCTGGAACAACTGTTAGATTAGGTATTTCAAATCAATTTAATAGTAATAATGAATATCCTTTCTCTATTGGAGAAAAACTATACGTAGAAAATGTAAACATTGGAATTGGAACTACAGGAAAAGGATACAACTCAGAACAATATAAGCACAAACTCTTTGAGATTGTTGGCGTTCAGACAAATGCTGGTGGTGCTGGTGCTTATGTTGAATATACACTTAGAGATGATCTTGATGTCAATGAAGTTCCTGGAAATGTCATTTCTTTTGGTGGTGCAAGAGTAATTTCAGAAAAACACCTTCCTATATTCCAACCTGTTCTTGGAAAGAACAAATTTTCAAATGATGAAAATGTAAGTTGGGGAAATGGATTAAGTGGTGTAGTTGATGAATATAATGAGGACACTGATATTCTTAAGGTTAAAACTTCAAATGATCTTTTACTTAATCAAATTATAACTGGAGACTCATCAAAAACCAGAGGTATTGTAGTAAAGATTTGGAATTTTGATGCAGATATCAATACTGGTGCTGGTGCAACAATTAATTATGGTTGGTCAAGATCAACTGGTTTCTTGAATGATAATCTTCAAAGAATTCCAAACAATGATTACTATCAAAGATTCTCATACTCACTTAAATCAGAAATACCATTTGATAAGTGGGATAATACTGTTGGTTCACTAAACCATACTGCAGGATTTAAGAAATTCTCAGATTTGCAGATAATTAGTGAAACTGAAAATCAAAATCTTACACCAAATGTTAATGACACTGAAATGTCATTTATTGTTGATTGTATAGGTCAAGGTGATCTTAACTGCTGGCATGACTTTGATCTTGCAAGAGAAAATCTGTTTGATGTCAATGGCAAAACTGTTTCAGATACTGTTTTCTTTGAGAATGTTATTCTTTCTGATTACTTTGAATCAAAAGGAAACAGAGTTCTTAGTGTTGATGATGTAAGTAATAAATTTAATAGTAATGAGAGAGCAGAGGCATTTTCTAATATATCTGAATTTGATCCTGGAGTTAAATTTGTAAAATCACTTTTCCTTGTTCAAGACACAACATTTACAGATGAAAGACAATTCCAAGTATCAACAGCAATAGTTGATGATGATTTTGCATATATGACCAGTTATGCAAAAATTTATACATTCCCAGAACTTGGTCATTTTGATGTTGCAGTGACAGAAAATGATTGGAATTTTCAGTTCCATCCAATTAAGTCCTCATTAAACAACTATTTTGTATCATCATTCTCATTTGCGTTTGAACCAACAATAACTGGATCTGCAACAACTTCATTTGGTGACATAGTTCATTATATGAGTCAGGAGGTCAATGTTTCCACTGGTGCTACAACAAATGTTGTTTCTGTTGGTACAAGTTTTAGATCACTGAAGGTTCTGAACCTCTTGGTATCAGGAGATGATCATCACTTTGCTGAATTAAACATCATCCATAATGGTTCAGATGTAAGTTTTGTTGAATATAACAATATTGATGAAAATTCAAATGCTTTGTATGGTGGTGGTATTGGAACATATAGTGCTGCCATAAGTGGTTCTGATCTTCTTCTTAAGTTCCATCCAAATATAGGTATAGCAGCAACATCATACAGTCAAATTGTAACTACAACAGCAGGTTCTGCCAGTTTCCCAGGTATTACAACCATGAATACTGCCAGAATTGGTAGTGCATATACATCTATTTCTTCCTCTGGATCTCCTACTGCACATGTTGTATCTCAATATGATACAGCAACTGTGTCTGAGAAATATAGTGCATCTTATCAAGTAATCACAGTTGAAGATACTGCAAATGGTGATTATGAGATGTTTGAAATTGGTGTTATTAACTCTCTGACAATCCCAACACAAGGAATAACTCCTTATGGTGTTGTTGAGACTGATTCATCACTTGGAACCATTGGAATTTCAACATCTGGTAATTTTGTTAGGGTTACATATACTGCAAATCCTGGCATTGCTGTAAAGGTAAAATCATTCTTTATTGATTTAAGAGAACTTTCTCCAACTGAAACATTCAATAAGATTGATCTAAATGATGGATATCTTAAAGCACAAACTGGAAATTACTTTGGTACAAGGTCAAGTGTCAGAACATCATTTGAACTTAATCATAAGGGTGATCCAATTTTTGTAAGACAGTTTGATGGAGCATCAACAACTGGAGTTAATACAACAACAAATCAGATCTCACTTCCAAATCATTTCTATCAAAGTGGTGAGGCAGTCAAATATACAATCACTGGTGTTGATCAAAGAGTTGGAATTGTAACAACTAATTTTGGTGGAAGTGTTGGATCAACAACTCTTCTCCCAACAGATTTGTTTGTTGTTAAAATTAATGATGCTCAGATTGGATTTGCAACAAATGCAGCTGATGCTCAAGCAATTAATCCAAATTTAATTGAATTCACAAATGTTGGTGTTGGTAATTCGCACTTTATCACTGCTACAAAACAAAATACTAAGGCATTAGTGTCAATTGATAATATGATACAAGCACCAATTTCTAAAACAGATATTGCTGCAACACTATCAAATAATATTGTCTTTGATACCAACTTTGCAACAAGTGGAATTGTAACTATCTCATCAAATGATATTGTTAAGATTGATGATGAATTTATGAGAGTTACATCTGTGACTGGAACAGGAACAACAATATTTGTTCAAAGACCTATTCTTGGATCACAAATTGGACTACACACTAGTGGTTCATTAATTGAAAAGTTTGTTGGTAATTACACAATTACTGGAAATACAATTAATTTTGTTAATGCTCCTTATGGAAACATTCCTCTGAGCACATCAACAAATCCACCAGATGAAAGAGATTTTACTGGTATTTCTACAAGATCTTCCTTCCATGCAAGAGTCTTTACTAAGAGAGGTCAAGAAGAATCTACAACTGAAACTTACAGCACTAATTTTGTATTTGATGATATATCAAATGGATTTACTGGTGTTACAAGTAACTTCACCCTTAAGTCAGATGGTCTAGATGTAAGTGGAATTGCATCAAATACAATTATGCTTGTCAATAATATTTTCCAATCACCACAAGGTGTTCAAGGAGATGAAATTGGTGAATATCAAAACTTTGAAAGTTCAGGTGTAAGCACTGTTAGATTTACTGCAGGACTTGGAACACCAACTGGATATGATCAGAATATTGGTGGTCTTCCAATTGGTGGAATGATCATTTCTGTTGGTTCATTTGAGGGTGCTGGATATCAACCACTAGTAGGTGCAGGTGGAACTGCTATTATATCCACTGGAGGCACTGTTCAATCAATTAGTATAGGTAATAGTGGTTCAGGGTATAGGACAGGTGTTGTAACAGCATATAATGTAGGTGTGCAGACATATAGTGGTGTTTTACCTATCCTAACTCATGTTGGCACTGCATTAATCAGTGATGGTCATGTAATTGGATTTAATATTACTAATGGTGGCGTTGGTTTTACAAGCTCTAATGCACCAATTGTTGTGATTGATGAACCATTAAATTATAATGATATTCCTCTTGTCTATTCTTCATCTTCATCTGGAGTTGGGACTGAAGCATCTATCAGTATCAAAGTTGGTCAAGGATCAAGTGTGATTGAATTTGAGGTCAATGACTTTGGATATGCATTTGAGAAAACTGAAATTCTGACAGTTCCTGTAGGAGGAGCAACTGGCATTCCTACTGATCCTTCAGTTTCATTTAGTGAGTTCCAAATTACAATTCAAGATGTCTATAGTGATAATTTCAATGGATTCTCTCCTGGAGAATTTGAAGTTTTTGATAGAATTGATGATCAGTTTGATGGAATTAAGAAAGTATTTCCACTTAGACTTCAAAATGAACCAATTTCTATTAGAGCATCAAGAGATTCTAATATTGAAGTAGATCAAACTATCTTGGTCTTCATTAATGATGTTCTACAAGTCCCAAATGTCTCATACACATTTGAAGGTGGAAGTCAGATCACATTTAATGAAGCACCTAAGGGTCCTGGTTCAAGTGTCCCAGCTGGTGATACATCAAGAATCCTGTTCTATAAGGGTGCAGGTGCTTCTGATGTTGAATTTGAAGATGTTCTAGAGACAGTTAAGATTGGTGACACTGTTGAATTAAATGCTGATATTGATAGTGGACAAAGTATTGTCTTTGATGAGGATAAGAGAGTTGTAACTGGTATTACAACAATTGATGCTGTTCAAACCAATCTTTATCGTGGACCTGGACTTGCAAATAATAGAACTGTTGCAAGACCTCTAACTTGGTGTAAGCAGACTATTGATAGAAAAATTAATGGTCAATTTGTTGGAAAGGATAGACAAAAGTATGAACCAGCAATTTTTCCTACTGCTTATCTAACATCATCTGTTGGAATTGGATCAACTGAAGCATATGTAGATAGCATAAGACCTTTGTTCAATACTGCAAATGAGTCTTCTAATAGAGTATTCCAAAACTCTGTAAATCTAATTTCTCAAAATTTATCAAGTGGTGCTACTGCAACTGCTACTGTTTCTACTGGTGGAACTATATCTACAGTAATTGTTACAAATGGTGGATTAGGTTATGATTTCATACCTACAGTTTCTATTGCAGGTATTGGCACATTAGGCACTCAAGCAACAGGTATTGCCTCTGTAACAGCAGGAGTTGTTACAAGTGTTACTATCAGTAATGGAGGAACAAACTACACCACACAACCTCTGGTGTACATTCAACCACCTAGAATCACAAAAGAGATTATCAATGTCGATTCATACACAGGAGATTATGGTGTAATTGTAGGTGTTGGAAGCACAGCAGTTGGAGCACAAAAACAATTGTTCTTTGATACATATATTCCAACTGATTCATTCATGAGAGATGTAAGTGTTGCTGGAATTGCTGTCACAGTAAGTAATATCCAAGCAGGTGATTTAATTGTTATTAAGGATACATTCTTATCAATTGGGAGCACATTTGCATCTGATGTAGGTGTTGCAATTACTCATCTTGATTGTGTTTACAAAGTTGGATCAGCATCAACTGAAATGGTGACAGTTTATACTGAAAACAGTGTTGGTTTTACAACAGCAGTAGTAAGAATCAAATGCAATGTTGATACATTTGGTCCAGGTATTGCACATACTGTAAGACCATCTATGGGAAATTATAGTTGGGGTAAGATTGATTTTGCAGAGAGAGTCAATGTCAAAACTTTTGATGCATATAATAGTAATGGAGTAACAGGTATCTCAACTTCTGGACTTGTGCAGAGATCTGCATCTCTCAAGTTTAAAGACTATACTTAATTCCCTATAAATAAACAAAAAAGTCCTAATAAAATGGCTGCGATTATAACTGATCAACTTCGTATATTAAATGCAAAAAACTTTGTTGCTGGAGTTCAATCCAGCAGCAATTCTTATTATACGTTTATTGGTTTGCCAAATGCCACTGATTATTCATCTACTTGGGATTCCACACCACCATCTCCAAAAGATAGTCTTGATCAGTCAAATGATTATTGGGACACTATGATTGCCTTGAAAAAGGTAACTAGTGGAGATGTAACTCAGGTTGTTTTAAAAAATACTTGGTCATCTGGCAATATCTATGATATGTGGAGAAATGACATCACAAGGTCAAATCCCTCACAACCATCTGGATCATTCAACATCTATACATCAAATTATTATGTAATGAATAGTGACTATAGAGTCTATATTTGTCTCTATAATAATGCAAGTCCAGAAAATAATTTTAAAGGAAGTCCATCACTTGATGAACCAACTTTTACAGATCTAGAACCTAGAGCAGCAGGATCTAGTGGTGATGGGTATATTTGGAAGTATCTTTATACAATAAAACCTGGTGATGCCATTAAGTTTGATTCAACAAACTATATTCCTGTTCCTAATAATTGGGGTGATACAACTGATACTTCAACAGTAAAAGCAAATGCTGCTTCAAGTGGTCAATTAAAAATTATTACCATTAAAAACAGAGGCGCTGGTCTTGGCAATGCTAACACTTATACTGGTGTAAACATAAAGGGTGATGGTAGAGATGGTAAAGCAACTGTTGTTGTAAATGCTGATAGTAAAATTCAATCAGTTACTGTAACCAATGGTGGTTCTGGATATACTTATGGAACAGTTGATATTGCTGAAAAAGGTGTAACAGGAACAACTAGTCCTATATTCAATGTAATTATTCCCCCTCCAGGTGGTCATGGTCATGATGTTTATACTGAGTTAGGTGCATATAATGTTTTAACATATTCAAGATATGAAAATGATACTGAAAATCCAGATTTCATTACTGGAAATCAATTTGCAAGAGTAGGACTTGTTGAGAATCCTCAACAATTTGGATCAACTACTCTTCTTTCATCAGACAAAGCTGCAGCAACATATGCACTAAGATTAACAGGAACTGGATACAGTTCAGTTACTTTTGCAGGAGATGTTGAAATTACACAAACTGTAGGATTGGGATCTACAGCAGTTGGTAGAGTAATTTCATATGATCAAAATACTGGTGTTCTTAAGTATTGGAAAGATAGGACAAATGTTGGATTTAATTCTGATGGTTCTTTAAATGCTACACCAAAATATGGATTTGATGATATTCCTTTTAATGCAGATGCACTTTCAAACACTGGAGGTAGTTTGAACATTATTGGAGGATCTGCAACATTACAGATCAGCACTTCATTTTCAGGCATTAGTACTGTAATAAATAATAAGACATATAATCTTGGGCAGGAATTTACATTAGGCATTGCAAATCCAGAATCTAAAAAGTATTCAGGAAAAATTGTCTATGTTGATAATAGACCTCCAGTAACAAGGTCTACTACCCAGAAAGAAGACGTCAAAATCATTTTGCAATTCTAAAGAATTATGCCACAGGAAACTAATCTCAA
>MDTG01045779.1_pt1 | contig 17361 bp, 22 predicted proteins | sample 811421 | NCBI WGS metagenome assembly MDTG01 (sample SAMN05326645, study PRJNA326480) | marine metagenome | isolation source: seawater | place: Pacific Ocean: South East | collected 2011
CAATCCCAGTCTCTTTTTGAACCCGTTCTTTAATTTCTTCAGAGGCTTTTTTAGCGAAGGTGCAGCAAAAAATCTGATCAGGCTTAACGCCGGTTTTTATCAAGTGCGTATAGCGTCCAATTAAAGCGGTTGTTTTGCCCGTGCCAGGGCCGGCTAACACCAAAACATTTTTTGCGTCTTGCTGAGCTGCGCGTAATTGTTCCGGGTTCAAATTCACAAGGATCTCCTATGAAACGGAATTTGTTTGTTGATCGTTATGCGTTCGGCCGAATGACTATAGCCGTGCAGTCATCTTCACTTCCCGATTGCACAGCCAAATCACATAAATCTTTAGCTGAATTACCATTTGAAGATGCAATAATTTCCATGATCATTTTATCACTAATTGATGCCCAGACACCATCTGACATCAAGAGATAGGTCTCAGTCTCGTTTCGCTGAAGTTCAACCACGTGGGGCTTCGGCAACCTTGATCCACCACCAATGCATTGTGAAAGCATGTGAGAACCCGACGAACTTAGGTCATCTTCAGAAACCTGCTCAATGTTTGATTGCCCCAATCTATAGGCACGACTGTCACCAACATTAAAGAAGACTGCTTGGGTCGATCCTAAAACAATTCCAACGACGGTAGACCCCATAGGTCTGCGTCCTCTACTCATCAAAGATAACTTCTGGTGAGCAGAAGAAATTCCTTCAGCGATGGCCGTCTTGAAGTCACCCTCACCGATACAAGTAACAAGTTCTTCTATGACAACCCTACTAGCGGTTTCCCCGTCCTCATGGCCACCAAGACCGTCGGCAACAATACAAACAATAGGCGATGGCAACTTTTCAGGAGACTCAATGGAAACAAATTCATCACTCGACGAAGCCATTTGGCTTGCAGCAAAAAAGTTGTCCTCGTTCTTGTCTCTATCTGTCCCAGCACGACTACACGCTTCAATGGAATAGCCTTTCATTATTCCAGAGCCTTCAATCGCATAGCGCGTGCGGCCTCCAATTTGACTTTGAATGCCTCGATGTCTTTGGGTCGTTCCAAGGGGTCTTCGGATAAAGCTAGTTCAAATAAGCTTGTAATCTCTTCTCCTAATGCCTTACCGACATCTCCATGGAGTTGTTCTAAAACTTGCTGTTTGGAGAACAGGCTTTTTTCCGCCAACACTTCAATTGTTAGCACTGCCCAAGCATATAGGTCCCAGGTGTGCTGGTTCGCGATTTCTTTTTCACCCAATTCTGTGTCGTAATCAAACTCTGGCCTGTAAACTTCTGTTCTCATTTCAACACTGGTAAATTTTGACCGTTTAGCATTCCCAAAATCTTCGGGATTGATCTTTTTTGAGACCCCAAAATCACAAATCACTGCTCTTGGTTCCGATGTCTCAAAATCTATATCAAGCATTACATTTCTAGCCGTAATATCTCGATGAATGATACCAATGGCATGTGCATGAATGAGGCCATCCAAAACACCAGACATTAACCGCAAGTCACTTTCGATTTCCTCTGTATCGTCTGCAGCGAACGCTTCGAGCGCACCTTCAAGCAGCTCTTCTTCATCTTCTGCCGTAAAAAATCCAGCATCCATAAATTTTGCAATGAAGGCGGCAGCTGTCTCTTCAAGATCCTTGTCCAGAAAGACTTCCTCGATATCCCCCCCAGGGATCCAACGAGAAACCATTGCAACCCGTTCGATTTCATCTCTGAAATCAACATCTAAAATTTTGGCAATGTTTGGGTGATCTTCCAATCGTTGTAGCGCCTCGATCTCAGCGCCTACGCTTTTCCTCATCATAGCTGTGGAACGGCCACCAACATCTCTGAAAAAGAATTTTACGGCGACATAACCTTCGGCGCCCTCACAGTCCCAAGCTTGAAAAACTTCTGCTTGGCCACCTGTCGACTTCCACTCATGAACCGCGAAACGTCCATCGCAAAACAGAAACTGCTTTAATGATTCAGGCCACCAATCTCGAAAATCATCGAAGTCTTTTTCAGGCGGCACAAACCACTTTTTCAAATTAGCATTGAACCTACAACCTTGACGTTTCAATGCTTCACGATCATCAAAAGTTCGTTCGAGATACGCCCAGTAGCGCCTGAATTTCAGTGGGTCTTTTCCAGGTGGCAGATACCAACACTTTCCTTTGCCATCAAATTTTAGACCGTTTTCTTTTGCCCAATCTTTTTCCTCAAATGGGACATGAAGATAAACTTTTTCGAAGTTAACAAGTGAAGACATCCTGAAACTCACCATACCTTTCCTGCAAACTTAAACTAGAACTTCCACCGACACCGTAGGCTCTACACAGAACAACCAACAAACAGCAATCAAGCCATGCTAACTGACCAACGACAACTTGGGAAAGTTGAGCAGCCGACAAAAAAGTTTTTGTCTGTGTGGTTTTGATAAACGACAGCAACACCCTGGTTACATCTTGGGCATTTGCCTCTTAGGCCTGCCGGAACAGGAGGGAAAACAGCGCCACGATCAGGCTCATTTTCCTCGTCTTGGGCGCATTCAACACACAATCTCGTGTAAGGAAAGATTTCCAGTCTTGCTTTCGGAATTGGCTCGTCACAACCCTCACAAATTACTGCGTCTTCCGGCAATTCTCCGTCTAAATGGTCTCCTTCGTCTTCTGACGAAGATTGGACATCAGTTTCAATTAGACCGAGCTCTTCCAAACGCCTGACTATTGAGAACAAAGTCCTTTGAAAATAGGAAGACAGCTCTTCTGCTTGCGCTCCAGCCGCGTGTCTCGTAACCATTTCATCCTTTTCTTCTTCGGTGAATGGCATCCCGTGGTTTATCAGCCTGCCCTCGCTAACGTTCGTCAGTCGAAGGCGGGCGATATTTGTTAGATCGTCAATAAAGGAACCAGGTGTTCGCGAAGTAGTTGGCGTGAAAGTCACACAATCTTCGATGCGGAAATACTCACCTTCTGGACTACCAGCTTGGCTTGGTCGCAAAGTGAGGCCCGTATAATGCCTCTCGATCTCTGCTGCCTGGGGGTGATCTGTCGGTTTGCCGAACTCTATCCTTCCCGCAATTAGAGTGACCGCCACATCCAAAGAACGGCCTTCAAGTAAGGCTACTTCCGATAAATTGACATCAACTGACGTATCCCAGATCCAGGCGAGCAAGGCATCTAAGACGCCGGCCCCATCAAGCCTCCCATTTTCGCTGCTCACACGCACAAGCGAGAGAGCAAGGGATGCTGCGCCTTCATAATCCAATTTTGAAACTTGAACCGACACTGGTGACAACCATCAATAACTCAAACTCAAGTTTTGTCACAGGTGTGACCTATGTCCAGTCCTGGACCTCTAAACTTTTTCTACTAGTGACCCCGAATAGATGCGGCATAGCACTTTTGAATCACTTCAGTCTGCTTGGCGGCATCTGTGCACAGGTATTTCGGTGCTGGACGAATGCCAACCCTTCCTAAATCAAGTCTATCAGAATCCCAGCATGTCATGACTGTAGCTGATGCATAGGTTTTTCCATGAGAATGCCAGTGGCAGGCGTAGACCAGATCAGACAATTCTACCTCCGCAAGTTCGAACCACTTTCCCTGAAGAGTTTTTGCAAAGTCACCCGACTTAAATCCGTGCTCTAAATCCTCGTCTTCGTTCTCTCGGCGGCAGTCATGAATTAGCGCGAATAGTTCAACAACTTTGAGATTTGCTCCAGTTAATGGAGAGAGCATTCTGCCGTTTTGAAGTACTCTGATCCAATGGTCGCTTCCGTGCCAAATCGAGTTGCCCAAAGGGCATTGCTCAAGAAGAAAATCTAGCAGTGCTTCAGAAACATTTTCAGAAGGAATAAAAACCATCAGCAAGATTTACGGTCAAAACCTTACGAAGCAAACAAAATGCAGCAGCCATTACTTTACGGAATTCCGTAATTGGCTGAAAAAGACAACAAATGACAATGTTTTTTGGCTTGGGATGGCAAAAAGTGTGTGAGTACTGAGTTAAAGCTGCCAGGGAGACCAAGGTAATTTCATTTGAGAAAACCCTAGTCTCCCAAAAATCAGAACCCCCAAGTTAAACGTCACAGTTGGGCATGGTATTGTTTGGCCTAGAATCAAATTTGCGACTGTAATAACCATGAGAATATTTTTTCTAGACACAGAAACAACAGGCTTACGTCCTCCCCACGATAAGTTAGTAGAAGTTGCGATAATTGATGAAGCTGGGAACGTAATCTTAAACACGCTGATTAATCCTGGGCGGCAAATAGGCTTTGCAACACAGATCCATGGCATAACCGATGAAATGGTCACCACTGCACCAAGGCTAGAGGATCTATGGCCTGAAATTTCTCAAATTGTTAGTGATAACCACATCGTTATTTATAACGCACAATTTGACACCAAATTTTTTCCAGACAATTTGAGTTGTGCCGGACGGATCAGCTGCGCAATGCTGAGGTTTGCTCCAATCTATGGCCAACGAAACCCCCGCTACAGCGACTTTACTTGGCAAAAGTTGACAACTGCAGCTCAATTCATCGGATACGAATGGGTAGGTGATGCTCATAGAGCTCTAGCGGACACTAGAACCACCAGAGCACTTTGGCATTGGATGGATGGAAGACAGCATTAGCCCCAGATTAGAACCTAACTCCACCAAGAAATGGCTCCGCCTCGAAAAAACTTAAGCTAGGGATCGAGCAACTTGGAAGAAGACTAACGCGAAAAAAAAACAAGCGATCATTATTAGATGAAGTGAACAAGCCTATCGGTGACTATTCTCATTGCCGCCAGCCAATAAGGCCCCGTGAGCATTAAAAACAGAGGCGCTACGAGAAGATAGCCAAAGACGGCAAAGCGCAGGCTGCTGATAACCCTATCGGATCTAGTGAGTTGCCAGCTTTTCCAAAGCGCATAACACCAGCTAAGGAGCGAAACCAACAGCAGTCCCATCATCACAATACCTACCATTATTCCATCCAGATATTTTGTCGACCAAATCAGGGAGTCACTCGGCGAAAATCGCGCACTATGTTGAATTCCTGAAATAAAAAGCAGGATAAAAAAAAGGCTGCCAAGCCAAATAACATTGAATTTGATAAAGAAGATTTTCATCGCATAAACCACTTTGGTTCTAAGGTCCAAGCAAATCGGCTCGCGTTTGATGATCTCTGACCCTAAGCCACTTCAATATCGTCAGGGTATTTCCGGGAGATGGAACGCTTGATTAGCCTGATAGGACAAGCAAGCATTCACATGCCAGACAAACCAGGGAACAAATTCTGAGTGTTCTATTGAGCTTTTATCTTCAGTAGCAAAAAATTTAAATGGCGACGTGGATTTATCAAATCCGTAACAGTCAGCGTGGACATCCGACGCCACGAAAACAACCTTGTCAGCCGGAACACCCTTCAAACTATCACAGCCGTAATAATCAAAAGCCAGGATACCAGTATCTTCCTCCTCTATGTCGGCCAAACAAATCGGTAGATCCATGTCGATGACAGTATAGCCAGCGCCGTGTTGAGGGTCGCTACCAATATTAACTAAGCCGATTTCCTCCATAAATATTTGGAAATCGATAGGATAATTAGATTTGCTTGGAAAATCTGGAACTGGTTTGTAGCTGACAGACATTACCTTGCCATCAAGCGCATCAAGGGCAGTCTTTATTTGAATGATGTAGCTTCTCAGCGCTGATCTATTTTGAGACAATAGAACTAATCCCTATCCACTTATTATTGAAGTAGGCTCTAACTTTTGAGATTTCTTAAAAACGCCAAAAATGCCGAAGACTGGCAATTTCTTTTTCAGTTAAGGGCGTCAAAGATTTTTTGTAATAGCCCCAAAAGTCGTCAAAGTCGTCAAAATCTCGGTAGGGCGGATCCAAGCCGGCATCTACAAGATATTTTTTGGTATCGGGACAGTAAGCGAGTTTAAATTCGAGCACTAGCCAACTTTCAGAGGGGACATACAACAAAACGCTTAGGTTTCCCAAAAAGATCAGGTCTCTCGCGTAAAAGTCGGCAAAGGGTTCATTATCAAGAAGCTCCGAACCAATATTTTCTAATATGTATTCATGCAAACCATCTGTTTCTAACGTGCTTGTTCCGTCAATAAACTCGTTACAAATTTCAAAATATTTAAGAAGAGCGACATAAAGACTGTCGAATTTGATTTCATCTTTCGTTACTCCGTACCAATCCCCACATGTTTCCCAGAGTTCAATGATATGAACGTTATTTTCGACATTTTGCATCTCATATCCTCTGCCAATGATAGGACGCTAATACAGCTGCACTCAGGTTAAGAATTACCTAAAACTTCGACACTATTATCCGGCACGAGTTCGTAATGAAGGTCATGCATTGCCAGTTCACAAATAAAAGTTCACCGCAACTTCCAGTCTTCAATGCAACTTTGATCGCAGACTGCTGAAGTAACCTCATACCCAAAATAGTTTTCGTAATGCGGAGCCTCATCTGCAACGCAAATTCCACCAAAGCCAGAGCAAACAAAAACTGTGCTCAGGGCTAGTAGAAATCTAAAATAACAACTACGCCAAATCGGGTGTTGCATTCGACCAGAATTCCCACTCTTCATCACTCAAAGACCAATCATTCTTCCATTCTTCGTGAGTAACCATCCCAGTCAGTCGATTATTGATGAAATCAATGTCAACACCGGTAGATCGCAATTCAGAAGACTTTTCCAAACGGTCTATTCGAGACATGGATTTAAAGATCGCTTCTGCATGTCGACCACTTTCAGCCTCTATCTCCACTGACCCAGACACACTTTCTTTCCAATCAAATTGAAATTTCATACCAATCTCCAATAAACCACCAATTTGTTCTTACTTTGTACACACCTTTTGAGTTGTTAAACATGAAGACCTAAGCACCAAGACAAGCCAGTGGGATTAGTATTTGTCCCAACTTGGGACAATGAAGGAAGTTTCAGAAAAATCTTGCTAGTGCGTACCAGAATTCATGCGCCCACCCTAATTTCCAAAAAGCTGCAATCCCAAGAAAAGTCAAAATCCATATTGGTGCACCAAGATTGCTGACTGTTTTTGACGTATTTATTTGGGATTTTTCTAGATCAGAGAAGCTATTTTTTAGCTCCTCTAGCAAATCCTTCTGGCCTTCTCTCAACTCAGCCAAAAGCTGAGTTAGGCGATCTAAATTCTGATTGGTCTGTATCAGTTCAATTTGTAATGTTTTGGTTGTTTCACTATCCCAAGGGCCTTGGTTCATGCTGTCCTCCTCAGATCAAACATTGAAAATAAACCTTAAAAGCAGATCAATCGTTAGATGTCACAGTTGTCACCATAGCAAAGACATTTGTCTTGTTATCGCTGGCTAAAAAAAAGAAGCAAAGCTGCTGTGACAACTGTGACAGGTCACTCAGAATGGCAAATCATCATCTCTGAAATGCTTCAGTTGTAGACCGGAATATCCCCTGAAACGCTCCGGGCCAATCCGTTTCTGTTTTCTCTCATAGCCCTTTCGCTGAAGAAACTGCCGAAGTTCAACTTTGGTAATGCTGAGCCTTTCTTCCATTTTTTTAAAAAGCTCAAAATGGCTGTCCATATCTGCGGAAAGCACAAAATCACGTTGATCAGTGATCTCTAGGTACTCTTCGAAGAATATGCTCAGAGGGTCTGCAAAACGTTTATATCGCTCCTTCTCTATTTCCATATTTGGTGTCGGTAAGAGACCTTCTTCGAGGTACCCAGACAGCCCTTCAACCATCCAAGACAATATCCCATCAGCTTCGTTCTTTAGCTTTTCACCAAGATGCTTGTCGGTATTCCCGTCAGTAAAGCAGACTGGAAACCTCATGATGGCGACACGCCTAAAATAGGCTTTATCTTCCGGGTTGGCGTAAGGATAGAAGTTGGTTGCAATTAGCATTTGAGCTTGCGGCTCAAAGTCAAAATACTCTTGATGCAGGAAACGAGCAGTCATCGTATCTCCCCCGCTAAGCCTCTTAACCACTTGAGTGTCGATATGCAAATCCTTTGGCAGCTCGGAAATAGTGATCGGCAAAATCAAAGTCGGAAGCCTGCGAGATTACCAATCACTAACTATCAACGAGCGCCTTCGTCTTTCCCTTTCTGAAAGGAAAAAGATTTTCATTGAATATCAGGACGTGTCTGGCGTTAGAACCGAACGGTGGGTCAAAATTAAAGAGTTTATTTATGAGTCTCGAAATGGGAGCCGCATTTGGATTAAATCCCATTGCTATTTGCGGGAAGATGAACGCTCTTTCCGTGTAGACCGCATCCAATCGGCTTCTGATCGGAGGCGGAGCTAGGTTACACGGCTCTGTCACACACTGGTCACACACCCTTTGACAGAAGGCAGCATATCGTGGGAATCTACCGTATCGTATAAACCGGGTGTGTACCAGCTAACTGATTGATATCTTGTATGTGAGGATGGTAGCGGAGGAGGGACTCGAACCCCCGACACGCGGATTATGATTCCGCTGCTCTAACCAACTGAGCTACTCCGCCCCGAAAGGCGCGCCGAACTTACCCGGCGAGCCACCATATAGGGGAAACGCAGGCTTTCGGTCAAGCCCGAACGACATCCCACGATTGCATCCAGAAGCATCCGCATTTTCCCTCCCTTACATTCATGAGAAGGTCACCTGCTCGGGTGTGGACAATGCGGCACGCACTGGTGTTGAGACGGGCCATGTTCGAGAGTTTCGTCACAACCTTCATCAACTATTTCGTGGTGATCGAACAGATCCAACGCGCCGGTCTTCCTGACTGTGCCCGAGGCGCAGGACTGCGACCAAAACTGCGCACCGCACTAGAAGGCACTGCCATCGCCAACGCCATCATGCTGTTATTCGCCCTGTGCGGGGCCTAAATTCTCAGCTATCTCAATATCACTGACGCCGCCTTCAAGATCGCCGGTGGCATCATTCTTTTTCTGGTCGCATTGGACATGCTGGCCGCCAGGCGCCAGCAGCGCAAGCGCGCGGAAAGCAACAGCAGCAGCACTTCCGGCGATGCGGTGGAAGGCGAGGGTAACGAAGACAATCTGGCCATCTACCCGCTGGCCGTTATGCTGCTGGACGGGCCGTCGGCCATCATGTTGGTGATTGTGGTAAATGCCGGTCTCGCAGGGGCACTGGCAAGTACACTGACTAGCTATGCCGCACTGCTGGCGGTGATAGTGGCGACAGGCATCATCCTGTGCCTGACCGTGATCGCCGAGGGCTGGCTGGACGAGAAGATCACCATGGTGTTCTCTCGCATCACCGCCATCATCCTTGCCGGGCTGTCGGTGCAGTATGTCAAGACGGGCTAATGACGATCGGCCTGTTGCCTCTTGATCAGTGCAGACAAACAATCCCTCTCGACAGAGCTGTTAGACGAAAACAAAACGCTTTAACAGCACATATCCCAGAAAGGCATGCGGCGGCACCGCGAGCGCGCCGGCAATGAGTTCGGACATGCCACCCGCCACCAATGCGGCAATCAGTGCCAGATTGACGACCAGCAGGAAACCGTAAACGATACAAAAACGCAGCAGCGAGCTAATGTGCCCCTTATAGAAGAATACCAGATAGCGATTACTGAAATAGTTGAACAGCGTTCCTAGCAAAAAGCTTGCCGGGGCGGCGATGAAATAATTGATCCCAACCCAGATCAGTAGTGCATAAACGGCATATCCAAAACAGGTGTTTATTATACCGGTGGCAAGGTATCTGAGGAACCTGCTGCCTTTAATCAGTGCGATCGGGGAAACCGAGAGCATCTTCGTTCAGCCGAGTGAATTCACGAACAAGGTCACGACGCAACATCTGCGTGTAGATAGCACCAATATATTCGGCGAGAATGCCGATACCGATAAGATTGATGGCGCCAAAGAAAAAGATTCCGAGTATCGCTGGTGCCACGCCAAAGCTAAAGCTGTCCCAATAGAGCATCTTCAGTAAGAAGTAATAGATCGCAACAGCGAAAGAAATCATAAAGATCACAACGCCTAGATATGTGACAAGGCGAAGCGGCACACGCATCTGATTCACAAGCCCCGTCATGGCCGTGTCGATCAAATCACCGAGCGAGAACTTGGTCTTGCCGGCCTTGCGAGATTGCTGAGTAAAGGGTATCTGAACGATCTCGTAACCGAACTCGCAAATCAGTCCCCGCAGGTAAGGCTTTGCATCCGGAATACGGCGCAACTCCAAAATCACTTCACGATCATAGAGCCCGAAGTCAAAAAAGTGATCGACGAGTTCAACTTCGGACATGCGATTGATAATCTTATAATACGCGGTTCTAAGGGCCCGTTTGATCATGTTCTCTCGGCTCGCGGTCTTTATCCCACCAACAACTTCGGCGCCGTCCTGCCACTTCTTGAGGAAATCCACGATCATCTCTGGCGGCTCTTGAAAATCGCAAGATAAAAGGATCGTGGCATCCGCGTCGGGCAAAAGGAGCCCGTAGAAGGCAGACCTTGTATAGCCGAAATTTCGGGCGTTAAAGATGCAGGCGATATTGTCATGCTTCGAAGCCAGATCACGAAGCATCTTGCGCGAGCCGTCGCTTGATCCATTGTCGATAAAAAGATGTGTAAAGCTGTAGTCACCAAGACCCTTGAAGACAGATTGTACCGCCTTCGCCATCTGAGCGATGTTTTCTACCTCGTTATAGCAGGGTGTGACTACGGCGATGTGCTTCATGCGATCTCACAAGGTGTAGACGGTCGGTTCGTAATCCAGAATTTCAGATACTGTTCCGGCGATTTCCTTTGAGTGCAGCTGCGAGAGAATCACAACCACATCGGGCCTGTAGTCTGCTATGAACTCCGGCGGCACAACCTCCTGACCGGTGCCGGGAATGAATTTACCGACTTTTCTCGGATCCGAATCCACGACAAAAGGAAATTCGTCACGGTCGATCCCTACCATGTTGAGAAACATAGTGCCGGTTCCTGCTGAACCCCAAAAGACGACCTTCTTGCCACTTCCTTCCAGCCCCGAGAACAAGTCCTGCCAATAAGCCTGCCGATTACTGAAACGACTTTGGCGCAAAACCGTTTCTGCTGGACGTGCAAAACAGGAAATAATTTCACCGTCAAAAGCCAATTCAAGACGCTCAATGAAAAATCCGACAGACCGTAGCGCCTCGCTCATCGAATTCAATGTAAAGAAACCGACATGGTCGTAATAGAAATCGCTGAAACGCCCTTTTTCGATCGTAGCATTTGTCGACGGCACCTCGACATAGAGCAAACCATTTCCACCTTTCGTCCGTGATAACAGGGCGTGGTATGCCTTGAGAAAAACCATGGGGTCGGGAACATGTTCCAGAACCTGACGCATGATGATCAAATCGGGCGCCAAGTCTTCTTTTACCACGTCGTCGGCGACAAAATAGGTGCGACGCACCTCGACATCTGGATATAGGCCAATCGAAACATCACCCTCGGGACCGGGTTCGAAGCCGATCCGGCGCGCTCCGTCGGGAAACATGGCCAGGAAGTCGCCTTGGCCCGAACCCACCTCGAGAACGCAATCCAGATCGTCGCCCATGCTCTTCAAAATTTCATCAACCTGTCCGGTCAAAAAATCCTTGTAACGAGGCGAAAAGGTGCGGCTCTCGGCGATATTGTCACTGGTGTAATCCACTGTCTGGCCGACAAAAGCGGCATTGAAATAATGATCACACCGGGCGCATCTGTGAATGTCGATTTCATATCTTGTGCAGTCTTTGGCGGAAGACAGGTCCAATCCAAGGCCATAGCGCGCCAGCGGCAGACGAAAACCCGGCTTAAATACCGTCTCGGCGCCTTCATTGGCGCAAATTGGGCAGCAGGCTGTCATATGTAGGATCCCTCCACTAAAGCCGTTCACTAAGGGTGACCGCTCCCATCTCACAGCACCACCCTTCGTTAAGGTTAACAGTCTTTACTGCTGGTTCTTTTTCGGCTCGTAAGTGACAATCTCATCGATCACCGGGGACAGGTTATCGAGAATCTGCCGCATGTCCTCAGCAAGCTTCTTTCCGTCCTGCTCCGATAAATCCGTACGATCGACGATGCGTTCGAAGCCTTTAACAACCAGAAGGCTACTAAAATCGTCCACTTTGGCCTGGAACCATTGAGCCGTATTCATGATTTTTTCGACCTTGGTCAACGTCACGCCGATAGTAAGGTGATAGCAGAACACCAATGCTATGCAGATGATCGATACTCTGACTGCGAAAGAGCCCAGTTTCGAGTTTTCGATTTTTTCCCAGTTCATAGTGACCTACCTCGTTTTCCGCTCGAAGATCATAACTGTTTCAGATTCATAAACCAATCTGTAGGCCGTTTCACCTCTGGCGAAGGCACGCATCATTTCGCCATAACCTTCAACCATTCGTCGGTCCTCCCATCCCGGGGATTCGACAATATTCAGGTCTTCGAGCAATGAACCCCTCTGTTTCCAGGCATATCGACCCGGCACGCTGTCGTTCATCACTATCAGCGACGGCTTCATACTGTCGATCTGATCAAAATTCATTTCGTAAGTGTAGGACAAACGGTCGAAATGGTCTTCCGGCACATAGCTGTAGGTCCCGGCGAGAACTGAATTTTCTCCAGCATATGTCGCAGCCATCCATTCACCAGCCCGGATCACCTCGTTATCGCGCCGTTCAACGAACTTGTCGGATGCCTGATTCAGACCAGTCACGAAACCAGGTAGAGCCGCCACAATCATGACCGCCGAAACGGCCAGAGGCACGAGACCTTGCAAAGTAAAAGTAACGGTAACAGAAAGGCGTCGTAAAATCCTGTCAAGACCATAGGCCGAAAGGATCAACACCACCGGAACGATATGATAGGCATAGCGGATCTCGCGGTACTTGACGACAACGATAAGGTAAAGCGACGCGACCAAAAAATAAAAGGCGAGTGATGTAATCACAATTTTTTCGCGACCCGGCAAGTCCGCCGCGGCTGTGTCAGTGTTTGGGTCGTCGTCATTATGGCCTGCGAACCATTTGCGATAGGCCGCCAAATTTAATACCAGAGCACCGACAACGCCGACAGCCATGAAAACAGACAGCGCCACGCCAAATTGGTCTGCATAGATGGTGAACCATTTGAAACCGTTTTGGTCGAGTGTGACCCCAACCCCGTATCGCAGATAGTCGGCCTGATTTGTTACCTCATCGAAGAATTTTGGGAAATGCATAAGGACGAAGGGGTTGAAAAGAAGCCAGCCAAAAACGAAGGCGTTGATGCACAGCGCAGAGCGGAAGACCAGCCTCTTGACAACCAGTCGCCATTGACCCGACGCGCGCGCTTCCAAAAACAAGTAGAAACAAACGAAGAACGCTACGAAGGCACTCATGAAGAGACCATTATATTTTGTCCCGAAAGATATACCAACGAGGAACGCTGACAGAATGGCTGCAGACGTCCAGTTGCCAATGCGCAACGCTGCCCATACCGGCAGGATCAGCGTAAACATCTGCGCGGTATCGGGATGCACCACCGTGGCCCAAGTCCAATAGTCGGGGAATGCTAGAAGTGCGAATGCAAAGGCGGCAGCCAATGTCCTGTCGACTTTGAAATACCGCAACACAACCCAGAGGCCGACAATCGAAGCTGCGTAGAAAAAGCAGGATACAAGCTTCATGATCACGGCAACGTCACGGAATGTCAGCGGGTCCAAGCCGATAATCGACAATGCTTTGGCGATACCGAACACAATGGTGGGATAGAACTGACCGTAGCTGTAGAACCCGTTGATGAAGCCACCTGTGTCTAGCGTATCATGCTGGATCAGTCTAAACATACGTTGCGTTTGATCGCTCTCGTCATGTGAGAAGACCATCATGACAGCTTCAGAGTCGACACCTTCACCCGCATAGAGCAGGCAGATGACGACAGCCGCAAGAAGCGCTGCCATAAGTGCAAAGTCAGGCAGACGGCGCAGCTTTTTGACTACATTCAGCATCATTCTGACAATAGCTCCATGTAGTCACCAATCTGGCGTCTGCATATATCGAGCGCGTTTCCGCCGGCATGTTCCTCAACATACCAATCAACGGTCAAGGCAACAGCGTCGGCCAAGCTGAGTGCAGGATTCCAATCAAGTTCCGCCTTTGCCTTCGTGCAGTCGAGCGTCAACCTTGCTTCTTCGTGAAATGCGGCCGGTGCTTTGTTGATTGCTGTCTTCAGTTTTCCATCTAGACAGGACTGCGCGAGTTCGACGATAGTTCCTACGCTAACACAATCTTCTAAATCGGGACCAAAGTTCCAGGCCGAGGGCATCGCGTATTTTCCGCCGTTGGCCAGATGATAACCCACCTTGAGATATCCGAATAACGGCTCAAGGACATGCTGCCACGGGCGCGTCATTTGCGGATTACGCACCACAAGCGGCATGTCTGCAGAACAGGCCCGCGCCAAATCGGGGAAAAGCCTGTTAGCGGCCCAATCCCCGCCCCCGATCACATTGCCTGCCCGGACCGTAGCGACACTGACACCAGAATTCTTATCAAAGAACGAGTTTGCATAAGAATTGACCAATATTTCCGCCGCAGCCTTGCTGCCACTGTACACGTCGCTCCCACCGAGTGGTGCCATTTCGTCGTAGCCGGTCGTCGAGCCAGTATTTCTGTAGCATTTGTCTGTCGTAACAATAACGCCTGTGCGAACGGAATCGACAAGTCGCATGGCTTCGAGAACAGCCATGGTTCCGACGACGTTGGATTCGATGGTTGTGCGCGGCGCCTTGTAGGATTCGATAACAAGCGGCTGGGCAGCGAAGTGAAAAACAATCTCCGGTTCGATTTGCCTAACGATTTCGATAAAGGCATCAACGTTGGCAATGTCGATGCCGGTAAAGGACTGCGCCAAGTGGGCAGAGCCGATCTTTGCGAACAGATTGACCTGCGACGGCGCATCCAGCGAAACGCCATGAACATTAGCGCCAAGGTCAGCAAGTATCACTGCATGCCACGCACCCTTGAAGCCGCTGTGACCAGTTAACAGAACGCGTTTGCCTTTCCAGAAATCGAGGTAGTTCACCATGACTTCCAAGGGGCCTCGCCGCTATCCCAGATATCGTTCAACAATCGCTTGTCACGAAGTGTATCCATTGGCTGCCAGAACCCGTCGTGCATGAATGCACCGAGGTCTCCCGCCGCTGCAAGTTTTTCAAGAGGCCCGGCTTCCCAGACGGTTTCGTCGCTCTCGACGTGATCCAGCACAGAGGGGGCCAAAACGAAGAATCCACCATTGATGCGGCCATTATCACCGAGAGGCTTTTCAGCAAAGGACACCACCTCTTCGCCAACGATCTCAAGCGCGCCAAATCTTGCCGGTGGGCGGACAGCAGTCAGCGTAGCGCAACGTCCGGACTGTCGGTGGAAGTTTACCAGACTTGTGACATCAATATCCCCGACACCATCGCCATATGTCATACAAAAATCCTCGCCTTCATCCAGAAGATGCCGGATCCGGCCAAGACGCCCACCCGTCATCGTTTCAAGACCGGTGTCGATCAAAGACAATTTCCAGGGCTCGACCCGGCCGTTGTGAATGGTGACCGCATTATCCGTCATGTCGATCGTAACGTCCGAGGCATGCAACGCGTAATTATTGAAAAACTCTTTTATCAGGTAACCTTTGTAGCCGCAGCAGACGATGAATTCGTTGATTTGGTGCGATGAGTATATTTTCATGATGTGCCAAATTATTGGCATCGATCCGATCTCGATGAGGGGCTTCGGTACGAGATGCGTCTCCTCACTCAGCCTTGTGCCAAGACCGCCCGCAAGAATTACCGCTTTCATTGATCTGCAGCTCCCCAGCAACAACCGCATGTTCATCACGGCGTTGAAAAAAACTTCTTGATATAAACCCAAGCCAGATGGGCTTGCAAGACTTCGGTATTTTAGTTTCACGTCAATTTTCTGCGGAGACGCCACTACCTGCCGGATCGTATCGTTCTGTAACAGCGTTGCGGAAGGAATGACGATGCAGCAGGACATTTTCATTATCGGCGTATTGTTTCCGGCTATCCCGCTGATGATGGTCAATTTCGGCAACCGCTATACGGTCTTGGCAAACCTGATCAGGCATCTTCATGACAAGGTGATCCGCGACGGCGGCTCACCGAAGGACGCCGAACGGTTCCTGCTTCAGATTAGCCGCCTTAGCGACAAGCTACGACTGATCGGCATCATCCAGTCCTGCACTGCCATATCCTTTTACTGGCGCTGGGCGGGATGATCACCGCCTATTTTGACGAGCCGGTCATCGCCAGCATCCTGTTCCTAGGATCGATTTTGCTTATGATGGGCTCGATGCTGCTTTTCACCCCCGAAATCCAGATCGCGAACAGGGCGCTGGACATTCATTTATCCGATCTTGTGACGCATCAGGAATGGGAACAGTATCTGAAACCGAAACGCCGTCGCCGCGCCGGTAAAAAGACATAGATCTACTCGCAGGAGCCAACCCATGTCAGATCTTCGCACGATTATTGCTATCGACCAGGGCACCACCAGCTCGCGCGCCATCCTATTTGACGAAGAAGGCACGATACTGGCACAGCAATCTGCCGAGTTTCCGCAGCATTTTCCGGCTGACGGCTGGGTCGAGCACGATCCGGAGGATATCTGGCAAACAACCCTCGATGTGACGTCCGCCATGGTGACAGAGGCGCGTTCGCGTGGCACCGTGCCGCTGGCCGCCAGCATAACAAACCAGCGCGAGACCGCAATTATCTGGGACCGCGCCACCGGGAAGCCAATCCACAATGCCATTGTCTGGCAGGACCGGCGCACGGCCGACATCTGTGCAGTGATGAAGAATGCCGGCAGCGAAGCCATGGTGACTGAAAAGACCGGCCTGCTGCTGGATCCCTATTTCACCGCCACAAAACTCTCTTGGATGCTCGACAAGGTCGAGGGCGCACGCGACCGCGCGGCCGCAGGCGAACTGTGTTTCGGCACCGTCGACAGCTTTTTAATCTGGCGACTGACAGGCGGCAAGATGCATGTAACAGACGCCACCAACGCCAGCCGCACCAGTCTCTACAACATCCACCAAAATGACTGGGACGACGAACTGCTTAACCTGTTCGGCGTACCACGCGCCGGCCTTCCTCAGGTAATGGACTGCGCGGCCGAGTTTGGCATCTGTGATGAAAGTCTGTTTGGCGCGGACCTTCCAATCCGCGGTGTGGCTGGCGACCAGCAGGCCGCCGCCATCGGCCAGGGATGCTTCACCCCCGGCGCGCTGAAATCGACCTATGGCACTGGCTGCTTCGTGATCATCAACACTGGAAATGAGGCGGTGAGGTCAAAAAACAAATTACTGACCACCATCGGCTACCGTCTGGGTGGACG
>MDTG01103031.1_pt1 | contig 17360 bp, 16 predicted proteins | sample 811421 | NCBI WGS metagenome assembly MDTG01 (sample SAMN05326645, study PRJNA326480) | marine metagenome | isolation source: seawater | place: Pacific Ocean: South East | collected 2011
CCATAGGTTTTATATCGGAAAAACCAATTTATTCTTGACTTTGTTGTGTCCTAAAAAGGAACCCGCCGGCTTCTTTATTCGCAAAAAATGTTGGATATGGTCGGAAAGCCCACTTTTGAGCTTTATTATTGCTGATCTGGCAATTTGTAATCGCCGTTCTCAATGGCTTGCTCAAGTGAATTGTGAAAACTGCTGTCTAAGTGGGTCGTTATCTTCCAATTACCTAATTCGTTAATAAAATAAACAAACGGAGATTCGCGGTCATTTGTAAGTGTTGTTGAATCCAAGAGAAGGTAGGCAATATGACTATTTATAACGTGCTCTTTTGTTATTTCCCGTCGTAATAGGGCTTTTCTTTTGCTGGGATCCATCTCTTCCCACTTTCGCCGCCAGGTAGATCTGACTTGTTGGTTTTGATATGAGGTGCTGTAGGTATTCCAAATGATATCTGTATTGCCTTCATCAATTGCAGTCTGATGCATAACAAAGGTGGAGTATGGAGAGTCGAAGGCGTCGTCAGTTTGGCTATTACAGCTTTCCGTGAAAAGGAGTATGAGGGAATAGTAAAAAAGTCTTCGCATGATGAGCAAGGTTGCCAGGTTATATGTCATAGATATTTGTTAGTTAAAGGGGACGTATTTTAGGAGTTGCTATTTTTCCCTATAGAGCCGATTTCATCACGTAACCGGGCAGCTTCTTCATATTCTTCTAAAAGAATAGCATTAGCTAATTTTTTCCGGAGGACCTCTGTTTCATCAATCGGCTCTTCAGAATGATCTATTTTGATCTCAAGGTTTTTCGATTTTTCGGTTTCTGTTGACTCTATAATTTGTGGTTCTAAAAAAGAAAATCTTTGAAGTGCTTCATCTATCTCTGTTTCTGATTCCATTTGGTCAATTCCCACGGTTTCTAATAGCTCTCGTGAAGCATAGATCGGGGCGTCCATTCGTAAGGCTAAAGCGATAGCGTCTGAGGGACGGGCATCTATATCTTGGATTTTATGGTTGTGTTCCACAACGATCTTAGCGTAAAAGATAGATTGTCGAACCGTATGAATTACTATTTGAAGAACGTCAGCAGAGTTCCCTTGAAGAATTGATGCTAGTAGGTCATAAGGAATCGGCCTTATAGGCTCGTCCTCTTGGAGACACATCTGAATAGATGCTGCTTCAAATTCGCCGATAGCTATAGGGAGTAAACGAGGTGCTGTATGTGTCTTTTCTTTAAGCCAAACAAGGGGTCGATTTTCGCTCAAATACGGGCGGACCGTGACGACAAGCATTTCTACTATAGAAGCACTTTTCATAGGATTGCACCTGCTATTGAAAGACCTTAATGACAGCAATTATGATTTAAGAAGTTTGATCTCATCTCTTAAGCGTGCGGCCTCTTCGTACATGTCCTCTGCGACGGCCTGTGCTAGGCGCCTCTTTAAGGTTTCTAATGTGTTTTCGGAAGGTCGAAAATCTGCCGCGATTTGTTCCATTTCCTCAATGGCAACCGATATTTGAACTATTTCCTCCTGTTCTTCTAAACCTGGTTCCGGGTCTTGTTCCGAAGGTACGCCCACCTCATTTAAAACTTCAGGGGCGGCAAAAATAGGCGCATCAAAACGAAGGGCTATCGCTATTGCATCGCTGGGACGAGCATCAAATATTCGGACGGTTCCATCACTAGAGGCGACGTGAACATCTGCAAAATAGGTGCTTTCGTGTAATTCCGTTATTTCAACTTTAGATACATGGCACTCCATACCAACTAGGATCTGCCGCACTAGGTCATAGCTGATGGGCCGAGCAGGAGCATCTTCATTTTGAGCCATGGAAATTGCAGCGGCCTCAAATCGACCGATGATTATTGGCAGATAGTTGTCGCCGTCCACCTGTTTGAGTACTACTTGAGGTTGGGATGCTTCGGGGCTACAGTTATAAACAGCACTTATTTCCATACGAACCATTACAAAATCCAAGGAAAGGCGTAGAGTTGAACTAGGTAGAGAATCTGGACCGAGAATATAATACTCACGAACCGAGTGTCAACAAGCTTAATTTGTATTCTAATGTCCCTGCCTTTTCAGCATTTCTTTCAGCTCTTCTACTTCTTTGTTAAGGGTGCTCGTTCTGCGTTGTAAGTGGTTTATGTAAAGAAAAAGTATAACCCACACAGTAGAAAAAGCGGTAAAGAGGTATTGTAGGTTTTCCATGGCTTATAATTACCTATCTATTTGTTTATGAACATGGTTTCGTAGCTGTAAAACTGTTTCTTGAATTTGATGTAAGTGTATTCGGTGAAGAATTAAAAAAGCTAGCAATGCAATGTGTGCGGCAAAACTGGTATACAGTGCTATTCGCATTTTCGGGTCTATCTCGACGTTCCGCTGTGGATGGAGTTGTTGGTCGGCAGCCCATAAGTCAACTGCAAAATAAACTAGTGGGACATTCAAAAATGCAACTATTCCAATTACAGAGGCTATGCGTTGCATTCTATCCAAGTTGTTTTCATAGGCCCGCAAAATTAAATATGCTCCGTAATTTGTAAACATTATCAGTACCGTGGTTAACCTAGGTTCCCAACGCCAAAAAACGCCCCAAATAGGTTTAGCCCATAGAGGGCCAGTAATGAGCACAATAAGACAAAATAGGACCCCGATCTCGGCAGCGCTTAGTGCTAATTTGTCCCAGTAAGCTTCCCGTGTACGTAGAAATTGTATGCTTCCGACAAACACTATGAAAAAACAAATGAATGTATTCACAGCAGCCGGTACATGGAAGTAAAAGATACGTTGTATATCGCCCATTATACTTTCAGTTGGTGCATACAATAAAATTGTTGCTAAAGCATTCACCATTAATAGGCAAAGTACAAGAGGTACCAAGCGATTTGTAAGATGATTTTTAATTATTCCTCAATTAGGTATTCAAAAAGCATGTGTGAGACCGTAATAAAGATAATGGAAAAAACAAGCAACATTTTAAGGTGTGTCCAAAAAACATCATCATAGCTTTCGCTGAAAATGCGGTTTGTAACTTCCACGCTAGAGATTAAAGCAGGCAGTAGCATAGGTACAAGAAGTACCGGCAACATTAATTCTCTTAGTCGTAGGTTGTAAGAAACAAGTGCATACAAGGTACCAACACAGGTAAAGCACAAGGAACCTAATGCTAAAATGCCGAAGAGAGGAAGTAGATACATTTCAAAGGCAATACTAAAAAAGATACAGAAAAATGGCAAAACCAAGAGACAAACGAGAAACAAAGAAACAAAATGGGCCAGCAGTTTTCCAAAGTAAATAGCACTCCGATCCCCAGGTGTAATGAGTAAGGCATCAATGGCTCGATTCTCTTTTTCCGCATCAAAAATACGCCCTATCCCGAGGAGGTTGGCAAATAATAGGGTTGACCATAGTACACCTGCTCCTATTTCATGAAGAACAGCCCCTCCAATTTTCAGGGAGAAATTAAAAACGAGCAATGTCAATAAAGAAAAAAAGGCCATTGTAATGACACTTTGTTTTGTTCGCCATTCCGTCCGAAGATCTTTGAAAAAAATAATCAGGACGCGTCGCAAAAAAATCACAGTATTTGCTCCTTACGAAATTCAAATAATTTGACGAGTTCCCTGCCGGTTCCTTGCCAAGTTTGGTCGAATATAATGCTGCCTGATTCAACGATGACAACTCTATCGGCTAAAGGAGCGGCCTCTTCTAAACGGTGCGTCGCCATTAGTATTGTGTGACCACGGGCCTTTAGCTCGACTAATAGGTTTTGCAGTATCTTACGTGCTACTGGGTCTAAGCCTGTGTAGGGTTCGTCGAGAAGAATTATTGAGGGATTGTGAATGGTTGCACGAGCGATAGCTAAACGTTGTCTCATCCCGCGCGAGAATCCATTGATTTTTTGATGGCGCCACCTGCTTAAATCCATAAGTTCGAGCGAATGCTCGACTAGATGGCTTCCTTCATCTATACCGTATAGCTGTGAAAAAAAAAGAAGATTTTCCTCAGCAGTTAGGTCTTCATATAGCATGCTGTGATGTGAAAGGAGACCAATATTTGCACGGCATTCGGCATTAGTTCGCATGTCTTGTCCGCATATAAAAACTTGTCCACTCGACGGTTGACTAACTCCAGCGGTGAGCCGAAGAAGTGTAGTTTTTCCAGCTCCGTTAGAGCCAATTATCAATACATATTGCCCTTTCGGAATGGATAATTCAATTGGATGCAATGCAAGCGAGGCGCCAAAGCGCTTGCTAACCTTTTGTAACTCGATATCCATCGCGACCATTTTTATATAGCCTCGAGTTGCTTCGTTATTTTTATGGCATCAAGGATTATTTTTTTTCGTTGTTCTAAATAGTTGGGATTCTCCCTTTTTTTCGCCCATTTTTTATCTAAGTGAGCAATTTTTAGAACTAACTCCGATCGTCTATCTGCTAATGTCTTAGACTTTGAACCAGAAAAAAGTGAAGATTGATGTAGACGGTTCGGATTATTCCAACAGAGGGCAAAACAACTAACTATAAGGCAAGTAGTGAGGGCGCCCCATTTGAATAGATTTCGGATGGCTATGGGCAGTGGCAATTTAATAAACGCGCTTTCACCGGAGTGCAGATCGCGTTTTAAAATTCTACGATATGTGGTTCCGTGAAGATCGATAACGCCTAAGTCTTCCCAACCATTTGAGATGTCGATAGATGTTGGCTGGATGAAAGCTTCGAGCCGACTTGTAGGGTAAACGACATCATGTTTATATCCACCACCTAATTTGCTAGGATCCAAGTTGAAAGAGAAACTTAATTGTGTCACACCCGGAGGTAATGGTTGGCTGTCGAAGAATGTAATTTCGTCAGTTTGATTAAAATGCCCCGAATAATTTTGCAAATCGAAAAGATTCTTATCTAGTAGGAATTTACTTACATGCCTAACGCCATTTGCCATGTTTCCTACGAATGTTTGGTTCTTTCCATTACTCATCTGTACTAAATGTACTACGTTTATTTGGGCTTTGGTAACGGTCACGAATAGGTGATGAGTATCGATGTGCAGTTTTTTTGCTACACTGGTGGTATCAAAAACTTCGATAATGATTTCTTTTTGTGCGGCGACTTCTAATGTCGAACTATGATACGGGACACCCTTGTAAAAAGCGGCTAAGGCAAAAGGCATTCCTGGTTGGATAAATGGTCCCGCAAACAAAAACTGGCCATTTTCATCAGACGCTTTGCGTGCTATTTCCGTTGCTTTTTGGCCCTGGTTAATATAGAAAGCTACTTCTACTCCAGATATTCGCTTTGAGTCTTTTAAAACATAGCCTCGAACAAGTGCTGCTTCAGCACTCCAAACAGGAAGGCTAGATAGAAGAAAAATGAATGCGTAAATGGGGTTAAAGGTCTGCATGAAAGGCATTTCCGCATTGCGTGCAGTATTTGTCCTCTTTCATTCGTTTATTTCCGCACTGGCTGCAAAAATTTGATGCTCGCGACAGATCTTTAGTTTGAATCTGAGTATCTTGGTTGATTTGGGAAATTTCAACTTCTAATTTCTGGATCAGGTTTCTATCTGAAATCGCGTTTTCTTGCTCTAATCGGTCTAACTGATCTATCACAGATATAGCTTTATTCTCCAGATCCTTCCGCAATGATTCAGATGCTTCGTCATTTAATTTGCCTAATTGCAGGTCAAATTCTAATTCACGGAGCGAGGATAGGATCTGGTCCTTTGTTTCTGTTAATTGCCGTTTTTTTGTATCATCGGTGGCGTAAAAATCGTGTAATCCTATTAAGGGTCTAGCTACAATGAACACGCAAACCATGGCAATCGAAACGCATATAATGATTGCAAAAATCTCCATCTTTAAATTATTCGCTCTCTTCGAATTGTTTTAATTCGTTTTGCAACCGTTTATGTTGCTCATCATCCAATGGATTTTTCTGCGGGGAGGTCTCTCTACTGTTACTTAAAAAAGGCGTTTCTACTCTTCTCTTTATAAAGAGACGGAGAATTATGGCACCTAACAAAAGTGCTGTAATAGGAGCAATCCATGCTAACAAGTTTATGCCTTCAGCGGGTGGGGACGCCAGCACAACGTCACCAAATTCATCCCTAAAGTCTTTGATGATTTCGTTAGTGGCTTTTCCGCGGTCAATTTCTCTACTGATCCTATCCCTCTCAGATTGTCCGTGGTTGCATAAACACGTCGATAATGATTCGCGGTTGCATGTACCACATAGACACACTAGGTTCTTTGCTATTTCCTTAACCTGGGCTGGAGTTGCGGAAAAAACATTAGTTACTGCGGAAAAAAACAACAGTAACGGAAACAAATAACTCACACAGCACCTAAATTGATTCAACAGTTTTATTCATATATTTAGAGTGTTTTGCGTATCTACTTTTGCTACGCGCCTATCTCGACCAGTTGGCCACATAGCCCATACCGAACCAAATATAAGGACGATGCTTCCCAACCAAACAAATTTAACCAAAGGGTTTATGTAAATCTGAAACTTGGCGCTGCCGTCGTTACTCCATCCGACTAGTATAAGATAAAAATCCTCCAATAATCCCGAGTAGATAGAAACTTCCGTTGTTCCCTGATCGAAAGCTTTGTAGTACCGTCTTTCTGGCAAAAGAGTACCTAAGCGTTCTCCATTTAGATGCAGCGACAGCACAGCAGCAGTCGACTGCATTCCAGCATTTTCTCCGTAGGCCAATGTTTCAAAGGTCAAATCGTATTCACCGAAACGTCGAGTTTCTGATTCTTGTAAAACTAGTTCTGTCTCTGCAGTAAACGCCTTGCCCGTAAAACCAACAAAAAGAAGAACCAATGCCACGTGCGTTATGTATCCGCCATACCTACGGCGATTTTTTGAAGACAACCGGAACATCGCAATAAAATATCTTTCTCCGGTACTTCGTTTTCGAGCAAGAGTACCTGTGTGAAACTCAAGGCCTATTGCCGCTACGACAAAGCAGCAAAGTGTTAATGAAACGAAGGCATAGAAATCATTTACACCAGCACCAAGTATTATTGGTGCCGACAAGAGAGCAAAAATAAAAGGACGGGCGAAGTGTTTTTTTAAACTATGGGTAGAAGATTTACGCCATGCAACCAACGGTCCGGCGCCCGTCAAGAAAATGAGAATAAGACCTAGAGGAGTATTTACTTGATTAAAAAATGGTGGTCCTATCGTAATTTGTTGTCCGGTGAATGCCTCTGATATTAGAGGAAAAAGAGTTCCCCAAAGTACTGCAAATAAAATTCCCAGAAGAATCCAATTGTTCAACAAAAAGGCTGTTTCACGCGAGACAAAAGATTCGAGTTTATTTTCGGGGCCCAACTTCGGGAGACGGTAATACAATAATGCTGCGGATGAAACGCCAATAATCACTAAAAACGTCACGAAAAAAGGGCCAATATTTGATTCTGCAAATGCATGGACAGACGAGATTATACCTGAACGCGTTATGAATGTGCCAAGTATACACAGCGAATAGCAGAGTATAGCGAGAAAGAAATTCCATACTTTTAGCATTCCCCTACGTTCTTGAACCATTATCGAGTGTAGGAAAGCAGTGCCGGCCAACCAGGGCATAAGAGATGAATTTTCAACGGGATCCCAACCCCAATAACCTCCCCATCCCAGTTCAACATAAGCCCACTTGCCACCCAGTAGAAGACCAGCGCCAAGAAAGGACCACGGGATCAACATCCATCTTCGAGCCGGTCGTAACCAAGTAGCGTCTAAATTGCCTGAAAGTAAGGCAGATATTGCAAATGAAAAAGGTACTACCATACCAACCATCCCTAGATAGAGTAAGGGAGGGTGGATAGCCATAAGAGGTTGCTGAAGTAGCGGGTTTAAGCCTCGACCATTTTCAGGTATAGTTGGAAGGAGTGTAAAAGGATCGGCTGAAAATAGATGCAGGATACAGTAAAAGAAGCTTGATGAGGATATTACTGCAACTGCATAAGGCATGAGTTCGCGGTATCTATTTCTATAAACGATTATGACTGCAACAGAATATAATGAGATTATCCATCCCCAGAATAGCAAGGATCCAGCTTGACCTCCCCAAAGCGACGTAATGAGGTAAAAGACAGGCATGGACAAGTCGCTATTTTCTGCAACAAATTGGACGCGGAAATTGTGTGTTAACAAGGCATGCCATAGGACAATAACTGCCAGTGTCAACAAGCCGCAGGTGACAAGTGCAGCATTTTCTCCTGAGCGGGCAAGAGAAAGACTCTGTTTGCGTCCGGCAGCGAACGACGCAAACGTTGCATAACCAGAAAAAATTAGTGCCGTGCAAAGGGCAAAATACCCAATATCAATCATTTTTTTGTTTTGGGTAAAAATGTTTAAGGAGCATTAGGTTAATATCCAGTTTCTTGCATCGCTTCAACATGATTACTGTAATCTTGCCCTTCGTATTTTGACGGACATTTTGCAAAGACTAAATCAGCCTCAAATGAAGTCTTTTGGTTGTTATATTTACCTTCCAAAACAACTAATGCTTCGTCTTTAAAGGTGTCAGGTAATAACGCGTTTCCGACATATTTTACGTTAAGATTGCTCTCTCCATCAGTTATGTCAAAGGTGGCTTTTGATTTGTATTTGTCCCATAAAATGGATCCGGGTACAACAGTACTACCTCCTAATTGAATTCGATCTGATATCGGTTGACCTAATTGAACTTTCTCCATCAACATTCCTAAGGTGAGGTGCATAGACGAAGATTGCTGAAAACTAGTCCACATCAGATAAGCCAAACCCATCAAGATAAGGACAGACCCGAAATAAAATTTGTGCTGCACTATTACTCCTTACACTGTGTCGAACAGGAGAAATTGCGTTAGAATTTTCTTAAAAACCCGTTAATAGAATGTGCTCAAATACCAATATTTTCGCAAATTAGACAGGTCATTTTTCCTGAAATTCGGCTCAGGACAAGTACGACGGGTTTGTCGCCTGTAGAAACTTCCAGGGAACGCTTAATTTCGGAAGGTTCCATGGGAAATCTCCGGCGTTTTATTTCAGAAGGAAAATATCCTTGTTGCCGAAGATGTTTACGTAGGGTTTTAACTCCAAACGGCCGAACATCTAAGATGCGATAACATTTTGCAAAAGGTGTTTTTATAGGGTGATTATTCGTTAGGTAGGCTATTTTGCTATCCAGTTTCCAAGCGTCGATCTTTCTTGCTAACTCGTCTATTAGGTGGGCACGTACCACGGCTGGATCAGGATCGTAGAGATAAGTACCAGGACTATCGATACAGCTTTCGCCCTTTGCGTCGTCGGTCAATGTGTGCGGTCCCGGCAAAACTGTTGCCCGACGGTGAGCAGTTGCTGTTGGACCCCAATATATTAGCCCTTCCCGACACTGTCTGCCGCTCGATACAAACTCTATTTCAGCATCAGTGGGAAGCTCTTCTTCAGGGATAGCCGGTGAGACTTTTATTATTATGTTTGGGGATAGTTTGCGCAATGTATCGGCTATTGAAATTGGTGGGTTGTACAGTTGGCCACGTCGGGTACGTCGCCCACCTTTTCGTCTTGCTGGGTCAATGAAAATGGCAGATGTGCGGGTAGCGAAATAATTCGCATCTCCCACAGCAAAAACAACATCGCTCCCTTTTTGCAAATTACAGTTGAAGCGAGCCATTTCGATTCGTGTTCGGGATAGGTCAATAGCTGTAACTTTCGCTTTTTGAGCCAAAAACATGGAATCCCCACCGATGCCGCAGCATAAGTCTAAAATTTCATCACAATGTGAGAGTCTTTGGGCCCTATACGCAGCAACGTCGGCTCTAGTAGCCATTTCATAGCCGTCACGGTCGAAAAACATTTCCGAAGCGTTGGGAAATTTTTCTAAGGCACGCATCCGTAATTCGCCTAGATACAGCGCTGCACGGCAAAACTCGGCGGGGTGGTTGTCCCTCAGTCGAATTTGGGTGTTTAATCCCTGTTGGATCGCAGTTGAAGCCTCTAATAAAAGAGCTTTTCCACGGTCGCTTTTCAGATATCTCAATGCAGACAAGCTTAGTGGCTCGGAACTTATTTGTTCTGATGTGTTCAGGTTAGTTCCAGTCTTTTAGGAAAGGATGTCAAATTCTCACAACCATTAGAGCGAACGACGACGGTATCTTCTATGCGAACACCGCCAATACCGCGATAATAAAGTCCTGGTTCAACGGTTACTACCTGACCAGACTGTAAAATGTCTTTTCGTTGACTAATACGGGGAGCTTCATGTATCTCCAAACCTACGCCGTGACCAGTGCCATGAAAAAAACCTTGTATGAACCCCTCCTTTTGTTCTGTTGCGTAGCCTTTTGAAGAAAAGAAGTGTTGAATTGTATTATGTATATCACGACCGTCTGCTCCGTGATTTATTTTTTTGAGGGCTATCTCTTGCGCCTCCAGGACAGTTTCATACAATGCCAGTACCTTTTGGGAAGGGCTATCTTTAACGACTGTGCGAGTGATGTCTCCAAAATAGCCATTGCTACTATGACATGGAAAGATGTCAATGATTATTGGTTTGTTGGCTAGAATAGGTCCATGGCCTTCTTGATGGGGGTCACAGCCCTGTTCACCACAGGAAACAATGGTGTGATTTGCAATGCATTCAAAGTCCATTAGAGCTATGTGTATCGAACGTCGTATACGCTCTGATGTTAGGGTCTTACCATCTAAAACTAGCGTACCCCTATGAATATCTGATTCGCAAAGTAAATTGATCGCTGCTGCCATTCCTGCCTCTGCAGCTTTTTGGGAATTACGAATATGTTCGATTTCGCTATCGGTTTTGATTTGTCTTTCCGGAAATAAGGGTCCATGAAGAACACGGAGGTCCCAACCGTTAGATCGAAGAGAATCCCCCAGGCCGATTGGGAAGCTATCGGGTACATGAATTTTTTCTACTTTTAAATCCTGCAAAAGAGCACCTATAACATCTTCTTGAGAAGGATTTTTTTCAACGGAGGATCTGATTTTATTTTCATAGTCTGTGTATAAAAGCACGCGGTCTACATCCGCCTCGTCGCGTGCTCGATCAACTTCAAGGCCGCTTACTAACAAAATTTTTTCGTTTTGATTCCAAACAAAAATAAAATCGTCTGGTGCGCGGAAGCGGGTTGCGTAATAAAGGTCTGCTAATTTTTCACTTGTTCCCACCATGAGTAATGTTTCTACGTTGTTGGGAATACATTTCATTGAGTATGCTCCATGAAGAATGTTTGTTTACTTATTTATTAATAGGCAAGCGGTCAGGGTTCTTTTATAGAGCTGTCGGAAACGTGTTTTAATTCTGATAGTTATTGTTACCTGCTTGTGATGATATAGCACGTTTCTACCTGAGTGTGGAGAGAAAATGGAGTAAATTGATATTCGGTATCATTCTATTTCATATTCTTTTAGTTTTCGGTAAAGTGTTCGTGCGCTAATGCCAAGAATGTCTGCTGCCTTCCTTCGGTTATTGTTTACTCTGTTCAGTGCTTCGATTATCGCTTCGTACTCCATGTCTCTTAAGCTTCTGAGAGGTTCAATTGCATTTGAAGCATGAGCCGCTGTTTCCATTGGAGAGAGATTGTCATTGACAGAAGGCGAACTTAGAATAGCGTTATCGTCTTGGGGGAAAACTACTTTTCCCACCTCCGTTTTTGGTTTTACGTGTTCGGTTGAATTGACGAAGTTGTCAAAATTATTTCTTAAATCGGCAACCTCTCTTTTTAGGTCTAATAGAGCAAAGTATATAAGTTCACGTTCTGATTGATCGGGACTTTTGTTGGTAGGGATTGGCAGATTTCGTTGGGGAACCGGTGGTTGTTCAAGATGCGGGGTCAATTCTTCTGGTTGAACTATCGGTTCAGGAGCTAAAAAAACGAGGTGTTCAATTAAATTTCGCAATTCTCGAACGTTACCCGGCCAATTATAGTCGGCCAGTAATGTTTCGGCTGCAGGAGAAAAATGCTCGAATCGACTTTTCCCGTTTGGTGCCAATTTTCTCACAAAATGATCGATTAACTCTGGAAGATCTTCAGGACGTCGCCGAAGGGGAGGAAGTTCTAATTCGACAACTTTTAAGCGGTGATACAAGTCCAGCCGAAAGGTGCGATCATTAACTGCTTCCTGTAAGTCGCGATTGGTTGCAGCGATAACTCTTACATCGACAGAAATTGCAGTCTCGCCTCCTATGCGGGTAATCTTTCGATCTTCGAGAACTCGCAACAGACGGACCTGAGCATTAGGAGCCATTTCTCCGATTTCGTCTAAGAATACTGTTCCTCCTTGGGCTTGTTCGAATATACCACGGTATAGGTTTTTTGCGTCTGTGTATGCACCTTTTTCGTGTCCAAAAAGTTCATTTTCCAACAAGTTTTCGGGTATTGCGGAAATATTGATAGGTTTGAGTTTACCTTTGCTCCGCTCGTTACTAAATGAATGTATAGCGTGTGCAACCTGATCCTTTCCAGATCCGCTTTCACCTGTTAGCAGGATGGTCGACACAGGCGTGCTACCAATCATTAAAATGCGCTCTCGCAACTGTTTTATGGAGTCTGACTGGCCGATTAAACCAGTTTCTCCACGCAGGAAGCGGCCTTTTTCGATGAGGGATCTCGCGATGCTTTGTAATTCTCGTTCGGTTTGGTTACTAACACAGTGCGATTCTATATGTGTATTTCCGGCAACTTTGTTCCATGCGATGGAATCATCACCGACAGCCATCAATGGAATGTGTCGAAAGGCGGAAAGTACATCTGTGAAATGCAGCAAAAAGTCCCCAATACTCAGATCGAGTACTATTAAATCTGCCCCGCGATTGGCTAAGGCATGGAACGCTTCAGGGGTGTTAGCTACGAGAATTCTCCCCCCCGCAAGCGTGAACAAAGGTACTGTGGGGGATTGGTTTGTGACGTGAACAATTCGGGGTTTTTGTTGGATCATATTATTATGACAGAAGATTTTGTTGTTTCTCGCGCAAAATAGTAATTTTGCGACCTTCACGCTTAAGATATCCCTGTTTCTCTAACCGTTTAAGTACTCGGGAAACGGTTTCTCGTGTGGTGCCAGACATATTTGCCAATTCTTGATGAGTAGGTCGATTCTCAACAACAATTCCCAGGTCTGAATCAACCCCCTGTTCAATGGCCAACTGAAGCAATGTATCAGAAATCCGGCTTGCTACATCTAGTAGGGCAAGTCCTTCGATTTGTCGATCTGTTTTTCGTAGGCGCGAGGCTAATTCTGCCAAAAGCGCTACGGCTATGGATGGTGTTTTCGTTATGAGTTCCAAAAAATCTGAGCGCCTAAGCATCACCAGCTGAGTTTCTTCAATAGCAATAACGTTGGCAGAGCGCGGTCGGCCGTCTAGAAGAGACAGTTCACCAAAAACAGCATTTTTAGATAACAGAGATAAAATTACTTCTCGTCCGTCCTCGCTGACGATACTCACCTTTACTTGCCCGTCGGCAATTATGAAGAGTGCGTCACCCTCGTCTTCAGCCCAAATGATTACGTTATCTTTCTCAAATGTTCGGACGAAAGTTAATTCGGAAAGTGCATTCAGCTCGTCTTCATCTAAACTTTCGAACAGCCGAACGTTTCGGAGAGTTTCGCTATTCATTTATAGCTCCTCTAAATTAAGTTTATCCAACCGACGACGAAGTATTCGAACTTGCTCATTAGCCATTTCGCCTTGGGGAGTACTTCCACCTTCTCGTTGTGTAATGCGTTTATAAATTGCTATTGCTGTTGGGTATTCTGACAAACTCTCGTGACATTTTGCTCGTTGAAAATCTGCTGAGGTAATCCATTGACTAGAACCATTGGCTCCATGGTAACTGACTTTGTAAAAAGCCTCTATAGCTTTTCGGTAATCACCTAAGTTTTGATATGACTCTCCTACGTAAAAACGTGCTTCTGATGCGTCATTGGATGTCAGAAATTGTTGCTCTAACAATGAGGTAAAGTGCCGAATAGCTTCACGGTATTGACCTTTTTCCTTTAGAATTACACCAAGCTCAAGACGGACATCTGGCAAATGGGAATGGTCCGGAAAGTCCTTCAATATCTGATTGGCGACCTGATGGGCAGTTTCGTATTCGTGGGCTCCGAGATAGCTTTTTAAGAGCAACCATATGGCCTCTTCGACTAAGTTTGAAGTCGCTCTTGGGGCCTTTATAACCTGTTTATAAGCCCCGGCAGCCTGGAGATAATTGCGTAGTGAATATTGATAGTTGGCAATGTGTAAATAAACGGCCGAAATTTGTTTGCTATTAGGGTAGTTTTTTACAAAACGGTTGAGTGATTCGATGGCCTGTGCGGTACCTTCTTCACTTGGATCCATTTTGTTTCTGTTCCAAAGTAACATTACGGCATTATACGCTGCTTCACTGGCTAATGGCGAGTTGGCTTGCTCAACCTTTTTGTATGTTTTGAGGGCCTTGTTGTATTGATTTGTTTTCTTGTAATAGTTTGCAGCTTCGAGCTCGAAACGCGGTTGCCAGCTTCTATCGAAACGTTGCTTAAAATCCTTAGCTGCTCGGAGGGCGGCAGTCACATTTTCGGTGCGAAATAGCGCTATAGCGTATTGACCGTATACCAACGAATCTTTACTGCCGTGGTTGGTAATTATTGACCCATAAATCTTTAGTGATTTCTCGTAATCACTCATTGAAAACGAGATATGACCGGCTCGTGCCAGGGCTTGTCGGCCCAAAGGTGATTCTGGAAACCGCTCACCAATTTCTAAAAATCGGTTGATGGCCTTTTCTCCATCACCGAGTTTAACAAGAAGGATTGCTTGGTCGAATATAATACTATCTATAGCAACAGATTCAGTTGCATTTTCTAAAAGGTTATGGTAAGTCTTCTGCGCGGCGGGATAATCACCCAATAGATGATAGCTACGAGCTAGTTTCTGAAGAACTTGCCACTTTTTTTCACTGCTGGTGCCCAACCGGGAAACGGTGCGATACAGTTCAGCTGCAGCTGAGTATTCTTGCGAATCAAAGTGGATATCTCCTAATTGCTCCATAGCTCGGTGTCGATTTTTGAAAGTTGGGTGACCCCAGCGTAATTCTTGTAAAATATCGACAACTTCTTCTCGTCGGTTTTGAGAATATAAGAGCTGTGCTATCTCGAAGAGCGCCGAAGGAGCTTTCGGATTCTTTGGAAATAATTGTAAGAATTTATATAGTGTATCCACGGCGGCATTGACCTCTCCGCGCATTGTTAAGCATTGGCCAATACCAAAAAGAGCTTGCGGGTGAAATGAGCTCGTTGGGAAAAACTGCCTGAGCTCCCCGTAATTAGAATAAGCGGAATCAATCTTGGATTTTATACTCTTGCCCAACGTGAGTTGCGTGTCTGCCAAAAGTAAAAGGCCGTGCTCAAAATTTGGGTTGTCCTTGGACCTATACTTTTTGACAAAATCTCTAAAACCCTGTTCCATTTGGCTAAGAAGTAAAGAATCCGGATTGTCACCACCATGTAGTTCTATTAGACGAAGTTGGGCCTTCTGTGACCAATTGCCTGAAGCTCCGTTTGCGAGGACTCTGAATTCTTGTGTTGCTATATTATGAAGAGAGTCAGACTCGACCTTAGAGTTCTCAATAGCGCGCTGTCTGGCTAAACGTGTTAAACTCTCAGCCAAAAAAAATTGAGCTTCAGGAGCGCGCGGACTCGTCGGATAAATCGCTGCGAAATGTTCAAATAAATGAGTGGCATTCAAAAAATCGTGATGTTTGTAGAAAGCATGAGCTACGTCGTATTGAACGGATTGCCGAGATTTTCCACTAAGTTCATTAACCCAGCTTTGCTGTAGTGACCGGTTAAGTTCCTGTGGGTCCAATACTACAAATTGGCGAAGAAAATCAATTCTTTTCTGGGCTTCTATGGCAAAGGGTGAACTAGGAAAATGGTCAAGGAAAACTACATATTCGCGAAGAGCATCGTGTGGTTTTTTGCTTAGCTCTAAAGTTTTAGCAAGTCTAATTTTAGCTTCATGAGACGAAATTTCACGATAAATGGAAATAGCCTTTTCAAAGTCGCCAACGGCGGCATAAAGCTCTGCCATTACCAACTTAGTGGCTTCGTCTCTATCGCCAACTTTATCGTGGTATCGCTGGAACCATTGAAGAGCTTGTGTAAAGTTTCCTCTTCGTTGGTAAAGAGCCCCTAGCTCGCGCAGAGCTGCTATAGATTCCGTTTGTTCCTCGACCTTAATAATGGCATGGAATAAGCTAACGGCAGATGCAAACGCCCCCGTCTCACCAAACGCAGTTGCTTGACCAAGACGAGCGGAGAGATATTCTCGGTGTCCGGGTTGGATTTTAGAAAGCAGTCTTTCATAATGCTGCAATGCTTCTACTCCGCGTTGACTCCTACGCCGAGAATCAGCCAATCCTAAAAGGGCACGCGTTTGTATAGAAGGGGTCTTTATCTTTTTCTCTGCAATGGCGAATGAATCGCCTGCCTGAGCGAAGAGATTCTTACCATACAAGTAGGTCGCAATTTCATAATACGCACTATCTGACTGTGGTGTATCTGGAAACTGCTTGTGTAGGTCGGCGAATTTTTCGACGGCTGTTTCGTAGTCATTTTCAACGAGCTCTATGCGTCCACTTACAAGGAGAGCAGAAGGGATAAACTTCTTGTTAGATGGATTTGCGTATATGACTTGTTCTAACAGAGCCTGGGCTTCTTTTGTTCGTTTGCCGTTAATAAGTTGAATTGCTAGTTGAAAGCGACCTTCTACTGCACTATAAGTTCCGCCATATAATTCCAAAAGGTCCTCAAGTACCGTTATGGCTTTTTGTGCTTCGTGCCCTTCGGCATAATTTTTTGCGGCCTCAAGAAGGGATTCTGGAGCAAAGTCACTAGCTCTATACCGATTTTGTATATCTACGTATGCTTTTGCTGCTTCAATAAATAGCCCACGCTGGGACATACAGGCGGCACGTTCGCGACGGGCGTCAGCTGTTTCTAAGTGATCAGGGTATTTTGAGAAAAAAACTTCGTAAGCATTTTCGGCACGTTCGCAACTATTGTTGTTACGAAAGGATCTAGCTAGTAACAATCGCGCTTGGGGGACTTCTGGGTTATTGGGATAGTTGAGAATAAATTCGCCGAATAACTTGGATGCAGTCGCGTAATCACCGGCGTCTCGATATAAGTTTCGCGCTAGTTTAAAATCATCTTGAGCATTATTTTGAGCATTTGCCATTGAGAAAAACAGCAAGATCGCCAAAATGTTTGTTTGTGCGTATATTTTTTTGATATTAATAAACCTGTCAAATTGTCACTATTCCAACACTAATGGAAGAAATATGAGCGACTTTTTCCCAATGGTCAAG
>MDTG01127869.1_pt1 | contig 17360 bp, 13 predicted proteins | sample 811421 | NCBI WGS metagenome assembly MDTG01 (sample SAMN05326645, study PRJNA326480) | marine metagenome | isolation source: seawater | place: Pacific Ocean: South East | collected 2011
ATATTGCTGGCCCAAGGGTCTTAGAGCACATGGTGGATACAGTACTTAGTTTTGAAGGAGATGATTACTATACTTACCGTCTGTTGAGAAGTATAAAAAATAGATTCGGGCCTGCGCACGAGGTAGGCGTTTTCGAAATGAAGCAAGACGGCTTGGATCAAGTTCCCAATCCATCTGCCTACTTTTTGGCAGAACGAAATCAGGAGGTATCTGGAAGTGCCATTGGATGTATTATGGAGGGTAGTCGACCGATATTAATAGAACTACAAGCATTGGTAAGCCCAAGTGCCTATGGGACTCCACAACGCACTGTTACTGGCATGGATCGTAATCGTGTTTTGCTACTTTTGGCAGTTTTAGAAAAGCGTACAGGCTTTAAATTTTCGGATAAGGATGTATATGTTAATGTAGCTGGTGGTCTAAAAATAAAAGATCCTTCAGCCGATCTTGCGTTATGTATTGCTTTGATATCTTCATTATTAGATATTTCCATCGATTACAATCAACTCTGGTTGGGTGAAATAGGACTTGGTGGAGAACTAAGACGGGTGAACCAGCTAGAAAGGCGCATTAAAGAAGCTGAAAAACTAGGCTTTGCTCATGGTTGGATTCACAATAACCATAACTCCAAAAACCCACCATCCCAGCTTAAGGATGTACTGCAAAGTTTTGTGCAAAAAAAAAGCCCTAGATAAACAAGGACTTTTTTGTGATAACAATCTAAAGAAAAACTAGAAGTTTTCTCTTTGTCGACGACGCTGCTCACGGACTGCCTTTTTCATGGCTTCCCGTCGTTCAATAGATGGCTTAGTGAATTGTTGACGGTCTTTATATTCGTTGAGAATACGAGAACGTGTCACCATCTTTTTGAAACGATTAATTGCGCGTTCAACGCTTTCATTGTCTTTAACTTCAACGCCTAGCATTGATTCTCACTTCCTTTCGTTTTATTAACTTTTATAATTAAGCCCTAAAAGATAAAGCTTTTTATCAAGGATAAAAATGAATTTTTGATATAAATAGTCGAAAAAACTATAAAAACATGCTCAAAAATACTAATATTAAACATAAATCAGTTATTATTTAAGATCCATTTTTTATCTAACCAATGAGGATTTAATCCTACACCAAATAAAGCATAATCATATTTTGAAGGGTCTGATGGATCAAGAATTACAAGTTGTTCTTGTAATTCTTCTACTGCCTTCCAATCGTTTTGTTTTCGGGTGATAAGACCCAGTCTTCTGCTTTGTCTAGCCACATGAACATCTAATGGTATATAAATTTGTGATGGAGGAATAAAGCTCATGCTAGCAACATCTACTGGGCCACCTCGAATTGTCCAACGTAAATACATGTAGAGCCGTTTACATGATCCTCCTTTCTCAGGATTAGAAATATGCCTTCGGGTTCGGGCTGGTATTTCAGGGAAAAAACGAAAAAACTCCTCGTGGAAAACCCCCATCAATGGTCGGTTTTCTATTATTGAACAATTTAAGCAATTTGCCCAGAAAGCTTCAAATGTAGTGTAGTGAATTAGGATTTGTTGTATCGTTTTGACTAACCAGTAAATATCCTCGGAATTAAACGTTCTATGCTTAAAGCCTATTAATCTATGGGTATCCAGTTCAGTGAAATTACCAATAAAATCTAGTGGTTTATACGCCATTCTAGCCAGTAAATCATGGACTTTAGCAATGACGATAGAACGCTTACCCCATGCCATGGTAGCAGTAAAAAAACCTGCTACATTAATCTCTTCTGCATCATCAAAAGCATGTAAAAATTGAATAGGGTCATCTTTTATATAGGCTGGAACCTCCATTCTCTCTACCAATTGATCTAATACAGGTTTAAGCTTGAGTAGGTATTTTTTGGATCGTTTACGCAAATTGTTTCATCAGAGCAATAGTTAGGGTCTTATTAGCCTTTGGGAAGGGGTAGTTTTTCAAATCCTGGATACAGACCCATTTAATTTGATCACTCGCTTTGGGTGTTGGAATTTGCAGGATTTTTGTTGGCTTTAAAATACAAAGATAGGCATTTAAGGTGATAGTAAAATGCGAATAGGCATGATTTAAGCTCATAAAATCTTCAATTACACTGATTTCTATGCCTAACTCTTCCTTGATTTCTCTATGTAATGCTTGGAGGCTTGTTTCGTTATTTTCTTGTTTTCCTCCTGGAAATTCCCATAACCCACCTAACATAGCATTCAAGGGTCGTTGGGCAATTAATACTTTTCCATTATCATTTAAAATTATTGCCACGGAAATAGCCTGATGTGGGCGTTTAGCCTTTTTTGATGTATACGGTATTTGATTAGTCTTATTGGTGCGGTATGCAATACATTTGGATGCGAGTGGGCATGATTGACAAGCTGGTCTGATAGGAGTACAAATCATTGCCCCTAATTCCATCATGGCCTGATTAAAGTCGGAAGGTGGATATCCCTTAATCCACTGATCTATTTCTTGCTGCACCATCTTTCGAGTGCCTATTTTTCGGGTGTCCAGTTCAATGCCGCAAAACCGGGTAACGGTCCGAATTACATTTCCGTCCATTGCCGCATACTCTAAGTCAAATGCAATGCTTGCAATTGCTGCTGCTGTATATGTCCCAATGCCGGGGAGTGACAGAAGTTCTTTATAATCTTTAGGAAGAACCCCAGCATAATTTTTTCTGACTAATTGTGCTGTTTTGTGAATATTTCTAGCTCTACTGTAGTAGCCAAGTCCTTCCCACTGCTTTAAAACCTGTTGAGTGGACGCTGCAGCTAGATGTTGAAGACTTGGAAAGGCCGACATAAATCGATTGAAAAAAGGAAGTGCTTGATTTACTCTAGTTTGTTGTAACATTATTTCTGAAATCCAGATAGCATAAGGATCCTTAGAATCTCTCCATGGCATACTTCTTTTATTTATGTCAAACCACGATAAAAGGCCTTCGGCACAGTTGGAGTTAAAAAGCATGTCTAGTTCTGGTTTAGTCATGCCTGTTTTTAATTATTATCCCGAGGCAAATCAATTACATTCAATTCTACCTGTATAGAGCTAGCCGCACCATAGGTGTCCGTTGCTATGACTTTGAATCGATGAACTCCTAAATCTTTCTCAGTAGGTATCCATGATATTTCTCCACTTTTTTCATCTAAGCGAGCACCTTCGGGTAGATCTACCCCTAAAAAGCGAATCAATGATTTTTGAGTATGCTTAGCCTCTGGGTCCATGGCTGTATAGGTGACAGTATAGGGATCTCCCATTATCAATGTACTTGTACGAACAGGACTTATTCTAGGTGGATTATTAAAACTAGTGATGTCTATTTGTATAAAGGTACTATCTAGTAGTCCGGTAGAACTTTGCGCAATTAATTGGAGTTGGTGGATACCTATTTGATTAAATTGAGGCTGCCAAAATACTCCTTGTCCCTTAATCTTCATTCCAATAGGTGCATTCTTTACACTATACCGAATGACATCGGTTGGCCAATCTTCTGCCACTTGAATACCAAATAGAATTGGGTTTGGATAGGGTACAATTTTGGGTTCATAAGGAACCAGTGTTAATGTATTAGGCAAAGATTTTGAGTCTACTTGCTTCGCTTGGTTATCAGAACTCACAGAGTCTAATTGGCTCTTTTTTTTGCTTGAATCCCAAAAACTACTAGGACTAGTACCAGTGTAAATTCTTCCTAATGCACCAAATTCATGAAGCCACAACCGATCTATATCCCCTGCTAAATGGTAGTTAGCCCCTACATCACTCTTCCAAAGAGTTACTTTATTATCGGCTAATAGCCAAATTTCTTTCTCTGTGGTTTCAATGAAGTAGGTTTCTTTGTACTTAATTATATCCATGATATTTGTACCTATGTCGGTCAATGGCTTACTGGAGCCATTTTTATCAATGCGGAAAAGAACCCCATCTTCACTACTCCCAAATAATTCATTCTCCACCAAATGCAATTGAACGATATCTGCGTCAATATCTGTCATACCAACCCATTCTAAAGTATCTTCATCTATTGTCCATGAAAAATTATGCAGTTTTGACGGGCTAAGTACAAATAGTTGTTGTGAGCGAGGTGTACTTAATACATCTAACACCGTTTCTCTATGTAGTACTTCTTGGGCAATGAATCTAACAGGAGTGTCAAAAACTTCTGGATTTTGCAGTCCTAATACCCCTAAACCTTCATTACCTAGGGCGATGTACACATAGTCACGAAGTCGGGCTATTCCTCTAGGCTCTATGGGTAAATAGGTTGAAGAATACACCCCTAATACAGAGGTAGGCTCTAAAACAGTTAATCGTTTCCCGTAACCAAATAAATAGGCAAATCGGATATCTGTAACCATTTTATTGCCACGTCGTTGCATCCCAATATTTGTATAAAGCCATTGAGTGTGGTCGTTGCTAATTCTAAAAACAGCTAAGCCTTCTTGCTCAGAAAGAACATAAAGATGACTTGGACTTGATGCTATATCCAAGACATTGTTTATATCCATTGTGGGTTTATACCTAAAATCCTGCCTGGTTGGCTGGGCTAGTATATTTTGATAACAAATAATTAGAAATGTTAGTGTTAAAGAGAAGATTAAATATGATTTCTCGGCATTCATTACTTATGTATTTATAATTCTTCGATAGTTTGAAGCTTGTAAATAGATGCTAATAATTTCTTGAAGTTAAAATTGAATTATATAAATATTCTGGCTGTATGTATCTAGTTACCTTTATTTTTAGTATTCAATCTAACATCGTATATATCCACTTTTTACTAAAACAAACAAACCTAATATTTATTACGATACTTGCTGTATTTAATTATAGCCAATTATGGGTTTGATACCAATTTAGGGTAGACCGCAACCCTTCTATAAGACTAATTTTTGGTGAATATCCCCAGTCTTTTTTGGCTTTATTTGAGCTGCAAAGCCAGCTTTGAGTAAGTTCCTTTGCCTTGTCTATATTTAGTGCTGGATAAACTCCAAAAATAGGAGCAATAGTTTCTGACATTTTTGCAATAGTCATGAGTCCACCTTTTGGCACTCGAATTCGAAGGAAAGACTTTCCGAGTACTACTGAGCATACCGTGTATATTTCATTCCATGAATACCCATCTTCAGGACCTCCAAGGAAATAGGTATTGATACCAGCGTGGTTGTGGAGTCTAGCTGCCAAGATACCATTCACGAGATCTTGAACATGAACAAGAGAGAGAGTTTTTTCTGTGGGATTACCTAGTATAGGGGCTACTCGGTATTTAAGGGCTTTAAATAGTCCGTATATATCAGTCTCTCTAGGTCCGTAAACTGCAGGGGGGCGTATGATTTTTATACTTAGGGTAGGATGCTTGGCCCAGTTTTTTTCGCTAAAGAGTCTGTGAATTTCTTCTTCCATCTGTTTTTTGGAACGACCATATGCACTGATGGGAGACAAGAGAGTTTCTTCAGTGAGTGGAATTTGGCTAGAGGGACCGGAAGCGGCAAGGGAGGAGAGAATTATGATATTAGAAATCCCGGCGTCCACTGCAAGTTCAACTAGGTTCTTTGTTGCTTCAACATTGGCTGTATAAAAATCGGAATATGCGGGAGCGTGTAAAATAGCTGCTCCATGAATAAGCACATCCACACCATGCAGGGCATTTTTAATAGGTTCTAGGTTTTCCAACGTAGATTTTACCGGGGTGTAATTTAAGCCTTTTAACCATTTTTCTTTATTTCTGATTAATACACGAACTTCTTCAAACTCCGCTAAATCTAATAAATGCTCTACTAAATGACTTCCAACAAATCCAGTTCCACCAGTAACAAAGGCTTTCATAAATGTGTATATTTATGGATTAAACGGTAACTGTCTGGGATATGTACATTCCATTACAAATAATCTAGAGTACAATTCTTGTGGTTTTATATCATAAAAAAATACATAAAATTCGAAGAAGCCGACTGCTTTTTTTATTTATTTAATCGAATAGCAGTGAACTTGCTGTCAAACCCGTTAACTATATAAATGAGCGAACTCAGAGTAGCCCTATTCACCGGTAACTATAATTATATAAGAGATGGTGTAGCCCTCACATTGAATCGGTTGGTTGAGTACCTAGATCGGCAAAATATCCCTGTACTTATTTTTGCACCTAGTGGACCAAACCCCGCAATACATCCGCATCAAGGCAACCTAAGTGTCACGCCTTCTATTTCTATGCCGGTGCCAGGGCGAAAAGAGTATAGAGTGGCCACACATTTTTCTGGTAAACATAAACGAAAACTAGAAGCCTTTCAGCCTACTCTTATACATATAGCCACTCCTGATGGACTAGGAATAGGTGCACTCAAATGGGCAAAAAGGCATGATATTCCTGTGGTTAGCTCATATCACACCCATTTTCTGAGTTATGTTGACTATTATAAATTTTTCCTTGGCCCGGTCAAATGGCCCTTCAAGAAAATGATTCAATGGTTTTATCCTCAATGCCAACGAATTTACGTTCCGAGCCAATCAATGATTAAGGAGCTGGAAGTTGAGGGGATAACTGGCAATATGAAAATTTGGGCACGAGGCATAGATACCAAACTTTTTAGCCCGATAAAAAGGGATTATAATTGGCGGGAAAAAATGGGTTTCGCAGAGGATGATATTGTAGTGAGTTTTGTCTCACGACTAGTATGGGAAAAAGAGTTGGAAACTTATATAAAGAGTGTATATCGAATACAGCAACGTAATCCTAAGGTGAGAGCACTAGTGGTAGGTGATGGGCCGGCAAAGCAAGAGGCGCAAGAAAAATTACCCAATGGTGTTTTTACAGGTTTTTGTTCAGGGGAAGACTTAGCACGCGCGTATGCTAGCTCTGATCTATTTTTATTCCCTTCATATACAGAAACGTTCGGTAACGTGACCTTAGAAGCAATGGCATGTGGAGTCCCTTGTCTGGTTGCTGATGCTATAGGATCTTCTTCTTTAGTGATAGATGGAGAAAATGGTCGACTTGCTAAGCCTGGAGACATACTTGATTTTAGCAATAAATTAGAGCAAATGATTTTCAGCCCTTCCACATTGCTAGAAATGGGGCGTCGTTCTCGCAAGCTTGCCCTAAAATATAAATGGGATCAAATAAATGAGTCGCTAATTACTGATTATAGATCGGTGATTTCTGATTTTCAACCAACTTTGAACTAATAGCTGTCTAGCTGATACAATTTATGTCCCAATCACCCATTAAAGTATTATATATTTCGCATTCTCATCCTCCTGACGAAGCGCCACTTGAGAATATGGGAGGAATGCAGCGAGTTAGTATGCAGCTTGTTCAAGCTTTAGAGAATAAACCTTCCGTGAAGATACAGACCATCATTCAAAAAGTGCCTTGGAAAGGTATTGAATGGAGAACTTTTATATTTTTATTAAAGCTAAGGTGTAAAATTCCTGAGGTAATAAATAGGTATAATCCAGATGTAATCTTATTTTCATCGATGGTTACCGCGAGCATGGCTCGATGGTTAAAAGGCAGGGTATCTATACCTATGGTGACGATTAATCATGGTCAGGATGTAACAATGCATTATGAATGGTATCAGAATCATGTGAGAAAAGTTTTGAATGCCTTAGATGGGGTTATTTCAGTATCAAAGGCAACCAAGCAAGCATGTATTGATCGAGGTATGAATCCTGAAAAAGGGGAGGCTATACCCAACGGGATTCAAATCCAAGATATGTTACCTCAGAATGCGGATTATATGAATCCAGCTCATGTTGAACATATTTTAGGCTTGGACCAAACGGTAGCTTTAGGTGAAATTAGAGCACTTAAAAAGATAGCAAAAAAAGAATTTGGCGAGTATATCAATATTCAGCTATTGGATAAACCTGTTCTATTATCAGTGGGGCGACAGGTTCCTAGAAAGGGGCATGCTTGGTTTATTGATAAAGTACTCACCCAACTAAGTTATCCATGCCACTATTTATTGATAGGAGATGGCCCAGAGCGGAAAGCCATTCACAAGGCTGTCCAAAGGAATGCGGAATTATTAGCTGAGAGAAATATTCATGTGCACATTTTAGGGAGGGAATCGGATTATTGGGTACATAAAGCATATACCGCGGCAGATATTTTCATAATGCCAAATATAAAAGTAGAGGGAGATATGGAGGGCTTTGGCATTGTGCTATTAGAAGCAAATCTTCATTTTACTCCTGTATTTTGTTCGGATCTAGAGGGGATGAAAGATGTAGTAGTGCAAGGAATTAACGGAATTAAAGTAAGAAGTGAGCATCAAGAACAATATGTAATGGAGTTAGAAAAACTCCTTGGTAATGACAGATTTCAAGAGATGTCATTAATAGGATGTATACACGTGTGGGAAAATTTCCAATGGGATAAGGTAGCGGAGCAATATATTCAGTATATTTATAAAGTATCTGCCCCTTAACGGCAGAATGAAATGTCAGCATACCATCTGTGTTAATGAGTTTTTTTTATTAAATTTTTAAATAAAAATATTATCGCAGGTTGCACCAAAAGTGTACTACAGTTTAAACGCATGTTGTTAAAGGAACCGTTTATTTGATAGCTTGGTTATACTGATTAAATTGCATTTATTACTACCAAATTGAGATTTATTGAATGGCTGAAACACAACCTTTAGTACGGTCAGATATTTTCGACAAAGCCTTTGGATATACCAAAGCAGATGAAGTTAAGGCACTAGGCTTGTACCCATATTTCAAACCTCTGCAAGCGACTGATGGTACTATTGTGGAAATCGAAGGTAGAAAAGTAATTATGGCTGGTTCAAATAATTATTTGGGCCTCACCAATGATCAGCGGACTATTGAAGCTGCTAAGGCTGCAATAGTCAAATATGGTACAGGTTGTACAGGATCTAGATATCTTAACGGCACATTGGATATTCATATTGAGTTAGAGGAGCGACTTGCACTATTCATGAATAAAGAATCTTGTGTCTTATTTAGTACAGGGTATCAAACTAATGAGGGTTCAATCCAAACTATTGCTGATAGAAATGATATAATTTTTTCTGACAAAGATAATCATGCCTGCATTGTAGTAGGTACCCAGTGTTCTGTCGCAAAGACCATGCGTTATAATCATAATGACATGGATCACTTGCGAAGACTCTTGGAAAAAGCAGATGCTGATGCCGGTAAAATTATTATAAGCGATGGTGTTTTTTCTATGTCTGGCACCTTAGCCAAAATACCAGAGTTGTTATCTTTAGCTAAGGAGTTTGGTGCACGACTTTATTTAGATGATGCTCATGCGGTTGGGGTGATCGGCGAAGGTGGTAGAGGTTCGGCCTCTACTTTTGGATTACAAGAAGATATAGACCTGATAAGTGGTACTTTCTCAAAATCATTTGCATCTCTAGGAGGCTTTATTGTGGGGCAAAGAGAGGTGATTGAATATATTCGTCATCATTCACCTGCCCATATTTTTAGTGCTTCCATGCCTCCCGCGAATGTTGCCACTGTACTAAAAGCAATGGATATTATGGCAGAGGAACCTTGGAGGCTAAGTAGATTAAATGAAATTTCAACCTATATGCGCAGGGAGTTACGTAAATTAGGATTTAACGTTTGGACATCACAAACACCAATTATTCCGATCGTTATTGGTGAAATGATGCTTTGTTTCCAATTTTGGAAAGACCTTTTTGAGGAAGGTGTTTATACAAATGCAGTTATTCCACCTGCTGTACCACAAGGACAATCGCTGTTGCGTACAAGTTATATGGCCTCGCACACCGATGAACACTTGGATAGAATATTAGAGGCGTTTAGAAAAGTTGGCTTAAAACATGGAATCATCGATCAAAATGGTAATTCTCTAGTTTCTTAGGGTGATCATGGCTGCAAGTGGTGTGACCTTTGTAAGTACAGATGCCGAGAAGAAGGAATTTATCGAATTTCTTTATACTCATTATGCTACAGATGCTTTTTTTGTGCCTCCATTACGACAAGAGCAACGTAAGTTAATTGACACAAATAAGAATCCCTTCTTCAGGCAAGCAAAAATGGCCATGTTCTTGGCTCAATATGATGGTAAGCCTGCGGGTAGAATTGCTGCAGTAGTGGATGATCGGTTTAACAAACAACATGGATTGAACACGGGGCATTTTGCATTTTTTGAATGTATTGATCATCAACCGACCGCCGATTTATTATTTCGTGTTGCTGAGGACTGGTTAAAGGGAGAAGGTATAGAGGAAGTCCTTGGCCCAACAAGTCCCGGGATGATGGATGTTTTAGGGTTTTTGGTTGATGGGTTTGATAAGTTTCCATATATAATGATGCCTTATTCTAAACCTTTTTATGAGAAGCTTGCCCTTAATGCTGGATATGAAGGTGTTCGTGATTTATTAGCCTTTGTTCTTGATAAAACAAATGTAAAGTTTGATCGCATGCATAAAGCAAAGAACATGATCATGCGGAGATATCCTCAAATCTATATTCGCCCAATTTCACTCAAAAATATCGATGATGAAGTAAAAATAGTCCGAGATATTTATAACGAAGCTTGGAAGAATAATTGGGGATTTTTACCTCTAAGTCTAGAGGAAATAAAAGGTCTTGCCAAAGAGTTTAAAATGATTTTAGATGAAGATTTTGCACACATAGCAGAGTGGGAAGGTGAACCAGTTGGCTTCTCTATAGCCCTCCCTGATTTAAATCAGGTTTTTAGGACCATAAATGGAAACTTATATCCCTTTGGGTTTATTAAGTTTTTATGGAGAAAACGAAAGATTAATCGAATAAGAACCGCGCTGATGGGTATTCTACCGGAATATCAAGGCAAGGGAATCGATGCATTATTTCATCAGCGAACCATTGAATTTGCTCTTAAAAGGAATTTTGTCGAATCAGAGTTAAGTTGGGTTCTAGATAATAATACAGAAATGATTCATCTTGCAAAACGTATAGGTGCGCGAATAGACAAGCGATATCGAATGTATGCAAAAAAATTGTAGTAACTAATAACGGCTTCATTCTTCAGATGAGGTAGAATTTCATTCAAGAAAAATAATCATGTATCGAATAGAAAAAGATTCTATGGGGGAAGTTAAGGTCTCTAAAAACGCTAAATATGGAGCACAAACACAAAGAGCTCACGATAATTTCCCCATAAGTGGGCTTCGATTTACTAGGGCATTTATAAAAGCTTTAGGTATTATCAAGAAAAATGCAGCACAGGTAAATTTCGAGTTGGGATTATTAGACCAAGAGATATCTAAAGCTATCCAGAGCGCAGCACAAGAAATTATTGATGGTAATCATGATACAGAGTTCGTTGTAGATATATTTCAAACAGGCTCGGGGACTTCAAGTAATATGAACGCTAATGAGGTTGTGGCTAAGTTGGCTAACGAGTCTTTTCCCAATCTAAAAACCCCTGTTCATCCTAATGATCATGTAAATTTTGGTCAAAGTTCGAATGATGTAATTCCAACAGCAATTAGAATATCTGCAGTAATTGAGTTAAAGAAAAAATTTATCCCTGCATTAAAACATTTAGCCTTGACTTTTGATCAAAAAGGCCTTGAATATAAGCATGTGGTAAAAACTGGAAGGACTCATTTAATGGATGCAATGCCAATCACTATTGCTCAGCAATTTGGCGGGTACGCCAGACAACTTCGACTAGGAGTTGACCGTATTCAGGACGCAATGGTGCGTTTATCGGAGTTACCGCAAGGTGGAACGGCTGTTGGTACTGGAATCAATACTCATCCAGATTTTGCATCTAAATTTGCGAAAAATGTTTCCAAGCAATCAGGAGTAACATTTATAGAAGCTGAAAATCATTTCGAAGCACAGGCAACAGTTGATGCCCCTGTGGAAATGAGTGCTCAAATAAAAACAATTGCAGTCGGAATGATGAAAATTGCGAATGATTTACGTTGGATGAATTCTGGACCTAACAGTGGATTAGGGGAAATTCAACTTGTCGCCCTACAGCCAGGCTCTTCCATTATGCCAGGCAAAGTTAATCCAGTTATTGAAGAATCTGTATCTATGGTTTGTGCACAGGTTATGGGTAATGATCTCACTATATCTTTGGCAGGTCAATCAGGAAACTTTGAGCTTAATGTGATGCTACCGGTAGTTGCTTATAACCTTTTAGAATCGATCGAGCTATTAGCAAATGCTGCAAACAACTTGGCAGATAGATCAGTATCTAAATTAATTATTCGGGAAGATATTATTTCTGAAAAAATAGGTAAGAACCCTATATTGATAACTACTCTCAATCCTATTATTGGGTATGATTTAGCTGCCAAAATTGCCAAAAAAGCATATGCTGAGGGGCGTGCTTTGAAAGATGTAGCTAAGGAAATGACGGATCTATCTGATAAAGACCTAAATACGGCTTTAAATCCTATGAAAATGACCCAGGGTGGGTTTGTGGAATAACTTTATAGTGTTGATTAGTTTATTAAAAGGCTAAGTTCCTTTTAGTAAAGCCTTTACAAATTAGTAGCTTAAAATACTTTTTTTGAAGGCTTCAGTGCATTATATTGGTAGGCTGAGATGAGTATGTTTTTATAATTTTGCGTATAACTATCTAATAGAAATGTCTGAAGTTTCAACTAAAAAAAAGCAAAACCGTTTTTCCAAAGAAAGGAAAGAAGATATCCTAAAGGATTATCTCATGGGGTGGCTTAGCAGACATGTATCCATTTTGGGTAGAAAAGAAGTACTTTCAGGAAAGGCTAAATTTGGAATATTTGGGGATGGGAAGGAGTTACCACAATTAGCAATGGCAAAGGTTTTTCAAAATGGTGATTTCCGAAGTGGGTATTACCGTGATCAAACCTTTATGTTTGCAATTGGAGAAGCGACATTAACACAGTATTTTGCACAATTATATGCTCATCCCGATGTGCAGGCAGATCCATTTTCAGCAGGAAGACAGATGAATTCTCATTTTGGGTCACGGCTATTAAATGAAGCTGGGAATTGGTTAGATCAAGTGAAAAGGAAGAATTCTGTATCTGGAATCTCTCCTACAGCTGGACAAATGGCTCGTATTGTTGGCCTAGCCCAGGCTTCTAAGATTTATCGAGGTCATAAAAAACTTCAGTCTGGTAAATGGAAGAAATTTTCCGACAAAGGTAATGAAGTTGTTTTTGGAACTATAGGCGATGCAAGTACATCTGAGGGTGTTTTTTGGGAAACAATGAATACTCTTGGGGTCTTACAAGCACCTGCTGTTATTTCTGTTTGGGATGATGGATATGGCATAAGTGTTCCTAAAAAGTTCCAGACCACAAAAGAAAGTATTTCGGAAGCCTTAAGTGGAATGCAGCGGGATAAATCTACCAATGGGTTAGAAATTCTAAAGGTTAAAGGATGGGATTATGAGGATTTAATAACGACCTATGCCAGAGCAACGGAACTTGCTCGAACAGAGCATATTCCTGTACTCATTCATGTGGAAGAGCTTACACAGCCTTTGGGGCATTCTAGTTCAGGCTCTCATGAGAGATACAAAAGTAAAGAACGCCTCGAGTGGGAAAGTGATTATTGTTGCCTCCAACAGTTTAAAAAATGGATTTTAGCTAAAAAAATTGCAACTGAATCTGTGCTCGAATCCTTAGAGTCTGAGGCTCAACAAGAGGCATTAGCAGCGAAGCAATTAGCATGGCAGCAGTATATTGGTCCAATAAAACATGAACGTGATTATATCCTCAGCCTATTGCTTGCTTTGAAGGAAGAATCATCGAATACAAAAACCAACATATCTGCATCAATTGATGACATTATGCAGCGCTTAAAATCCACTCCAAATCCAATTCGGAAAGATATTGTATCGAGTATTCATAAGGCTTTAAGAACTGTGGGTTCTCATGAATCAAAGTCGAAAAAACAGTTGACTGAATGGTTAGAAGACCTGAGAACAACTACTGAAGATCGTTATCATTCTCACTTGTATAGTCAGACGCCTTATTCTCCTTTACGAGTAAAATCTATTGCTCCCAGCTACGATACAAAACCTGCCAAGGTAGATGGCCGCATTGTAATCAGAGATAACTTTAGGGCACTTTTTAAAAAATACCCTGAGCTTTTTACCTTTGGTGAAGATGTTGGTGCACTAGGTGATGTTAATAAGGGACTTGAGGGATTACAGGACGAATTTGGCGAATCACGGGTAATGGATTCAGGAATTCGTGAGGCAACAATTATTGGTCAGGGTATTGGAATGGCTATTCGAGGACTTCGTCCTATCCCTGAAATTCAATATCTTGACTATATTTATTATGCTTTATTTGTGTTATCTGATGATTTAGCCAGTCTGAGATATAGGACCAAAGGCGGGCAAGCCTCTCCCGTCATCATCAGAACGCGAGGTCACCGATTAGAGGGAATATGGCACTCAGGTTCTCCTATGTCCACATTATTAGGAAGCTTACGTGGGGTTCACCTTTGCGTGCCTAGGAACTTAACCGAAGCAGCTGGAATGTATAACACCTTACTTAAAGGTGATGATCCCGCTGTTATGGTGGAGCCATTAAATGGCTACCGATTAAAAGAAGACTTGCCAAATAATCTCGGTGAATTTACAATACCTTTAGGTGTGCCGTGCCTACTTAACGAAGGAGATGATTTAACCTTAGTATCTTATGGATCAACACTGAATATTGCTAAAAGTGTTGTTTTCGACCTGGAAAATAATGGAATTGGAGTTGATTTAATTGACCTTCGAACTTTACTTCCATTTGACCTAAATGGCCTTATCCGAGCATCACTCAGTAAGACCAATAAACTTCTTATAGTTGATGAAGATGTACCTGGTGGAGCCTCGGCTTATATACTCCAGAAAATATTACAGCATCAAAAAGGATTTTATTTGTTGGATGCGGCCCCAGTTTGCCTATCAGCCAAAGCCCATCGTCCTGCATACTCTTCAGATGGTGATTATTTTAGCAAACCCAATGCTGAGGATATCTTCAATGCGGCCTATGGAATTATGCAAGAAATTAATCCCAATGCTTTTCCACCATTGTTCAATTAGCTTTTATTTGAACAGGTTAGTATTTGTCTCACATTGCTAGTAATTCTACCGCTTACGCTCTGCAAGAATAGAAGATTACAGAGTGTATTTGAATTATTGGGTGTTCATAGTTGAGATATCGCTAAGGTATCTAGTCTTTAAATTAAAAAAATGAAAACTCAAGACCGTGTGAAAAACTATGGTAGTAAATGCATTTAAAACGTTGAATAAGCCATTGATGAGTGTAAATATGAACTCACCTAGATCACTTGCCATCCAAGCTACCCTTTCTAAGCCCAAACGGATGAATTCAACAGGTATTTGAATCAACGACCTAATCATAATGGTAAGAAGAATTAAAATAATCAAAAGCCCAAAGGTAGGCCAAGCTTGATAGGTTGTTATATTCCAACTTTGAATTAAGCTATTTATTAGAGATTTTTCTCCAATAATGTAGCTTTGAAAGGTGACAGCCAGTTTAGTTCCCACAAACAGGAATGGGAAGAAATAGAAGAGTAACGAAAGACCTAAAATCATAGAAATGATAAAATAAAGAACACTAAGTCCTAGAATCTTCGGCAATAGTGAGGATATATCCTCTGGGTTCATGGGTATAGAATCCTTAGTGTAATTTATATGTTCAATGATGATAACAATTGAGGTAGCCTGACCAAGAATAGCTGTTAGGATAATCAAAGGGAGTAATGGTCCTATCATAGTACTAATAGCATCCAAGCCATTGAATCCTAGCAATATTTCTGACTCAAATTGCTCCAAAATATTTGCAATCGGGAGTTTAGAAAGTAAAAAATGATGTAGAAGGATGAGGGGTGCAGCAAATAACAACCAAATTCTCAGTAAATTTTTGCCATTAGTCTTTAAATAGTTAAAACTATCCTTAAGTGTATCAGCAATATCACGAACCTTATAGTAATGCATTGAGCAACATTTTCGGGATTAGTTAATTAAAATATCAATACTCAAAGAAAGCCAAATAAGAGGTAGATATGCAATAGAAGCGAACATGAGTGCTCGTGCTGTTTTATATGATCTTGTTTGGTTAAAACGTAAACCAAAAAAAAGAAAAAACAGACCGATTGGAATACTACTTATTAAAAATAAAGTATGAGCTAAACCAAGAGCGTATAGAGAATAATTCACAGCAAACAAAATTAGTATACAGAGAAGGGCATAAATAGAAGTTTTTTTTCCATTATGATCACCTTTCGGCAGCATCTTAAAACCAGCTCCATAGTAATCGTCTTTCCATAGCCAAGCTATAGCCATAACATGGGGTATTTGCCAGAAAAATACGATGGCAAATAATATCCACATACCTGGATCGTCAATGTTCCCTGTCACCGCAGCCCACCCTCCAACAGGAGGTAAAGCCCCAGGTAAAGCCCCAATTACAATATTAAAAGCTGTTTTTTGCTTCATTGGGGTGTACAATACCAAATAAATCAGTGTAGTTGATAATGAGACAGCTGCCGCTATGGGATGTGTAAACCAAATTAAATATCCTAAACCGATTATGATTAAACTTACAGAGAATAGTTTTCCATCATGTGCTGAAATTCGCTGAGTCGGTAACGGCCGAGTCTTGGTTCTGTTCATTAAACCGTCTAGATCTCTTTCTAGGAATTGGTTATGTGCGGCGGTGCCTGATGCAATGAAAAAGGTACCAATGATTGTATGAATCATCAATATCCAATCAAGAGCGCCCAGAGTCACGATGCTTGCCATTAAAAAACCCATTAACATACTAATAAGCACGGCAAGTGTGATTCCGGGCTTAGTCAGTATGTAGTAATCGGAAAGCTTGGTAAGAAAGCTATTTTGGAGGGACAACTTATTTTCGATGATATTCGAGCAAATATGCGTTCATAAGTGTAATTTTGAGGTATAAAAATAACGAATAATCGATTTAATTGTAGGTAAAAAGAACCTCATAAATATGAAATTAAATCTCTATCAAAAAACAGCCCTTAGTACCATAGCAGCAACACTATTTTTAATTATGGTGGGGGGAATTGTTCGAGCTGCGGGTGCTGGGTTAGGTTGCCCTGACTGGCCTAAGTGTTATGGTTTGTGGATCCCACCCATGCATGTATCTGAGCTTCCTCCTGGCTTTAATGTAGATAGTTTCAATGCATTCAAAACCTGGACTGAATATATTAATCGGCTAATAGGAGTTTTAGTGGGCTTTTTTATTGCTGCTAACTTTTTAACCTCATTAAGATATCGTAAATCTAAGCCTAGTGTCACCATTTCTTCTTTATTAGCTTTGATTCTAGTGCTATTTCAGGCGTGGCTTGGTGGGCAAGTGGTACGTTCTGGGC
>MDTG01276140.1_pt1 | contig 17360 bp, 16 predicted proteins | sample 811421 | NCBI WGS metagenome assembly MDTG01 (sample SAMN05326645, study PRJNA326480) | marine metagenome | isolation source: seawater | place: Pacific Ocean: South East | collected 2011
TAAAAACGTTTGATCACCTGATCCAGTGTCTTTATAACTCTGTAGTTTATGCTCAGCGGTATGTAGAAACTGAGCATTTAAAGCGAGTTATAGGGACATATTTTGATGAGTATGGTCGGCCAATTACAAAAAAAATGATGCTTCCTACTAGCGAAGGAGAGCAAGAAGTAGAAATACCTCTCATGACCCTTGCTGGACACAATCATCTTAAAATTGATTCTCTTGAAATGGAGTTTGATGTGGATTTAGGTCAGTTTGAGAACGAAGATAATCATAAAAAACGACGTATGATTGCTATGATTGGCCGTAAAGACCCTAAAAAAACCTTAGCAAAAGTAAAATTAACTATAAAAAACGGCGAAACCCCTGAAGGACTAGCTAGGGTTAATGATAAAATTGTAAAAACTATCCCAACTTAATATAATATAACCATGGCAAGTGGTTATTTAAGACTAATGTTGGATTCAGCCCGCAGATGTGCAGCGGCAACTCAAGACGCGGCTGAGGACGCTAGGAAAGCGGCTCAGGAAGCTCAAAATGAGGCTCTAGAAATTGACCAGATGGCTCAGGATGCGGCTTCAAAAGCGGTGGAAGCTGGCGAAAGAGTAAAAGTGCTAGAAGCCAAAATGCTTAAACACGACAATATGGTCGAGCAAGCTACCAGCTAAAGTATCTTTTTTTGACGAGATCAAGTATTATAACCTGATTCTCTATTCGAATGTATTTAGTCACTACAGTCCTCTGCTGGTTTCGGACTTTTGTATCAAGACGTAGCCCTTTTTCCTCTAAAGGGTTGACTATATCAGATATAAAGTCAAACATCCCCCTACGTTTTAAAAAATCCCAATATAAATCTTTTGATCCTTCTTCACATTCTAGTAGGACTTCCATGCCACAATCAATCTTACAGGAAGACAACACATACCTGAAAGGAAGAGCTTCCGTCGGCGGCTCTGATAGCGGGGCATGAACCAAGAGATTCATAAAATAATATTACACTAATGACGAAAAGAAATCTAGTAAATGATATTCCAATCACAAAAGATGGTTTTGACCATGTAAGCTGTATTGTTGAGATACCTAAAGGTACAAATACTAAATACGAGTACAACGAACAGTATAATATATTTGAATTAGAACGATGTCTTGTTTCGTCTTTACAATATCCAGTTAATTACGGCTTCATAACTCAAACTTTTGCTTTAGATAATGATCCACTAGATGTTCTGATCTTTAATCATGACCCTATAGACAGAGGAAGTTTAGTCCGATGCAGGGTTTTGGGTGTTCTGGATTTCGTGGATAATGACGAAATAGATTACAAGGTAATAGCTGTTCCTCACTGGTCTCCCAAAAGCCGTTATCCACGACTTAATTGCATAGAAGAAGAACACCTTAAAATTTATAAGCAGTTTTTTAGAATTTATAAAATAGACAGAACTAGCTCCGTAAAAGTTGGTGAATGGAAAAATGGTAAAAAAGCCAGTAGGATAGTTTTGGAAGCTCACAATAGGTGGCAAGAAAAACAGAAAAAACAATGACATTAGAAAATTTTTGTTTAGTCCTTGATGACTTTTTAGAGCCTTCGCTTATAGATGAAGCTTACTCTTCTATAAACAAAAAAGATTTTGACCCTTTTTTTGTTAAAAAGCGTGAGGTAGATCCTCAAAAAAATTATCTTTATAAAATTATACATCAGACTTGGATTGAAAAATTAAAATTTAGCCAAGAAAAAATTGCAGGCTTCGAGGTTTGGAACAACCTCATGGACCCAGATAATATTTTAGACCTGCATTGTGATGTTGACGAGTTTACGGAACAGATTAGCGGAAAAACAGTTCACCCAATGTATACTTCTGTTTTATACGTAGGGCCTAAAAACGAGTTAACAGGAGGCTCCCTTAGACTGAACCTAAAGCATAACAGTCATGAAATAAAAACATCTGAAGAGGTGGAGTTAAAGTTATACAAGGAAGGCGAACAAGAAGAAAAGCCGAACCAAGATTGGCTTACAATTCCATTTAAATACAACAGGTTAGTAGTTTTTGATCCTAAAAGACCCCACCTCATAACAAAAATCAAAGATGGAGCAACAGCCGAATTACCCAGAATAGGAATAACGATGGCAGCTTGGGACTACGAACTCACTATATTAGAATAATTATGATACCAACTAAAGGGTATAAAGAGTTAAAAGAAGACTGCCCCCCTGTACCCGACAACACTTGCCCTCACATAGACAAAGCTCAAAAATACCTAGAAGAACTAAGGGATCAAAATGAAGCTTTGAGAGATGTGGGTAAATTTTGGAGAGCTACAGCAATAAACCTATTAAAAGAATGCTGCGATTTAAATAAGTATATTAAAGAAATTGAAAATGAGTAAAAAAAGGAAATAATTACTGTAATAATACTATATGAAAAAACTAATACCACTATTGTTTGCTGGCTCTATATTAGCGCAAGAAAATCCTTACGATACAATTCCCAAGCGAAACGCCTTTACTCTCCTTAAAGAGGTACCAGCAAAAGTTGAGCTTCCAAAGTTACTAGAGCGACCACCTATTAGACTCAACCTTACAGGTATCACAGCTAGGGGAGGGGTCACTAACGTTTATATGTTTTCTAAAGACATTCCAAAAAGATTTTTAATCCTGTCATCCAAAAGGAGAACTGACAGCGGGATAACCCTTTTAAGCGTAGAAAGAGGATTAGTAGAAGTGGATAATAACGGGGTAACAGAGCTGCTCTCTTTTGACACCCACAAGCTACCCTCTACAATTACATTACCCACTCTCAATACCAAACCTACAATTATAAAAAAGAAAGATGGTAAAGATAAATCCGTTAAAGCAACGCCGCGAACCCCTAAAGCAAGCGTAGTTACTGTCCCCTCTAGACGACCAAAAATAGACCCAAGAGTAATCCAAAAAGGGTTGGAGTATATAGACAGGATAGACGATGAAGAAAAAAGAGAATATATTCTTCAAAGATTAGAAAGGCTTCAGAGCGGTCAAGATAAGTTAGATAGAAAAGTTGACTCTAATGAGAGACGTAGGCAATACGACGAAAGAAAAAGAGATAAGTGACAATTCCCAAAAAAAGGCTTATAGAGTTCACGAATCTAGTCAATGAATGTTGTGTGGTTATGGATCACGATTATGTCGCAGATTGGCTTAATAAACCAAACCCTGATTTAAACATGGATAGCCCCATGGATGTATTTAAGCTTGACGAAAACCCAAACAGAATTTACCAACTTTTGTATTTTATCGACATAGGGGAAGCAGATTTATGAAGCATGATTTATTTGTCACTGATGTATGGGAATTTGATTTCCCTTACCATAATCAAATTAAAAAGCAAATTTTTGAAAACTTGCAAAACAGTAGTCAATATAGAGAGTACCTTAAAGAATTAAAAGACCTGCAACAAAAAAATAACGGCCCCGCTCCATCAGCTACAAGCTACGGAGGGGAAGAATACTGGTATGACAAAGATTTGAATTTGACAACTTTTTTTGAGACACAAGTCAAAAAATTGTTAAAAGACGTGTCCTCAGAGCACAGTTGGGAAAAAGGGGAATGGACCACATTTGATCAATGGCTCAATATAAATACTAAAGGGGATTTTAATCCACCTCACATTCACCCGGGGAGACATTACTCTGGTTGCTACTATGTGCAGTTTCCCGAAAATTCAGGTAATATTCACTTCCTAGACCCTCGACCTCAACATAGGATCTACGCCCCTGACCCATTGGCACCTAAAAACTCCAACGCATTCAACGTAAGTAATAAATACGATAGCAGTTTGTTCACTTACCCAGTTCAAGAGGGTAAGATTTTAATATTTCCATCTTGGTTAATGCACTACGTTGACCCCAACCCTCAAGAAAGTCTTAGGATATCAATAGCTTTTAATTGTGATTATAAACCTACTGCGGAGTGCTGCTAACTATAGCTGTAGTTCCATCTGGGAACCTAGTTCTAGTAACTAAAAACACAGTTCCGTTAACAGTTTCTTTTTGAGTAAAGTTTCCTACTCTTGTCGAACTTGAAGGGGTGTCATCTTGTTCAACTATGTTATACTCAACCACAGAAGCGTCTAGTATCACTTCCAAAGGCCCAACTACTTGATTGGTACCTCCGGAAAACAAAACGTCGGCAGTACCCCTAATATCCACCGCTTCTCTTGGAATATTTAGCGTTATCTTATTGGCCGAGTTTACGGTGAAATCAGCTTCGACTATCTCACCACTTGTAGGCTGTAAAAAAGTCCCCGTTACTTCATTTAGACCAAAACCTGTAAATTCAATATTGGCACCAGTTACCCCTCTGCTAGGCCCGTATCCAGTAACGTTAACTCTAGTGCCCTCAATAATAAATTCTTGAGAAAAATAAGGTTGTGAAATAGCTGCACTATACCCAGTGTAGGCGGCAATGCCGGTGTTAAATGTTTCCGAAGTATATGGCTCAGAAACAATAAAAAACCTTCCTGTGCCTATATAACTATTATCGAGAGAAAATGTAAGCGAGCTATAGAGTAAGTTTGTTTCAGTTCCGATACCAACCCCTGTAGAGAATCCAGACACCGGATAGAAGTGAGCCTCTTCTTGAGAATTAGCGTTACCAGTACCACTTATACCAACGTACTGAGAAAAAGTATCTCCAGACGCAGTTCCGTTAAAGTTTACGCCAGTAACAGTAATCTCATTGCCAGTAGCTACAGAATTTGTAGTACCAAACCCAACCACCCCAGTAACTAGAGGGGTTGGGATAAATGAAAGGATGTTTGCTGCATTGTCATTTCTTCTACCAGTTAAACTCAATTCCCCGGGAACTACCCCGCTAGGAATTCTTACGGACACAACGTCAAAAGCTCCAGAAGTAGCATCCACACCCTGCACAACAACAGTTCCTCCCGTTAAGTCGGGAAAAACAAAATCTAAACCAGTTACATTTTTACCACTAATATTTATTGACTCTCCCGGTAGGGCAGTATCTGAGCTAGCCCCGGAAATATTTACCAAATTTAAAGAAAATGGCGAATCAGCTTGCCTTCCTTTAAAATCTTTTAATATAAAGTTACCACTTTCAGGCCTAATCCCAGTAGGAATTTTAAAAGATAATGTGGAGGGAGTTTTTTCTATAAAGTCGCTATAATCAAAAGACTCGTTGCCCAAACCGGAAAAAGATATACCAGTAACTAAATTTAACCTCTCCCCAGTTATCGTAACATTTTCCAATTCTCTAAAAGCCTGCTCGCTAGAATTATAAAAGCTGGGCGTAGTAATCCCATAACCCGTATAAAACCCCTGTGCCAAAGGTGCCGCTTTGGACACGTTTAATATTTCTCCAAACTCTGCGAATCCACCACTTGTCTGAACTGAAATAAAATCACTAGTAACGTTATTAGGAATGTTAAATCTTATCCCCGTAGCTATAGTAACATTTGGATACGTATAATCAGCCCTATTGTCCAGAGCATAGGTCTCCACTACTCTATCTCCGATTTTAATCCCACTATCTAATATTTTTTCAAAAAATCCAGATATAGTTACTGGCCCCCCTTCCTCGCCACTTAAAGCCGCCGGGAAAGCACCCGAAACCGAAACCCCGCTAATGAGTGGTTTTCTTACCCCAGTAATGGAAAATAATGCTTGAGAACTTTTTTGATTTCTAACTCTAATTTTATAATTTTCTCCAGTATCAAAACTGTTTGGATAAACAAAATTAATCTGATTATCATTTGCATATCCAGTAACTAAAAGATTTTGTCTAAAATTAGAAGAAGCTACAGTTCCAGCACCTCCATAAAGCAATACTTCCGAACCGGAATAAAGACCACTTCCATAAACGGAACCTGTAGAACCCGGAGTAATATCAGTAGAAGGGATAACAGAATTTACATCAGGGCTACCAAAAACAAAAAACGCATCTTGTATACCAACGTTACCAAAAAACCCCGATACATCTAAACCCAAAAATCCTCCTGTTGAAGCGATATTTGCTTGAATAGGGACTGATGTTTTTATTTTAAATCCCGGATCGACTTCTGAAACTTGACTGAATGTAAACTGGGTCCCGACACCCACATTACCTATCCCATTAAAAGCTACGCCTGTTATACCATAGAGGTTAGTGCCCTCTATAACAACATCTGTCCCTCCGACTCCTGAAGGCGGAGAAACCGAATTGACTGTAGGGGATTGAATACCCGGTCTAAAACTACCAGTTGCGACATACTGATTAGGATAATCTTTTGAATATACAGTTACTTCTAAATGCCTTATGTCTCCAACAGCCCCAGCTGCAACATTACCGCCTGAGATAGCTATTGGAATTCCACTAGGAATATTACCCTGAAGTCTATTGTATCCACCTGCATTAGATATAATTTCAAAGTTTCCTGTTTCTCCCCCTATAGAGACTAAGCATCCAGTCGGATTAGCCGTAGAAGACTCACCTGTATACAACAACCCAGAGTGAAAATTTAAACCACTAATAGTAGCTGTACTACCCAAGAAAACCCCCGGAGTAACTCCCGCTATAGAAATATCAGGGGAAATTGAAAAGTCTGCCGCTAAAGTTTTTTGCACTCCACTTTGAAGTAATAAAGTAGGTGCGCCTTTTGTATACTCTCCCGTAGGCACCGTAAATTGTACGCCTGTACCCACATGGTTTACTGCCGCTGGCTGTCCAGCCCCGGTTGAAAAATTTATATTGTTTACGGTTACGCCTGTTACAGAGGTTGCACCAAAACCTCCCAAGATAAAATTTTTGGATCCCCTTATTCTCTGAGAGTTAATCCCCGTAACAGTGGGAATTGGTACGAATTTATTATTACTGTCCCCACTTGCAAAAGAAATAGCCCCAGCTGCGCCAGTCCTTATTGACGAAAAAACTGTCACCTCATCGTACTCAGCTCCAGTAGGAACAATAGCTTCAATTATCTTATCAGAAACAACATTAAATTCAGAAGCTCTTCCTATTCCTGTGCCAAAATTTACGTCAGTTATTGAATAAAAATTTTCCCCTGATATTGTGACCAGACTTCCAGCTTCCCCACTTACGTTATTGGGATCTAACCCGCTTACGGAAACTTGAGAAAGAGAATCTAAAACAATATTTTGCGGCCCTAAATCTATAATACCCTCATTAGTTTCTATTAGAATATTATCTGTAACTGCTTCTGCCGGAACTACTCCCGATAACCCAGTTGTTGATTTGTAAACAATATCCTCAACCCTAGCTTCCCCAAAAAACACATTTTTAACGAAGCTCGTATTTGAGCCACTTAATTCAAAAATTCTTTTTGGATTAAATATCGGCATACTAAGTCGTTCCTATTCCTATACAACCTATGTTACCATAACTGTCAAGCATACCCCCCACATACACGTTAACATCAAAGTTATCAGCCTGAGTAACATTTATTGTTTGTTTTATATAATCACCAACCGCTGTAGATAGGTTTCTACCCTTAAGCAGTCCTGAGCAGGTAAAATTTTCAACTGTTGTGCCGTTTGAGTCTTTTAAATCAACGGACAACCTAGCCGTATTGCCTGAGACAGGTAAATATCCGGTAGGATTGTCTGTTTCAAAATTCATATTAACTGTTTTTGGACCAAAACTAACAGCGCTAGGCTTCGTTTCGTTCATTAAGTAAACAGGAGTTACCTCTGCTGAGTAGTTGTAAGTGCCCTCTACAAACTCTTCAACAGTTCCAGAAAACTCAGTTTGTGTTATAGGTATGTAATGACCGAAAGTTGCATCTTTAAAATTCAATACATTTGAGTTAGCAGCAGCTAAAGATTGCTCAACCGTAGGTTCAAATTCTCCACTCATTTGGTCAAAAAAGTTTATGCTAGCGCTTGCTACAGCTGGAGAATTAGGGGTAAAGTTTATAGAGTAACTTGTTAGATACCCGCTTTTAAAATTAAGACCACCAAAGTTACCGCTTATAACTTGACTTGTCCTTTGAGACTCTCCCTGACCAGTTATAAATTTTTTAAAATAGTCTTCTCCAGTAAGATAGTAGTTAAAGTCAAGCTTTCCACCTACGCCGTTACTAGCGGCAAAATTTGGAGTATGACGTTGTTTTAAATTGTAGTTAGGTTGGATGTTTGCTTCTAAAGATATTTGAGCATTGGAAGCTACAATATAGTTTCCGTTTATCTGGAGCTTGGCATTGTTTGAAGTATAAAACACATTAATAAGCGGCTGTTAAACTTTTCTGAGTGCGAATAATGTCATCTAAGCCGACACTTGCAGAAGTGCTAACTTGTTTAGCTTTTGTGACCCGGACAAACATTCCGGGCTCACTAACATCTAGTCCTCTTAATTCAATACTAAAGTTTTTATTATCCTCGTCGTATTTTAAACCGGAGTCGAACACGTCTTCTGCAACATTAATGGACTCTGAAGCATTATTATAAAAAGTTGTAGTTGGGAACTCTTGACCAATTTTATAGATTGGGGAATGGTTAAAACTTATTGAATAATCAGCGCTATAAATTGTACCTGTGGCATATCTTTCTCCCAATGCCGCGTCAGATTGATAAATCGTAGTATTTAAAGTTGTTGGCATTGTGGTATATCTTCCATGAGCAATTCCAGTGCTAATGTTATCTTGGTTTGCGTCAGTTCCTATACCGACACCAACGGAAACACCGCTTAATCTACCACTGACAGGAAGGTTGCTTCCCGAGCCAAAAAGTGTGAACGATGCACTTGAGGAGGAAATACTATTAGCAGCTGTGTTAAAACTATAGGAGTTTAAGAAACCAATACCGCTAACTCCTGCGCACTTAACCGTGACTCCGCTGGCTTCTGAATCTGCTGAGTTTTTAATATGATCCGCCAAATAATTAATAATATTTCCTTGTTTAGCGGTAGCGACACCTACAATAGCATCAAAAGTACCGGTTATGGATGTTAAAAAGTTAAATGATATATCTCCAGCTCTTGCAGCGGCGGGAAACTGTCCAATGGGGCGTTTTTTACCAACAGCGTAGACAGGAGCTTGTGAGTTATTAAAATTAATACTACAATCAGTCGCTATCAGCGTTTCGCTGTAGGTACCTACTCGAATTTCAACCGGAGCCTTATCGTAAAATACTCTTGCCATAACCTTTTTTGATATTACACTATTTTTACCTTAAAATGAAAGTTCTTAAATTAAAATTCACTGACGCGTTAGAACTATTACTCGCCGAGAAGGACTCTGATGTCAAAAGCATGTTATCAAAAGAGTACCTCATTAATTCTATATCTGAATTATTTTTTTTCAAAACTATTGAGGTATTTTTGAAAACTGTCTCATCGGGTATCAGGCGCATATTTTTTATTTCATAATCGTCTACTTCGATTTGAAAGTTTGCATTCACCTCAACTGGAGTACCAGCAATAACCCCAGTAGGCTCATCATCACCAAGAGCATACAGCGGAAGACGAGGAGTAGCCACGCTGACGTCAAAACTTAAAACCCTATTAGTGTTGAAGGTGTCTAAATTTAGCTCCATTGAGCTATAACTTGGTATGTTTATCTGACTTGGGTAGTTATCGACAGGAACTGTAAGAGAACCTGTTCCAAATTGACCATAAATTGAAGAACTAGTAGAAATAGTAGGGATTTGACCTATTCCACACGCCACTGAATAGGTTTCCATATACCCTTTTGTAAACATAAACTGTTTCGTTCCATACTCCACAACCCCACTAAATGGGGCATCTCCGGTGAAATTATACATTATTTCAGCTGAAGTAACTGGGGCTTGAGGACTCACGGTGTGAGTTAGTAAGGTATTTACCTGCAAAATGGCCTCTTGAGGCCCTTGAGGATAGTACTGTATCTGGTTTATCCCCAGATTTTCAACCCTTGTAGCGTTAGAATTATAATTCGCGCTTACAGACTGAATGCCTTGGATACCACTTCCATTGATTGTGAGGCTTTCAGCCTCCCTTGTAATTCTTCCTAACATTACCTTATCTTTATTTTACACTCTTTTTTCAGTGTATTATAATAATAAAGGTACAAGGAAAATGCCAACAAGAAGCATATACAATATTCCGGAGCATCAAGGAACCCCGCCGGTCCAGTGGGTAAAGAATGATATTGTTTACGTGGCTACTAAAGAGACAGGTTTAGATGTCCCCACTGAAATAAAATATTACTACGCAAAAAAAACTGTCCCAAACGGCACCGCTCTCACAGACAGCACTTTTTGGGGAGGAATTACGAGAATAAACAACGGGAATGACAATGGAAAAAAAATGGAAGTCCCCCAGTTTATCTGGACCCCTTCTTACAATCTATCGGCAGCATTTCAACCTAAGGTGAATACCATAAACTTTGGTAACGGTTACAGCCAAAGATTTTCTGACGGTCTCTACAATAATTTAATTACATTAGACGTCAGCTTCGATATGAGGAATGATTCTGAGGCTCGAGCAATAATCCACTTTCTAAAAACTCGAAAAGGTACCGAAAGCTTTTGTTTAAGCTCAGAGTGTATTCCAGATATTTATGCTGACTCCACCAATTACAATAAAAGATTTATTTGCTTAAGTTTTACTTCTAACTTTAACTTTAGCGAAAACCATTCAATAAAAGCGAGTTTTCAAGAAATAAACAACTAAAATGCCTGATTACGATGACCCAACTATAGGACAAGCAAAAAACTCAATCCGAGCTTTAAATGCTGAGCTTTTCAACTTAACCCCTTCAGCTCCCATCACGTTATTTGAAATTGATCTATCTAAAATAACTCGCGAAAAAAATATAAACTTACAAACTGACGCTGAAAATTTAAAAATTAAATCATCTAATTATCAAGGTGTTAGTGAGGGAATTTTAAGATTTCATAACAATTTAAAAATTTTTAATTCTTATATAGTCTGGCAAGGTAAGACATATTACCCAGCTCCGATTACAGCTTCGGGATTTGAAATAACCACTAAAGGGACTCTCCCACAACCCATTTTATCTTTAACTTCTCAATCTGAAAATAGCGTTGATCAAATGGCTTTGTTAAGATTTGAGATAAGAAAAATGGGAGATATTGTTGGAGCTAAAGTAACAAGAAGGAGAACTTTTGCCAAATTTTTAGATGCTATAAATTTTGGTTCGAAAGCTGAAGCAAAAATAGGAAGAGAATCTAATATGCTTCCACAAGGGTTCGAGCCAGACCCCTTCGCTTACTTACCTAGCGATATATACTTTGTAGAAAGGAAACAACATGAAAACAAAACTACTCTTTCCTACCAGCTTACTTCAATTTTAGATCTAGAAGGAGTAAAACTACCCAAAAGAAGAATTTTAGCTGATAAATGTAGCTTCCAATATAGAGGTTTAGGCTGTTGGTACCAACACCCATATGAAGATGAAAAAGAGGGGTACCCGGGAACGTTCCCAAATTATGATGGGGTAAAAATTCCCCTGCTTAATAGGGCTGGAGTTCCCACCTTAAAACAAGACGGAAACCCAACAAAGTCTGGAATGCTAGAGAAAGCTCGTCCAGTAGCTACCGACTCTGACGCTGATATAGTCTCTGAAAGTATAGGTGACCTAACTTCAGATCAGTATAAGTTTCAAGACAGAGGTCTATTTAGCGATGTTCCAGTTACGGTAGAGAATCTCTCCAATGATATAACTCATAAGTACATGGTGGGCAACTATGTATACATAGAAGACACAACAACAAAAGTTAAATACTATTTTGTTTGTAAGCAGAATACTGGAGCAGCTGGCGAAAAACCAGTGTCGCCCCCCAACAAAGACTTTTGGGTAGCTGACGAATGTTCAAAATCAATTACCGGGTGCAAGCTTAGATGGGGAGCAAAAGCTTGGAGAAACAAGTCTGGAAGAGGCACCTGTGAAATTCCTGTCGGTCAATTGCCTTTTGGCGGTTTTCCTGCAGCTAAAAAAGTATCGCGAGGAGGATAATGCAGTTACTAGATAACATAAAAGACCAAATAAAAAAACACGCTCTTAAAGAAAATCCAAAAGAGTGCTGTGGATTTATATTGAGTAATGAGGAAAGAGTTCAGGTTTATGAATGCTTAAACTTTTCTACTAATCCTAATTCTCATTTTTCTATAAGCCCAAAAGATTATGTAAAAGCGTCCACAAAGGGCAAAATAATCGCCGTTTATCACTCGCACCCATGTGGGACGGAAAAATTCTCCCCTCACGACCTATTAAATAGTTCAGGCCACTCTATACCTTTTATTGTATACAGTATACCTAAAGACTGCTTCTCAATACATGATCCATTTAAAAACAAAACCTACATAGATGACAAACCTTTTGAGTTTGGTGTTTCAGATTGTTATAATTTTGTGATAGATTATTACAAAGAACTGGGTATTGATTTAATAGACCACCCTAAAAAAAGAAATTCTGAATGGCAAAGTGAAATGCCAGACTTGGCAAACAAGATAATTAATTTAAATAAAAATGTTTACGAGATTGATAACAAGTCAAACTTGAAAGAAAATGATATTTTGTTGTTTAAAATGGTTGAAGGTAAGCAAATAAATCACGCGGCTATCTATTTAAAAAATAACAACATTATTCATAGACCTAGAAATAAAAACGTTATCATTGAAAAACTTTCCAATAGTAGGGTAGCAAAAATATCAAAAGTCTACAGAGCATGTCAAATTTAACAAAAATAAAAATTCATGGAGTCTTAGCTGAGCAGTTAGGTCAGTCTGAATGGAAGTTAGCTGTCAACAGTGTTGGAGAAGCTATTAGTGGGATTCAAGCAAACTCTAAAAAACTTTACCAAAGTTTAATAAGAAATGATCAAAAAAACATAAAGTATAGAGTTCTGATTAATCAACGTGACCTTCTTTATGATACAGATAAAGATATTAATAGCTTGGAAGGAATAGCTTCTTCTGAACTAGTAATGAACAAAAGCGACCTCAAGACCATAGATATTGTGCCGGTAATAGAGGGGGCTGATGAAATCTTACCAATTGTAATAGGAATAGCTCTAATTGCAACTGGAATCGGTATGGCAGGAGGATTTGGCGCATTAATGCAAGGGGGTAATATGATGGCTCAAGCAGTGTTTATGGGCGGTGTTGGACTTGTTGCTGCTGGTATTACTAACCTACTCACTCCCATGCCAAAATTTGGAGATTTTCGAGAAATAGAACAGGGTGGGGCAAAATCCTATTTATTTAATGGCCCTGAAAATACTATTAGAGAAGGTGGCCCTGTATTTGTAGGATACGGAAGATTATTAGTGGGAAGTCAAGTAATACAATCTGCAGCTGACACAGTTAACATAGACGCAGACGTTAAACCGGGACCACAGTGGGGCAACCAATCCAACACATTGATGTATAATATTCCTGATTCAAGTGTGGATATATCAAAATGGAACGGAGATGAATAAAATGATTGATAAAGTTTTAGATTTATTGTTTTCGCACTCAGAAAAGTTTTTTTGGGGCTACCTTTTATATTTAGTAGTTTTTGGCTATGAAGCACCTACGTCCCCTGATGGAGCGCCCCTGATGCTGGGCTTGTTTAAAAAAAGCAAAAGAAAAACAAAAACGCGAGAGCCAGTCACAGACATTGCTGCAGTAAAAGTAGACGCAGATCAAGCGGTACCAGCGGCAGTAGGAGAAGGAACCTCGCAGTATGTCACTTCTCGCTCATACGCCGAAGTGGTAGATTTAATATCTGAAGGCCCTATTGAAGGACTTGTAAGCGGTGAACAAAGTTATACTAAAAACGCTAATATAACTGGATACAAAACAGCTAAATTCATTCCTTATACAGCAACAGGAACTGATGGAGCTAGTACTTCTACTGAGATAAAACGTGAATTGGGATTTCTTCAGTCTATATACTGGAACGAAGTTCCTGTAGTAGATAAAGAAGGGTTATATAATTTTCCGTCTATAAACGTTAACTATGTTAAAGGTCAGCTTACCGGTTCTACCCCAAACTTAAATACGGACCTACCGGGTTATGGATCCTTTTCAGGCGGAGTTGATGCTAATACTATAATGGACCTATCCATTAACAGGAGTATAGGAGAAAGATTATATGGACCTGAAATAAAAGGAGGGGATGCCTTACCCACTAAAACTCAAAGAGCGCAACTAAAAGGCCCAGTAGACAAATACGCCAAAACCTATACTATCTTAAATAAAGAGTGCAGTCAGTTAATTGTCAACATAAAGGTTTCAGCTTTATTTGAAAATATCCCTACTGGAAAAACATCCTTTAAAAAGAAGAAAAAAATTCCAGCGGTTGGACGTGGAGACATAAAAGCGAAGACTATTAGATACAAAATTTTTTTACAACCTGTTTTTAACCAAAGGTTCGACACAGTTGACGACTCTTCTTCAGGCGTAATAAAAGTAAATCCATCTGACGATGATTGGGAACTAGCGGCAGAAGAGACTGTATTTGGTAAGATAGACGAACCTTACATCAGGTCGACTCTAATAGATTTCTCTGACCGCGGACTTAGTGACAAAGAAGGTTTTGAAGGGTGGAGAATTAGAATATTAAGAATAACTCCTGACTCTTTAACTTCGTATTTGAGAAATGTATCTTTTGTTGACTCTTTAGTTGAAGTTTATGGAACTAAACTAAGATACCCTTACTCTTCCATGGTTTATTCTCAATTTGATGCAAGGTCTTTCAGCCGAATTCCATCAAGAGCATATGACACGAAGCTTTTAAAAGTAAAAGTACCAAATAACTACAACCCCATATTAAAAAGTTATGGAGACAGTAGTCAAGTTCCAACTTCAGCATCAGATTATCTTTACGGTATAGCAAAAGGAGCAGCAACAAACTCTACGTATAATGCCACTACAGAAACTTGGACGCGTTCCAATGAAAATGGAACAGTTATGTGGGATGGAAATTTTGGTCACGAAAAACTTTGGACTGATAACCCAGCTTGGTGTTTTTATGATTTAATCACTAACCCACTATATGGTCTTGGAGATTACATTAACGCATCTGAAGTAGATAAATGGGTTCTTTACGAAATAGCTAAGTATTGTGATGAAATGGTAGATGATACCTATGGGGGGTTTGAACCCAGATTCACAATAAATTATGTAATTAACTCTCGTGAAGAAGCCTTTAAAGTATTAAATGACTTATCTTCTATATTTAGGGGTATTTCATATTATACAAATGGAAGTATTTTTGCGGTTCAAGACAATTTAAAAAGCCCGAGTTACCAGTTTAATAATTCAAACGTCGTGGACGGTGCATTTTCTTTTGCCAGCTCGTCAAAAAAAGCACGGCATACTGTTGCTATAGTTAGATATAACGATAAAAAGAATTGGTTTCAACCTGCCGTAGAATACATGGAGGACGAAGAAGGCGTAAGGAGATACGGTATAAGAGAGCTTGAAACTACAGCCTTAGGATGTACCAGTAGAGGCCAAGCTAGGAGATTTGCTAAATGGATTTTGGCAAGCGAAACGACAGAAACTGAAACAGTAGCTTTCGCTGCCGGGTCTGATGGAGCATATTTGAAACCCGGCGATATTGTTTCTGTTTACGATAACTCTAGAAACCCATTAAAATATAGCGGAAGAACTAATATAGTTAGACCTTTAATAGAAACCGCCGTTCCCGGAGCAACGGTAAAAAATAATTCAGCTTATAACAGTATGGTGATAGATCAAGCTTTAAACTTTACAGCTGGAACTAAATATAAATTATCACTACTCACTCCAACGTATGACTACGATACTGTAGACTCAAATATGGATGATAGTAATGATGTACTGAGGAGGTCCCAGCTTCAAAATTTAATTTTTGATGGAGGTCACACTTTTACAGGGATAGGGACACCGGGGACTTTTAGGTCAGATTTATTGATTAGCGGTAGCGGAGTCTGTACCGAAATATATTTTTATACAGGGACAAATACTGATCCAGCGGAAATCTACGGAGGTAAAGCTAATCAACTAGACTTTAAAAATTATGTTATAACTGGCTATACAAATACCGCAGTAACAAATACAAGCGATCCTCGACAAACAACAACAATTGATTATTCGGGTGGTTACTATTCAGGCGAAAACTTAATTTGGTCTGTCGAGCCCTTACTGGAAGATGATCCAAATTTTGTAAACAACCACTCCTCCTCTTACCGAGTTATAAATATAAAAGAAGAAGACGCGGGAACCTACAGCGTTTCTGCGCTGTTATACTCAACAGGGAAGTATGATGATATAGATACTGTAAGTGCCTCTACAGTCGACCCGACTAAATTTATACCGTATTTTCCTGCAGCAGACGTCTTTGGGTTAAGCAACTCTAGTGATCTTCAGGGAGACTTTGTTACGAATTACCCCCGGCAAACATATGTACCCGGAACAAATATAGATAATGAAATCAAAAATAACCATCAACTTTTAGAAGTCGAAAGAGACCGCCCTTCTGTGGGTAAAAATTCTACAGAAGAGGATAGACTCCTAACGACGTTAAAAATAAATTTTTCTGCGGCTGGTTATAGCAACATGATAGAAATCGCCGACGAGGGAAGACAAGTTCAACTCTACAGAAGAACCGCTGATGATAATCTTGTTAACTTTAGTGATAATATCTCTTACAGTGTTAATATAATTACAACTGGAGATCCACAAATCACACAAGACTGGAGTAATAACGGAGCCAGAAATGTTCCCACGGAAGGTATAACATATTTAGTTGCCCCTGAAACTTATTCAGATATTAAACAGAACCAAGTGAAGGTCATCACTTCAGACGAAGCTTCTTTATACTTTAACAAAACCGTAGATAACGAACAGTCTATTATTGGAGAGAGAGTTGAGTTTGAAGTTTTGGTAGCAAAAGACACGGATGATTACTATATCGTAATATATCCCGTTTCAAGTGAAGGCACTATAGGTCACGGTCTTTTATCTCGCATAGACCCAATAGAAAGCGAAGAGGAGCAGCTAAATTCTCCGGTTCAAACTATTGGAATAAGTCACTTAAAAGAGGCTAACACAGCTGTCACCCCCATAGGAAATGTCGGATCTGATGGCACTTATAGGGAGTATTTATCTGAAGATGAAATCCCCAGCTTTTCATGGCAAGTTAGCGCTCAAGATCTTATATTCAACCGTCCTTCTGGAGCAAATACCCCGGGTTTTGATACTTCTCCTGAAGAAGGGAATTTTGGTCGATACAATCTTTTGTACGTTAATGACGACTTAACATACCGCCTTACTCTTAGAAAACCGTCTATACCAAATGAAAGAAATATCCCAAATAACTACATATATATTGAATATACAGGTTATGCGAGTTACGGATCCGCTCCTAACTTTACCTTGTTGGATGAAGTTAATA
>MDTG01148582.1_pt1 | contig 17358 bp, 14 predicted proteins | sample 811421 | NCBI WGS metagenome assembly MDTG01 (sample SAMN05326645, study PRJNA326480) | marine metagenome | isolation source: seawater | place: Pacific Ocean: South East | collected 2011
CAGCCGTCGCTGGCCGCGGGCACTTCGGGCGCACTGGGCGCACTGGGCGCGGATTCGGGATCGGCGGCGGGGGGGGCGTCCTCCGCGGCGGGGGCCGACGGGGGCTCCTCCGCCCGGAACTGGGAGCGCCGGGAGCGCCGTCGTGGCTGCCCGCCCTCCTCGGCCGGGGCCTCGTCGACGCCCTGCTGGTGCACCGCACCACGCTTGCGGCCGTCCTCGATCGCGGCGCACATCTCCCGGACGAAGATCGCGATCGAACGCATCGAGTCGTCGTTGCCGGGGACCGGGATGTCCACCAGGTCGGGGTCCCCGTCGGTGTCCAGCAGGCAGATGGTCGGGATGCCCAGGTTGCGCGCCTCGCGGAGGGCGTTGGTCTCGCGGTTCACGTCGATCGCGATCAGCGCCCCGGGCAGCTTGGACATGTCGCGGATGCCGTTGAGGTTGCGGTAGATCTTCCGCATCTCGCGCATCAGCTGTGATTCCATCTTCTTCGAATAGGTCTTGATCTCCCCGCTCTCGACCAGTCCCTCGAGCTCCACGAGCCTCTTGAGCCGTTCGCGGATGGTGCGGAAGTTGGTGAGGGTGCCACCCAGCCAGCGCTCGGTCACGTAGGGGAGCTTCGCCTCCCCGCACTGTTCCTCGATCGTCGCCCGGGCCTGTCGCTTGGTGCCGACGAAGACGATGTCCTTGCCGTCGGCCGCGACCTTCCCGAGGTACTTCTTGGCCAGGAGCAGTCCCTTGACCGTCTCCTTGATGTCGATGATGTGGATTCCCCCGCGCACCCCGTGGATGTAGGGGGCCATCTTGGGGTTCCAGTTGCTCCGGCGCTGGCCGAAGTGGATGCCGGCTTCGATGAGTTCCTTGACGAGTGACATCGCGTGTCCCGTTTCGAATGTGATGCAGCGACACCGGTGACTCGGCTGCGGACTCCCGGGGGGGACCGAGCACCACGAGGGCGCTTCCGGTGGCCTTCCGCGGTCGGGCGGGCGGCCGGGGCGGGGTCGACGAACCATTCGACGACCGTGACATCGGGCGGTGGTCCGCAACCACGGCCCGTGGATCCGAAATTGAGTCATTCCGGAGCGAACGGTGGAGGATATCCGAAAGAACCCCGATCCACCAGCTACGATCCCTGACCAGGACCGTGGCCCGGTCGGGCTCACCCAATCCCCGCGCCGCCCCGGTTATCGGCATCACCCCCGCGGACCCCTCCGGGCCCGCCCCCACCCACGAGAAGGACCCCCATGCTGGGCAAGGTATTCAAGGCGTACGACGTTCGGGCCAAGGTCCCCAAGCCGCTCACCCCCCGGATCGCCTGGCAGATCGGGCACGGCACCGCCGACCTCCTGCTCGAGGAGGGCCGGGACACCGGCCACCTCGACCCGATGTCCGAGACGATCGTGGTGGGTCGCGACCCCCGTCCCACCTCCCCGGAGCTCCGGGACGCGCTCACCGACGGCCTGCGCGCCCGCGGGGCCTCGGTCATCGACCTGGGGATCGTCGATTCGCCGATGATCACCTTCGCGGTCAACTACCTCGGCTGCGGCGGCGGGGTGCAGGTCACCGCGAGCCACAATCCACTCGAGTACAACGGATTCAAGTTCTCGCGCCGTGGCGGTCGCCCGATCGGCACCGGTTCCGGCCTGGAGGAGATCCGGGAACGAGCGGCCGTCTCGGACCCGGACGCCCCCCATGCCGGGGACGGCCTGATCGAGGAGCGGGACCTCTGGACGCCCTACCGCGACCGCCTGCTCGGTCTCCTCGAGCAGGAGCTCCCGGGGGGGATCCCCGCCCACCGCCGCGCCCCGGTGCGCCTGGTGGTCGATGCCTCCAACGGCTCCGCGGGTGCGATGGTGCCCCGGGTGTTCGGGGACCTCGAGGGCCTCGAGCTGGTCCGCCTGAACTTCGAGCACCAGAAGGGGGAGTTCGCCCACGACCCGAACCCCCTGGTGGAGTCCAACCTGCAGCAGCTCCAGAAGGCGGTGGTCCGTCGCAAGGCGGACGCGGGGATCTGCTTCGACGGCGACGCGGATCGTTGCGTGCTGGTCGACGAGCGCGGCACCACCGTGGGGGGCGACCTGCTGGCCGCCTGGCTGGCCCCGGGCATGCTGAAGGGCCGACGCGATGCGGGCGTGGTCTACGACCTGCGTTCCAGCCGGGTCCTGCCCGAGACCATCGAGGCCGCGGGCGGGCGACCGATCCCCGCGCGGGTGGGCCACATCTTCATGAAGCAGGCGATGCACGCGAACGCGGCGGTCTTCGGGGGCGAGCTCTCCGGACACTTCTACTACCGGGACATGTTCGACGCGGACAACGCGGCCCGTGCGACGTGCTCGGTGCTCGCGGGCATCGCCCGGCTGCCGGGGACGGTCTCCGAGGCGATCGAGCCGCTCAGGAAGTACGCCCAGTCCGGGGAGCTGAACTTCGTCAACGACGACATCGAGGAGACCCTCGAGGAGCTCCGCGAGCACCACGAGGACGCGCGGCTCTCGGAGATGGACGGGCTCAGCATCGACACCGGTCGCTGGTGGGCGAACATCCGCGCCAGCAACACCGAGCCGCTGCTCCGATTGAACCTGGAGGCGCCGGACCCCTCGACCCTCGAGCTCGCCCTCCAGGAGCTGGCGCCCCTGCTCGGCCGGCCCGAGGCGCACTGACCCCCGGTCCTCGGGCGGCGTGGTCCGTTCACTCGCCGGGGATGGTCGAGATCACCCCGTCGAAGGGACTGCTCGCGCTCGCGTAGCGCCGCATGCCGATCCGCTCGCTGCGGGCCCCGTGGTAGCCGGACTCCAGGGCGAGCCGCATCGCGTGGGCCATCCGGACCGGGTCCCCCGCGTGCGCGATCCCGGTGTTCAGCAGCACCCCGTCCGCCCCGAGCTCCATCGCGATGGTGACGTCGCTGGGGGTCCCGACCCCCGCGTCGACGATGACCGGGTAGGCGGGGTCGCCGCCCTGGGCGGGGTCCTTGAGCAGCTCCAGCAGCAGGGCGATCGAATGCGGGTTGTTGATCCCGCGGCCGGTCCCGATGGGGCTGCCCGCGGGCATCACGCTCGCCGCGCCCGCATCGCGCAGGGCCACCGCGAGCCGGGGATCGTCCGAGGCGTAGCAGAGGACCTGGAAGCCGTCGGCCACCAGTTCGCGGCACGCCTCGAGGGTGCCCACCGGATCGGGCAGGAGGGTGGTCTTGTCGCCGAGCACCTCGAGCTTCACCCAGTCGCGTCCCGGGTTCCCCAGTTGCTCGAGCAGTTCACGGCCGAGTCGCGAGACCCGCACCGCGTCCTCCGCGGTGAAGCAGCCCGCGGTGTTCGGGAGGACCGTGATCCGGTCGGTGTCGAGGAAGTCCAGCAGCGAGCGGCCCTCGGCGTCCACGAGCCGTTCGCGTCGCACCGCCACGGTCACGCAGTCCGCGCCGCTGGCGTCGATCGCCTCCTGCATCACCTCGTAGTCCCGGTACTTGCCGGTGCCGACCACCAGCCGGCTCTGAAGCAGGTGGGTTCCGATGCGGAGCGGGGGGATCCCGATGGAACCGGAAGGGGTGGTCTGGGTGGTCTGGTCCATGGTGCGCATGCTCCGGGTGGTGGAGTGTGGGGTGGAAGTCCTCGTCAGCCGCCTCCGACCAGCGTCACCAGCTCCAGGCGGTCACCGTCCTCGAGGTGGGTGGTCCCGTGGTCGGCCTTCGCGACCACCTCCCGGTTCCGCTCGACCGCGCAGGGTCGACCCTCGAGGCCCGCGGCCCGGATGAGCTCGGTGACCGTGGTCCGATCGGGGAACTCCTGGCGTTGTCCGTTCACGACGAGAAACATGACCCCATTCTAGTCCAGCCGGGCTGCGGCGGACCGGACCGCTTTCTATGCTGTTGGCATGATGTGGACAGTTCCCAGCCCGGGCCCGGGTCCGATCGCGGCGTTGCTCGCGGTGGCGCTGCTCGGGGGGTGCGAGGGTCCGGAGTACGACACCTACACGCCCCAGCGGGCGCTCGACTCCATGCAGGAGATGATCGAGGACGGACGTCCGGAACGGCTGACCGAGCTGATCCACCTCGAACCCCGGGACATCGTCTTCGAGGACGGGGTCACCGAGGCCAGCGCGGTGGAGGAGGTCCGAGCGAAGCTCGGCGAGATGCTCGCCCAGCTCTGGCGGGTCGCCCTCCAGCTGCAGCAGCAGTTCCCGGACGACGTGAACGAGGAACTCGGGGAGGTCACGATCCGCTTCGGGGGCGACGGGTTCGGGGACTGGTTCGGGAGGATCCTCTCGGATCCCTTCCGGGTGCTTCGCGAGCAGAAGGAACGGATCGTGGTGGAGGACATGTACGACGGCACCGCGGCGGTGCTCTTCGACGACGAGCCGGTGCTGGGGGGGCTGCTCTCCATGGTGGAGACCGGCGACGGCTGGAAGGTCGCGGTCCCGGTGCAGTACGCCCAGACCAGCGACTTCTGGCCGCAGACCCGCTACGAGTGGTCGGTGATCGCCTCGATGATGGTCGCGATCGAGAACTCCCTCAACGACTTCGAGCGCGAGGTGGACCGCGGACGGTTCCGCAGTCTCTCGCACGCCAGCGAGCGCGCCGGACGCCTGCTCGGGGAATCGGTGGTCGTGCAGTCGATCATCTACGCGATGATGAAGGACGACGACGAGGAGGCGACCGAGTGACCGCGGACCGCACCCACCGCAGGGGCCTGCTGGTGGCGGGGGGGGTCCTCGGCGTGGGGCTGCTGCTCGCCGGACTCGGCGATCCCGACCCCGACCGCGATCGCGACCGCGACCGAGACCCCGGTCCCCTCGAGGCGCCGCTTCCCCCGAGCGCCCCCGCCGGGCCCGGGCCGGGTGGCACCCGACCCGCCCCGCTGGTGGTCCCGGGCATCGAGCGCGTGGAGCGCGTCGACGAGCGGCTCATCACCGGGTCGGACCCGTCCGCGGAGGGCATCGAGCACCTGGGCCGCCTCGGCGTGGAGGTCCTCCTCAGCGTCGACGCCCGACGGCCGCTGGTCGAGGAGGCTCGTCGCGCGGGACTCCGGGTCGTCCACCTGCCGATCGGCTACGACGGCGTGCCGGAGGAACGGATCCAGGCCCTCGTCGCGCTGCTCGAGGAGGAACCCGGCCCCGTCTACGTGCACTGCCACCAGGGTCGGCACCGCGGTCCCGCGGTCGCCGCGATCCTCTGGATGCTCTCGAGCGGGGTCGAGCCCGAGGCCGCGACCGGGCTGCTCGCCCGCTGCGGGACCGACCCCCGCTACGAGGGCTTGTGGAGCGCGGTCCGGGGATTCCGCCCGCCCGGGCCCCCGCCCACTCCACCCCGCCTTCCGGAATGGATCGAGGCGGGGGGGCTCTCGGAGGTCATGGTCCGGATCGACGACGCGCGGGACCGACTGGAGTCCTCGGCCGATCCCCAGCGCGAACGCCTGCTGATGGAGCAGCTCTTCCGCGAGCTGGGTCGGCCCGGGCTGCACCCCGGTGCGGACCGGCGGACCATGCCGCCCGACGCGCTCGCCGACGCGATCGCCGCGCTGCGAGCGCTGGAGGAGGGCGTCACCCCCGCCGCCCTGGAGCGGCTGGACACCACCTGCACCGCCTGCCACGCCCGAACCCGTCGCTGAGCCGGGGACCTGCCTTTTCGGCAGTCGATCCTCGTGCGGAATTCCCCTGATTTTCCCGCACCACGGGTGAACTCCTCCGTACCGATGGTGTTCCCCGGCCACGTCCGAGCGACGGACCCGGGAACGGAAACTGGAGGATTCACCAATGCTTCAACTCATGAAAACAAACACGACCCTCTCGCCCGTGCGGGAGATGTTCAACACCTTCGCCGACGGCTTCGCCGGATCGGCCATGCCCAGCGGCCTTCCCCTCGACATCGTCGAGATGTCCGACAAGTACGAGATCACCGCGTCCGTGCCGGGACTCGTGAAGGACCAGATCGACCTCGAGCTGGAGGGCGGGGTGCTCACCATCAGCACCAGCACGTGCTGCCAGAGCGAGCCGGTCGATCCCGAGGCCTGCGAGTGCCCGAATCCCGCGACCGAGGGCATGACCGTGCTCAGGAAGGAGCGCGTCCAGGTCGCCGCCTCGAGGAGCATCCGGCTCCCGGTCGACGTCGATGACGAGAACGTCACCGCGTCGCTCGACAACGGCGTCCTGACCATCACCGTCGGGAAGCCCGACCTCAAGACCCCCCGCAAGCTCTCGATCGACTGATCGGGGCCCCGGGGCGGAAGGCGACGAGGGAAACACCACGCGACCGCGCACCACCTGGTGCGCGGTCGTCGCTAGGTCGATGCATGGTCGGTGCCCGGGCGGCGCTCAGCGGGTCACAGGAAGATCACCGTCACCAGGACGAAGGCCGGGATGAGGATCAGCCCGCTGTAGAGCATGTAGCCGAAGAAGCTCGGCATCCGGACCCCCTCCTGCTCGGCGATCGACTTCACCATGAAGTTCGGCCCGTTGCCGATGTAGGTGTTCGCGCCCATGAAGACCGCGCCGAGGCTGATCGCCACCAGCAGGTCCTCCCGGATGAACTCCCCGCCCTGGAGCATCATCACCCCCGGTCCCGCCTCCACCGTGACCGCCTCCGCGGTCTGGAAGAAGACGAGGTAGGTGGGGGCGTTGTCGAGGAAGCTCGAGAGGATGCCGGTGATCCAGAAGTAGTGCCAGGGTTCGTTGAGCCCGAGCTCGGCCCCCTTCAGCTTGAGCACCTCCAGGGGGACCTGCATGGTGATGAAGATCCCGATGAAGATCACCGCCACCTCGATGATCGCGAAGTAGTTGAAGCGGTTGGTCTCCCGGATCCCCGATCCGGTCACCACCAGGCTCAGGCCCGCCAGCCCCAGCATCAGCCCCTCCCGCATGAACATGAACGGCTGGTAGTCGGTGCCGGGCAGGGTCTTGGACGGATCGAGCAGCGCGACGCAGAGCACCACCCCCGCCAGCAGCGGGAAGTTGATCAACCCCGTGACCCGGACGGGCTTCCTCGGTCCCTCGCCGAGGCGCACGTTCGCCGGATCCTCCCGCCGGTACAGGATGGTGTCCCACACGAAGTAGACCACCAGCAGGATCGAGGAGAGCACCAGCCACTCCAGGAACAGGTTGAACGTCCAGAGGAACGGCACGCCCTTCAGGTAGCCGAGGAACAGGGGGGGGTCGCCGATCGGCAGCAGGGAACCGCCCACGTTGCTGACCAGGAAGATGAAGAAGATCACGGTGTGCACCCGCCAGGTGCGCCGGGCGTTGGTCTGGAGCACCGGCCGGATCAGCAGCATGCTGGCCCCGGTGGTGCCGACGAAGCTCGCGATGAGGGTGCCGATGGCCAGGAACGTGGTGTTGGTGAGGGGGGTGGGGCGCAGGTCGCCGCTGATGTTGATCCCCCCGCTGATCACGTACAGCGAGAACAGCAGGACCATGAAGGGGACGTATTCCCCCGGGATCGCGTGCTCGATGGCGATGAGTGCGGACACCGGACTCACGCAGGTGAGGTAGTAGAGGAGGGTCAGCCCCGAGAGGATCAACCCGATGAACAGCTTGTGCCGGTTGACGTGCCACCAGTGCTCGGTGCGGGGGATCAGCGGCAGCACCGCGATCGAGAGCAGCATCAGGACGAAGGGCACCGTGCCCAGCTGCCAGAGGTTCGGCGGGACCGCCTCCTCCTCGACCTCCAGGTTCTCGGCCTCGGGGGTCGGTTCCGGCTGCAGGGGTTCCCCGCTGGCATCGAGGTCCAGGGTGGTGATGGGAAGCTCCCCCGGGGTGTCCTCCTCCTGCGCCTCGCCGTGACCGAGCGTCAGCAGGCCGACGATGGACAGCACCGCGACCAGGGTGCACCCCACGGTGTTGAAGATCCAGTACCTGCCGGCCCCACCGGCGGTTTCGGGTGCCTCGGCCATCGTCGCTCGCTTTCCGCCCTTCCCGGGCTGGACTGATTCATCGGCACTCTAGCGGTTCCTGATTGAGCCGTGCCCGCGGCTACCCTACCGTGAGGATGGAGAATCGGTCATGCGTCCATCCATCCGGCACCTCGCGGCGTTCCCGCTCGTCATCGGCCTGTGCGCCGATCCCGCGCCCGCGTCCGAGCTGCGGCAGGATCCCGCCCTCGGCTCCTTCGAGCGCCAGCTTCCGGTCGCGATCGGGGTCGATCGCGTGACCTGGCTCGGGGACGGCTCGATCGCACTCGACCGCGAGGGGGGGACGATCCGCGAGTCGGTGGTCCCGCCTTCCGGGGACGCTCCGTCGGTGGACGAACGCCCGGCCTGCCACCTGGCCGCCCCCGCGGACGAATTGAGGGATGCGGGCGTGCTCGAGCTTCGGCTCGAGAACCTGCCCGGCGGCCCGCGGTCGATCGAACTGCCCGTCGCGGGGATCGAGCCCCTGGCCGACGTGGTCCGGGTGCGACCGCTGCTCGACGGGGAGGCGATCACCGGCTTCCTGTTCCTGGAGCGAGCCCCGCACCGCCTGCGCGCGCTGGACCTCGACGGACGCGAGCGGTTCTCGATCGGTGGCAAGGGCCCCGGCGAAGGGGCCTTCAACTTCCCCGCCGACGTCGCGGTCGATGCCCGAGGGCGGGTCTTCGTGGCCGACACCGACAACCACCGGATCCAGCGGTTCGGGCCCGACGGCCGGTTCCAGCTGGCGTGGGGTGGACGCGGCGCCTTCCCCGGGCTGCTCGCGGCCCCCAGTTCGATCGACGTCGAGGGGGACCTGGTCTACGTCGCCGAGGAACTCAACCACCGGGTGTCGGTCTTCGACACCGACGGTCGCTTCCAGTACCAGTGGGGGATGCACGCGGTGGTGCCGCGCGAGGGGGAGGGTCGAATCCACTACCCCACCTGCCTCGACGTCTCCGCCGACGGGTCCCGGGCGGTGGTGCTCGAGCCCTTCGAGCGTCGGATCCAGTGCTTCACCCGCCTGCCCGGCGGGCTCGCGGAGGCGAGGTCCAGCCCGATGCCCGGCAAGCAGGACGTCAGCAGCCACTTCGGTGCGCAGGTGGCCGCGGACGACGACCTGCTGGCGATGTGGGAGCCGGAGACCGGTTCCATCGCGGTCTTCGACGTCACCACCGACACCGGACTGAACATCACCGTCTTCACCAACCACGGCTCGGGGTGGGACGACCTCGGGCGCCTCGGGGCGCTGCACCTCGACGGGGCGCGGCAGGAGCTCGTGGTCTCGGACCCGGTGAACGACCGGCTCACGACCTGGCGCCTCGAGCGCGACCGGTCGACGTCGATCGCCTACGACCCGTTCATGGCGAGGCTCACCTCGGCGATCGAGTCGGAGGCGATGCTCGCGGACCTGCGCCGGCTCGACCCCGACCGATCCTGGCGACGCCCGCGGATCACCGGACTGGCCCGTGCCCGACTCGACGGGGCCCCCCTGGTCGCGGTGGACCGGGCCAACGACGTCCTGATCGAACTCGACGCACGGCACCGCCCTCGATCGATCGGCGCCGCGGGTGCGGGCCACGGCCAGCTCCTCGCCGCCGGTCCCGGCCTCCTGCTGCTGGACCCCCGCGGGCGCGGACTCCTCGCCCGCCCGCTCGATCCCACCGGCGCCCCGCTCGGGGACCCCGTCGAACTGGCCTTCGAGGGACGGTCGCTGGGGGCCGTGTTCCTCGACGGGACGCTCTACCTCGGCGCCGCCTCGGGGGACCGGGTGGAGGTCTACGAGGGGCTGCTCGATCCCCGGCCCGGCGACGTCGCCCGGACCCCCGATCGGTCCTGGGGCGAGACCGGCGAGCTGGACGGGCGCTTCTGGGCCCCCGCCGGGCTGGCCCGGATCCGGGGGGATCGCGTGGTGGTGGTGGACCAGGGCAACCATCGCGCCCAGATCTTTGCACCGGACGGCACCTGGCGGTCGACGTTCACCCTGTCCGGTGGCTACACCGTCCCCCGTCCCCCGGCCCCCGCCGAGGACGGACCCGACGACCCCGGGGAAGGGGATCCGTCCTGATGCGCCGAACCACGCCCATCCTCCTGGCCCTGGTCGCCTCGGCGGTCGTGCCCGGCGCGGGGTGCCGGCCGTCCGCCGAGCCCGACGACGCGGTGGCGGGGGAGGTCGCCCCCCCGATCGAGTGGCGATCGGCCTCCAGCGCCGACGGGACGTTCTTCGTTCGCTGGCGACCGCTCCTGGAACCGATCCCCCTCGCGGATCCCTTCGACGTGGAGGTCGAGGTCTGGGCGGACGACTCGATGGCGGTGCCGGCCCGCTTCGACCGGATCCTGGTCGACGCGGGGATGCCGCATCATCGCCACGGCATGAACGTGGCCCCGGAAATCGGTCCGGACGGACCGGCCCGCTGGATCGCCCGCGGCATGCTCTTCCACATGCCGGGACGCTGGCAGCTCTACGTGGACCTGATCGAGGACGGCCGGCTGGAACGCAGCCAGTGGTCGATGTGGTTGTCCGGATGAGGGCGTGGTCCGGACTCATCCTCCTGGTCGCGCTCGCGGCCTGCGATCGAAGCGGTCCCTCGACGGAACCGACCGCGGCCGAGGTCGCCCCCGACCTGCCCGGGCTCCTCCGGACCCACGGCGTGGAGCTGAGCTCCCGACAGTGGGGCCGAATCCAGCGCATGGCCGAGGTGCCCGAGCTCCCCGCGGATCCGACCAACCGGGTCGCGGATGACCTCGAGGCCGCGCGGTTCGGGCACCAGCTCTTCTTCGATCCCCGGCTCTCCGCGGGGGGCGACGTCTCCTGCGCGACCTGCCACGATCCCGCGCACGACTTCACCGACGGGCTCCGGGTCGCCGAAGGCGCGGGCCTGAACCTCCGCAACACCCCGACCGTCCTCAACGCCGGCCACCATCGCTGGCTCACCTGGGACGGCCGCTCCGATTCGCTCTGGGCGCAGGCCCTCGAGCCGCTCGAGAACGACGTGGAGATGGCGGGGGACCGTTGCTCGGTGGCGGCCCTGGTCCGGGCCGACCCGGCGTACCACCGGGCCTACGAATCGGTCTTCGGTCCGCTCCCCGACCTCGCGGGTTCCGGGGAGGCCCCGGCGCGGCCCGTTCGCGACGGCGCGCCCGACTCGCTCCACGAGCGCTGGGAGGCGCTGCCGCCCGCGACCCGGCGCGCGGTGGACGAGGTCTTCGTGAACGTCGGCAAGTCGATGGGCGCCTACCAGCGTCGACTGGGATCGGCCGATGCGCCCTTCGACCGGTTCGTCGCCTCGGTCGCCTCCGGCGGCTACGAACCGGTTCCGGGATTCGGGCCGCAGGAACTTCGCGGGCTCGCGTTGTTCACCGGCGAGGCGGGCTGCTGGGAATGCCACGCGGGTCCGATGATCACCACCGGTGAGTTCCACAACATCGGAGTGCCGCCGGTCGCGGGGGGGATGCCCACCGACAGCGGTCGACACGCCGGCACCTCGATCGTCAAGCGTGATCGGTTCAACGCCGCCGGCGCGTGGTCGGACCACCCCGAGGGCGGCCGGGCCCGGATGGTCCGGACCCTGGTCGAGACCCCGGACAACTGGGGACGGTTCCGCACCCCGTCGCTTCGCGAGGTCTCCCGCACCGCGCCCTACATGCACGAGGGACGCTTCGAGACCCTCGAGGACGTGGTCCGCTTCTACTCCACCCTCGAGGGTGCGGTCCAGCTGGACCACCACCAGGAGTCGGTGCTGGAGCCGTTGCACCTCGACGACGAGGAGGTCGCGCAGCTGGTCGCGTTCCTTGAATCCCTCGACGGGCTGCCGGCCGAACCGGCCTTCGCGTCCGCGCCCGGGGACTGACCGCCGATCTTCCCCCAAAGCCCGATTTTGGGCTTTGAAGGCCGATCCGGGCTTCTATACTTGAAGCACCGGCGCCCAGGCGCCTCGATCCCCACCCGTCCCTCACCGCCATGCCTCGGCCAGGCCGGACCCAGACAGCTCGTCCCGCCGGGCCGCCAGATCGGATTCCCATGTCGAACGCCCCCGTCCGCACCGTGCTCCTCTCCGGCCTGATCGCCGGCTCCCTCGCGACCGCCCACGACGGCGACCCGAAGGCGCTGGTCGAACGCACGCCCTACCAGGGCCCCAGCTGGCGAAGCGCGGTGGACGACGGCTCGCTCGCCGGGGGATTCGACTTCGACGGCGTCCAGCTGGCGGCCAACATCACCATGCCGGACCTCGGTGGGGGGGAAGGCGCCGACTGCTGGTCCTACACCTCGCCCTCCGGGCGCGAGTACGCCCTGATGACCACCACCCTCGGCACGAACTTCGTCGAGATCACCAACCCCGGAAACCCCCAGATCATCGCCTACCTCGACGGACCGAACTGCCTCTGGCGCGACGTCAAGGTCTACGAGGACCACTGCTACATCGTCAGCGACTGCGGCGGCGGCATGCAGGTGGTCTCGCTCGCGGGCATCGACGACGGCGTGGTGTCGCTGGTGAACACCGTCAACACCGGTCCCTCCTCGAGCAGCCACAACATCGCGATCGACACCGACACCGGGCTGATCGCGCGCTGCGGGGGAGGCAACAACCTCGGGCTGGTGCTCTACGACGCCACGGTCAGCAAGACCAACCCGCCGCTGGTGGGGGAGTGGACCCCGATCTACGTCCACGACGTCCAGCTGCGCACCTTCTCCAGCGGCCCCTACGCGGGCCGGACCCTCGCCTACTGCTGCGGCGGCCTCGGCAACGGCTCCGGCAACACCCGGCTGGCGATCGTCGACGTCACCAACCCCACCAGCCCCCAGCTGCTCGCGGAGACCGCCTACCCGGGCGCGGCCTTCTGCCACCAGGGGTGGCTCACCGAGGACAGCCAGATCTTCTACATCAACGACGAGCTCTACAACGGCAGCTCCTCGACCTTCATCTTCGACGTCTCGGATCCCACCGACCCCACCTTCGTGAGTCGCTGGACCAACGGGCTCGGCTCCGCCGCGCACAACTGCTACGTCAAGGGCGACCGGCTCTACGCCGCGAACTACCGGAGCGGACTCCGGGTGCTGGACATCAGCGACCCCCTGGCCCCCCAGGAGATCGCCTACTTCGACACCTACCCGGGCAGCAACAGCATCAGCCAGAACGGTGCCTGGACCGCCTGCCCCTACTTCGACAGCGGCACCGTGATCGTCTCGGACATCGAGCGCGGGCTCTTCGTCTTCGCCCCGGAAGGGACCTCCGTCGGCTTCAACCCGGTGGGCGGCGTTCCCTCGCCGTTCCCCTCCTCCGGCGGGGACCTCGAGGTCGCGATCACCGTCAACGGTGGCGAACTCGACCCCGCATCGGGCCTGGTGGTCTTCAACGACGGCACCGGGAACCGCCAGGTCGACCTCCTGCCCCTGGGCTTCGGCACCTTCCGTGCGACCCTGCCCGAGCTCGCGTGCCCCGGGCAGCTCTCGCTCTCCTTCCTGATCCGCGACGTCGAGGGCGAGCTCTTCGAGAGCGGGGTCTACACCTCGACCATCGCCGACTTCACCGATCTGCTCGTGGACCTCGACTTCGACGGTTCTGCGGGGTGGACCGCGACCACCAACGCCGCCACCGGGGGCTGGGAGCGGGGGATCCCGAGCGGGGACTCGATCTCCGTCGATGACTGCAGCGCCCCCGCCACCGACGCCGACGGCAGCGGCGGCTGCTGGCTCACCGGCAACGGGGTCTCCGCCACCGCCTGCGCCAACGACATCGACGACGGGACCACCGTGCTGCTCTCGGCCGTCTACCCGACCGACGCGACCGACCCCGAGGTGGTGTTCTCCTGGTGGTACGACAACACCTCGGCCAACAACGACCAGAACGACGACCCGTTCGTGGTGGAGCTCTCCGGCGACTCGGGTGCCAGCTGGGCCACGATCCTCACCGTGCCGCTGGGCACCAGCGCGCAGACCGGCTGGACCGAGAGCAGCTTCCGGGTGAACGACTTCGTGGCCCTGACCAGCGGGCTCCGGCTCCGGGTCACCGCCAGCGACCTCGCCCCCGCGTCGGTGGTCGAGGCGGGCTTCGACGCGTTCCGCATACGAAGCTCCGGCTGCGACGAGCCCTTCAACCCCGCCGACGTCAACGTCGACGGGTTCATCGACGGCCAGGACCTCGCCCTGGTGCTCGGCAACTGGAACTGCACCGGGACCTGCATCGGCGACATCACCCAGGACGCCCTGGTCAACGGCCAGGACCTCGCCTTGGTGCTCGCCAACTGGAGCCCCCGCTGACCCGCGACCGGTCCCGCCCTTCCCGGACTCCATCCGGAAGGCCCACGTTTCCCCTCGGCCGACGCCCCCGGAGGCGATATGCTGGTCACGGTGCGGACCACCCCCGGCGTCCGCCCCCCGGAGACACCACGTGCAGACCCCTCGATCCATGACCGTACGAACCGACCGCCACGTCCTCCCGACGGCCCTGCTGTCCGGGGTCGCGCTGGCGGCCCCCTTCGCCATCGCCGCCCCCTCCGCCGACGGGGTGGCCGGGGACCCCACCCCGACCACCCGGCCCCGGGTCGGGGAGGCCTGGGTCGAACCGGTACCCGGCACCGCCATCGAGCTCTCGATGCGGCCGGTCCCGGGCCCCGACGACCAGCCCCTCTGGGTGATGGAGAAGGAGCTCACCTGGAACCTCTTCGACATCTTCATCTTCCGCCTCGACGAGAAGAAGGGGAACAGCACCCCCGGCTCCGATGCGGTGACCAGGCCCACCAAGCCCTACATCGCGGTCGATCGCGGGTTCGGCCACGACGGGTACCCCGCGATCTCGATGTCGCTCAAGGGCGCGATCCAGTTCGCGGACTGGCTGAGCGAGAAGACCGGGCGGACCTACCGGGTCCCCACCGTCGAGCAGTGGTCGCGCATCTGCGCCGCGGCGAGCATCCCCGACGAGTCCCTCGAGGAGTACGCGTGGTACGTCGACGACAGCGGCGACACCACGCATCCCGTCGGGACCAAGAAGGCCGACGCCCTCGGCCTGCACGACCTCTACGGGAACGTCGGGGAGTGGTGCCTCGCCGGGGGCACCCCGGAGAAGCCGGTCGGGGTGCTGATGGGTGGTGACTACCAGTCCGACGGCCCCGCGCTCGACTGCGCCCACCAGGTCGACTACGACCCGATGTGGAACGACAGCGACCCGCAGTTCCCCAAGAGCATCTGGTGGCTGGCCGACGCCGCGTTCGTCGGGGTACGGCTGGTCTGCGTCGACCCCGGCGGCGACGACGCCTCCGCACCGGCCGCGACGTCCCCGACCCCCGAGTCCGCCTCCCCCGGCAAGGAGCCTGCCAAGGATGCATCCTGACCCCAGCCCCGAATCGCTCTCCCGACGCGCCTTCATCGCCTCGACCTCCGTGGGGGCGGCACTGCCCCTCGCCGCGGGGGCCTTCGGGGCGCTGCCCCGACTCGGCTCCGACGAGATCCGCGTGGGGGTGATCGGGTGCGGCGGACGCGGCATGGGTGCCGCCCGCAACGCGCTGGAGGCCTCCCCCGACACCTCGATCCACGCGATCGGCGACGTCTTCCCCGACCGGGTGGAGGGCGCCCGCTCCGGCTTCGCCACCCTCGCCCAGCAGTTCGGGGAGCGGGCGGTCCCCGCCGAACGGCACTGCCACGTGGGCTTCGACGCCTACGGGGAGGTGCTCGCCACCGAGTGCGACTACGTGATCCTCGCGACCCCGCCGGGTTTCCGCCCGCAGCACTTCGCCGCCGCGGTCGACGCCGGCAAGCACGTCTTCATGGAGAAGCCGGTCGCGGTCGACCCCGTCGGGGTCCGCACCGTGCTCGACGCCTCCGCCCGGGCCGACCAGGGCTCGCTCTCGGTGGTCTCCGGCACGCAGCGCCGGCACCAGAAGGGCTACCTCGAACTGATCGAACGCCTCCGGGAGGGTGCGATCGGCACCCCGGTGGCCGCCCAGTGCTACTGGAACCAGGGGGGGCTGTGGTCGGTGGACGCCGACCCCGCCCGCTCGGACATGGAGAACCAGCTGCGCAACTGGCTGTACCACGCCTGGCTGAGCGGCGACCACATCGTCGAGCAGCACGTGCACAACATCGACGTGGTGAACTGGGTCTACGACGCGCACCCGGTCTCGGTCTACGGGGTGGGGGGGCGACAGGCCCGCACCGATCCGAAGTACGGGCACATCTTCGATCACTTCTCGCTGGAGTACGTCTACCCCGGGGATCGCGTCGCGCACAGCATGTGCCGGCAGCAGGTCGGCACCCAGCAGCGGGTTGAGGAGCGGATCATCGGGACCGAGGGACGCGCCTCCACCGGCCACGGCATGAAGATCTCCGGGCCCCGGCCGTGGCGCTTCACCGGCGACCAGGTCAACCCCTACGTGCAGGAGCACGTCGACCTGATCGCCTCGATGCGCGGGACGGGACCGCACCTCAACGAGGGGCGCCGGATCGCCGAGTCCACCATGACCGCGATCATGGGTCGCGAGGCGGCCTACACCGGCCAGCTGGTGACCTGGGACCAGGCGATGTCGAGCACCCTCGACCTGACCCCCGAGGTCCACGAGTTCGGACCGCGCGTGGAGCATCCGGTGGCGATTCCCGGCGTCACCGAGCTGAACCGGACCGTCTGAGGACCTCGATCCCCACCACGGGTAGACTGGTCGCCGTGCCCGACTCACCGTCACAGCTCGAACCGGTCGCCGGCCTGAGCGTCTGCTACACCTGCATGAACAGCATGCGGACCCTGCCCGGATCCCTGGACTCGGTCCGGGGACTCGCGGAGCGCGTGGTGGTGGTGGACTCGGGCTCGACCGACGGGACCCTCGAGTTCCTCCGGGACGCCGGGATCCAGCCGGTCCACCGGGACTTCACCAACCCCACCGAGCAGAAGACCCATGCGATGTCGCTGGCCGCCGACGGTGGGTGGACCCTGCTGCTGGATTCCGACGAGTCACTCGACGAGCGCGCGGGCCACGCGATCCGCGAGGCGATCGCCGCCTGCCCGCCCGACGTCTCCGGATTCGAGCTCAACCGCATCACCTGGCTCGACGGTCGGCTGCTCCGGCACAGCTTCCAGCCGGAGTGGAGGCTCCGGCTGGTGCGCTCCGGCGCCAGCCGGGTGGTCGGCGACTCGGTGGGGGGGCACGACCGGGTCGAGGTGGACGGATCGACCCGGCGACTGGAGGGACGGATCCTCCACGACTCCTGGACCGGGGCCCGGCACATGCTCGAGCGGGGGATCTACTTCGGATTCCGGGCCGCGGAGTTCGAACGGGGGGGCCGTCGGATCAACCTGCTGGTGAATCCCGCCGCCGCGTTCCTCAAGCAGCTGGTGCTGCGTCGCGGCTTCATGGACGGCTGGCGGGGCTGGGTGGCCGCCGGCGGGGTCGCCTCCCAGGCGCTCGCCAAGCACCTCGCGATCATGGAGCTCCGGGAGCTCGAACGGGAGGATCGCCGATCGTCCGGATGATCGTCCGGTCGCCCCGGCGGCGCTGCACCACCGCG
>MDTG01189177.1_pt1 | contig 17354 bp, 14 predicted proteins | sample 811421 | NCBI WGS metagenome assembly MDTG01 (sample SAMN05326645, study PRJNA326480) | marine metagenome | isolation source: seawater | place: Pacific Ocean: South East | collected 2011
ATATTGGTGCAAGAATACCTAAGGGTGTTTTATTGGTTGGTCCTCCTGGAACAGGAAAAACACTTCTCTCAAAAGCTGTTGCAGGTGAGGCTGAAGTTCCTTTTTTCATAATTTCTGGATCGGAATTTGTAGAGCTGTTTGTTGGAGCGGGAGCTGCAAGAGTTCGTGATTTATTTGAACAAGCAAAAAAGAAAGCACCATGCATAATTTTTATTGACGAACTTGATGCTATAGGTAAAAGTCGTTCAGGATCTATGGGAGTAGTTGGTGGAAATGATGAAAGGGAACAAACACTCAATCAATTATTAACAGAAATGGATGGTTTTGCTTCTGCTGATAAACCAGTAATTGTATTAGCAGCGACTAACCAACCTGAAGTACTTGACGCAGCTCTTTTAAGACCAGGAAGATTTGATAGGCAAGTCTTAGTAGATAGACCTGATCTGTCTGGGAGAAAGACAATTTTAGAAATATATACAAGAAAAGTAAAATTAGCAGAAGAAATAGATCTTGATTCAATTGCTCAAGCAACAAGTGGATTTGCAGGTGCTGATTTGGCTAATATGGTTAATGAAGCGGCATTATTAGCCGCAAGAGCTAAAAGGAAAAGTGTTGAACAACAAGATTTAAGTGAAGCTATAGAAAGAGTTGTCGCCGGATTAGAAAAGAAAAGTAGAGTTTTACAAGATGATGAGAAAAAAGTCGTGGCATATCATGAAGTTGGTCATGCTATTGTGGGACATTTAATGCCAGGGGGTTCAAAGGTAGCTAAAATATCAATTGTACCAAGAGGTATGAGCGCTTTAGGATATACTCTACAACTGCCTACAGAAGAGAGATTTTTAAATTCAAAAGAAGAATTACAAGGTCAAATTGCAACTCTGTTAGGTGGAAGATCTGCAGAAGAAATAGTTTTTGGAAAAATAACAACCGGTGCATCTAATGATTTACAAAGAGCTACGGATATTGCAGAACAAATGGTAGGTACATTCGGAATGAGTGATATATTGGGTCCACTTGCATATGATAAACAAGGTGGGGGTCAGTTTTTAGGTAATGGGAATAATCCTCGAAGAGCAGTAAGCGATGCTACTGCACAAGCTATAGATAAAGAAGTAAGAGATCTTGTAGATAATGCTCATGAAATGGCTTTGAAAATATTGAAAAATAATCTTCCTCTGCTCGAGTCCATTTCTCAGAAAATATTAGAAGAGGAAGTTATAGAAGGCCAAGACTTGAAAACATTATTGTCTGAAACAAAAATGCCTGTTTAAATTAATATATAAATATAAATTTTAATGTTTCAAGTTAAAGATCTAGGCATATTCAATTACTTATCGAGTTCAGATTTATCTAAAGAACAGTTTAAATATATTCTTGAACTAGCTCAATCTTTCAAAAGTAATAATTGTAAGTACTCTTCCAATAAAAAAGTTTTGGGATTAATCTTTAACAAAGCTTCTACTAGAACAAGAGTTAGTTTTCAAGTTGCTATGTCTAATTTAGGTGGAACAACTATTGATTTAAATCCAAATACTTCACAAATAGGCAGAGGGGAATTAATAAAAGATACGGCAAGAGTAATGAGTAGATATTGTGATGCTTTAGCTATAAGAAGTTTTGATCAAAATGACTTAATAGAATATTCTAATTGGGCAACAATACCTATAATTAATGCTCTCACAGATTTAGAACATCCTTGTCAAGCATTAGCTGATTTTCTAACTATTAAAGAAGAATTTGGTCGTTTTGAAGATTTGGTTTTAACTTTTATTGGAGATGGTAATAACGTAGCAAATTCCTTGATTTTGTGCGGAGCGATTTTAGGTATTGAGATAAGGATTGCTTGTCCCAAGGGATATGAACCTAATGTTTCAATAATTAAAAAAGCATTTGAAATTGATCCTAAAAATAAAATAATAATTACTAATGATCCAGAAAGTGCAGCTTTAAATGCAAATATCTTATATACAGATGTTTGGTCTTCTATGGGGGAGGAGGATGAGAAATTAGATAAAGATAAAAAATTTGCTGGATTTTCAATTAATGATGAACTCTTGAAAAAAGCAAAAAGAGATTCAATAGTTTTACATTGTTTGCCTGCATATAGAGGAAAGGAAATCACAGATAAAGTAATAGATAGTCAAAATAGTAGAATCTTTGAACAAGCTGAAAATAGGCTTCATGTGCAACAAGCTCTATTAGCAACGATACTTTCAAGACCACTTGCAAATTAAAAATTTTATAGGTACAAATGTATTAGAGTACATTTGTTTCTGTGACTAACTTATCTGAGGGAAATTTAACTGATGCTCAAAATGAGCTTTATTTATGGATAAAAGATTATATGCGAGAATTTCAGCATAGTCCATCAATAAGGCAAATGATGCAAGCTATGGGTTTAAAATCTCCCGCTCCTATACAAAGTCGTTTAAAGCACCTACAAGATAAAGGATATATATCTTGGCAAGAAGGGAAAGCTCGTACTCTTCAACTAATAGATGAATTAACGAAAGGAATTCCTGTATTGGGTTCAGTAGCGGCAGGGGGGTTGATAGAAACTTTTTCAGATCTTGATGAAGAGTTGGATATGAGTGATGTTGTTGCTAAAAAAGATGTTTTTGCATTATCTGTAAATGGAGATTCTATGATAGATGCTTATATTGCTGATGGAGATATGGTTTTGATGGAACCTGTAAAAGATTTCTTAAACTTAAGAAATGGAACAATAGTGAGTGCTCTTGTTCCAGGATCTGGTACAACTTTAAAATATTTTTATCGAAATAAAAATGAAGTTACTCTAGAACCTGCTAATAAAAATTATGAAAAAATAATTTTGAAAGCGAATGAAATAATTATTCAAGGTAGGTTATTGGCAGTTTGGAGGAAATGCTGAATTATGAGTATAAAATTTTAGGAATCTAAGAATCTTTCAAAAATTTCTCTCTGTTTTTTTATCCAAAATTTAATATCAAAATTTTCAACGGATCTAGTTCTTGCAGAGATTGACATTTGACTTCTTTTTTCAATTATTTCTTGCATCCCATTTTTTATCTGATCTTTAGTGGGTACTTTTATAGATTCCCAGTTCTGTTTTACTTCTAGACCTATACCTGACTCTAATCCTACTAATTCTGGAATACCACCACTTTTTGAATATAGTATTGGAAGCCCACAAGACATAGCTTCTAAAACCGCTGTAGGGCAATTATCTTGAAATGTCATAGTAATGTATGCATCTGCATCGGCATAAATATAAGGAGCATCCTTTTGAGAGTAATTATTTTCTAATAAAATTTTTTTTTCTAATTTAAGTTTCCTTATCTTTTTAAAGAAATAATTCTGATCTTCTATATTACCAATTATTTTTAGGCAGATATTTTTATTTTCCTTAACAAGTTCACTAAAAGCTTCAATTACACTCGATATTCGATAATTACTTTTTCTTTTTATATTGCAGGTAATTAGAAATGTAAAAATGTTTTTTACATATTTTTCTCTTGGTATAAATATATTAGTATCAACTGCATTGTAAAGAATTTCTCCTAGTCCTTTTCTTTCACCGAGAAACATATTTGATGCATGTTTACAAAAATTTGATTGCCATAATACAAAATCTGCTTGATGATAAGCATGGGATATTTTTAAGTTTTCCTTTTTCCAATTGCCATCGAACCAACCTGGATAAAATACTCCATTTTGATTCAGAATTATTGGATATTTTTTTTGCTTTAGTAATTTAAGAGTAGAAGTATTTAAATAAATAGAGTTTGATTGTAAATATATAATATTAAAGTTTAAATTTTGCTCAGGAAAATATTTATTAAGCTTTTTGGTTTTAACTAATGGTCCTCCTATATCTCCAATCCTTGAACCTCCGTAGTATAGTTTTGGTAATTTTGATTTTTTTTCTGATGAGAAAAATGAAATAATAAATTTAATTTTTAAATTTTCGGTAATTAAAAATATTTTCTTTATTAGATTTATTAATTTTGGCTTCATCATAAATATTTTGATCACTAAATTAAATCTTTATAAACTTTATTCCAATGTTGGAGAGCTATATTTGACCAATCATATTTTAAAATTTGATTTCTTACCTTTTCTTTCAAATTATTTTTTTCTTTTAAATTTAATTTAATCAATTTCTCTACTCTTTCTGCTAACTCATGAGCACATATTTCTGAGGAAATTTCACCAACGTCTTTATCCGTTATAACATCTCTAGCCATGCCTACATTTGTTGTAACAACAGGAACACCACAAGACATACTTTCCATAAGTCCTAATGGGCCTCCTTCTTCTCTAGAAGTTATGAGGTAAATATCTAAGGCTTGGTAAAAAGTTACTAGATCTTCTGATCTGGAAACATAATCATGATGATATGAGATATTATTTAATTTTAAATTCTCAATAACATAACCTCTTGCAGGTCCTGTAAGTAGCACATGTATTGGATAACCTTTTTCAGAGAGTATTTTTAATGTATTTACAAATATATCTGGACCTTTTATTAATTTTGGCTTAAAACCGCTCTTCCACCCCATTCCATCTTTTTGAAATGATCCAATTAAGATAGCTTCTTTGGGAATATTTAATCTCTTCCTAATTTCATTTTTTGTTTCAAGTCTTGTAGGCATAAATATTTTTGTATTTACTCCAAGTGGAATTTTTACTATTAAATTAGGATCGATATTCCAATTTATTAATCTTTTTTCAACCAAGGTTGATGCGGTAATAACTTTTGATAATCGGGGTACGCTTAATAAGAATTGTTCTATGTGTTGTTTAATTTCATCACCATCTTCATATTTACCATGAAAGAATGTTGATATAAATTTATTTGATTGAGACATATGCTGTCCCCAATTAAGCCACATATACTGAGATCCAAAATGAACAATTTTTTTCATAATTCTTGATGGATTAGTTAATACTTCCATTTTATTTAGTGAGATATTATCAATCTCATTTTTGATATTTATTCCAACTCCTTTAATAGCCCAATTCGCATCTTCGGTAACAAATTTAATAGGCACTCCTTTATCCTCATATATTTTTGCTTGGTTCAATAATTTCCATGGAAGACAATAGAATTTATTTTTATAGTATCTAATACCCTTTTTTAGAATCATAAAATTTACCTATCCTTCAACATCTTAAATTCTGCTTCTGCCATTATTTTTGCAATTTGTGGCATATACGTTTTTGCTTTCCAATTTAGCTTAGAATTAGCTTTTTTAGGTAATCCAAAACCGGATTTTATTTCTGATGGTCTTTTGAAAGATTCATTTACGATTACATAATCTTCCCAATTCAGATTAAATGTTAAAAATGCCTCATTAACAAAATTTTTAAGAACAGAAATTTTTCCGGTAGCGATTACATAATCTTCTGGTTCTTTTTGTTGCAACATTTTCCACATTGCTTCTACATATTCTGGAGCCCAACCCCAATCTCTCTTTATTGATAAATTACCAAGTTCTAAAGTATTTTGTTGTCCAAGTGCAATTTTTGCCGCTGATCTACATATTTTTCTTGTTACAAACCTTGATGGTCTTAAAATTGACTCATGATTGAACATAATTCCTGAGCATGCAAATAAGTTATAACTTTCTCTATAGTTTGCTACTTGCCAATATGCTGATGCTTTAGCTACTCCATAGGGACTTTTAGGTCTAAAGGGAGTGTTCTCATCTGCAGGTATATTACCAGTATCGCCAAAGCATTCTGAAGAACCGGCATTATAGAATTTGCAGTTACAATTAAGAAATCTTATTGCTTCAAGAATATTGATGGTCGCATTAGCTATGCTTTCTAGAGTTTCTAGAGGTTGCTCAAATGATAAGCCTACAGAACTTTGGCCAGCTAAATTATATATTTCATTCGGGGCTACTTTTTCAATTACTTTTAAAATGCTTTTAAAATCATTTAATGCAACTGAATGAAAAAAAACATTTTCCTTAATACCTATTTGTTTTAAAGAGGAAAATTCGGACATCTCTGCATCTCTAGAAGTACCATGAACTTTATATCCTTTACTTATCAATAGTTTTGCAAGATAAGATCCATCTTGACCTGAGATTCCAAAAATTAAGGCGACTTTACTCATTAAAATAATTTAATTTGTTTGCTGATTTTTAAACTAACTATCATAATTTTTTGCATTTTTTTTAATCGAATTTCTTATCTTTGAAAAGATTTTATATTTTATTTATCTATTCAAATTATATCCTAATAGGTTCAAGCTCTCTAGGCACTATTCCCTTTAGGTCAAATATAAAGCTATTTTTAGTGAGTATCTTTTCCCATTCTGATTTACTCATTTTAGTAAAAGTAGTATGGGCTAAAGTACAAATTAATGCATTATATTTTTTCTCTTCAGAAATATTTTTTGATATTGTTATCCCATATATTTTTTTTACTTCTTTAATATCTGCTAATGGATCAATAATTTCAACTTCGATTTTTAATTTCTTCAGAAATTTAAATATTTCAAAGACTTTAGTATTTCTTATATCAGGACAATTTTCTTTAAATGTAAATCCTAAAATTAAAACTTTAGCTTTTTTTAAAGGGATATGTCTTTTTGCTAACTCAAGAATAATTTGTTCAGAGACCCATCTACTCATATCATCATTAATCCTTCTACCTGCTAAAACAATTTCAGGGTTATAACCTAGTGATTCAGCTTTATAGGTTAGATAATAAGGATCAACTCCAATACAATGTCCTCCAACTAATCCAGGCGTAAATTTTAAAAAATTCCATTTCGTAGAAGCAGCTTTAAGTACATCTAGTGTATCAATATTTAGTAATTTAAATATAATTGCTAATTCATTCATCAGTGCAATGTTTATATCGCGTTGAGTATTCTCAATAATTTTCGCAGCTTCAGCTGTTTTTATATCTTTTGTTGAATAAGTACCAGCTTTAATTATTGATTTATAGAAATTATCAATCCATTCTGAAACTAATTTATTTGATCCGCTGGTTACTTTTACAATATCTGATAAACGATGAGTTTTATCTCCAGGATTAATTCTTTCTGGGCTATAGCCGCAGCCAAAAGTATTATTTTTATTTGAATCCTCACATTTTAAACCTGAATTTTTTTCCAGAATTGGGATACAAATTTCTTCAGTAGTGCCTGGGTAAACGGTACTTTCATATATAACAATCGGAATTATTTTTGTTTTAATTTTAGATCTTCTTTTTAGAGCATCTGCTACTAATTTTGTAGCTTTTTTTAAAGGTTCTAAATCAGGTTTTTTAAAATCATCAATAGGAGTAGGAACAGTAATTATAAAAACATCTGCTTTTGCAATTATTTCAAGATTATTTGTTAAGGCATGAAAATTTGTATTCAAAAGTTCATTTTTTGAGACTTCATTTGTTCTATCAAATCCATTTTTTAATTCATCAATTCTTTTAACATCTATATCAAACCCGATTACTTTTCTATTTAATAACTTTCCAGAAGTATTACATTTTTGTTGTTTAGAAAATTCTATTGCCAATGGCAAACCAACATAACCTAATCCAATTACTGCAATAGTACAATCATTTTGTCTTGGATATATTGTCTTACTTATCATAAAATTCTTTATACCAACTGATGAATGAAGTTACCCCATCCTTTATAGAGGTACTTGGTTTATAGTTTATATAATTTGATAAATTAGTACAATCTGCAAAAGTAGCAGGTACATCTCCAGGTTGCATTGGAAGATAGGACTTTTTAGCTTTTATCCCTAGAGCATCTTCTATAGCATTTATATAATCACTTAACTCTTCGGGATTAGAATTTCCTATGTTGAAAATTCTATGCGGTGCCCAACTCGTCGAAGGATTTGGATTTGAAGTATCGAATGATTTAGAAGGTTGAGGAGGCCTTTTTATGATTCTCATAATACTTTCAACAATATCATCAACATAAGTAAAATCCCTAGTCATTTTGCCATGATTGAAGATTTTTATAGGTTTTCCCTCTAAAATTGATTTAGTAAATAGGAATAAAGCCATATCAGGCCTTCCCCATGGACCATAAACAGTAAAAAAACGAAGACCTATTGATGGGATAGAGTATAGATGGCTATAGGAATGTGCTATTAGTTCGTTAGAACGCTTTGTTGCAGCATATAAACTTACAGGATGATCAACACTTTGTTCTTCTGAAAAGGGCATATTTGTATTCCCACCATATACGGAGCTGCTACTAGCATATATAAAATTTTTAACTCCATAATTTCTGCATGCTTCTAATATATTTGAAAATCCAACTAAATTTGTTTGAATATATGCTGAAGGATTTTCAATCGAATATCTTACTCCTGCTTGAGCAGCAAGATTTATTACTATATCAGGATTATTTTTTTCAAATATATCGTTAACTTTAGTTTGATTATTTATATCCTCTTGAAATAATTGAAATTTTCCTCCGTTATTTAATAAATTTTTATTTAGATTTTCTAGACGTGCTTTTTTTAGTCTTACATCATAGTAAGCATTAATATTATCAATTCCAATAACTTCAAAATTTTCCTCTAATAATCTTTTACTTAAGTGATAACCAATAAATCCAACTGCACCTGTAATAATAATTCTCATATTTTTTTATTTTATTTATTTTATTTTTGGATTCTAATATCATGATGATTCAAAATAGAAAAAAACTAAAATTACTTAAAATTTAAATTAAATTTAAATTAAATTTTAATTATTAAAAGTACGACCATAATGGTCCTCAAATCTGACAATATCATCTTCGCCTAAGTAAGATCCACTTTGAATTTCTATTAACTTCAAAGGGATCTTCCCAGGGTTAGATAATCTATGTTTTGAGCCTTGAGGGATATAGGAGCTTTGGTTCTCATGCAGTATGAGTTTTTTATCATCAATTTCAACTTTTGCGATACCACTTACAACAATCCAATGTTCTGACCGATGATGATGTAATTGTAGAGATAAAGTTTCTCCTGCTTTTACATTAATAAGTTTTACTTGCCATCTTTTACCATTTTCAATTGATTCATAAAAACCCCAAGGTCTAAATATTTTTTTATGTTCTTTACCTTCTGGTATATTTTGTTCTTTTAAATCATTTACAATAGTTTTGACTTCTTGGGATCTTGATTGATCTACAATTAATATTGCATCTTTAGTTTCTACGATAATTAGATTCTTCAAACCAATTGCAGCTATAAGTCTATGTTCTCCTCTTAAGTAACAATTAGATGTCTCTTTTACTAATACATTACCCTGAATGGTATTCCCTAAATCATCTTTATTAGAAATCTTCCACAGATCTCTCCAACTGCCTAGATCCGACCAACCCGCATCTAAGGGTATTACCAAACCTTTTTTGGTATTTTCCATAACTGCTACATCAATAGATAAATTTGGACATTTTGAAAAAGACTTTTTATCAATTCTTTGAAAATCTAAATCAAAAAGATCATTTTCAATTGACTCCTTACAAGAAGTTATTATTTGTGGAGAAAATTTCTCAATCTCTTTAAGTATTTCGCTAGCTTTAAATAAAAACATTCCACTATTCCAGGTAAATCTATCATCTTGTAAAAATTTTGCAGCTCTTTTTTGGTCTGGTTTCTCAATAAATTCTTCTATCTTTAGTGCTTTTAATTCATTTTTAGATAAGATTTCATGCGATTTTATATATCCGAAACCTGTCTCTGGAGATGATGGGATTACTCCAAAAGTTATTAAATATCCTTCAAGAGCATGTTTTATCCCTAAATTAATTGCTCTTAGAAATTTATTATTATCTTTAATTTCATGATCGGAGGATAGTATTAGTAAAATTGGGTCCTTTTCAATCTGCAATGCTTTTAGTGCTGCAATAGTGATTGCTGGAGCTGTATTTCTTCCAAAAGGTTCAAGTAATATCGAACTAGGTTTTATAGACAATTCTCTCATTTGTTCCGCAACAATAAATCTATGTTCTTCATTACAGATCAAAATGGGCTCTTTGATATTTTTTAAATCCTTTACTCGTTCATATGTATCTTGCAAAAGTGAATTGTTTTTTAGAGGATTTAATGATAAGAATTGTTTTGGAAAACTTTTGCGTGATAAAGGCCAAAGTCTTGTTCCTGATCCACCGCAAAGTATTATTGGTATTACTGGATTATTTACCATTTCTATTTAATTAAAAGCCACCCTCTAAAACAAATATTATGATAAATAGTAGTAAAGTCTTTAAAACCAGCTCTTATAAATAAATCCATATTACCCTGCTCTGAAAAAGGTTCTAGGACTCCCCTAATTGATTCTGATTTCTTATATATTTCTTGAATTTTATAGCCATTCCTTATTTTGTAATCATTATAAACTTGTGTCATATAGTCTTGGAAACGAGCATCTGGTGATCTAATTTTCTCAAAAAGGAATAATGCACCTCCCCATTCTAAAGAATCATATATTTTATTAATATACTTTTGTCTTATTGAGGTGTGAATAAATTGCATTGTGTAATAAGAAATAAATATAGAAGCAGATTTTTTAATTTCAAAATTTAGAAAATCACTACATTCAAATATCACATTTTTTTTTGAATTTATATTTTTAGCCTCTGCAATTTTGCACATTTCATTTACTGAGTCAATACCAATAAAATTTAAATCTTTATTTTGATGTCTAATAGATAATTTTCTTATTAGACTTCCCGTAGATGAACCTATATCAATAATATAAGAATCTTTTTTAGTAACAAAATAATCAGATAGACTTAGAATAATTTCATGTCCCTCATTGTATCCAGGCACAGATTTCGAGACATGATCATCAAAGTTTTTTGCAGTATTTCCATGAAAATCCCATGATGCTCTCACAGCTTGGATATTATCTCCAACTGATTCATGATTTTTAATCACAGAATTAAAGAAACAATTTTTTTATTTTAACATTTAATGACTATATTTATTATTTTACATATTTAGAATTAAAGTCTTTAGAATATTAAATTATGATTGATAAGTTCTTTTATGAATTCAGAAGAAACAGGATTGTCTAAATGGATTAACGAATCAGATTTTGAAAAATATTTAATACCTTTTCTATCCCCTACTTCAAAGGGTACAAAGTATTGGGAAGGTCAACCAAGTGGTGAGCTAACTGACAGGCAAATTGGAAGAATAATATTGCAAGTGCATCAATTAGTTGAAAGAATAAATAAAACAAAAATTTGCGACGATATATCTTTTTTAGATATAGGAACAGGAAATGGATTAATTCCTAGATTACTGCCTTATTTTTTAAAATTAAATTTAAGTCATGGTTGTGATCCTTTTTTGGATGGCGAACACCAAACTAGTTTCCAAAAACATGATCGAAATAAAGAGTTCGAAAGAATAATTAATTTTTTACAAAAATCTTCTAAAAATAATATTTTGAATTTTGATAATTACGCTTTAAAAACTGTAAATGAACATTTCTATGGCAAGCCATCACCCATTTTATTAAATAACTTTAATAAAGATAATGAAAAGTTTTATAAATTCTTTCAAGTTGGTGCTCATAATCTTGAAGAATTAAATGAAAATTATGATTATCTTTATTGCAAAGCAATTGAACATATAAACGATTGGAAAACTATTTTTGAAAAAGCATTTAAGACTTCATCGGATAAAGCTATTTTTTATCTCAAACATAAATCCTTTTTTTCATATCTTGGAGCACATAGATATGCTTCTACAGGATTACCATGGGGACATTTAAGAATGAAAGATTCAGAATTTGATCATTATATTCAAAATCTAATTCCTGAAAGATATCAATCTATAATAGAATTTTTTTATAAAGGCCTCTCATATCCAAGGCATACTATTGGAGATATGATAGAAATTGCATCCTCATGTGGATGGAGATTAGGTTCAGTTGAGTTTGAGAGATCAAAAAATGTGAATAGTTTTCAAAATATACTTTTTGCTAATCAAGGAATAATTTATAAAGAAATTAAGAAAAACTATGATGTATCTAGAGAAGAATTACTTTCTGGATTGATACATATTATTTTTACAAAACAATAGTTTGAATTAAAAAAAATTTTTTAAATTATATTGTCCGAATCTATAAATTTTTTCGTTAATATTATTTTCAATTTATAAGGATTTAAATATTTTTAATTTTTATAAGTTAATAAATATTTTTTATCTAATCTTCAATACACACATTAATATAATAAATTTCTAAATAAATAAAAGACTGTATTAATTTAATATCTATGAAATAATAAAGTTATTAAATAAAAAATTAATTATCTGATATTTAAGATGAAAATTGAAAAAAAAGATATTAATGGCTATAAAGAAACTTTTATAATCGCAGAAATTGCTCAAGCTCATGAAGGCTCGTTAGGAATGGCGCATGCTTTTATTGATTCTGTCTCGCAAGCAGGTGCAACTGCTATAAAGTTTCAAACGCATATTGCAAATGCTGAATCTACCTTAGATGAAGAGTTTAGAATATCTATGAGTAATCAGGATAAAAACAGATGGGAATATTGGAAAAGAATGGAATTTTCAAAAGATCAATGGTTAGAACTGATAAAACATGCAAGAGAAAAAAACTTAATTTTTCTAAGTAGTCCTTTTTCATTAGAAGCAGTAAAATTACTCTCTGATTTAGGAATAGAAGCTTGGAAAATAGGTTCAGGTGAGGTTTTTAATACACCTTTACTTGATTTAATTATTGAGAATGGAAAACCTATCCTTTTAAGTACTGGTTTAAGTAGTTGGGACGATATAGAAAAATCTGTAAATTATATAAAAAAAAGTTTTAGAGAAGTAGCACTATTTCAATGCACATCGAAGTATCCAACAACATTAGAAGAAGTAGGGTTAAATATTTTGTCAGATATTAAAAGTAAATTTAAAATCCCAAATGGATTATCTGATCATTCTGGTACGATTTGGCCAAGCCTAGCAGCTATATCAAGTGGTGTGGACTTCCTTGAAGTACATGTTAATTATGATCGTGGAATGTATGGTCCAGATTCATCCTCATCATTAACTTTTTCAGAATTGTCTATGCTCATTAAGGCAAATAAAGCTTTTGCTAAAATGAGAAATAATCCTGTAGATAAAAATAAGATTTCTAAAAAATTAGAGCATACAAAATCTTTATTTACTAAAAGTTTAAGCCCTATTTATGATCTCCCTTCAGGGACTATTATCACAAAAGATATGTTGATGCCTAAGAAGCCCAGTGGAGGTATTAAGGTTGAAGATATTAACAATGTAGTTGGTAAACGTTTAAAAAACTTCGCTCCAGCAAATAGAATATTGAAATATGATGATTTAGAATCTGAGGGTTTTTAAAAGTGAATAAACTAAAACGTAAAGTTTGCATAATTGTTAATAGCAGAGCAAATTATGGAAGAATAAAATCAGTTTTAGAAGCCCTTAAATCTCATCAAGGTATTTCTTTACAACTGGTAGTTGGTGCATCTGCTGTTTTAACAAGATTTGGTGATGTAAGAAAAATAATTAAAAATGATGGATTTGAGATTAGTAGTATTATATATTCCGTTATTGAGGGAGAGAATCCAACTACCATGGCAAAGTCTACAGGCTTAGCAATTATTGAACTCTCAACAATATTTGAAAATTTACAACCGGATGTAGTTCTTACTGTGGCTGATAGGTATGAGACTCTTGCTACTGCTGTAGCTGCATCTTATATGAATATCCCACTTGCGCATACCCAAGGAGGTGAGGTTACAGGTTCTATTGATGAAAGTGTCCGTCACGCAATAACAAAACTTGCACATATTCATTTCCCTTCAACAAAATTAGCAGAAAAATTTCTTATTAAATTAGGAGAGGATCCAAAAACAATCCATATGACAGGATGTCCTGCTATGGATATTGCAGCTAATACAGATTTGAAAATGGATAGTGAGTTCTTTAAAAGATACAAAGGTGTAGGACCTGGGATTGATTTAAATAAGCCTTATTTAGTGGTTTTACAGCATCCTGTTACAACTGAGTTTGGTCAGGGATTTAAACAAATAAAAGAGACTATTAAAGCAGTATCTTCAATAAACATGCAAGTAGTATGGCTATGGCCAAATATTGATGCTGGTTCTGATGATGTATCTAAAGGTATAAGAACTTTTAGGGAGAGAGAAAGGCCTGAATTGATTCATTTTTTTAAGAATTTTTCACCAGAAGATTTTATTAAATTAATTGGTAATTGCTCTTGCCAAATAGGAAATTCTAGTTCAGCAATTAGAGAAGGCTCATTTTTAGGTATACCTGTAGTTAATATAGGTTCTCGACAAAATGGCAGAGAATGTGGAAAAAATGTTATTCATGTAGATTACAATTATGAAGAAATTCAAAAAGCAATTAAAATTCAACTAAAACATGGTAAATATAAAAGATCAAATTTATTTGGTGATGGAAATACTGGAGAATTAATAGCTGAAATTCTTGCAAAAGCGGAATTCAAAATACAAAAAAAACTTCATTTCTCCTGAATTAATTTAAAATATTTTTAATGTTTTTTATTTTGTAATTTGTTCAAAAGAGATAATAATTATATAATTTATTAAATTGATTTAATATATTAAACTTATGGAAAATAATAAATTAAAAATTGTACAGGAACTAAAAGAAAAGCTTTTCGAAATAGAACGTTGGCCACACTATCAAATTATGTTTGATGGTTTGGATAAAGTTATTAAAGGAATTAATAAAGAAGATAATTTAGCTTTATTAGAGAGATGTTATATATACGATAATTATTCAATTTTTTCAAGTCTTTTTGAATTGGGTAAATTAGATATATTAAATTTTATTCCTCCTAACTCAAATCATAAAAGTAGACAAAGTTACCAATTTGATAGATTAGAAAATTTACCAGAGACTAAAAAAAGAATAAAAAAAGCCAATATAAATGTTGATGTCGTAAATCTAAAAAAAACAATAGCCTCTAGAAATAAATATGACTATATTTTTATACCTAATGTTTTGCATCATTATCCAAATCCATTTGAGTTATTTGATATTTGTAAATCGGGATTAAAAGATAAAGGTTATTTGTATATATTTGATGCGACGTTGAGAGAAAATCATCAGAAGCCAGATGATTTTATTAGGTTTACCCCTGATGGAATAGTTTATACTCTTAAAAATATTGGATTTGAAATTTCAGATCTTTCTTTATCAAAATCTCCTCTTGAAGCACTTATTTATACAATTGATCAGGTTATTCAATACGATTTGCCTCAAGATTTAGTCGCTGATATTAACAAATTAAATAAAACTATTAAAACAAAATATAAGTCAACATTGAATGAAAATTTCAATAATAAAGTAAGAAAATATACATCTTTCCCTGTAGCCTATTCACTATTAGCCCAATTAAAATAAATTTTTAAAATTATGAAATTATACATAAAGCTTTTACATTAGAATTTTTAATTTACAGATGTCATTATTAGGAAAAAGAATTCTTGCCGTCATTCCCGCTAGGGGAGGCAGTAAGTCAATACCAAGGAAAAATTTGAGGCGAATTTGTGGAAAATCTTTAATAAATTATGCTGCTGATATTTGTAATCAACTTTCTTGGATTGATTATTCTATAATCTCAACTGATGATGAAGAGATGGCAGAAGAAGGAAGGAAATATGGCTTGGAAGTTCCTTTTATTCGTCCAGAAGAATTAGCAACTGATTCGGCTTCATCTTTAGATATGTGGCGACATGCATGGCTTTTTAGTGAAAAGTTGAAAGATTTTGAATTTGATATCTCTATTTTACTTGAACCAACAAGTCCTCTAAGAACGAAAAATGATATTGAAAAATGTGTTACTAAACTAATAAAAGAAAATTATAAAGGAGTTTTGACGGTAAGTTTAATGCCTGCCCATTATCGGCCTCAAAAAACGCTAACAATAAATAATGGCTATATCGGTTTTTACCTTCCAAAAAATAAATCATATACTCCTAGACAAAAAATTCCCCCTTACTACTATAGAAATGGCATATGTTATGCAATAACAAGAGAAAAATTGATAGAAGATAATGTAATTCTAGATGAATCATTTTATGCAATGCTAATAGAAAGGGAGATTGTGAATATAGATGAACCATTTGATCTTGATTTTGCTGAATTTCTAATTAATAGATTATGAAAATATTAATATTTATAGAGCATAGTTCAACAGTAAGACATTTTCTTGATAGTAATGCTTTTTCTCTTTTATCAGAGAAGCATGATGTTAGATATGTAATCCCTTTAGGACATAAAAGACTAGGAAATATTGGTATAAATGATTTGAATGTAAATACTTCTAAAGTCATAAATCTTCCTGCATGTAAATCGAGAGAGTATTTATGGAATATGAGATTTTTTGTAGAGTTGCTAAGACATCAAAAAGGATGGACTAAAAAAGAAAAAATTCAGAAAAGAAAGATTTTCAGAGCAGTAAATTCATCTAAAGTATATTTTTTATATAGATTCTTAGGTATTTTTGGAATATTTCAAATTTTCACTTTTTTAGTCAATATAAAACTTTTTTTTCAACCAAATATTTTATTAAATTCTTTATTAGAAAAAGAAAAACCTGATGTGATAATTCACCCAAGTGTTTTAAGAGGCGTTTATATAAATGATTTGATTGATTCAGGTCATAAATATGAGATTCCTGTTCTTATTATTATGAACAGTTGGGATAATCCTTGTTCAAAAAGGTCTGTAGTTAATAATGACTATAAGTTACTCGTATGGGGTCCTCAGAGTCGAAATCATGCAGAAAAGTTTATGAATATGAAAAGAAATAACATTATTGAATTTGGATCTGCTCAATTTGATGTGTATAAAATATCTCCAAGATTATCAAAAGAAAAAATAATTTTGGATCATGGTTTAAATCCTGATAATCCTACTTTGCTCTATGCAGGAACAAGTAAAGAAACTGATGAATTTTCTCATCTTTGTATAATAGATGATGCTATTAAGAAAGGTATTTTCCCAAAATTTAATATTATATATAGACCACATCCTTGGGGAGCAGGGGGTAAAAATCCAAGTAGATTTATTGATCATACTTTTGATAATGTAGCTATTGATAATAGTATGAAAAGCTATCTTTTAAATATAGAAAAAGGAAATAAGACTTTTTATTCCGCAGATTATTTAGATACTAGGGATATACTTTCAGCTGTTGAAGGTGTTATTTCGCCTTTATCAACTATTCTTGTAGAGGCTATGATTATAGGAATTCCTCCATTATGTTTAATGCCTATTGATGATGAAGATGCATTCCATTTCCAGTTAGCTTATAACAATCCTCATTTTAAAGAATTACTTGAAATGAAAGAAATG
>MDTG01437059.1_pt1 | contig 17354 bp, 18 predicted proteins | sample 811421 | NCBI WGS metagenome assembly MDTG01 (sample SAMN05326645, study PRJNA326480) | marine metagenome | isolation source: seawater | place: Pacific Ocean: South East | collected 2011
AATTCCACTGCAAAATCGCGTGCTGAAACGGCATCCATGGCATTTGCCATTGGCTGGCTAAAACCTAGCAGTTTAGCTGTTTGATGCCGATCTATTGGATGCGGTGTTCCCGCTAGGGCCGCTGCGCCGAGCGGCGATTCGTTTAGCCGTTTTCGGGTGTCGGCTAGGCGGCCACGATCCCGGCCAAACATCTCAACATAGGCCATTAGATGAAAAGCAAAGCTAATAGGCTGGGCGGTCTGTAGATGCGTGTAGCCGGGCATAACGGTTTTGGTGTGGCTTTCTGCTTGATTTAATAGCACTTCTTGTAAGGCGGCGAGCTGGCTGTCAAGTTGATCAATTGCCCCTCTCAGCCAGAGCCGGATATCTGTTGCCACCTGATCATTTCTAGACCGCGCAGTATGAAGGCGGCGAGCTGGCTCACCCGTCAACTCAGCTAGCCGAGATTCGATATTCATATGGATATCCTCTAGCGCATTCGAAAATTCAAAAACCCCCTCATCGATTTCCTTTTCGATAGTGGCCAAGCCAGTACAAATGGCGTTTAAATCGTCAGATGAGATGATATTTTGCCCTGCTAACATTGTAGCATGGGCTATCGAGCCAGCGATGTCCTGTTTATACATTACCTTGTCATAGCTAATAGAGGCGTTGATATCGGTCATTAGCTGGGATGGACCACATGCGAATCGGCCTCCCCAAATTGTGGATGAGACTGTCTTTTTTGGTGCATTTGTGTCAGACTTTGTCATGATGCCACCCTACCTTAATTTGAACCAGCAGGTCTATAAACAGATTTACTTTCAGCAAAATTCAAATTGATGTGTATCGTTTTAATACTCGCTTTGCTTTATAGGATAGAAATGAAAAAGAATCAGCCCCTAAATATCCAGCGTCGCCACCTGTTAGCACAGCTACCGCATTATGCTGTAGCTGGGGTATCGGCTTATTTTGGGTTAAATGGGGGGGCGGGCGCACGCGTTGTAAGGGCATCAGAAAAAAGTCTGATGCTCGTTCCAGCCAGTGGCAGTTTGCCAGATTTTACGCTCTTGAGTGATACGGGCAAGAGGCGTCTATCTGTATTAGCTGAGAAGAATCTATTGATAAATTTCTGGGCAACATGGTGCCCGCCTTGTGTAGCTGAACTACCAACCCTTGAAGAAGTGGCACGCATTTTAGCTGCAGATAATATTATGGTGGTGCTGATATCTATGGACCGCGGCGGGCCGGAAGTCGCACGCCCATTTTTGCAGGAACGTGGCGTTTCAACACCGCTTTCTTTATATGACCCGCAGGTAGAGGTTGCCCGTGCGGTTGGGTTGCGGGGTTTGCCCACCACGTTGCTTGTTAAAAAAAACCGGACCGAATACGCGATACATATTGGCCCGGCGAAGTGGGATGATGCTGTTATTATAGAACAGCTTCGCGCCTATCTGTCGTGATAGGGCTCATCAAGTAGAGATTAAATCTCTTTGTCAAATTCAGGCACGGCATCGAACAGATCAGCTACCAGCCCGTAATCAGCAACCTGAAAAATCGGTGCTTCTTCATCTTTGTTTATGGCCACGATAACTTTGCTATCTTTCATGCCAGCCAAATGCTGAATAGCGCCTGAAATTCCGACAGCCAGGTATAGATCTGGTGCAACAACTTTACCTGTCTGCCCAACCTGATAATCATTTGGAACAAAGCCTGCATCCACTGCTGCACGTGAAGCACCGACTGCCGCACCTAGCTTGTCTGCGACGCTCTCAAGCATGGTAAAGTTGGCTCCGTCCTGCATTCCACGTCCACCAGAAACAACAATATCCGCAGAGGTTAATTCTGGTCGTTCAGATGAGGATAGCTCAGATTTATTGTAAGAAGATAAGCCCTTGTCGCCGCCGCCAGGTAGCGCGTCTATTGTAGCTGAGCCGCCAGTATCTGCGACGGCTTCAAAAGCGGTGCTTCGAACGGTGATGATTTTCAAATTATCACCTGACTTCACGGTTGCCAGCGCATTGCCAGCATAAATCGGGCGTTTGAAGGTATCACCATCTATTACTTGTATAATATCAGAGATTTGCTGAACATCACAAAGCGCAGCGATACGCGGCATTACATTTTTCCCAAAGGTAGTTGCCGGTGCCAGAATATGCCCGTAATCACTTGCAATACTAGAAACAAGCGGCGCTAAATTTTCTGCTAAATTATGACCATATTCTGCACTATCGGCGCATAACACTTTCTCAGCACCATCAATAGCGGCAGCAGCAGATGCAACGCTTCCACAGTTTTCGCCAGCGACTAGTAAATGAAGTTCGCTGCCAAGTTCCTTTGCGGCGGAAATGGTATTTAGGGTAGCGACATTTACCGCCTGATTATCATGTTCAACAATAACGAGAATGCTCATCATATCACCTTTGCTTCGTTTTTTAATTTATCTACTAGCTCGATTACAGAGGCAACCTTAATACCTGCCTGACGGGCTTCTGGCTCTTCTACCTTCATAGTGGTCAGGCGTGGGGTGGTATCAACACCTAAATTAGCCGCATCTAGTGAATCAATAGGTTTTTTCTTGGCCTTCATAATATTTGGCAACGATGCATAGCGTGGCTCATTCAGCCGCAGGTCAACTGTAACCACACAGGGCATAGAAATTGAAATGTGTTCTAATCCGCCATCAACCTCGCGGATAATTTTGGCCGTATCACCGGCAATTTCAATCCCCGATGCAAAAGTGCCTTGTGACCACCCCAGTAGCGCGGATAACATTTGCCCGGTCTGATTGCAATCACCGTCAATGGCCTGCTTCCCACAAAGCACAAGCCCTGGCACTTCCTTATCTACAACGGCTTTCAGAAGCTTTGCTACCGCTAGCGGCTCAACATCCTGTCCAGCTTCAATATGAATGCCTCGGTCAGCACCCATAGCAAGGCCAGTGCGGATGGTTTCTTGTGATTGAGCTGGCCCGATAGATACCAAAATAATCTCTTCAGCACCGCCAGCTTCTTTGATACGCAAAGCCTGCTCAACCGCGATTTCATCAAAGGGGTTCATAGCCATTTTTACATTTGCTAGCTCAACCCCACTTTGGTCAGGCTTTACCCGGACTTTTACGTTATAATCAATAACCCGTTTTACTGGAACTAGGATTTTCATTACTTTTTTCCTTCCTGCTCTATCCACCCTTCAACAGACAGCCTCCATCTATTCGCCCATGAAGACTAACATTCAATGTTTTTAGCAAGCTACATACTTTTTAACCCCTATCAGCCTCTTGCGTACTGCCAGGAACCCATAAAATATCGCTCTTGCCTCCACAATTAGCATGACGTGCTAGCACGAACAACAAATCTGAGAGCCTGTTTATATATTGCATTGCATGTTTATTTACTTGCTCTTTAGTAGCGAGTTCTGTCATTTGTCGTTCTGCTCGTCTTGCGACAGTTCTCGCCAAATGCAACCATGCACCTAACGATGTTCCGCCTGGCAGTATGAAGCTATTTAGTGCAGAGAGGTTATCATTAATCTCGTCAATTTCCAGTTCAAGGCGCGTGACTTGTGTTGCCGTAACTCGCAAGGCTGGTTTCATGCTGTCGACGGTTGCTAAATCAGCGCCTAGGTCAAATAAATCATTTTGGATACGCGCAAGTTGGTCGTCCAGATTATGATTGGCCGTGTCTGCACTACATTGAAGGCGTGCCATACCTAAGACCGAGTTTAGTTCATCCACTTCGCCATAAGCAGCAGGACGTTTTTCGTGTTTTGGGACACGGTGACCACCAACAAGGCTAGTTTTTCCATCATCTCCAGTACGAGTGTAAATTTTATTTAGTTTGACCATTATATCCTGTTAATTCTTGTTAAGTAGATTGGCGAAACCATAATAGAGATATGAAAATCAATAGAACTGCCGCTTGGGCTATAATACGGTATCGCATAATCTTATTTGATTTACTTTTATTATATGCACCGCCGCGCCCCATTGTGATGACGCCCCAAAATAGAATGGCAGCGACACCTAACAGTCCAAAAACCATTAAAATCTCCGACCATCCAGAGTAAGTGAGCACGGATGTCTGCACATTAGAGGAATTCATCACTTTTTCCCGTCTTCTAATTCAACGAAAAGTCCGCCCAAATTATCTCAAAATAACGAGGAGGCACTAATTTTAAAACCCTACAAACAATACATAGCCTAAATATCATCAATAGCAATATTGCGGCGACGAGTTGCCGCAACCAGGGTGTTTCGCAACAAACAGGCAATGGTCATTGGTCCAACCCCCCCGGGCACGGGGGTAATCGCGCTTGCTACTTCGCTAGCACTGTCAAAATCTACATCTCCGGTCAGGTGGTATTTTTTTTCACCTTGATTTGGGGCAGGCAGGCGGTTAATGCCAACATCAATGATCACAGCGCCTTTTTTAATCCATTCGCCGCTTACCATTGCTGGGCGACCAACTGCCGCTATTAGAATATCTGCTTGGCGGCAGATATGGGCAAGGTCTTTGGTACGCGAATGGGCAATAGTGACGGTAGCATTTGCATTAAGTAACAGTTGTGCCATTGGTTTACCAACAATATTTGACCTGCCCAGCACAACGGCGTTTAACCCGCTCAAATCACTGAAATGATGTTGTAGCATCATCAGGCAGCCATAGGGGGTACACGGGACCAGAGCTGGCTGGCCAGTTGCCAGCAAACCGGCATTGACTACATGAAACCCGTCAACATCTTTTTCCGGCGCTATCGCTTGAATGACCGCCTTATCATCAATTTGATTTGGCAATGGTAGTTGCACTAAAATACCGTCGACTTGGTCATCTCTATTCATTTGTTCAATAAGCGCTAGTAACATTTCTTGGCTGGTATCAGCAGGCATAAGATGTTCAATAGAGCGCATCCCACAAACCTTTGTTTTTTCTGCCTTATTGCGCACATATACCTGACTGGCAGGGTCTTCGCCTACAAGAATTACAGCCAGGCCCGGGGTAAAGTCATGGGTGTTTCTTAGAGTGGTCACGTGGGCAGCGATTTTCGCTATGAGCTGACCTGAAAAAGCTTTACCATCTATAATTTTTGCGCTCATGCCGTCCATCCCCTTCGGTTTAGCCATCTCTCCCATCTTTAGGTAACGATGGGTTTTCCAAACTATTTTTTTGCTGGCTATCGTAAAAATTCAAACAGTAAATTCCGGCCAAACTGCAACACGAGTAGCACGATAATGGGGCTGATATCAATGCCGCCTAAATCTGGCAGGACAGATCTTATGCGCCCTAGCAGAGGTTCGTGCAAACGCCCTAACCCCTGCAAAACCAGCCGAACAAAAGGTTGCCATGGATTAACAATCCGAAAGGCTACCAGCCAGCTAGCGATTACATAAGCTAGAAGCGTGAAAATATAGATATCAACAATGTTATCTATTAAAATTAACAGCGCATTCATTTCGTATCATTTCCTTTGAAATGCAGATCAGCCTTTAATCTTTCGTCTGCGACATCAGGCGAATATCGGTCGAGAGAGTACTCTGGGTAAACTTTATTGACAATATATAAGATGGGGTTTTGGAAAAAGGGCTATATCAAAATTAGTATGACTAGCCCAACTGGCAATCATGCTGAGCATTTAGGTGCGTGTGGTTAATTGGAAAAATCTGATACCCTTATTCTTTAAATTTTAGGACTTGGATTTTTTGGTGTTTATGGCAACAGCTGCGCATGAAGCAGAAATTGTTTAAGAAAAAGGACCGGCTATGTCTTATTCAACGACGCAAATGAAATGGTGCCAACAAGGTCAGAAAAACTATCAAAATAGGATAGGAAAAGAAAAAGCGTGTTACACCCTCTTTTCGCCATTTATATCAGGTGTTCAAATTAGCTTGCTTGAATTTAGCTTCGGCGGTTCTGACGGTTCTGGATGAGGTCATCTACCACAGATGGATCGGCAAGTGTTGAGGTGTCCCCCAATTCTGCATAATCATTGGCAGCGATTTTCCGCAAAATACGCCGCATGATTTTCCCTGATCGTGTTTTTGGCAGGCCAGGGGCCCATTGTAATAAATCTGGGCTCGCAATCGGGCCTATCTCACCGCGTACCCATTGTTGCAATTCTTTGTGCAGGACTTCATCTGGGTTTTCCCCAACATTCAAAGTGACATAAGCATAAATGCCTTGTCCCTTGATATCGTGCGGATAACCCACAATCGCTGCTTCGGCAACTTTTGGATGCGCAACTAACGCAGATTCAATTTCCGCTGTACCCATACGGTGGCCGGAAACATTCAGCACATCATCAACACGCCCGGTTATCCAATAATAGCCATCTTCGTCGCGCCGCGCGCCGTCACCAGAAAAATAGCGCCCCTCAAAGGTAGAAAAATATGTGTCAATAAAACGTTGATGATCGCCGTAAACACTGCGCATCTGACCGGGCCACGACCGGTTGATACATAAATTACCTTCACCAGCCCCTTCAATGATCTTGTTGTCCTCATCTACCAATACTGGCGCAATCCCGAAAAAGGGCAAGGTTGCAGAGCCTGGTTTTGTGGTGGTTGCCCCCGGTAGCGGCGTAATCAAAATACCGCCTGTTTCGGTTTGCCACCATGTATCTACAATTGGGCATCTTTCTTCACCGACAACCTTATGATACCACATCCATGCTTCAGGATTAATCGGCTCGCCAACTGAACCTAGCAGGCGTAGCGAGCCCTTATCCCATTTTTTTACAGGCTCATCTCCTTCCCGCATGAGGGCGCGAATAGCGGTTGGTGCGGTATAAAAAATCGATACTTTGTGTTTTTCAATAACCTGCCAGAAACGTCCTGAATCAGGATAGGTTGGCACCCCTTCAAACATTAGCGTGGTCGCCCCATTTGCCAGCGGCCCGTATAAAATATAGCTATGGCCAGTAATCCAGCCTACATCAGCAGTACACCAATAAACATCTCCATCATGGTAATCAAATACATATTCATGGGTCATAGAGGCATAGACCATATAACCGCCAGTAGTGTGCAACACCCCTTTAGGTTTGCCTGTAGAGCCGGAGGTATAGAGAATGAACATGGGGTCTTCAGCGTTCATTTCCTCGGGCGGGCAGTCAGCAGAAGCCGCCGCAACCGCTTCATGATACCAGACATCGCGCCCTTCTTGCCAATTAATTTCTGCGCCTGTGCGTTTTACAACAAAACAACTGATGCAATCTGGGCAGCTTTCCAGTGCCTTATCTGTATTTGCTTTTAGAGGTATGGTGCGCCCGCCTCGCACCCCTTCATCTGCGGTAATTACAAAGTTTGAGCCACAATCCTGTATCCGGCCAGCTAGCGCGTCCGGGGAAAAGCCGCCAAACACAACCGAATGGATAGCGCCAACCCTTGTACAAGCGAGCATCGCAACAGCTGCCTCTGGAACCATTGGCATATAAATGGTCACCCGGTCCCCTTTTTTGACTCCCCTAGCTTTTAGCGCATTTGCAAAGCGGCATACCTGCTCATGCAACTCATTATAGGTAAGATGCTTGGCGGTATCTGGTTCATCCCCTTCCCAGATAATGGCGGTTTGGTCGCCGCGATGCGCTAGATGCCTGTCTAGGCAATTAGCAGAAGCGTTTAACATACCATCTTCAAACCATTTAATATGCACATCTGGCTTGTCATAGCTGACATCAGAAATTTTGCTGTAAGGTTTCATCCAATTGATACGCTTCCCATGTTCTGCCCAAAAAGAATCATTATCAGCCAGAGATAGAGCGTAGCTCGCTTCATAGCTTGCTTTATCTATATGCGCGTTGGCGGCTAATTTTTTTGCTGGTACAAATTTTTTATATCCACTCATGATTTAAAACTCCCCCCCAACAAAAATCTATAAAAAGGCTAAAAGCTATGCCTCACTTCTAACTTGGAATAATAATCTTTTTATTAATCTATTATTAAGTAAGACAAAAACTTCTGTCTCTTTTGTAGCGAGGATTACACAAAATGAAAAGAGTAGTTAAACAAGCAATTAGGCTCTAAAAGGATTGATCATATTTATATTGCGCTTCTAACTTTTCTGCTTCTTCTATGCTGTTTAGGGCAAGTATGCTTTTGATGACGTCCAAAGCGAAGCCAGCGCGTGCCAATTTTGCCATTTGTTTTTGGAAGAGGGCCTGTGCATCATGCGCCTGTTCGGTGTATGGGCCCAGACGTTTTTTGCGCATGTGGATAAGGGCTGCTAAACGCTCGGCATCGCCGCTTTCAGCACGGTGGGCCTTTAGGCTTTCGCTAGCGCTATCGCGGTCTACGCCCGCTTGTTGCAATTTTTTCATAATATGCCGTTCGGATTGCCCCGCCTTTCGCCCTGCTCGAATGCGCATCTGGATAAAGGCATTATCATCGATATACCCAAATTTTTGACAGTCAGCTATCACCGAATCAATAGCGGGGGCAATAATTTCTGCTGGAACGGCCCCGAACTTACGAGCGGCAAATTTCTGCAGAACTCGGCGTAGACGCGAGGTAGTGCTTGCATACCGGCCCAGATAATGCATGGCCTTGTTGGTCAAGTGTTTTTTTGTCTTTGTATCTGAAAGCGTTGTTTGCGTCATATAGAGACTATACTCCTAGCAACCTAATTTGGGACATTGTAACTATGAAAATACCATCCCTATAATGGCCTGATAATGGCATATCGCCGACTTAAATCCAATTTTTTGCATGCTGACGGTGCGCTACCTTTTGATTTGCTAGAGGCTTGCACAGCCTCGCCCTTGCGTTTTGGTGCTGACCTCTCTATCTCAGAGCAGGTATATATCAAGAACCATATTAATCCATTTTCCAATTTTAGGCACATCGCCATGTCTTCAAAACCCAAAACAGCTATCGAGAATCCGTTGATTGTGGTGCGCCCAATAAGTGTTGGCGCGGTTAACTGGATTGGCATTGGCACACTCTATGTTAAAGAGGTGATGCGCTTTCTAAAAGTGCCGGTGCAGACGCTGTTTGGCCCGGCTATGACAGCGACTTTGTTCATGATGGTGTTTGCGGTTGCGGTAGGTGAACGGTTTTCGCTTGGCAATTTTAATAATTTTATCCAATTTTTGGCACCCGGCTTAATCATGATGGCAGTCCTACAGAATGCTTTTGCTAACACCTCATCCTCCATAACAAGTGCCAAGGTGCAGGGTAATATTGTCGATTTGCTGATGCCGCCATTAGGGCCAAACGAAATCATTTGCGCCTTGCTAATGGGTACGGTCACTAGAGGCGTGTTGACCGCTCTGATTTGTGTAGTGACCCTGAGCTTTTTTTCGGCGATCATTATGCCACCACATTTTTTGATTGCCTGTGGATTTTTAATTGCGGGCTCTCTTGCAATGGGCTTTGCCGGTATTATCGCTGGCATTTGGGCTCGTAAATTTGAACAGCTTTCAGCGATAACGAGCTTTTTTATCCAGCCACTCACCTTTTTATCGGGCACTTTCTATTCTGTGCATCGTTTGCCAGAACCTTTTGACCTGATTGCACAGATAAACCCATTTTTTATGGTCATAGATGGGTTTCGTTATGGGATGACAGGTGTAGCAGATGGAAATATTTTAGTGAGCATGGCGGTGCTGATGGTTCTGAATATATTGCTCTTCATGTGCTGTTATATCATACTGGCGACAGGGTTCAGGCTGAAAAGTTAAATTTCAGCGAGGATTATTTTAGTGAGCGAGAAACATAATTCTATGACAATAGCTGATGGAATATTGCCAGAAGGCCAGCTTTTGGCCGCGGTTGACAATGGCCATATTCTTTCTTGCGAAACCTTGTTTGAGGATCAAATACAACCTGCCAGTTTGGATTTACGTCTTGGCATGCGTGCTTGGCGAATTCAAGCTTCATTTTTGCCCGGGCACGGCCAAACAGTGCTGGACAAGATTGAAAAATTTTCGATGTATGAGCTAGATTTAAGCGAAGGGGCAGTTCTGGAAACGGGCTGTGTTTATATCGTTGAGCTTATGGAATCGTTGGCCTTGCCGCAGGATATTAGCGCTTCTGCTAACCCAAAAAGCTCCACGGGTAGGCTGGATGTATTTACTCGCTTAATAACAAATGGTGCGATTGAATTTGAATCTGTGTCTTCTGGCTATAAAGGTCCGCTCTATGCCGAAATATCGCCGCGCACCTTCTCGGTTATGGTGCGTAAGGGTAGCCGTCTGTCCCAGCTTCGACTCCGTCGTGGCCAGCAAATTCTGGATGATGCTCAGCATGCAGACCTTCAAGCGCAGCACCAACTGGTTCGTTTTGATGATGAAACATTTGTCTCTATTCAAGATGGCATCGGGCTATCCGTCAATCTGATACCGCAGCCAGAAACAGGTCTTGTTGGCTGGCGCGCACGCAAACATGCCGGCCTGATAGATGTGGATAGACCAGCTAGTCAGCCAGCTTCACGTTTCTGGGAAGCGGTGACAGAGGCCGATCTTCAAAGAGGGGGGCTGGTGCTTAATCCAGATGAATTTTATATTCTAGCCAGCCAAGAATATGTGATTGTACCTGCTTCTCATGCTGCAGAAATGCGCGCCTATGATACCCGGGTCGGCGAGTTTCGCGCCCATTATGCTGGATTCTTTGACCCCGGTTTTGGTATGTCTGAAATTGGAGCTCAGCCTACACGGGCCGTGTTGGAAGTGCGCTCGCATGATGTGCCTTTTTTAATAGAGCAGGGGCAGACGGTTTGTCGTCTGGTTTATGAGCCGATGTCTGAACCGCCAAAACAGCTTTACGGGGCTGCAGGTTCTGGTTCAAACTATCAATCGCAAGGCCTAAAGCTTGCCAAGCATTTCATTTAAGCCAGCATAAGCGTTCTATCGGGTGGTTAAACTTGACATTGCAAGGGGTTTTGGGCGATACAATGCGCCTTTCTGCTTTGTTTACAGGACAACAAAATGAGCATGGAAATAGACGCCAGACAAGCTGCGGTCATGCCGACTTATGGGCGTGCGGACATCTCGTTCGTGCGTGGCAAGGGTAGTTGGCTCTATACGCGCGATGACACCGCCTATCTTGATTGCGCAACAGGCATTGCGGTAAACGTGTTTGGGCATGGGGATACACGTTTGGTTGCAGCATTAATGAGCCAAGCCGAAAAATTATGGCATACTTCGAATTTATACCGTATTGATGAGCAGGAAAAACTTGCGCTTAGACTGGCCACTCATGCTGGCCTCGATCAAGTGTTTTTTTGCAATTCTGGTGTTGAAGCTAACGAAGCGGCGGTAAAAATGGCGCGCCGTTTCCAATTTCGGCAAGGCTTTGAGAAACGATTCAAAATACTCTGTGCTGGCGGCGCTTTCCATGGGCGGACACTGGCGATGCTAGCGGCAACAGACAAGCCCTTGTTCAGAGAAGGCTTTGGTCCAATGCCCGAGGGATTTGTGCATGTACCCTTTGGTAATCTAAATCATTTGCGGGACGCGATGAATGTGGATGTAGCTGCTATTATGGTGGAGCCTGTGCAAGGTGAAGGTGGCGCTATTGTCGCTCCAGAGGGGTATCTGGAAGGGGTACGAAAAGCTGCAGATGATTTTGGTGCGTTGGTTATCGCTGATGAGGTGCAGACGGGGATGGGCAGGACAGGATACTTATTTGCCTACCAAAAAACGGATATTCAGCCAGATTTGGTGGTGTTAGCCAAAGGGCTTGGTGGTGGCTTTCCAGTCGGCGCGGTTGTTGCTAGAAAAGCGATTGGCGAGGCGATGGGACCCGGTAGCCACGGCTCTACATTTGGCGGCAATCCTTTAGCGATGGCTGTTGCCAATGCGGTGCTGGATGGGTTGGAAGAAACGGGATTTTTAGAGGATGTCCGCCGCCGCGCCGCTTTATTGAATGACAAGCTGAACAAGCTAGCCGATGATTATCCAACTTTGATTATTGAGCGCAGGGGCGCCGGCTTTTTGCGTGGTCTCAAGCTTTCCGATAGCCTTGTTGTTGGAGATATGACTACGGCTTTGCGGGCCGAAAAGTTATTATGTGTGCCTGCTGGGGAAAATGTCTTGCGCCTATTGCCGCCACTAACTTTTTCAGAATCAGAGATTGAGCAGGCCTATTTAATTTTGGATAGGGTGTTTTCCGGTTTTGTGGCATCTTAAGCAAATGATTTTCGAATGTAAAAAACAGCTTTTTTAGCGGAGTGCGCGATGCGCCATTTTATTGATTTAAAAGATTTTGATAGCGAGCTGTTAGAAGCGATGTTGGCGAGTGCGGCACAGATGAAGTCTGGCAAGGATGTTGGCCAGCCGCTAGCAGGTAAATATATTGGTATGATATTTGAAAAACCCTCAACACGGACGCGGGTCTCTTTTGAGGTCGGCATTTCCCAGCTTGGCGGCACGCCGGTGGTGTTGTCAGCCACTGATTTGCAACTTGGACGTGGCGAAAGTATCGCAGATACCGGGCGTGTGCTTTCACGATATTTAGATGGGGTGATGATAAGAGCCCTGCGGCATGAAACAGTCACTGAGCTAGCTTTAAATTCAGATATTCCAATAATTAACGGGCTGACTAACCTTTCCCATCCCTGCCAGATTATGGCAGATCTACAGACTATTATTGAATGTCATGGTAGTTTCAAAGATGCAAAAGTTTGTTGGTTTGGCGATGGTAATAATGTTGCAAATAGCTGGATCGAGGCAGCGGCGTTATTCGGGTTCGAATTGCGGCTTGCTGGCCCAGAGGCATATCGCCCACCTGCGGCCTTGTTAGCTTGGGCACGTGCGCGGGGGGCAAAAATTATTTTAACCGAAGACCCAGTCGCCGCCGCAATTGATGCGAGTGTTATCGCAACAGATGTTTGGATATCTATGGGAGATGAAGTAGGTTCGCGTGAGCGTGATATGTACCCCTTCCAAGTCACTACTGCGCTCATGGATAGGGCGCAGCCAGATGTAATTTTTATGCATTGTCTACCTGCTGTTAGAGGCCAAGAAGTAACAGAAGAGGTAATAGATGGTCCGCAATCAGTAATATATGATGAGGCTGAAAACAGATTGCATGTCCAGAAAGCGATTATGGCTCACATCCTTAGTGAGAATTTTTAACGCATAATCCAGCATTGTGAAAAGGATGCATCATGTCTGTTGACGCGAAGATTAATATGCCAATTTTTGAAACTCCTGAAGCGGCTGTTCAGCCTTTCTATTTAACTGGGGAGTGCGATGGCAATCAAACGCCCTTGGTGCGGGGGCGGTTTGCCAGATTAACTAGCCCGTGCCAGTCTATTCTAGGCCGGCATGATTATCCAGCTTGCATAAATGAGCTATGTGCAGAAGCGATGAGCCTCGCAGCATGTCTTTCCACTACCCTAAAATTTGAAGGTGTTTTTACGTTGCAAGCTAGGGGTGATGGTGTTGTGCGCACTCTATTTGCCGATGTTACCTCTGCTGGCGCGATGCGTTCTTATGCCACCTTTGACCTAGAAAAGGCGAAAACCATTGCGCCAGCTGGCCCAGCGATACTGCCCCGTCTAATGGGCGGCGGTTATATGGCTTTTACGGTAGATCAGGATGCTACTCATGGGGATGAAGCTCGTCGTTATCAGGGTATTGTCGAGCTAGAAGGTAGTCATTTGGGCGATTGTGCGGTTAGCTGGTTTAAAAATTCAGAACAGCTTGGTGCCCAAGTAATAACTGCAGCGGCCAAGACCGAAGATGGCTGGAATAGTGCCGCACTATTCTTGCAGCAAGTTGCTGGTGAAGGTGGGCATGATGCGGGTCTAAGCGATGATGAGCTGGCAGATGAATGGCATACCGCGATGGTGATGATGTCCTCCGTTACTAGAGACGAGCTATTAAGTTCGTCCCTTGGGGTGCCAGAGCTTCTCTTTCGTCTGTTTCATGCACAAAATGTGCATTTGCAATCGCCGCGCCCCATAACCGATACCTGCCGGTGTTCTGCTGAAAAGGTGGAACAGGTTTTGGGCGGGCTGGCTATTGAAGAGTTGCGCGATATGAGCGATGAGGAAGGCCAGCTTCACGTTTCTTGTGAATTTTGCAAAATAAACCGTTCATATTCTTTGGTAGACTTTTTGTCTCCTTAATCGTATGGCCCTTCGAAAAAATCACACAAAGATAAACGATGTAGTTTTTACTTCATTTTTTGTTTAACTGCGCTATCATTAAGCACAGAATATGACGAAGTGGCCAGATTTGAGGAAAGGTGTCTTAGATGACGCGTAAATTGTTCAGTTTTTCCAAATCCCTTCCTATTGTCCTGCTGGTATCGCTGTTAGGCTTTAGTAGCTGTACAACACCTTCTGAAACCAAACAGACTATCTTACCTGAATATGAAACAGATGGTTTTCAATCTTTGCGGTTGGATGCGCGGATTTTGAATATCATTGAAGAATGGGCGATGCCAATGGAGCCGCCCTATATCGAGCATACTTTATCTCCTAATTTATCTGGCATGCTGGTCGATTGGGCAACACGGGTATTAGTTCCGGTTGGGGGCTCTGGCGAAGTCGTTCTGAATATAACCCAAGCAAGCGTAAAAATGACCGCCCTGCCGAGAAGCGAAAGGCTAGTCGATTTGTTTAATGATAAACAGGAATTTATGGTGCGTGCAGACATCAAGGCTAAGCTGTTATGGATACAGCCCGTTGGCGGTAAACAGGTGATTATCGATCTGAGCGCTACAGCCTCGAATACAGTAAAAGAAACCGCTACACCAAACGAACGCGATCTTATTATCCGTGAAGTAATGATAGACACGATTGAATTAATTGACGAGCAGGCCGTACGCGAAATTACGGCAAATAAAGATTTAAACCGCCTTTAGCGTCGCCAAAATACCGGATTTAAAATAACCAGCACGGTAAAGAGCTCTAACCGGCCAAGAAGCATGCCAAAACACATGGCCCATTTGGCTGCGGCGGGCAAGCTGCTAAAATCTCCAGCAGGACCTATAACATTTCCAAGTCCAGGTCCAACATTTGAAATGGATGTTGCGGCACCAGATAGGGCGGTTTCAAAATCTAGCCCAAAAATACCTAACAGTAATGCAAGCACTACAAAACACAGAATATAGAGATAGAAAAACCCCATAACGGCGTCCATGACATTCTCCGGCACTGGGCGTTTGTTATAATAGGCCAGTACCACCGCATGGGGACGCAATAAGCGGGCAAGCTGAACTTTGATAGTGGCGGCCAATACTTGCAAGCGGAACATTTTAATCCCGCAAGTGGTAGAGCCTGCGCAACCACCGATAAACATACAGATTAGCAAAATTGTTGTGGCTGAGCTACCCCAAACTGCGAAATTAGCGGTGCCATATCCAGTGCCGGTAATGACAGATACCGCATTAAACGCAGATAGTCGCAAAGCGGAGGGCCAGCTTTCACCATTTTGGATTAAATTAAAGGTGATAGCTATAATTACGAGCATTATAAGAAGGATAAACCAGCGAACTTGCGGGTCTTCGGATAGCGCTTTCCAGCCACCTCGCGTAAGCGATAAGTAATGCACAAAAGGCAGACTGCCGGTGACCATGCCGGCAATAATGATAAGCTCTATAGTCTGCGAATCAAACGCGCCGATAGAAGCAGTTTTGGTAGAATAGCCGCCAGTGGCCAGTGTCGTCATCGCGTGGGCTAGCGCATCAAACCCGGGCATACCAGCAAGGGTTAACATAAATGTCCATAACAGGGTTAATCCTGTATAAACACCGAAAATACCACCTGCCAATTGGGTGGCCCGCGGGATCACCTTGTCCGCAGCTTCAAAGGATTCAGTTTTAAATAGTTGCATTCCGCCAACAGACAGCATGGGCAAAACCGCTAGCGCCATCACAATAATACCCACCCCACCCAGCCATTGTAGCAATGCACGCCAAATAAGCACTCCTTTTGAGGCAGCCTCAATAGAAGGCAGTATGGTTGATCCCGTCGTGGTAATGCCAGACATAGATTCAAAAACCGCATCCACAACGCTCAAAGACAGAGAAGAAAAATAAAGCGGTAGCGCGCCAAATAGCGCAATAAAAACCCACGCGCCATTGGTAAGTAAAAAGGCCTCTTTCAGCCCTAAATCGCCGGTGTTCATCTGCCTATTGGCAAGCCAAAGAGACCCACCAATAAAGCCAGTCATCAAGGCACCTCCGCCAAAAGCTTGCCAGTTCGGATCACCATAATATAGGTCTATACCCATTGGTATCAGCATCGTGCCGGCCAAAAGACCAAGAAGTAAGCCCAATATATTTAAAACAGGAGTTGCCTGCATGTATACGCTGCAGCCTCAATCATTTATTGCTAGCCAGCATAAGAGCCATCCGTGGCTATCTGCGGCAATATTCTTCTGATTTATAGGCTGAGAAAGGCTAGTCTGTCCAGTTTTCAAAAACCAGAAACAACCTTATACCTAGCGCAGATTGATCTGCTGATAAAAACGTTCGCGCAGGTCACCCTGTTCTTTGAATACACCTGTAAAGCGAGTGGTTACCATCGAAACATCTGTTTTTTTTACGCCTCTGGTTGTCATGCATTGATGCTGGGCATCTACCAATATAGCAACCCCAAGCGGTTTTAAGGCATTTTGAATGGCGCTTGCTACCTGTGCGGTCATGGTTTCTTGTGTTTGCAGGCGGCGGCCAAAACTATCTAGCACTCGTGCCAGCTTTGAGATACCAACCACGCGTTGGTCTGGTAGATAAGCAATATGCGCCTTACCCAAAATGGGCACCATATGATGCTCGCAATGTGACTGGAGAGAAATATCCCGCAACATCACCATGTCATCATAACCATCCACCTCCTCAAAAGTGCGGGCCAACATCTCTTCAGGATTATCCTCATAACCAGAGAAAAATTCTTCATAAGCACGCGCCACACGTGCCGGCGTATCAACAAGTCCCTCGCGGCTGGGGTCATCACCTGCCCATTTAAGCAATGTTTCTACCGCGGCTTCTGCCTCTGCGCGCGATGGCTTGTCGGAAGATGTGCTTTTTTTTGAATTTAGTTTTTCTTCTTCATGCACGTTATCATAAGGTGTCATAGCCTGGTACCGATCCTAGTTATTGTCTTAAACTCATTTTCATGTCTTAACTATGGTGATAGCTTTAGCGCATCGCCCATTTGCGCATAACTTTAGCAAAGTATTATACGTTTGGCTTATCTCATGAGATCATGCTAGCAAAGCTAGCAAGCTATCCAAGCAACGTATTACGCTAAGTTGCCCCACTTAATTCTTGACAAAAATATCGATGAAAGTCTGCTTGAAATGACACTTTGCGGGTGTAGCTCAGTTGGTAGAGTGCAAGCTTCCCGAGCTTGAGGTCGCGAGTTTGAGACCTGTCACTTTTGCCATCCAAGTCGTTAAAAACATAAGATTTTGATGCCTTTTTGTGC
>MDTG01193678.1_pt1 | contig 17352 bp, 10 predicted proteins | sample 811421 | NCBI WGS metagenome assembly MDTG01 (sample SAMN05326645, study PRJNA326480) | marine metagenome | isolation source: seawater | place: Pacific Ocean: South East | collected 2011
AAACAAGGACGTCACACAAAAGTGCATTGCGTCGTTGGGCATATAATTGTCGCGCCTGAGTTTTTACTTTGGCATCGACACCTATTGCTCTCCAGTTAGAAGCAATCATTTCGAACATTTTACCTGCTCCTAACATGGTAGATGACGTTTCGATATTAACAACTATCGGTTTTCCATCGGATCTAAGACGAATACCTCTATGATCCCGCTGTGTCAAACCAATGCCATCCAAAAGACGGTTTGACTCTTTGGGGTCGAACTCAAGATAGCTGTAGGCGTGTTCAGGAACGTGGTATAGAGAAATGGGTGGTGGTGATATCTGACGGGATTCTCCTACACCTAAAAAAGCAACTTCGCGAATAGCATCACGATTAATAGCTAAGGACATTGCGATTCTGAAATCGCGTTCGTTGAATATTGAACGCAAAACTGGATCTTTATGATTTAGATTGAATACTACCGCAGTAGTACCGTCACCTCCATCTATCCAATGTCTCAACTTATACCCACCTCGCTCTTGATTGGCCATGAATAAAGGATAATTCTGGAATGTAAGGTGACGTCCTTGCATCCCTATTTCTCCGTTGATCGCTTTTATGTTAATGGTCTCGAGATCGTATATATCAAAAGTTATCCTATCAATGTAAGGGAGTTGGCGACCATCGGGATCAACTTTCCAGTAGTATGGATTTCTAACGAATTCGGCAGGTCTTGCTGGCGGTGGTTTACTTACTGTCCATGCCCATAACCGAGGACAGTCTATGTTTCGATAGTCATGCTTATCTTGAAAAACTTGATACCAAAAGTCTTTTCCACCTTCACGAACTTGTTTCTCAATAGTTTCATTTGTTTGGTGATTTGGATGAAATTTTTTGAGATAATGAAATGGATAATAGACGATGTCGTAGCTAAGGTTAGAAGCCAATCTTTTTAAAAATAGGCCTGAAGGTGCCGAAAAAGTAAAACGAATTGTGAAGTCGTTTAATTTGGTGACTTCAACAGTCTGTCCCTTTTTTTGATACTCGACTGGCACTACTGGTGTTAAATCTGGATTGAGTAAGACGTCTTGATACCAGAAAATAATGTCTTCAGCCGTGAATGGGTGACCATCTGACCATTTTACACCTTGTCTGAGATGAAAGGTGTATGTTCGACCGTCATCTGTTACTTCCCAATGAGTCGCTAAGTTTGGGATTATTTTTTTACCCATGGGATCCCATCTTACGAGTCCATCATATGCGAGTCTATGATGAAAAATACCGATGTCCGATGGACTTGTTCCATAGCGGGTCCATGTGCCTCCATATGGACCCGCTTGGTGGGCGGGAGAAATAACTAACGGATTAATTGGAAGACGTTTTTTGACAACTGGAAGAAAGTTATTTGCGACTCGGAAATCTAAAGTTGGGGATTGAGAAAATTCTATTTTGTTATTCGTGTCCCATTCTGCAATTGAGTGTAAAGATTTTGCCGTCTGGGGCTGTCTGTCTGGTGCCGCATTTCCCTGAACAGTGGAAAAATCCAAGTTTTCGGATCCTGAAAGCCAGTAGGACAGATTAGCTATTCCAAGAATAGCTATAAAAAGGAATAATATGGAGATAGCTATACGGAATGTTAAACTATGACTGAGCTTTTTATTAGATCGATTTAAAAATTTTGACAGTATGTAGTTACTCATGGCTAAAAGTATATGTATCTAAAACCAATATGGATAGGGGCTAAAATTATTCGACAAGCTAAATTAGATTTTTATCAATTGCTCAGTTCTCTGTATCAAGAAGCACCATGTTTATTTTCCCTATCTCTAAAAAAGTGGTCTTCACTGATATTTATTTTGTTTGCCGTTATGGTCCATTTTTAAATTAGTAAGAAAAGTTCTTAGCTGGTCAAAAAAACGATACAATAGCAAAATCCGATTACAAAATTGGCACCTTGGTAATCGGTTGCATTTTTCTTTGACTTATTTATTCGTTTGTAAGCGAATATGGAAGATCTTTTTTATTACGCTTATTTTCTGGACTTTCGCTTGTCATCTTGAAATGTAATTGTGCTCCATCACAGATATCTTGATGTGAAATATCAGCTTTTGTATGAATTTTTCCATTTAATGAAACTTCTTTTATATAAACATTTTCTGGACCATTATTTTCGGTGGTAATCTCTATCTTGTTTCCATTTTTCAAATTTATCGTAACACTTTCAAATAAGGGGCTACTAAGGATGAAGGAGGGATGTCCGGGACAAAAGGGAAATATCCCAAGGGAAGAAAGAATATACCATGCAGCCATTTCTCCGTTATCTTCATCGCCAGAAAATTTTTCAGGACTATATAATTCATTTAAAACTCGTCTAACCCAATATTGAGTTAAATGAGGGGCTTGGGCATACGTATATAAGTAGAGGACATGGTGCACGGGCTGATTAGAGTGGGCATATTGTCCGAAATCGACAGCAGCCATTTCTGTCATTTCATGAATTTCTGTTTTGTAATGACCCACTTCATAGGTGGTGGGTAATGACAAGAGTTGGTTCAATTTTGCTATAGTTTCTTGAGTTCCGCCAAAAAGTTTAATTAACCCGGCTGCGTCATGCGGTACAGCCCAAGTGCATTGCCAAGCAGATCCTTCGATAAATTCATTTCCCCAGCGAAACTCGTTGAACGGTGTTGCCCACGAACCGTCGCGTAGTCTACCTTGCATAAATCCAGTTTCGGAATTAAAGGTATTTTGATAGTATTTTGATCTCTTCATATACTTAGCTGATTCTGTTTTTTTTCCAAGAAAATCTGCTACTTGAGCCACACAAAAGTCATTGTAAGCAAAATCTTGTGTTCGAGAGGCTGAGTGTTCAACCTCGTCATGAGGTACCCAACCTAATTCTTTGAAGGCTTCGATTCCTCTTCTACCATAGTTCCCTGCGTCGTCCCCAACCTCATTGGCATTTTTGACCATAGCCTCATAGGCTGTTTCAATGTCAAATCCATCAACCCCACGAACTATACCATCGGCAATAACTGCATCGAGATGTGTTCCGATCATGCACGCACGATAGCCAGGACTTGACCATTTAGGGAACCAACCTCCTTCTCGGTAGGCTTGGACCCAACCTTGAAGAATCTCGCACAAGCGGTCGGGATTTAATAAGGCTAGTAAGGGATATACGGTTCTGTGAGTATCCCAAAACCCATTGTCGGCGTAGAGCACACCTGAATGTAATTTTCCATCATACGGACTGTAGTGGTGTGAGTTGCCGTGTTCGTCATATTCATGGAATGCCCGTGGAAATAGATGCGTACGGTATAAACATGAGTAAAAAGTTCGTAACTGTTGCTCCGTTCCACCCTTAATCTCTATCTGGTTTAATACACCTTCCCAGATGTCATGTGATTCACTTTGTATTTCGTCGAAACTTTTTGCTCCAATTTCGGATGTTAGATTTAATTTGGCTTGTTCGATACTTATGAACGAGGTAGCGATATGAGCAGTTACTGGTTTCGTTGGTTCAGAGAATTCTACATAAGCACCCGGAGATTCACCCGAATAATCATCAACACCCGAAAATGTTTCTTCGCTTGTGAAAATTCCCGACTGTTTGATGATGCAATCAAATTTCACGTAGAAATAGAGTGCAAAATTTTCTGGCACGCCTCCACTATTTGCTCTTGTAAATCCACTAATACTATTTGTTTCTAGATCTATGTGGAATTCGCCTAGACCATCAAAAAGATCAACGATAAGTCGTGCTTCGCGATCAGGAGGGAAAATTGCTCGTAGAATCGAGCATCTTTCTGTCGATGTGAATTCAAGAGTAGTGTCGTAGCGAAGTAGGTTGGTTTTGAAAAAATGTGGCTTGATTACCGTTTCGTTTATCCGAAAAGAAGAAGCTCTTTGTGAAGCATGCAAAAGACGCTGGCCACTTTGAACACTAATTAAAAAGTGTCCGTAATCACCTATCCATGGGCTAGGTTGATGGGTAGCGCGTATACCGTGAATTTGATGTGCTGATGGTTTGAAAAAACGGTTCCCATCTTCTGTTTGGGGTCCCCAATGCGTCATTGCAAACGGACGGGCAATCAAGGGAAGAGTGTTTCCCTCAGAAAAAGTGTGAACAGACTCATTCCCTTGTGTCGGATTAGCATAATCCAAAATATTTTTCATAGAATGCCTCAATTAATTCCTTTGCTATGACGAATCATACTAAAATATTTTGCCGAAAAATAATAATCCGACAGTATATAGTTTTCGTGACTCTATAAGACGATAAGAAATTGATTCATTATTTTTCTGAGGTCAAGCACAGTACGTCATTCCATTCTTCTAAGGAAATAGAATCAACATAGCTCGTATGAAATTCTTCTAGGAAAATTTGATCCCAGCATGGGACATGATGTTTTATTTCCTGTGGTAACCTTTTGATAATTGACCCGTAGGCATGTTCAAGCAGGCGATACCCGGAACTTTCGTTTCCAGAAAACCGAGGATGTTTGGAAATTATGTCTGACTTGACCATCTCCGTGTCGAGTACATCGGAGATATTGTTGAGAATCTCAAGTCTTTTTTTCCACGAGATCTCGTCCTTTATAGCTGTCTCTATTAGTGGAACCATATCACCGGTTAATTTAGGCAACTTTTTAAAGAACGGTAATAGCCATTTGTCATAAGGAAAATATGAACGATTCAGTAGAAACCCCAGCTCTATGGCCCATTTTATTGACCGCGAAAATGCTGTATACGCATATTGATAATTTTTTCTTTGGAGTGCTCGATGGAGGGCATAAACGCCCATCCCTGAATAATAACGAGACCAATGCGCAATACGCCGATACCATACGTTGTCAGGATAATATCCGTTTAACACCTTTCTAATGGATGTATATTTGCCATGCGGATCGTGCCAGACTTCTCCATTTATTACATGAATTATGTCTACTTCGGGAATATTTAACCACTCTTTATCTGTTCGTGGAGCATGCTTGATTCCGATTGTACGTGATAAGAAATTTTCCGTCGCTTCTAAAGCAATTCCAGTTCCGGAAACATGACCATCACGGAGCGAAATACCTTCAAATTTTTCCGGTATCGCTTGGCTTAGATGTCGGGTCAGAGATTCAGAATATTTTACAAATTGATCAATTGGTAATAATGCATCTATGCGTAATCCCCAATGGTGGTCACGTGATAGTTCGTCATCCATTTGCAAACATTCTGAACCATAGCCAAAAAACCCACATGCTATTGTTTGGCTTATTTCTGGATGATGTTCCTTTAAAAGAGGATAAACGATTTGTTCAAAAAAACGGTTGCTGGTTGCTATAATGTCATTATCCATATTGTATTCTCCTCAGGTTAACCTAATTTTTATATTTGCGTATGCTCAGGTAATGCTATATATAGCACTTGAGTAACGTTGTAAAAATTCCCCTTGGGTAGATCATGAAGGGTAAGCATAAAATTTATTATTGGAAATGTTATGTTTGAAACAGGATCAGACGTTCGACGTGGCAATCTTTGGAGGTTACGCGCAGCCTGTTTTTTTCAGGTATTTAGTTTTGGTATTCTGTGGTCATTCAGTAGTGTTTGGATGAAAGAACATGGAATTGGTGAGACATTGATTGGTATAATTTCTTCAACTCATATCGCTGTTGGCTTGATATTTGGTCTATTTTGGGGGATAGTATCTGATAGGACTGCGCGGCCTGATCGCGTTGTAATGATTGGCAGTGTCGGTCTATTTATCGGTATCGCCTTTCTTTCTGTTTGTCACACTATAAAAGATTTTTTTTTATGGTCAGTCATTATCGGAATAACTTTACCCATGATATTGACACAAATGCCTGTGCTTGCGGTGTCAGCAATAAGCTCTAAAGCCAGTGGACGAGGTTACGCTTCATATAGAGTATTCGGTTCAATTGGTTATATCCTCGGTACCTTGCTAATGCCAAGAGTTGTCGATGACATGGATAAACTTTTTTTGGTAGCAAGCGTATCAATGTTAATTTCAACTATTCCAATTGTTTTTATGAGTGTTAGTCAGCGCGTAGAAAAAAGTGACCGAGGATCCGTTTCTGCCATCTTAGATAATCGATCACTTCTTAATTTTCTGTTCGCAGTTTTCTTTTTTTCATTAGCGTTACCGGCGGTATTCAATTTTACGTATGTTTTTGCAAATGATCTTGGTGCGGACAGTTCGTTTATTGGCTTGTTGGGAGCATTTCAGGGGTGCGTTGCATTAATTGCTCTACCTGTCTTAGGACGCGGTGTTGATCGAATTGGCGCGCGGTGGATACTGTTATTCGCATTTCTGGCAATGCCACTTAGGGCTGCTTCTCTTGTTTTTATAGAAAGTCCCGTCTGGTTATTGGCGCCGATACTCTTTCATTTTTTCACATGGGCTGGTTTTGAAGTTGCCGGTGTTTTATTTGTATCTCGTTTGGCTGATTTGCAAAATCGAGGAATGGCACAGGCAATGTTTGTCGGTATACAGGGATTTGGTCATTTAGTAGGGTCAACCGTCTTAGGATTTATAGCTGAGCAATATGGATATCCGTACATGTATAGTGCTGGTGCGCTTTTGGCTCTGTTTGGCCTTTTGTTTTTCTTGCGTCAACACTGGTTTTCTCCAGATTATGAAATTTCGACTCACTAATAATAATAACACATTGAGTCGTTTATAAAGGAGTCTCTTATGAAGCGAAGAACATTTATTCGTATATCTGCACAGGCTAGCCTCGCTATGGCTGCGAACAAATTCGCTGCTGCAGACGGTTCGATGCCTTTGCGTTTATTGGGTAAGACCGGGGAGTATGTATCTGTTTTATGTTTGGGCGGGTATCATATCGGACAAAAAAAGTTGGAGGAGCCTAAAGCCATTAAACTTATGCATGCGGCAATCGATGGTGGAATAAATTTTTTTGATAACGCTTGGCAATATAACGACGGGAGGAGTGAAGACCTCATGGGAAAAGCGTTGTTGGGAGCTCGACGTCAAAAAGTATTGTTAATGACAAAGCATTTAGGTCGCGATCCAATTTCAGCATTACAACAGTTGGAAACCAGTTTATCTCGTTTACGCACAGATTGCATAGATCTTTGGCAATTTCATGCTATCGGTACTCCCGGTGATGTGAATGCAGTCTACAACAGCGGTGTACTCGAAATTGCTTTACGTGCACGTAAGGAAGGTAAGGTTCGTTTCGTAGGCTTCACTGGGCATTTGCGTCCAGATCGGCATGTCGAAATGTTGGATGGCGATTTTGAATGGGATACAGTTCAGATGCCAATTAGCCCGTTTGATTTTCATTATGAAAGTTTTCAGAAAAAAGTATTGCCGTTACTGAATTCTAAAAATATCGGCTCTATTGCTATGAAGACATTAGGAGGTAATGGAGGAGTTTTCTTAAAAAAAGAGAAACTGCGAGCGGAAGAATTATTAGGATATGCATTATCAATGCCCGTCTCCTCTGTTTGTGTCGGTATGGACAGTATGGAAATCCTCCAAGCCAATTTAAAGACGGCTTATAACTTTTCGCCATTTCCTGACGAGAGGATGTTGGAACTGCGAAACCGTTGTTTGCCATTGGCTAAAAATGGCCAGATAGAACATTACAAGAATGGATGATTATTATCTCTATTATTCTATTTTTATCGGTTAATTAGTTAGCGCTCAGAAAGTATTTTTTACAGGACTTTATTTCGTATAGTTGTATTTACTTTTAGGGGAGTTAGTGTAGTGGATTTCACGATATATTGTGAAATTTTTCCAGTTTCAATTAACTACTGTGACTGTGTAAGGCCGATTATAAATACGTATGAATTCCTATTTTAAAATAGCTTTTTTAAATATAGTTTATTCTTGTTAGTAGCTGAAAATTTTGGTGTATCCTCGCACGTTGATACTAAGAAATTATGATATAAAAACTAAAAAATATGTCCGATTCAAATATTCTGTAACTTTTAAGTTGTATTGCTTAAGCATATTTATTCTGTTAAATGCTTATTTCTTTTTGATGTCTGAGAATCATTGAAGCTTCAGGGAGCTGTGTGTTGTAGCCAGCTTTTCCTGACGATAAATTGTAATACATATATCTGAATGGAGAAGCGGTATGGACCAAACATTTAGACCGATAAATCTTGAGAAGTATTTTAATGCCTCTACTGAGAATCCATTTTCAAAGCAACTGGGTAAATTATGGCTTTGTAAAGACAAGTCACCTCTTGGTAGTCTAATACGTGGGAAAAAATCATTTTGGGGAGTGCCATTTGAATTAGCGCCCATCGAGGGGAAATATAGCGCAATTCAAGTAGCTCAAGATGCTGAGGGTGTTCCTACCGTTACAAGTGTACCGATTTCTGATAAAACCCGTCGTATTTTGATAGCTCATGTTTGTGGACAGGTCCGAGAGGGGCAGTCAAATGGGGAAGATGTAACGCTTGAAGGAACTGGAGACCTGATAGCCAGATATCGACTAGTATATGTTGACGGGAGTACGATAGAATTGCCTTTGCGTCGCCGGTTTGAAGTTCATGATATTCATGTTCCATGGGGACATCATCCTTTTTTATGTCGCAATTGTCGCCATTTTGGATCAGTGACACTAGACGAAACAAGTATTGGTTATGGTCAGGTGCAGGTTGGTACCTTTCCTATAGTCGATGGTTGTGATAATTCTGGTAGTGATTTAGACGGCTGGTGGCTTTACGACTGGGTCAATCCGAAGCCAAAATTAGAAATAGCGCAGCTTGAAATTATTTCGGACAGTCCCTATCCGTTGGCAATTGGCGGTATCACACTTTGTGATGAGGAAAGTGATCCATTTCATTGGGAACATAGACGGGAAGTTCTTGTTTTTGTGAATGATGATTCAAGCCCTCAGATTGAAATGAAGCGAGGCGAGATTGTCCGTCGAGATGTTCGATATGTTTCGGAGGAGGAATATCTTAAAAGTACTGAACGAGGTTGGGGGCGTGGGGGTGAAAGAAAAGAATCAGGTGGCTATGCCGAGATCTACGGATCTGCCGCGGGAGAAATATTAGTCAAGGGTAAAGACTGTCAGGAATCAATTAATTGGGGAACATTGATAGATAAGGGTCGGATAGAGCAGGACCAAGTTAGGGTTGAAATGGTCTCTCCCGAAGGGAAACAGTGGTTGCACGTACGTATCGAAGACGAAACCACGGGTTTACCCGTGGCGGCCAGAGTACATTTTCGGACGCAAAATGGGGCTTATGTTGCCCCTCATGGTCATCAAGCCGATGTAAATATAGCTTGGTTTGAAGACATGGGAGGCGACTGTAAAGTAAATGGTGTACCGTATGCTTATATTGATGGAAAATGTCAAGTAGACATGCCCGTGGGTGCTATATACGCGGAAGTTGTTCGGGGCTTTGAATATAAGCCTGTTCGCCGATTGATAGAAATTAAGCCAGGTCAGAAAGATTTGACAATAAAAATTGATCGAGCTTTCGATATGAAGAAGCGTGGCTATTATTCTGGAGATACGCACGTGCATTTTTTATCCTCGCAGTCAGCTCACTTGGAAGCGGCTGCGGAAGACCTAAACGTCACTCACTTATTGGTTAGTCAGTGGGGACGATTGTTTACGTCATGGGAGGAATTCACTGGAGGATTGGCACCGACCAGTACTGAACATTATAAAATTTGGGTCAGTCAAGAAAATCGACAACATGTTTTGGGACACATAAGTCTTCTTGGACTCAAAGATATGATTGCGCCTATTTGTTCAGGAGGTGCTAATGAAGACTGGGTTGGGGGTGAAGTCGGTGCCTTAATGGCTGATTGGTCCGAGGCTTGCAGGCAACAGGGAGGTTTGGTAATAATGCCACATATGCCACGGCCTGATTTTGAAAATGCTGCAAATATCGTACTTGGCCAAGCCGATGCGGGTGAAATGTGTTGGCTCTGGGAAGGTGAGAAAATAAGCTCTGCGGAGCGAGGTTATTATCGCTGGTTAAATGTAGGACAGCAACTTCCGATAGTTGGCGGTACGGATAAAATGTCTAACGGGCGTGTTTTGGGTGGATCGCGAACATATGCCAGGCTGGAGTCAGGAGAAGAATTTTCTTTTGAAAATTGGTGTCAAGCTGTAAAAAGAGGAGCTACATTTGCCAGTACTGGGGCTATGATAGATTTGCAAGTTGAAGGAAAGCCGATGGGCCGTCGTATAACTCTGACTGGTAATGGCGGTATTGTAGAAATTCAAGCCTTCGCGGAAAGTGTTTTTCCTTTGACTGGTATCGAGCTTGTTGTCAATGGAATGCAAGTCGCAAGAGAAATTAGTGGGGAGGGCGAATGTTGCTTAAAGATTGATTACAAATTAAAAGCTGAGAAGTCATGTTGGGTTGTTGCCCGATGTTGGAGTAATCATTACACTGACGCGGGACCTGTGATGGCCCATTCTTCACCCGTTTATGTCGATGTTGGCAGATATAGAGCATTTGTTGAAGCAGAGGGTAATTATTTAATGACACATATGGAGGGTGGTATAGCTTGGGCGGAATCCATAGGTGTTTTTCGCGACGAATCTGTTCGGACAAGGCTTATAGGCTTATTCGACGAAGCTAAACGCGAACTTGTGCGACGCATGAAATAATAAAGGAAAGATTGTATATGTTGACAGAATCGCAGTTGTCGGAATTTGATCGTAATGGCTTTGTAAACGGTGGAAAAATATTAGATGATGTTGAATTAGAGCGACTAACACTTGCGTTGGATGAAATGATAGATCGAGGTCCAGATGGTTTTTTAGAGACTGAACAGAGTCCGGTTTCATTCAAAAACATTTCAGGAAATAATGAGCGGCCCGTTTGGCAAATTGTAAATGTCTGGGAAGCAAGCGAAGCGTTTAAGTTCCTCGTATATAATTCCGACATTGTTCGAGGTATCAGCCAACTCACTCAAGAAAACGACTTGATGGTTTGGCATGACCAGATCCAATATAAACCGGCAGAGTATGGTGGCTCAACTTCATGGCATCAAGATGCCCCACTTTGGCCGATTATTAGGCCGATGACGCCGGTTTCTGCCTGGATACCTTTTGATGATGCAGGTCTCGAAAACGGCTGCATGTGGATGGTCCCAGGTAGCCATAAGTGGGGTAATCAGATAGAATTCTTACGTAAACAGGGAGAGTTGCGAACACTTAATGAATTTAAAAATATAAAAGGTTTCAATCCGCCCGAACATGCTGAAACTCGTTTGGTGAAGCCCGTTGCTTGGCCTATTAGACGTGGCGAGGTGTCGTTCCATCATTCGCTTACATGGCATGGGTCTCCGTTAAATCAGTCGACTGAACCACGCCGCGCGATAGCCATCCACTATATGACTGGGAAGGCTAAATTCGATGCGAATGGAGAACATATAATGAAACAGTTTGTCGATTTACCTGATGCGGCCCCAATGGCTAAAGCTGGAAAACATTTCCCTCTCGTATGTCAAAATGGAGCTCCAGTATCTCCGTAACCATGTTCTAAAAAGAAGTTCGAAAACGCGTTTGCAAATTTGAAAATAACGATAGAATCTTTTTACGATCCTTAGGGTATATTTTTATCGCTTTGTTCAGAACTTTCTCTGCTTTTTCAGCTTGTCCGAGCTGTGTGCATAGTTGTAGCAATTCTAAATAGATTTTTGGTAAATAAGGATTTATTCGCAGTGCCTGTTCGTATGAGTATATTGCGGATTCATTTTGTTCAAGCCCTCTCTGAGCGTGAGCCAAATTAACCCATACTTCGGGTCTGTTTGGCTCAGAAACCGCTACTTTTAAGAATATATTTTTAGCGGCGTCAAGATTTCCTCTCATGCCTTCTATAGATCCCAAGTTAAACCATGCTTGCCAATAAGTAGAATCTATTTGCACTGCATTTTGAAAATGCGTCAACGCTTTTTCTGGTTTATTCTTGTCAACAAAAGCCTGTCCTAAGTTGAAATGAATCTCTGCGTCTCCCTTCATATTCATAGGCCGGCCTCCAATGTTTAAAAAGACAAAAAGCAATACGACCGTAAACAATCCCAATAAGGAATCGCGATGATTTCGATTTTGTATAAGTTCTTTGAACCAAAAACAGGTTTGAGCAAAAAATATCAGGAGTAATGGAATTATGACGATTCGATAACGAGCGGTGGGAAAAAACATAACCATTGCTAATACATAAGTAAAAATGTAAAGTCCTCCAAAATTATTAAATTGCTTACAGTATCGCACAAGGCCAATTAAGGCTAAAGGCGATATTAATCCGAACGGAAATGCTAAGCCGTAATCCCAAAGCAGTAACGATAGTACTTCAGAATAATTACGCCAGAAATAAATATCCTGATTCCGTCCTTTTTCGTAGCCTTTAAATAATTCCCACGTTTTTCTAAGCTGTAGCAAAACATAGTCTAGAGGATTTTTTTTTATAAAATCAAATGAGGATCTCCAGAAAAAAGTAGATTTTTCGGATGGAAGTTCTATACCAAGTGAACTGGGTTGATTTACAAGTTTATCCCATTGCCAACCAGCACGGATATTGATTGTTTCATCGTATTTTTCATTGTTTCCAATAAAAAAATTCACTCCAGAGTTCGAGGAAATTAAAATGTTGTCGTTGCCGACTTCAAAATTCCTCCATGTTACAAGTCCAACAATAAGAGTTACGCCGAATAGAAATAAAATACCATGTGATAAGTTTCTTTTTCGATATATTGTCCACGCAAATAATGTAAAAACACCGATTAATATGGTCGCGACAGTAATCGATGCGAAGCCGAATAAAAGTCCAGATAAGAAGAAATAAATTTTTCGATTGTTATTTTGGGCTGATTCATAGACTAATAAGCCAGCCATCGATAGACTCATAGCAAGAGAGGCTGGTAATATTTCTCCATCAAAAAAAATCATCGGGCCATAAATACATGCAGTTCCTGATGCTAATAATCCGACTTTTGAATTATACCATTTACAGCCTAATAGATAAATGCCAATGCAAGTGAGTGAACTTAGAATGCACTGCACCCAGCGCACAGTGTCAAAGAAAAAATTTTCACTAAGAATTCGAACCACCGCAAGGAAATATGGGTAAAGAGGTGGTTGCCAAAAAGGACCAAGAGTTTCACCTAACCAATTGCCAGAAGCTAAATAATTTGACAGGAAAACATAGGTTCGTCCATCTACAACGGGAGCGTCATACAAAGGGCTATGGGTTATTTCTGATACGTAAAAAAAACGAAAGCTTATCGCTGTCAGAAATATTGCCGAAATGTGCAGAATTTTTCTATGATTCATATATGAATTTGGTATTTTTTTCACACGGTAAATAAAATGGAAAAAAGTAGGCTTGCATAGACCCTTCAAGAGCTCTTAATATTCAACTTAGTACAGGATCAAGCTTATTACAAATGGAAAACTGATTAATGATACGGAAAAACAATCGGCTGTTGGCTGTTAATTCCTTAACTATGTTGTCTATTTTTTTCTTAGTGGTTTCGGGATGTTCGTACAACCCTAAAGATAAAAAATATTTTGTGGAAGTCGGAGCGGAAGTAGGTATTGATTTTGTTCACGAAAGCGGATCAACAGGTGATTACTTTTTGTTTGAGACAATGGGGTCTGGGGTTGCTTTTTTTGACTTCGATCGAGATGGTTGGCAAGACATTTATTTAGTAAATGGTTTTGATTTGGGTAGATGGAAAAACGTCTATAATCCCGTCAATAATGCGGCCGATGATAATCAGGGGTTTTGGGTGACAGAAGATTACATTCCGCCTATGCGTTTTGACGGCCGAGTAGATAGTTCTGTTTATGATTTGATACAAGAATTGCCTGTTAAGCACGTAAATAGTCTATACAAAAATAATAAGGCAGAATTTTTTAATGTGACCGAAACCGTCGGCGGTGGAGATCAGGGTTACGGTATGGGAGTGACTAGCGGTGACTACAACAACGATGGGTTTGTGGATCTATATATTACAAATTTTGGAAAAAACTCACTGTTTTTAAATGCTTCTGGTATTAGTCTCTCAGAGGTAGCAGAATCGAAAGGGGTAGATGATAGCCATTGGAGTAGTAGCGCAGCATTTTTTGATGCAGAAAATGATGGAGATTTAGATCTTTATGTCGTCAACTATTTGGATGTAGGTTTGAAAAACAACAGGATTTGCGGACAAGCGGTATCCGCAAAATCAAAATCTAACTATAGATTGTTATTCATTCCACGTGACAAAAGAACGTATTGCAGTCCCAGGCGTTATAATGGAGCTCCGGACATCTTGTATATAAACAGTGGCGATGGGTACTTTGAAAATAGAACACGAGAACACGGTGTGTTTAGTGCTTATGGCAAAGGATTGGGCGTCTCGATCGCAGATTTTGATCGTGACGGAGATAGTGATATTTTCGTTGCCAATGATGGTATGCGAAATTTTTACTATCGTAATTCTTTCGAGGGAAAATTCGTAGAAGAGGCGTTAGAAGTTGGCTTGGCATATAATAAAGAGGGACAACCGGAGGCTGGGATGGGCATTGCAGCGGCTGATTACGATTATGACTTTGATATTGATCTTTTAGTAACCAATTTCTCCAGAGAGACGAATACACTCTACGAAAATATGGGAGATGCTATATTCATGGATCGTAGCCGTGATTTGGGCCTTCATGAAGATACTTGGTTGCCGTTAGGGTTTGGTACTTTCTTTTTTGACGCTGATAATGATACAGATTTAGATCTTTTTTTTGCTAATGGGCACGTACTTGACCGAATTACTATGCAAGACTCTACTCTGACTTACGAACAAGCAAACCAGGTTTTTTTAAAAGAAGGCGTTCGATTTATCGATCGAACTAAGGATAGTGGGATGCTACATTCTAATTTGGGTGTTTCTCGCGGTGCCGCAGCTGGAGATTTTGATAATGATGGTGATTTAGATCTTCTTGTCAATGATATTGACGGACCTGCTAAATTATATCGCAATCTCACTAAGAATAAACATTGGTTAATGGTGGAACTTGTAGGAACGAAATCAAATCGAGATGGGATTGGAACAGAATTGCGGATTGTATGTGACGGAGAAATTCAAACTCGTTGGCATTTGGGTGGGGGATCCTATTTATCTGTAGGAGATCCGCGAATTCATTTTGGATTAGGAAATTGTAGTAAAGTGGAGAATTTAGAAGTTAAGTGGCCGTCGGGTATTAATCAGAATTTACTGGATATAGAAGCTGATCAAGTGGTAAGAGTTGTGGAGAATAATTAAGTGAAATTGAAGCTATCTATGTTTTTGTTTATTCACTTCACAGTTTTACATGCGGAAGATCTTTATTTTACAGATGCGACAGCCAACTCAGGTATAAGTTGGACGAATACTTCTGGCAAAGATCAGCAATATATCGTCGAAGGTATGATGGGAGGGGCAGCTTTTTTTGACTTCGATAATGACGGTGATGTAGATCTGTATGTCACTAATGGCTCATCTTTCCACGGTTTTGAAGGAGCGCCACATCCAAGGAATGTATTGTTTCGTAACGATGACGGATATTTTCAAGATGTCACAATTGGCGCGGCAGCTGATACGAATTGGTCCATGGGTTGCGTTGCAGCAGATTATGACAACAACGGACTGGTGGATCTATATGTAACAAATTTCGGTCCAAATTCTTTACTTCATAATAAGGGCGATGGTGTTTTTGAAGACCTAGCTATCGAAGCCGGGATAAATCACGAAGGTTGGGGTGTTGGAGCTGCTTTTGCAGATTATGATCGAGATGGATACCTCGATCTTTATGTAGCGAATTATGTGGACTTTTCTCTTCATTATGAATCACCAATTCCTTGCATGTGGAAGAATATAGATGTTTACTGCGGGCCAATAGGCTTACTTCCTGCAAAAGATGTTCTTTACAGAAACTTAGGTAATGGAAGTTTTGAAGACGTGACACTGGTCGCTGGATTAGATACAAAACCGTTTTTTGGCATGGGAGCTCTTTGGGGTGATTATAATTCGGATGGCTGGGCTGATATTTTTGTAGCCGATGATTCGACTCCTAACAAGCTTTACAAAAATAACGGTGATGGAACATTTGCTGAAGAAGCCCTTATTGCAGGAGTAGCTTATAGCGGAGAAGGAGTTGAACAGGGTTGTATGGGAGCTGCCTATGGTGACTTCAATCGCGATGGGCTTTTTGATATTGTGGTGACAAATTTTGCAGATGAAAATAACGCTATGTACAGAAATGAAGGTAATGGTTTTTTTTCTGAGGTTTCTTTTGAGATTGGCATCGGATCTCAGGATAGAAGTTTTGTCGCATGGGGGACTGGTTTTTTCGACGGTGATAATGATGGTGACTTAGATTTATTTATTGCGAATGGTCATACGTATCCCGAAGCTGACATGCCTCGCGCAAATTCAAGTTATAAACAACGAAACTCATTGTTCGAGAATCGAAAGGATCAGTTCTTTTCGGTTGCAGAAGAGGCTGGGCCCGGTTTAGAAGTTAAGCAAGTCAGTCGTGGAGCTGCTTTCGCTGATTACGATGGTGATGGAGATATAGATATTTTCGTTGTGAATCTTAATGCTCCTCCGACTTTGTTGCGTAATGAACACATGGGAAACAATTACGCTTTTTTTAAATTAATCGGAAATAAGAGTAATCGCGATGGCATAGGAGCGCGAGTTCAAATGTTTTCTCAGAATCTTGAACAATGGTTCGAAGTTCAAAGTGGAACGAGCTATCTCTCGCACAACGATTTAAGAATTCACAGTGGACTTGGTGGCGATAGCCGTATTGACTCTGTGGGGATTTTTTGGCCAAGTGGAATTCGACAAATGGTTTATGACGTGGCTGCAAATCAAGTGATACAAATAGTTGAAGAGGTCGAAACTGTAGAATAGAAAGAAAGTCGGTTGTTAGTTTTAGTATTTTGAGTTTTTTTCTAATTACCTAATTGTAATTGAACGTCACTTAGGTATTTGTGCACTATTGGGTTTTTAGGGTCTAATTTAACGGCGAGTTCGTAAATGCTTTTGGCTCCTTCGATATCATCTGCACGATAGGTTGCAACTCCCAAGTTGATTAATGCCTCTATACTGTTTGGATTTAATTTGCTACTCTTTTCGAAATAGTAGATTGCTTCAGAAAAATTGTCTTTTTTGGCCTCGATCATACCTAGGCCAAAAAATGCCTCGTAGAGTGTTGAGTCTAATCTTGCAGCCTGATCTAAATGCTCGAATGCTTTAGCAAGGTTGCTTTTTTTTAAAAAAGCCATTCCGAGTCTTGCTTGCGAGAGTTGATCGTCTGTGTCTAATTCTACCGCTTGATTAAAATGGTAGATTGCCTGATCAATGTGTTTTTGCCACGTATAAATT
>MDTG01317238.1_pt1 | contig 17352 bp, 14 predicted proteins | sample 811421 | NCBI WGS metagenome assembly MDTG01 (sample SAMN05326645, study PRJNA326480) | marine metagenome | isolation source: seawater | place: Pacific Ocean: South East | collected 2011
ATAGGAATAAACTGTAATAAAAAAAATTATTCATACTATTTATTAATTTTTTCTTCGCTTATTTTCTACGGTTTCTGGAACATAAATTATGTATTACTTTTAGTATTTTCAATCATTTTTAATTTTCGAATTAGTAAGTTATTATTTCAAAATAAAAATCCAAAGTTTTTTTTAGTTTCAGGAATACTTGTTAATCTACTAATAATAATCTATTGTAAATATACTTTTTTTTTAGTTGATCAATTAAATAGTGTTTTCTATTCAGATTTTAAGATCGAAAGTATTATATTACCACTTGGTATATCTTTTTTTACATTTCAACAAATTTCATTCCTTTCAGATCAGTATAAAAATAGAAAATTAAATTATAGTTTTAAAGATTATTTTTTATATATAACATTTTTCCCTCAATTAATAGCAGGACCTATTGTTAGACATAATCAATTCATTCCACAACTAGCGATTGATAGAAGGAATGACACTTTTAAGTTTTTATGTATAGGTTCAAGTTTCTTTGCCTTTGGATTAGCGAAAAAGGTATTAATTGCGGACAATCTTTCTCCGATTGTTAACGAGTCTTTCAATCCAAATAGTCTTGAATCACTAAATTTTTTTTCTGCATGGATTGGTGCAATTTGTTTTACTTTTCAGATTTATTTTGATTTCTCTGCGTACTCAGACATGGCAATTGGAATTGCAATGCTTTTTGGTTTTAATTTGCCAATAAATTTCAATTCTCCATACAAATCTAGATCAATTATTGAATTTTGGAGGAAATGGCACATTACCCTATCTGAATTTCTAAAAGATTATATATACATACCATTGGGAGGAAATAGGGGAAAAAAAGCTAGAATATTTACAAATTTATTTATCACCATGTTTCTTGGTGGCTTATGGCATGGTGCTTCATGGACATTTATAATTTGGGGATTATTTCAAGGTTTGTTACTAAGTATAAATCACACATGGAGATCCAGTCGACTTTCTAACAAGATAGAATATTTGTTAATGTATAAAATAATGACATGGATGATCACTTATTTTTGTATTGTAGTTGGGTGGGTAATTTTTCGTTCACATTCGACAAGTCATGCCTTCGAATATTTAAAAGTTATGACATTCAGCAACGGTATATTATTTCCTGACAGGTGGAAATTACAGTTAAGCGATTTTTTTCAGAATTTTCTAAGTTTTTCTCCTGATATAGATTTAAATAAGAATCACTTGCTAATTGGTTTATTTCTTTTTGCTTTTGTTTTGATAATTCCAAATACAAATCAAATACTTGATTATTTAAAGCAAGATTATGACAAAGAAAGTAAAAATATATTAAAGTGGAAACCTAAAATAATATATGGTATAATTTTAGGTTTAGTTTCTGGTATAAGTATTGTATCTATATCCACCGAAAGAGAATTTATATATTTTCAATTTTAATAAATTTTATAATAAAAATATATCTGATAGTCTTTTTATCTACAAATTTTTCTCTTTTACTTTTATTTTACTCCTACTGTGAAGTACTAATAAGAAATGAAGTTGAACCAAATGATATTTTATTTTCACACATTAAATATATCAAGCAGGATGACCCATCTTGGATTTCATTAGGCGACTCCAGACCTTCCAGAAATCTTTCTTATGTTGAATATGTTAGCAATTGGTCCTTTGGATCAGAAAATATAGATGTCATAAGAGAAAAAACGGATTATTTATTAAACCGTAAATTCCCAACCCATGTACTTTTGCAAGCTGATCCTCATATGTTTTGCTCTAACTTGATTAATTATAGATCTCCACACCATGAATTAATTACAAATTTAGAAACCAAAATCGAATTACCTTTTAAGTGTTTTAGCTCATACCATAAAAATAAATTATTTAAGTACATAAAAGCTAAAATAAAAAATAATTTTTTAGAATCAAATTGTTACTTAACAAACAATGGTTCAATCAAAGAGAAAAATCAAAAAAACTGGGGTTTTCTTTCGGCAGAGAACCGAATTAAATCTACAAGTTATCGGTTTTTTATCGATCAGAGCCCTGTTGATGATTGGAAAGACTCTTCTTTCTACTCTAGTTACAGGCATTTACTGAATGAACTAACTTACAATGGAATAAAAGTGGTAATGATTAGCTATCCCATTGTTCCAGAATATCATAGTCTTGTACAAAAAAGTAAAATATATTTCGATATTAAAGAAGCATTTCAGTCGTTTTCTATCACGAATGATTCGATTTTTTACTTAGACCTCAGCAACTCTGTAAATGACTACAACTTGTTTCAAGATCAAGATCACTTGAATGACAACGGTGCCAAAGAGTTTAGTAAAATCCTCAAGTCAAGACTCATTGCTCTCAATTTAAAATAAAACATGATTTTATCTTTAATATTATGCTCAAGAAATGACTCTTACATGGGAAATTCGCGCTGGCGTTTAGAAACTTCTATTAACCTTGCTTTGTTAAATGCTAAGAAAGCTAATTTTCTCGATAATTTAGAAATTATTGTTTCTGACTGGGGTAGTAAAAAACCTTTGTCCAATGTACTTTTACTTATTTCCGAAGCAGAAGGCAGAGTTAAGTTTTTTTACACACCCCCAGAAATTGCTAAATTAAAACAAAAAGACAGTAAATTCCCAGAGGTAATTGCACTTAATGCTGCTGCTAGAAGAGCAAAGGGAGAGTATATTGGCAGAATTGATAATGATACTGTAGTTGGATCTAATTTCTTTCTTAAGTTTCACCGTCTTTACAAGAATAACTCACATAACGAATTTGATCTTTCTAAATCTTTTTTGTTTGTTGAAAGAAAAAGTATCCCTTATCGGATAAGTTGTCTTTCTTTGAATCTAAACTTTATTTTAGTTTATATTAATCTATTTTCTGGTCTATTAAAGTTAGAATCCGCAAAGGATTGGGGTAGAGAGTTTTGGTGGAGCCCAGTGGGAATTATGATGTTTCATCAAAGCATTTGGCATGCTACTAAGGGATATGATGAAAGACTTATATATTGGGGTTGGATGGAAGGTGACTTAGCACTTCGCCTTGGTCAAAAGCATAAAATCGTCGAGTTCAGCAAATATGTAGGCCATGATTTTTATCACTTAGAGCACTACTCAAACCTCACAGAATATAAAGACCGAAATGGAGGAACCGCAACTGTGAGAAAGAAAAACGAACCAAGATTTGATGGACTAAAATACTGTGAAAACGATGAAAACTGGGGGTTGAATTTACCAAATTTAAACCTGCATAATTACGAATTTGAGGATTTCCCAAGAACAAGCCTAATTCCAGTTAATGATTTGATTAGTTTAAGCACTGGAATTTTTCATCTCGGTAAAGATAAGTTTGTGGAGATAATTTTTATAATAATACCCAAAATAAGAATATGGTTAGGTAAGATTTTATTTTTTAAATGATTTTTTCCAAACATATCCGAACTATATTTAAAACTTCTTTTGTTAATAATTTTAAGAGTTTTCTAAATCTCTCAATTGACGATCCAGATTTTGAGTTATCTAGAATTTCAAAACTTACAAGATTTGAAGCGGGCGAAACAAATCTGATACATAGGAATTTTCGCTTCGTAGACAGTGAATCATTTATTTATCAATATTCTGAAATCTTCAAAGAAAACTTGCTTTTTTTTGATAGTAAACAAAACAATCCTCTGATTATAGATTGTGGATCTAATGTTGGCGTAAGTATTTGTTATTTTAAAATGATTTACCCTAACTCTAAGATCATTGCTTTTGAGCCTGATTCCCAGATTTTCTCTATACTTAGGCATAATACAAAGTTGATCTCATCCCTTGAACTTCACAACACGGCAGTGTGGACACAAAACACCAAGCTAAGCTTTCAACCTAATGGTGCAGATGGAGGTAAAATAGAAAATAATGGAGAACTTTCTGTTAATGCTGTAAAGTTGTCTGATTTCCTCAAGGTTAAGGTAAATTTACTCAAGATCGACATCGAAGGTGCCGAGAAGTTCGTACTTCCTTCAATTGCCGAATATTTGATCAATGTTGAGAATCTTTTTCTAGAACTCCATTTGGAAGAAAAGGAACCCGAGCTTTTAGAACAAACTTGTTTCCTTCTTAGGAAACATGGATTTCGTTTCAAGATCGATACGGTGGGTTTAGTAAATTTTAATAGCTTTAAAGATCGAACAAGTTGTTCCATGCAGTTAAATATTTTTGCGGTTAATGAAAATTCTTGAAATTTCGGATTTCCAAAACACGGGAGGTGCCTCAATTGCCGGTAAAAGAATTGCTAAAGCTATCAAAGATCTTGGCCATGATTACATTCGTATTTCATCTGACTCTTCCGTTCCGCAAACTTCTCTTTTTGTTGGAAAAAAATTTAGTATTTTGGCTGATTTGCTCAATATTGCAGGTCTCACTTTCTGGACCCCCACTCTAATGAAAAAAGGGATATTGAGACAATTCAGACTCCATTTGCAAAGACATCAACCCGAACAAATTCTCTTTCACAATATCCATGGAACGGCATGGCCTCTAGAACTTTTACTCGTTGCGATGAAATATGCTCCAACTACTTGGACTCTTCATGATTGTTGGAGTTTTCTTGGAAGTTACTATCCTTCTCATTCCGAACCGCCAAAGCAACAAACTTTACAAAAACTTAATTTCTTTTGGAAAAAAGTATCAAATTCTAATTATAATTTCTCTGGTATTTCTCCATCTTCTTGGTTAAGAGAACAGGCTTTTAGCTCTCTTTGGTCTGAAACACATATCGAGACGATTCAAAATCCGGTTCCAAATTCCTTTTTTCGGGATATTGATAAACACTCCGCTAGGACTGCACTAGGATTGAATCCGAATCAAAGTACCATACTCTGCATTGCTGGAAATCTTGCCGAAGACAGAAAAGGAGGAAGAATACTCAATGAAATACTTGAGTCACCCATTTCGAATAAGGCTCAAGTTCTACTTGTCGGTGAAGAAAAAAACTTGGTTTGTAACAACTCCAAGTTCGTAAGCATTGGTTTCGTCCAAGACGAATTAATGTTGAGAATGGCATACCACGCAGCTGACTTAACTCTTCACACTGCCCCTGAAGATAATCTACCTAATACAGTAGCAGAATCAATGAGTTGTGGGACTCCAGTAATCGCTTTTAGAACCGGTGGATTACCTGAAATGATCGTGGATGACGAATGTGGTTGGTTGGTTAAAAATCTTGATTCCGATTCAATGATCGAAAAATTATGGAAAGTCTTGGCAAAAAAAGATCTTCGTTCCATTTCTATGAATGCTCGAAAAAGAGCCCATTCTCTTTTTAACGAGAGAGCAGTTGCCTTAAAATACGAAGCTCACTTTCAAAAGATGCATCAATTTTCTAATCTTTGAATTACCAGAATTTTATTTAGATAACCCAAAATTGAAAAAAATCAGATGGGGAATAATTGGTCTAGGTAACATTGCCAAAACTTTTGCTTTATCGATTCAGCCCCTTGAAAATGCCTTGCTTATTGCAGTAGCAAGCAAAAGACCTGATAGTCTAAAATTTTTCCAAGAAAAATACAATATTTCAAAAAAATTCTGTTTTGAAAACTACTCAGAATTACTATTATGTGATGAAATTGATGCAGTTTACATTGCTCTTCCCAATCACTTGCATATGGAGTGGATCGTGGGTTGCCTTGAGCAAGAAAAACACATTTTGGTCGAAAAACCAGCCGTTACATCCTCTAAGCAACTAGCCACAATCCAAAAAAAGTTCGATTATAAAAACTTAGTGTTTTCAGAAGCATTTATGTATTTGCATCACCCTCGTGTTCAAATGTTGATAGATTATATTAATGATGGAAGGATAGGAAAACCTCTTGGCATGAAATCTTCTTTGGGGTTTAAGTACTTTAATGAGCCCTCTTTGTTGAAAAGGATGCTAAACTTTTACAAAAAAAAACCTTTCCGTTTAAGTAAGAAGCACGGAGGCGGTTGTATTCTAGATCTTGGGTGCTACCTAACAAGCCTGGGTACTCTTCTTTCAAAAAACTCGGATAATTCTAAAGTTTTTTCCTTCTCTCTAGAGAAAAGCACATCCACTTTCGCTAAACAGGAAGTCGAAATTGATGCTGCCACTGTTATAAAATTTAACAATGGATTTTTTTCAGATATCCGATGCTCGTTTACAGAACACTTGGATCAAACAACGAGAATTTGGGGAGAAGGTGGAGAGATCATACTTGAAGATACTTGGACATGTCAGTCCAATGGTTTTTGGCATGATTCAGAATATTTTCAAATTCCTAGCCCTCCTCTCTTTGATAATCCGTATTCGTTCCAAGTTCACAACCTGAGCAAAATAATTTTGAGTAAAAGTGTGGGAGAAAATGTTCATATGCCCTTTGCGTTTCAAGACTCCCTTAACAACGCTCAAATTCTAGATTCATGGAGATCCGCCTCCAAAGAATGAAAATTTCCAACTAAATCTTTTTCTTGTGAAAATACTCGTCACTGGATCATCTGGGCTTATCGGTTCTGAGGTGTGTTCTTATTTTGCAAAGTGTGGTTTTCAGATTCATGGTATTGACAACAACCAAAGAGCAATATTTTTCGGACCACAAGGCGACACTTCTTGGCGACTTAAAGAATTACAGAATACATTTACATCCTTCTCTCATCATGAACTAGACATAAGAGATCGTAATAAAGTATTGCATTTACTGAAAAGTATTACCCCTGATGCCATAGTTCACACAGCGGCACAACCTTCACACGACAAGGCTGCTTCTATTCCTTTTGATGATTTTGATATTAATGCAACCGGGACCTTAAATCTCCTCGAAGCAACCCGCCAAGCATGCCCCGAATCTACATTTGTTCATATGTCGACCAACAAGGTGTATGGAGATAGACCTAATAAAATAAGCTTAAAGGAGTCGAATAAACGCTGGGACTTCGCTGACCCGACATATATAAATGGCATTCCAGAATCCTTTTCCATTGATCAGAGTAAACACTCATTATTTGGTGCATCTAAGATTGCAGCAGATATAATGGTCCAAGAATACGGTCGATATTTCAGTATGAATACATGTTGTCTTCGTGGTGGATGCCTGACTGGACCATCGCATTCCGGAGTCGAACTTCATGGTTTTCTTAGCTATTTAGTAAATTGCAACTTACAAGAAAAAACTTACAAAATTTTTGGCTACAAAGGAAAACAAGTGCGCGACAATATACATTCTGAAGATGTTGCTAGATTTATTGATTGCTTTTTACAAAATCCGAAAAGTGGTGAGGTTTACAATTTGGGAGGGGGCAAGAAAAACAGTTGTTCCATTTTGGAAGCGTTCGAAATATGTAAAATTTATTCGGGTAAGGAACAGAATTTCGAATACATTCAAAAAAATCGTATTGGAGACCACATATGTTACTACAGCGACTTAACAAAGATAAAATTGCACTTCCCTGATTTTCAAATCAAGCATTCCTTAAAAAACACCATTAAGCAAATCGTGGCAGCACAAGTAAAAAGAAATTAATATTCTGTCATCCGATCATTCCAAAATCCTTTTAGTAACAGAGACCCCACCCGGCACGGCGAATGGTTTCGGCGTAACTCTTCAGTGTTTGTTTAGTGATATGCCCCATTCAGTTCTTTACACCGATGCAGCATTCAAAGAACATGGTGATGCCTCGAAGTATTTACTTTCACAAGTTCCCTATCATCCTGCCAAAAGATACTTTCTACCATTTATGATGGGTGCCATCCCTGAATGGCGGGGGAAATTTTCTAATAAATGGTTGAACAAAAACTTAAGGGAAGAATATGGAAAATTATACGCTTTTGTATATTCAGTGAATTGTTTAAATTATGCGGATTGGATTGCTCGCCAAATCAATGTGCCCCTCATTGTTCATGTTGCAGATCATTCAGAACTCTTTGAAAAAGCCAATATTACAAAAGTTCTCAAGAGATGTGCTAAACTGATTTGTATAACAGAAGAAATGAAATCGAAATACGAAGTTATGTTGGGTAGAAAAGATATTGAAGTTCTTCACAACGGAGCCGAAGAATGTTGCTTCACTTTAGCTTACCCCAACCCCGTAACTTTCAACGAAAAAAATCCTTTAAGATTATGTTTTTTGGGAGGACTATTTTCCCATCTTCATGGAGACTGCATTGAAGATGTTGCCAATGCTGTAAGCATTTCCAGATGCAATAAGAAGTCGATAGAATTTCATCTTTATGGCCAAATAAATCCTTCTTCATTTGGAAAGGATATGTTCCGAGAACCTGGCGTTACGCATCATGGTATTATCATGCCTTTGGCCAAAAAATTTGAAATCATGGAGAAAGCCCATTGCTTTGTTATTCCTTCCTCATTCGACCCTAAAAATCATCGGCATTATCGATATTCTTTTCCTACAAAGTTACCTGAGCTTATTGCCAGTGGACGCCCCATCATTTCATATGGTCCTAGAAATACCGCATCTAATCGACTACTTGAAGATCATTCGATCGGGATTCGGATTCATGAACGTTCAGTTCAGAAACTTACTTCAGCCTTTTCTTTTGTTGCCGATCGTTATTCTGATTTACTAAAGGCTAATATATCTAAACGCCTAACCTATAATAACATTTTCTCTGCAGAAAAAGTGCAAAGGAAATTATCCGAAATTTTAAACTTTTGAATAAATTCGTATGTTCTCTCCTTTTGCAATATTCGGCCTTCAGGAGAAGTTTGATATCTCATCTTAAAGCGAGATATTTCCATGAATTAGGCAATTCGATACCTTTGGGCAATGGGTATTGGGCACAACTTTTAGAAAATGATTCCTATGATTCTTTTTCAGAAATTTTTATTCAACAAGAATATTTAAAGTTTATACCGAATGGGAAAATTTCTAAAGTTTTAGACATTGGTGCTCATTATGGGTTCTTTAGTCTTTGGATGCAGGCGACTTATCCTAAACAAAAAATTCATTCTTTGATGATCGAACCAGCTGAAAGTTGTGTCCGATCTCTAACTAGAATGACCAATGAACCTTTTTTGGAAGGTAGGTTCAATTTCTTTTCTCGGGCAATTGGAAAGCTTGATTCTGAAACGGTCTGTTTTTTCAACCGATCTCACATGGCTGGTTCTTGCTTTAATCTAACAACAAGTGATAGTGAACAATCCGTTCAAGTGTTGAAAGAAAGTGAAGTCGTTGATCTTTTGCCTCCTCCTTATGACTTAATCAAATGCGATATTGAGGGTTCGGAATGGGAATTCCTTCATTGTTACCAAAATTTGATCAAGAGTTCTAAGTTTTTGATATTGGAATGGCACAGTTGGCATAATGGAGGAGGCGGCTTTGAACAATTGATCGATACATTAAACTCTCGCAAATTTAAAATCTTGAAATCTTCTACACCAATGAATGCGGTTGGTAAAAAAGGAAAAGTAGGTTTGATTCTGGCTGAGAACTCTGAATTTAACGCTTGAAAGATTTTGGTGAAATCCCGGGAGGAAAAAATGAACTTAAGTCATTGCTATTTCCATTCCACAGGAATTTTCCTTTTAGAATATGGTCTAAATACAGGTGGTGGAAAAATAATCGACTCAAAGAAGCTCTACCCAAACTGAATAGAAAAAATAAGTGGATTACAGTTGTTGATCGGTTGGGTGCCCCAGGCGATGCTCTGATTACTTCGAATATTATTCATTCCATAAAGCAAACCTATGAAAACCTTAAGATTAACTGCATAAGCCCCCACCCCGAACTTATTGAGTTGGATCCTTCGATTGATGCGATTAATCGACAAGAAACTTTTTACTCCTTCGATTCGAGTTATTGGGATCTAATCGTTCGTAAGGAAAAGAATATAAATATTGTTAAACATAATTTAGAAAAACTTGGAATCAGCGAATACAACTACAAGGTCAAGTATTTCCCAAGTGAAGATGAATTGAGTTGGGCGAAAAATCAGTTATCGAAAGAAAAAAAACCGATCTTAGCTATTTGTACCAAGAGTAAAGAAATTGTAAAAAATTGGCCCGAAGAAAATTGGGGTAAATTAATAGATGCACTTTCCAAAGATTTCAATTTGCTTCAACTAGGTGATAGTGCTGAACCGGAATTTCAAACTGTAAAAAGATACGCAGGAATATGTACAATGCGCGAATCAGCTTCATTACTTGCTTTTGCTGACCTATTTATTGGGCCAGATAGTTTGCTAATGCACCTTGCTAACGGTCTAAATATACCTTCCGTTATTATATTCGGTGGATCAAGACCAGTACGGTGCTTCGGTTACGCAGAAAATACAAATTTAGAAAGTTCTCCAAATTGTAGTCCTTGTTGGATCCATCAAGGATATGAAAGCTGTAATCATGATGTTATTTGCATGGAGGAAATATCTGTGGAAGTTGTTTTACAGGCAGTCCTTCAAAAAACAAAAATACTCATTAATCCGAATTAATTCAAAAAACCTAAACCAATTATTTTATTATGGATATCCTAAGTAGCACCATTCCTGTAACAGAAATTTCTATTAGCGATCTGCTCAAAAATGTACCCGCTCCTGAAGTTTCTATTAGTGATCTAGCATTAAACATATTTATAGGAGTTATTCTCTCTTTCTGCCTTGGTTTTCACTATATACACAGATCGAAAAATAAGTCTTTAAGACGTGATTTGGGGTTTGTATTACCAATTATTTGCCTTACTACCCTTTTAGTCATATCTGTCGTAAAATCCTCACTGGCCCTGTCCCTCGGTCTTGTCGGAGCTTTGTCAATTGTACGTTTCAGAACTCCGATTAAAGAACCGGAGGAATTAGCTTATATCTTTCTTGCTATCGCGATTGGTTTGTCTCTCGGTGCTGACCAAAGGCAAATTGCTGTAATATCATTAATCGTTGTTTTAGCAGTATTATCTATTATTGAGCTTTGGTCATCTCGACAAAAATCGATTGCTGGTAATATTTTACTTTCTATGGAAGCACCGAACGAGAAGGGGCAATTAGAAAAAATTCTCGGTTTGCTAGAAAGTACTGCATGGGGACTTGACATTAGAAGGATAGATCAAGACCCAGATAATCTTTTCATCACCGCCGTGACGAAATTCCCAGAAAAAGACAGATTATTGAAATTTTGCCAACAAGTTGAAACTCAATTTCCAAACACTAAAGTCTCAATAATCGATAATTTTTCTTTTCCAAACGAATAGTAGTTTTAGAAATGAAGTTTCCCAAAAAAGTTAGTTCTAATAAAAAATTTAGTGTACACTTATTTCTTTTTACAATCGTTCTAACTTTGGGAGTTTGGTTGGGAGAGATAAAGATATTGCCATTTCTAAAGGCACAATTTTATCTAATCAAAGATAAAGAATTTATATCCTCAATCTTGGAAAAAAATAACCTTCAGACAGTTTATTTGGATATAAAGTTTGATAATTTTAAAAAATTGGAGAAATCTAGGGCACTTGCCTTGAAAATCAATAAGCGCATTGAAACGCAAAACGATTTTGTAAAAGCAAAGGTTACTTATCAAAATATTCAAATGGGGTGTAAGGTTCGTCTCAAAGGTGACCTTGCTGACCATTGGCTTGGAAACAAGTTCTCTTTACGAGTTGAAATGAGCAAGGGGAATCTTCTTATGGGTATGAGTCGGTTTTCATTACAAGATCCGGTCACTCGAAATAATACTAACGAGTGGTTGTTCCTTAACAACCTTAGGGAGGAGGATTGCATCGCTGTAAGATATAAATTTGTAAACTTAATTCTTAATGGCAAAAGTATGGGTATTTATGCCCTTGAGGAACATTTTACTAAAGAATTGATAGAGCATAACAAAAGAAGGGAGGGAGTTATAACAAATTTCAATGATAATTTACTTTGGGAAAATTTCTACCCCAATTCAAAGTCCAATATTCGCTGGAGTTCAATTTTCAGATCTTCCAGCCCAGAAATAAGGAATCAAAAACACGTAAATTCGAAAGAGCACCTTAAAAGACAAGGAATAAACGCTTTTAATTTAATGCTTAAAATCCAAGAAAGTAAAGTTGCTGCATCCGAAATATTTTCTCCTGAAAAAACCGCAAAATTTCTTGCACTTACTCGTATCTGGAATGCTGAGAGGGGTCTTCTATTCGCAGATATAAACTTTTATTTCAATCCAATTACTTGCAAGTTGGAACCAGTTGGATTTGATGGTAACCCAATGTATAAAACGCTATCACCCTATTGTTATTTCACTCATGGCGATATCCATGCAAATTGGGTCAACTTTTCCTTATCAGATCCAACTATAGCGGAAAAATACATTTATTATTTGTCGCAATTCTCGAAACAATCATACCTCAACAAATTTTCACTTAAATATGAAAAGCAAGAAAGACAGATTAGAAGACTTTTAAAGAAAGAGAAAATTAATGATGCAGCATTTGAAATCTGGAGAAACAGTATAAACTTATTTGAAAATGACATCTGGTCTGTTTTGCCACTGAGAGCAGAAAAAATAAGACAAGAATTAAACAACCCCTTTCCAGTTGTATCTTTTGCTACGGTTGATCCTGAAAACAAAACACTTATTATTACAGTTCGAAATGTTACTACTCAACCCATTGAAATTCTAGGTGTTCGGTGGAATTCCAAATTATTACAATATCCACCTAGCACTAATCTTGAAAATCTCACTCCAAAAAAAGCTGTTGAAAATTTGTCCGACCGTCAGCTCTTTCCTGCACAAAGTGTAGGTTGGGATCAGACAAATAATCAAAAGAAACTTACCTACCATCTTGATCACCTCCCTAACCTCGAAATATTGAATTCAAAACCACTTTTTCTAGAAGTTCGATTTCTTGGAATGGAAACTGACTTTATCAAGATTCAAACCCCTTATATTGTCGGACAATTTGATTGGGAAATCTCTCCATTTTCAGGAATTTCAAATTTCTCTTTGCCAGATTTTATATCTAAGGAAGAAGATGCCTTTTTTATTTACCCTGGTACATACGAAATTTCATCTAATATCGTGATTGGTAAAAAGTTACCTCTTATTATTGCTCCCGGAGTAACTTTGGAATTTGATGAAAACTCGACTTTCGCAACTGAAACTCCGATAATCGCAAGAGGCACAGCAGATAAACCAATTTTATTCAGGGCGAAAAATAAAAAATGGCCCGGGTTATTACTTGCGAATTCTAATGAAGCAAGTTTGTTCAATCATGTTCATTTCATGAATGTAAAAGGTGTGGGGAAAGGACCCAATCCTAATGGTATTTCAAAAAACGGATGGACAATGACTGGCGGTATAACAATAAATGAAACTTCTGCCGACTTTACTAATTGTCAATTTTCTGATTTTTTATCTGAAGATGCCTTAAATATTGTTTCCTCTTCATTCTCGCTGGACAATTGCTACTTCAATAATATCAGATCCGACGCATTTGATGGAGATTTTGTTAAAGGTGTGGTAAAAAACTGCGAATTTTTGAATGTATCAGGAGATGGTGTGGACTTCAGTGGAAGTGAAGTAAGAGTTGATGATTGTTTTTTCAAAAACATAGGCGATAAAGCTATCTCAGTGGGAGAAGGCAGTACTGTTATTGTATCAAATTCAATTATTGAGGACATTGGATTTGGAATAGTTTCGAAAGACACATCTGTTGTAAAAGTCCAAAATTCTTCTATCAAACGAGCAGAGGTTTCAGGATTTTCCATTTATCAGAAAAAAAATGCTTTTGGCCCAGCAAAGATGAATGTAATCAATTCATCCGTATCTTCTTCTAATGAAGTCTTTCTAGTCCAAGATGGGAGTTCTGCATGGAGGGATGGAGTTCCTATTACTAGTATTCCTATGGATATCGAGGATTTATATTCACAAGATTAATTTGCAACAAGCAAATGCTTGAAAACAATACAAAATTATCCGTCACAGAAAAAAGAATTGAAATCAAAGATGTTTTTTCGACATTCGAGTTTCCCAAGTTCGAAAAAGCGCTAAAACTTTCTAAATTCTCCTTTTACTGTCCATACCCTACTCGTCAAAACAATAGCATCTATTTTGATGACTATTCCTATTCCTCGTTGGAAGACTCTATTGAAGGTAACAGTTTGAGGACAAAAAAAAGGATTCGATGGTATGGGACGAACAAAAAGCGGGCAAACGCGACATTGGAGATCAAAAAAAAGCAGGGCGTTGTTTCTTGGAAGCATCTTTTTAGAAATAATTATTCAATAAATCCAACTGCAAAAACATGGAATGAACTTATTACGAACAAAGATCAAACGAACACGGTCGACACTCTCCTACTCAATTTTCAACCCAAATCCATTGTTTCTTACATCCGCCAATATTTTTGCTCATTTGATGGTAAAGTCCGTATAACCATCGACCACAACCTTCAGTCATTTTCCCAAAGCTCTCCTTTTTCCCCCAATTTAGATCGGGCAACCAAGCACTACAATCTTATGATTATCGAGGTTAAAGTTTCATTAAAGGATGAATACCTATTGAATCTGGTCAGAAAAGAAATTCCTTTTACTCCCAGGAGGTTTTCTAAATATAGTGAATCTATGATTCCGCCAAAATTTTTTTATTTATTTTGAAGGAATTCTTAAAAAAGAAATTCGAACAATTAACCCGATCAAAATTATATCGAGATTCTCTTCCACGCGGAACTTGCCTAATCATTGATATTCACAGGCTTTCTCATGCTCCGATTAAAAATATTTGGGATGCTGGGGCACACAAGGGAGAAACTGCACTTTCCTTCGCTAAAAACTTTCCACAAGCAACCATCAGAAGTTTTGAACCGGTTTCCACAAATTATAATTTATTAGTAAAAAATTGTGAAAAACTAAAGAATATCCATGCCCATAATTTCGCTATTGGTAACGAAAACAAACAAACTACAATATATCTTCAAGGAGCTTCGGTAATCCACTCTTTACGTGATGACTTAAACAAACCATCAGCGGAAAATTCTAAATCAGAAGATATTGAAATTAAAACCATTGACTCAATAATCAATGAGTTCAAATCGGACAGCATCGACCTTCTAAAAGTTGATGTCGAGGGATACGAGATTAAGGTTCTAGAAGGAGCTTATAAATCACTTGCTGAGAAAAAAATTAACTTTATTTACTTAGAGACTGGCCTAGACGATCGATTTAATTCGATACAAGTTCTTTTTGATTTTCTACGACCGATCGGATACCTGCCCTACGCTTTTTACGAACAAAACCCTCATTGGACTGGTAAACAGAACCTTTGGTACTGGAATACTCTCTTTGTTAAGGAAGAACTTCTTTAAAAGAATTGGCAATTACTCAACAAAGCTTCATTTTCACTGCAAGATCGGATGCTTCATTCATCGAAAATACATTACCCTCCCTTATCAAGCTTTTAGAAAAAGCAGATGGTAAGATTACTTTAATTCTCGATACAAGAGACCCGTCTGGAGTTTTGGGTAGTGCTCTTTCACAATGTAACCTTAGTGAGATTACCAGCAAGATAGAGAACCTTCAAAGAAACTTGAACTTTGAATTTCTAAAAACTTCTTACGATTCAAGATCAATTTCTTTAAAGAACAGAATACAGTTTAATTATCCTCACAAAGAAACCCATTGTTTCCGTGGTTATCCTATTTACGGCAGTTTTAAACAGTTCTTTGACACAGATGCAAGATATATTCTCCACTTGGATAGCGATATGATCTTTTACGAAGCACCTGAATATTCTTGGATAAATGAAGGTATCAAAATTATGGAAGACAATGAAGATATACTATGCGTGCTTCCAAGAGGGGGCCCTCCAAGTAAGGAGTCTTCTTTGCACCAGGGTACAACCCGGTACCAAGTTGATAATAAGAGAGGACTTTATTTGTTCAAAAATTTTACCAGTCGGCACTACTTAATTCACCGGGAGAGATTCCTAAGCCTACTCCCGCTCAAACCACTCTGGTTATCATGGAGAGAACCGATAAAAAGTAGATTATTTGGAAATGGTAAAATGCTTTGCTGGGAAGCAATGGTCGAGCATGCTCTTGAAAATTCGGGTATGTGGAGAGCTGACCTAATGACAGACCAAGCTTGGTCTCTCCACCCTGGAGACAGGTCAGAAAAGTTTTATCAACTTCTTCCCCAAATCATTAAATCCGTAAACCTTAACGAATTCCCTGAGGAGCAAAGGGGTTGCTTCGATTTAAGACTAAAAGAATGGGGAAATTACCTCAATTAACTTGCTTAAGCCCAAATATCTACTCGCCCTTTTTCTGCTAATCTTTGCAGTCTCGGTTCTTTACTTGCAAAGTCTTAAAGCACCATGGGTAGATGAGTGTTACTCATTCTATGGAGTTTGGCATGACAGTTTATCAGAATTCTATAAGTCCATGCTTACAGGAATCAACTTCTCTCCCCCATTTTACTTTTTGTTTAATTTTTGTATTCAACTCGTTTTCCCCTCCTCTATCGAGATACTTCGTATTCAAAGTTTATTTTGGACTGTAAGCGGATTACTAATTTGTTTTACACTTTCTCGAAAATCATTTGGAACAACCCCTTCTTTCATTGGTCTATTATTCGTCGTTTCTAATTCCGAATTGCTTCTCGCCCAGTCGCTAGAAGCAAGAAACTACAGTTTATTTTTTGCTTGTGGAGCCTGGGTGTTATACGCTCAGGGGAGCAACATGAAATGTCCCAAAAGGCTTTTCATATTCACTTTCATGGCCCATCTATGCCTCTGTCAGGCACACTACCTAGGGATCATTTTCTCATCTCTTGTTGGAGTATCATACCTGTTTACTGAAAAGAAGATTTTTTTGCTGAAAAGAATTCCTTCTAGTCTTTATGCAAACTGGGCAATTTCTCTTTTTTTGTACTTTTATTTTCTGAGCAATCAAAAATCTTTGCTAAATACTTGGCCAAAGCCAAACTCCTTTTCAGATTTATTAAGTTGTTATGCGGATGGGATGCTTGCCCTACTCTCAATAATCCCAGTTCTACTAATTGGAATCATTGTTGGAAATACTCTTAAGAAAAAAGACCACTTGCCCAAGACACATAATCCTGTCCTCGCTACCTCAATACTGTGGTATGGAATGCCCTTCGCTGCATGGGTGCTGTCTCATCTGACTCCAATCAACTTGTTTAATGCACGCTACTTCATGCCTAAAGAGGTCGCATGCATTTTTCTCATTAGCTTTCTATGTTTCTCGATTCAATCGGTCTGGGTTAAACAAATTTTTAAAAAGAAATTCTCCGATAATGTTATGCTGCTTTCGGCTACCACCATTTGCCTGTTATTCGTTTTATTAAACTTCAAAAGATCATCTTTTACATATGGTGAGGAGAGGAATTATCATCATTGGTTAATCAACA
>MDTG01351415.1_pt1 | contig 17352 bp, 24 predicted proteins | sample 811421 | NCBI WGS metagenome assembly MDTG01 (sample SAMN05326645, study PRJNA326480) | marine metagenome | isolation source: seawater | place: Pacific Ocean: South East | collected 2011
CCCATCCGCGGCGCAGCGGCGACCTGGTGGTGGTGACGGAGCCGCCGTATTCCTTCACGCGTCCGGGCGGGCTGTCGTCCTGGTTGGCGAAGCTGTACTTCGCCGTCGGCGGAGACTTTGGCGGCCACGGCTACGATCCGTCGCTGCCGGACATGGCGGGGGTGTTCTTCGCCATGGGCCGTGGCGTGCCCCGGGATCTGGTGGTGCCGGAGGTGCATCAGGTGGACGTGGCGCCCACCGTGGCGCGGCTGCTTGGCATCGAGCCGCCGCGCCAGTCCGAAGGTCGGTCGGTGCGCGGTATCGGCGAGCATCTGCTCGGCGACGGGGCGCCGTGACCGGGCGCGTCAGACCCCCGGCGGCTCCGGCGTGCCCTGGTCGGGCTCGATGGCCTCGGCGGTGCGGCGCGTGACCTCCTGCAGGCGGTACCTGAGGGTCGCGCCCTCCCGGGTGGTTTCCAGCCGCAGCCAGGTGTCGTCGCTCGCGTCGTACCACAGGTCGATGGGGGCGAGCCCGTCCGTTTCCAGCCGGTAGCGCCGCGCGTCGACGCCGTCCACCGTGTCGGTGCCGCGCGCCTCCAGCCTGGCGGCCACGGCCTCGCCGTTCTGCGAGTTGATCAGCCGGTCCCTGCCCAGACGCTCGCGATCCCAGTAGGCGAAGGAGGCGGGACAGTCGGCGTCCAGGGTGACCTGGGCCCGTTCGGGGGCATGGCGGGTCAGGACCAGCCCGGTCTCCCGGGGCTGGGCGTCCACCTCGTAGCGCCTGCCGTTGTCGTCGGTGACCGAGCGCAGCCCGGTCAGGCAGCCGCCGCGCCACAGCTCGTTGGCCTGGTGCTCGTAGCGGTAGGCGTTGATGAACAGCAGCTTCACCTGGAAGTCCGCCCGGGAGCGAACCCGGGTGGCGTCGCCGTCCTGGACGATCTCGTAGCGGTGCTCGCCGATCCGGCGATCGCCGTAGTAGACGGCGAACCGGTATTCGGTGGCGGTCGGCTCGGCGGCCAGCGCCGCGGGGGACCAGAAGGCCGCCGCCGTGAGGACGGCGGTCAGGGCCGTGCGGGCGACGACGTCACTGCTTTTCATGGGTCTGAAACCTCCCCTGGACGGCGCCGATCAGGCCGCCCAGCACGGGCACGTGCTGGTACAGCCCGGCGGCGCTGTCCCAGAAGTCCTGGTGAAGGATGATCCGGCCGTCGGCGTCGAAGCGCAGATGGGTGACGCCGACGGTGTTGGAGGTCACGGCGCCGGAGACCGGCGTGAACACGGCCGTCATCTGCCAGATCAGGTACACGTCCTGGCCCCGAACCAGCCGGTCGAGCACGGTCACGTCGAGGGACTCCGTGCCGGCGTGCATGCGCCGCAGGTGAGCGAGCGCCGTTGCCCGGTCGTCGGTGGTCAGCAGCGTGTCGCTGAAGTACAGCGGCTCACCGTACAGGGCTTCCGGGTCTGCCGGTTCGCCGCCGTCGCCGGCGCTGCCGTGGCTGAAGAAGGTCACGAACCGGTCAGTCATCGCGTCGGTCACCTCGCTGGTGCCCTGGATGCGGACCAGCGCGGCCTGGTAGGCGTCGGCGTAACCCGGTCCGCGGGTCGGCGAGCAGCCGGCCGCGGCGGCGGCCAAGGCGACGATGGCGATTAGGCGGGCGCACGTGTGCATGACCGTATGGTCTCCGCCCGCTCGTGAAGCAGCCGTGAACGGCGGTGTCCGGCCGGGTTGACAGCGCCTTCACGGCGGGCGGCGCAGAGTTCTCGGCCGGATCATTCGAGAAAGCCGATGTTCGCCGTGTTCGCCCGCTGGTTCGACAATGCGCGCAGTGAAGCGCTGATCGGCGCCGCCGAGTCGCCCGGCGGCGGCGAGCGGCTGGACTGGAGCCGTTTCGCGCCGTTTCTGCTGCTGCACGCGGCCTGTCTGGCGGTGATCTGGGTCGGCGTCAGCCCGGTGGCCGTGGCCGTCTGCGCCGGCTCCTACCTGCTGCGCATGTTCGCGATCACGGCGTTCTATCACCGGTACTTCTCGCACCGGACGTTCCGCACGTCCCGTCCCATGCAGTTCGTGTTCGCGCTGCTCGGCGCTTCCGCCACCCAGCGGGGGCCGCTGTGGTGGGCCGCCCACCACCGCCAGCACCACCGTCACGCCGACCGGCCGGGCGACCCCCATCGCCCGGCGGACGGCTTCCTCCACGCCCACGTCGGCTGGTTCCTGAAGGACCGCAACTTCGCCACCGACCGCGCCCGGGTACGCGACTGGCTGAAGTTTCCGGAGCTGGTCTGGCTGGACCGGTTCGACGTGCTGGTGCCCGTGGTCTACGCCGCCGGCATGTTCGCCCTGGGCGCCTGGCTCGGCGCCCGCTACCCGGGCCTCGACACCAGCGGCGGGCAGATGCTGGTGTGGGGCTACTTCGTGTCGACGGTGCTGCTGACCCACGCGACGCTGCTGGTGAACAGCGTCGCGCATCTGTGGGGCGCGCGCCGGTTCGCCACCGCCGACGACAGCCGCAACAATCCGCTGGTGGCGCTGCTGACCCTGGGCGAGGGCTGGCACAACAACCACCACCGCTACCCCGGCTCGGCCCGTCAGGGGTTCTACTGGTGGCAGCCCGATCCGTCCTGGTGGGGGCTGCGGCTGCTGGCCGCCGCCGGCCTGGTCTGGGACCTGCGCGGCGTGCCGGCGCCGGTGCTGGCGGAAGGGCGCGGCCGCGCGACGGAGGCTGGACGATGGACGGAGGCTGGAGAATGAAGGTCGCCGTCGTCGGTGCCGGCATCTCCGGTCTGGCCGCGGCCCACGCGCTGCAGGACCGGGCCGACGTGACGCTGTTCGAAGCGGCGCGGCGCATCGGCGGTCACAACGACACCCACGCCATTCTGACAGGCGGCCGCACGTACCGGGTGGACTCCGGGTTCATCGTGTTCAATCGGGAGAACTACCCGGGCTTCAGCGCCTGGCTCGACGAGCTCGGCGTGGAGGCCCAGCCGTCCGACATGTCCTTCGGCGTCAGCAATCGGCGCACCGGTCTGGAGTACGGCACGCGCAATCTCAACGCGCTGTTCTGCCAGCGGCGCAGCGCGGTGTCGCCGCGCTTTCTCACCATGCTGCGGGATCTGCGCCGCTTCTATCGCGAGGCCGCCGCCGTCACGGCCGACGACGGCCGCTCGCTGGCGGAGTTTCTCCGCCAGGGCGGCTACGGCCCCGGCTTCGCCGAGGATCATCTGGTGCCCATGTGCGCGGCGCTGTGGTCGCTGCCCAATCAGAACGCCGGCGAGGTCCCGGTGGCCCACGTGGTCGCCTTCATGGCCCAGCACCGGATGCTGCAGGTGGCCGGCCGTCCCCAGTGGCTGGTGGTCAAGGGCGGGTCCGGCGCCTACCTCGATGCCTTCGCCGCCAGCTTCAGCGGCACGCTGCGGCCCGGCGAGCCGGTCCTGTCCGTGGCCCGCCAGCCGAGCCAGGCGGTGGTGACCACCCGCAGCGGCCGTCACGTGTTCGACGCCGTGGTGCTCGCCTGCCACAGCGATCAGGCCCTGGGCCTGCTGGCCGATCCGTCCCGGGAGGAGCGCGAGATCCTCGGCGCGATCCGCTATCAGGAGAACGTCGCGGTGGTGCATTCGGACCCCTCGGTGATGCCGCGCCAGCGGCGGGCCTGGTCGAGCTGGAACGCGGTGGCTGGCGAGACCGCCAGCTGCCAGGTCACCTACTGGATGAACCTGCTGCAGTCCCTGGACGGTCCGCAGCCGTTCTTCGTCACCCTGAACCCGGAGCGCGAGCTCGATCAGGTGTGGTGCCGCCGCCACTACGCGCACCCGGTGTTCAGCGCCGAGGCGCGTGCCGCCCAGCGCCGCTACGACGAGATCAACGGCGTCCGCGGCACCTGGTACGCCGGCGCCTACTGGGGCTGGGGCTTCCACGAGGACGGCTTCGCCAGCGGCGTGCGCGTCGCCGAAGCCATGACCCGGGAGCGGGCCAATGCTGCGTGACCAGGCTTGTGAAGGCTGGGTGGTGCACCGCCGCGGCGGCGCGCCGGCCCACGAGTTCCGTTATCCCGTGTGGATGCTCTATGCCGACGCGGACGGCCTGGACGCGCTGTCCTGCCGCTGGTTCTCCGCTCGGAGCCGGCTCGCTCCCCTGTCGCTGCGGCCGGTCGACTACCCGCGCCCGGACGGTGCCGGGGCCGACGGCATCCGCGGCGCCATCAGCCGCCGGCTGGCCGCCGCCGGGCTGGCGCCGGCGGATCGGGTGTTCTTGCTCACTCAGCCCCGCACCTGGGGCTGGCTGTTCAACCCGGTGAGCTTCTACTTCTGCTTCCGCGACGGCACGCTCGCCGCGCTGGTGGCCGAGATCACCAACACGCCCTGGGACGAGGTCCACAGCTACGTGCTGGACGCGTCCGGCTTCGATGGCGAGGTGGTCGACTTCCGCTTTCCCAAGCGCTTCCACGTGTCGCCGTTCCAGCCCATGGACGTGGAGTACCGCTGGCGCCTGCGGCTGACCGGCGCAGGCATCGAGATCGCCATGCGGCTGTGCCGCGACGGCGAGGAGGCGTTCTTCGCCGGCCTGTACCTGCGCGGCGAGGCGGCCGATGCGGCGGCGCTGCGGCGGGGCGCGCTCGCCTATCCCGCGCAGAATCTGCGGACCCTGGCGCGCATCTACTGGCAGGCGGCCCGGCTGTGGCTCAAACGGGCGCCGTTCCACGCCCATCCCGAATCCCATCAGGAGGTCTCGCAGACGTGACCAGACCACTCGCCGACGCGCTCCACCAGGCGGCCCGTCCGGCCCGCTCCGGCCCCTTCGCCCGGCTGCTGCAGCGGGCGCTGTCGCGCCTCTCCCGCGGCAGCATCACCCTGCGCGACCGCGGCACCGAGCTCGTCTTCGGTGCCGGGGAGCCGGCGGCGGTGGTCACCGTGCACGACCCGGCGTTCTACCGCCGCGCCGCGCTCGGCGGCTCGGTGGGCGCGGGCGAGTCGTACATGGACGGCGACTGGGACTGCGACGGCCTGGTCGCGCTGGTGCGCATTCTCGCCGCCAACCGGGACGCCCTGGAACGGCTCGACGGCGCCGGCCGGGTCGCGGCGCGGACGGCGGACCTGCTGGCGCACCTGCTGCGCGCCAACACCCGGCGGGGCAGCCGCCGCAACATCGAAGCCCACTACGACCTGTCCAATGCGTTCTTCGAGACGTTCCTCGACGAGCGCATGATGTACTCGGCCGCCGTCTACGAGTCGCCGGCGATGACCCTCGAGGAGGCCAGCCGGGCCAAGCTCGAACGGCTCTGCCGCAAGCTGGAACTCGCCCCGGAGGATCACCTGCTCGAGATCGGCACGGGCTGGGGCGGGCTCGCCGTTTACGCCGCCGGGCGGTTCGGCTGCCGGGTCACCACCGCGACGATCTCGCCCTCCCAGTACGAGGCCGCCCTGGACCGGGTGCGCGCCGCGGGACTGGAAGACCGGGTGGAAGTGCTGCTGACGGACTACCGCGACCTCACCGGCCGCTACGACAAACTGGTGTCGGTGGAGATGGTCGAAGCCGTGGGCAACGACTTCCTGAACGGCTACTTCGAGACCCTGTCCCGGCTGGTCCGGCCCGACGGCCTCATCGCGCTGCAGGCGATCACCATCGAGGATCGGCGGTTCCGTCAGGCGCTGCGTGACGTGGACTTCATCAAGAAGCACGTGTTCCCGGGCAGCTTCATCCCCAGCGTGTCCCGGCTGGTGTCCGCCGCCGCCAGGCACACCGACACGGTGCTGGTGAATCTCGAGGACATCGGCCTCGACTACGCCGACACCCTGGCGGCCTGGCGGGAGCGCTTCGAAGGCGCCCGCCGGCGGGTGCTGGAGCTCGGCTTCGACGAGCGCTTCCTGCGGCTGTGGCGTTTCTACCTGTGCTACTGCGAGGGCGGGTTCCGGGAACGGGCCATCAGCGACGTGCAGCTCCTGTTCGCCAAGCCCGGCTACCGCCGCCGCCCCTGGCGCGCCGGCGTGAATCTGCCCGGCGGCGAGCTGACCGTGGTCGACGGTGATCTGGACGGACCGGCGGCGGCGGGCAGCCGGTCGGAGCGCACCCGATGAACCGCTGGAACGTGGTCAACGGCGTGCTGTTCCAGGCGGCCTGGTTCGCCTGTGTGCTCGGCGGTGCCGCGGGCACCAACCTGTGGGGCGTGGGCGTGCTGCTGCTGATGCTCGGCCAGAGCCTCGTCGGCACCGCGCCGGCGCGCGATCTCAAGCTGGTCGCCGCCCTGGTCCCCCTCGGCTTTGCCCTGGACACGGCGTGGATCCGGCTCGGCGTGCTCGACTACGGCGCCGCCCTGGCGCCCGCGTGGATCGTGCTGCTGTGGGCCGGGGTCGGGCTGGCCGTCCACCACTCGCTGTCCTGGTTCAAGTCGCGGCCCTGGCTCGGCGGCCTGCTGGCCGGCGCCGGCGCACCGTTCAGCTACCTGGCGGGCGAGCGCTTCGGCGCCGTGACCATCGACGATCCACTGCGGCTGGCGGCCGTGGCCCTGGTGTGGCTCGTGCTGTTCGCCGTCCTGTTCACCCTGGCCGCCGGCGGCGGCTCATCGGCTGCGAGCCGGAGGAACGACTATGAGCGTGCTCACTGACATCGCCGAATCCGGCTTCGTGCCCGATGCGCTGGTGCGGGTCGGCATCCGCCGGCTCGTCGGCCTGCGCCTGCGGGAGGAGCACGACGACGATCCCCAGATCCGCGAGGAGCGCAGCCAGCGGCTGCTCCGCGAGCTGGCCCGCTCGCGCATCGCCCTGGAGACCGACGCCGCCAACGAGCAGCACTACGAGGTGCCGGCGGAATTCTTCCGGCTCGCCCTGGGCCGGCACCTCAAGTACAGCTGCGCGCTCTGGGACGACGGCGCCGCCGACCTGGACGCGGCGGAGGAAGCCATGCTCGCCCGCTACGGTGAGCGCGCCGAGCTCGCCGACGGGCAGAACGTGCTGGATCTCGGCTGCGGCTGGGGCTCGTTCACCCTGTGGGCGGCCGAGCGGTTTCCCAACAGCCGCTTCACCGCCGTGTCGAACTCCGCCGGCCAGCGCCGCCACATCGAATGGCAGCTCAGAAGCCGCGGGCTCGACAACGTCCGGGTGATCACCGCCGACGTCAACGACCTGGACCTGGACGGCGGCTTCGACCGCATCGTGTCCGTCGAGATGTTCGAGCACGTGCGCAACTACGCGCTGCTGCTCAACCGCATCTCCGGCTGGCTGGCCGACGGCGGCAAGCTGTTCGTGCACATCTTCTGTCACCGCAACCTGCTCTACCCCTTCGAGGACAACGGCGACGGCGACTGGATGGCGCGGCACTTCTTCACCGGCGGGCTGATGCCCGCCGCGGACACGCTGCTGTTCTTCCAGGACGACCTGCGCATCGAGCGGCGCTGGAACGTGTCCGGCCGCAACTACGCCCGGACCGCCCGGGCGTGGCTCGACAACGTCGACGAGCGGCGCGAGCCGGTCACCCGGCTGATGGCGGAGACCTACGGCGAGGCGGAGTCACGCCGCTGGGTGCAGCGCTGGCGCATGTTCTTCATGGCCTGCGAAGAGCTGTTCGGCTATCGTGACGGCACGGAGTGGCTGGTCTGCCATTATCTGTTCAGCAAACGCACGTGAGGCGGCGGGCGCCCAGGCGCCCGCACCACCCTGAACCCCGGGGGATCGTTTGAAACGCACCGGCTTGCGGGCGAAGCTCGTCCGCGTATTCGCCATTCAGGTCGGCATCATCAGCGTCGCCACGCTGGTCGGCGTCTATCTCGCCAACACGATCATCGTCGACCTGGTGCTGCGCCAGGGCCTCAAGACCGAAGCCGAGTACTACTGGAACCGCTACGACGACAACCCGCAGGCGACGCTGCCGGACACCTCCAACATGCGCAGCTACATGGCGACGGCCGACGACCTGAGCGGGCTGCCCGCGCCGCTGCGCGACATTCCGCCGGACGAGCTGGTCCGCAGCGTCGCCGGCGACACCCAGCTCGTGCACGTCTCCGAGCGGGACGGCAGGCGGCTGTATCTGGTGTGGGCGAAGGATCAGATCTACGACATCGCGTTCTTCTTCGGCATCGTGCCCCTGGCCATCGTGCTGCTCATCATCTACGGGCTGTCGTTCCTGGCCTACCGGCTGTCCCAGCAGGCCATCTCGCCCATCGTGCAGCTCGCCCATCAGCTCGAGGATTTCGACTTCGAGCACGACCGCTCGCTCACGCTGGATCTTGGCGCCCTGCGCGAGGTTGCGGACGCGGAAGTGCTGTCGATGATCAACGCCGTCGACACGTTCTCCGAGCGCCTGGCCGCCTTCGTCGAGCGGGAACGGGTCTTCACCCGGGACGCGGGTCACGAGCTGCGGACCCCGGTCGCGGTGTTCAAAGGTTCCCTCGACCTGCTGGAAGCCGGCCCCGAGCGGCCGCCCGCCGAGCAGAAGGCCCTCGCCCGCATGCGCCGCACGGTTCAGGACATGGAGGCGCTGCTGGAGACGCTGCTCATGCTGGCCCGGGAGACCGAGACGTCCATGCCCAAGGAGGAAGTGGTGGTGAACGACCTGGTGGTCGGCCAGATGGAGCTGCTCACGCCCGCCGCCCGGCGTGCCGGCATCTCGCTGGCGCTGCACGAGGAGGCGGAGCTGCGCGTGCGCGCCCCCGTCAAGGTGGTGGAGATCGTGATCGGCAACCTCATGCGCAACGCCGTGAACTACACCCGTGAAGGCCAGGTCGAGGTCACCATCGACAGGAACGGCGTGTCCGTCGCCGACACCGGCGTCGGCATGTCCGGGGAAGAGCTCGAGCGCGCCTTCGATCCTTTCTATCGGGCGGACCAGAGCCGCGGGCTGACCCGGGGCCACGGCCTCGGGCTGTCCATCGTCAAGCGCCTGGTGCGGCAGTTCGGCTGGAGCATCTCGGCGCACAGCCGGCCTGGCGAGGGCACGACCATTCAGGTGCGTTTCGCCTGACAGTTGCGCTTGGGCGGAAGGGGCGGCGGCCGGATCGGCCGCCGCGCCGGCGCGGACGGTGTCCGCGGTTGGGGGTCAGGGAAGCGGCAGGTAGCCGCCGTCCACGCCCTTGCTGACGATGGCGACGGCGTTGTGGGCGTGCAGGCTCTCGTGATGCTCGATGCGCACCCAGAAGTCCGCCAGCCGGTCGTCGTCGTTCAGCACGGCCTGCAGCTTGCGGCCCGCGTCCTCGCAGAACATCAGGTTCTGGCCGTTCAGCCGGGCGAATTCCTGTTCGTCGGCGCGCTTCACCGCGGACTGCACCGGCGTGCCCAGCGCCGACTCGAGCCGTGAGATCAGCGAGCGCAGCGGCAGCTCCTTCACGTCGTCGGCGAGGCGCGTGCGCACGCGGGCGTAGCTGCGCTGACTGTGGGGCGTGGCGACGATGCCGTCCTCGGTGCCCAGCCAGGCGCGCATCTCATCGAAGCTCGGAGGGTTGTCCCGGTCGAAGCTGTCCTCGAACTGGCGCTGAATGAGCTGGCGTGCCAGCGCCGCGGAGCACGGGCAGGTGCTGGAGTAGGTCACCTGGACTTCGAGCTCGATCTTCACCTCGCCATCGGCCAGCGTGCCCTTCAGGCTTGCCGGATAGATGCTCCAGCCCTCGTTCTCCGACAGCAGCGCCGGCTGGCGCATCTCGTAGCCGAAGTCGAACTGCACGAACGCGTGGGTGGACAGGTCGTGGTGGGAGCCGTGCAGCGCGTTCAGCAGCATGCGCAGCCCGGCGACGGTCAGCGGCCGGGTGCGCGCGTGCTCGTCGAGCAGCAGATACAGCCGCGACATGTGGATGCCCTTGGCGTGGGGGTCCGCCAGGTTGACGTAGACCTGAACGTCCGCCTGCACGCGCTGGGTCTCGCCCTCGTCGACGATGGAGATGGGCTGGTGGATGTCGCTCATGCCCACCCAGTCCAGGGTGCCCTGGGGTTTCTGGTGCTGGCGCCGCGCGATGTCCGGCATCAGGTCGGGGTCGGAAGGCAGAGTGCTCATGGGCATCGTTCCAGTCGGCGTGAAGGTCGAGGGAAAGTAGCCCCGCTTCGGTGAAGGGCTCGTGAAGGGCGGCCGGGCCCGGCCGCCCGTCAGAGCGAGACCGGCCGGAAGTGCTCGACGGCCGGAATCGGCTCGTAGAAGTGGTGCAGCAGTGCGCGCCAGCGCTGGTACTCCGGCGAGCGGCGGAATCCTTCGGTGTGGTCCTCCAGGCGTTCCCACTCCACCAGCAGCAGGTAGCGGTTCGGTCGCTCCACGCAGCGCGACAGGCTGTGGCGGATGTAGCCCGGCATGCCCGCGATGATGTGCTGCGCCTCGGCGAACGCGGCCTCGAACGCTGCTTCCCGCCCGGGGATGACGTCGAGCGGCGCGCTTTCCAGAATCATGCGGGGTCGCCCTCGGGGTGGTCTTCCTGCAGTGGCCGGTACCACCAGTCCACGTCGTGCCAGGCGCCGAACTTGTAGCCCACCCGCGGAAACCGGCCGATGCGCTCGAATCCGGCGGCGGCGTGCAGCGCCGCGCTCGGCGCATTGGGCTGGGTGATGCCGGCATAGGCGTGCCAGTAGCCGCGTGCGGTCAGCGCCTCGAACAGCGCCCGGTACAGCGCCAGACCGACCCCGGCGCCGCGATGGTCGGCATGCACGTACACGGACACCTCCGTCGAGAACCGGTAGGCATGCCGGGCGCGATGGGGGCCGCCGTAGGCATAGCCGGCGACCTGCCCGCCGCGTTCCGCCACCAGCCAGGCGTGGTGCGCACTGGCCGTCGCGATGCGCCCGGCCATGGTGGCGACGTCGGGCGGCTCGCTCTCGAAGGAGATGGTGGTGTCGGCGACGATGGGGGCGTAGATGTCTCGCACCGCGGCCGCGTCGCCAGCCACCGCGGGGCGGATCGTCGGCGGGTTCACCCTGGCGGCTGCCAGAGCTCGATCTTGTTCCCCTCCGGATCGACGAACCAGCCGAAGCGGCCGTACTCCGAGTCCTCCGGCGTGCCTACCAGGGTCGCGCCGCCCTCGGCCACCTGGGCCAGGGCGCCGTCGAGATCGTCGACCATCAGGTTGATCATGTACGGTGCCGCCGAGGGGTCGAAGTAGGTCGTGTCGGCTGCGAAGGGCGACCAGACGGTATAGCCGCCGGCGGGCACCGCGTCGGCCGTGAAGATCGCGCCGGCGAAGCCGTCCTGGACGTCGATGCCCAGGTGGGCGCCGTACCAGGCGGCCAGCGCCGCCGGGTCCCGGGCCTTGAAGAACACGCCGCCGATGCCCAGTGCCTTGGCCATGTCGAATCCCCCGGTGTCGTCGTCGGGCCGGCCGCCGCGCGGCCGGTCAGGTGGCGTAGCCCTTGCGGGCCAATTTCTCCTGGATGCGCTGCAGCACCTGGCGCGCCCACAGCTCGCCGGCTGCCATGGATTCCTGCATCACCGCCGGCTGGGTCTCCACCAGCTTGCGCCCCAGCGGCGACTCGTAGAACTCGATCAGCCCGCGGATGTCGTCGTGGCTGAAGTGCCGGTCCCAGATGGCGACGATCACCGGCTGGATGCGGGTCATGTCGAGCTCGGCGCGGATCTCGTCCCAGACTTCCTGGGGCACCGCGCTCTGGGCGCTCTGCTGGATGGCCAGAAGCTGATCGACCACCTGCTGCCCCATGTCCAGGGAGTCGGTCATGGCCAGCAGCTTCTGGATGTCGGCTTCCTTCTGCGGCGGGATGTCTGACGGTACGGTGTCGTCGGCGGCGCCGGCGGTGGCCGGGTTCAGCAGCGTGCACAGCAGAATCAGTGTGCCGAAGGCTGGTCGCATGGGGCTTCCTTCCGGGCGGTGCCGGTGCTCACGATCCCGAGGGCGATCCGGCGATGTTCAGGCCGATGGCGGCCAGGGTGCGACGCACGTCGGCGGGGCCGGTGACCAGTACGGTGGACAGGCCCGCGGCGGCAGCGCCCCGGACATTCTCGGCAACGTCGTCGAAGAACACAATCGACGCCGGCGCCACGCCGATGCGCTCCGCCACCTGCGCGAAGGCCTCGGCGTCGGGCTTGCGCAGGCCGATCTGGTGGGAGGCGAAGATCCCGTCGAACGCGTTCACCACCCGCGGGAAGCGCTGCTGCCACACGTCCATGTGCGCGGCGTTGGTGTTGCTGAAGGCGTAGCAGGGCATCTCCGACCGGGCCGCGTTGACCAGCGCGGTGGTCTCGGCGATCTCCCCCACCAGCGCCGCCGTCCAGCCTGCGCGGACGGTGTCGACGTCGGCGTCGAGCTTCAGGCGGTCGATCACGTGACGGAAGAAATCGTCGTCGCTGACCTCGCCCCGCTCGTGGCCGCGGTAGACCTCGTCGATCTCGAAGGCGGCGGACAGCGCCTCGGGGTCGAGGCGCGAGTGGGCCGACCAGGCCGCCAGCACGCGCTCGGGCTGCACGTCGATGAGCACCCCGCCCAGATCGAACAGCAGCGCTTCCGGCGGTGCCGTCATCCGGCGGACGCCAGCGCCGTGCCGATGAAGTCCTGGTCGGACTCGATGACCTCCTCGGCCAGCGTCTCGCGGATCTTCGGAAAGTACAGGAAGTACCGCTGGCCGGCCCGATCCCGGCGCAGGAAGCCGAGGTCCACCAGGTAGCGGCGGCAGGTCACGTGGTCCACCCGGGCGTTCAGATCGTCGAGGGCGCCCCGCAGCGTGGCGTTGAGCTCGGGCTCGGAATAGGGGTAGCGGCGGATCAGGCGCAGGCAGATCAGGGCGAGCAGCACGTCGCGCCGCTCCGGGTGTCGCGGTATGCGCGCGAGTTCACCCCGCGGCAGGGATCGGCGCAGGGTCTCGTCGATCTCCACGAAGGACGCGGGGGTCGGCATCGGCACTCCAGGCTCGGTCGGTAGGCGGTCGCGGCACGGCGGCGGTCACTGCGCCGCCGGCCACCCGAATTCCGAGTAGCTTACACCACGCAGGCCGAGCGTCACGGCCGTGCGCACGTAGGGCACCGTGTTCTCCGGCATGCCGGCCAGGGGATACCACGCGAGCTCGTCGCACTTGTGGGGCTCGCGGTTGACCGGCTCGCCCTGCCAGCGGTCCGCGCTGAAGAAGAACGAGATGCGCTCGTCGCCGTCGAAGCGGTGCATGATGTGGAACAGGGTCAGCGCGTCCGGATCGATCGTCAGCCCCGCTTCCTCCCAGGCTTCCCGCGCCATGGCCGTCCGGGCCGTCTCGCCGCCGTCCAGGTGTCCGGCGACCACGCTGTACCAGCCGTCCATGTAGCCGGTGCCGGCGCGCCGCAGCATCAGCAGCTCGCCGCCCCGGATCAGCGCCAGATGGGCTTCCGGTATCGCGCGGAAGCGCTCGCCGGGTTTCATGACGCTGCCGGTCGTCGCCGTCGAGCGGGCCGGCTCTGCACGCTGCCGCCGCCGGTCGCGGGAGGCCTGCGGCGATTACCGTCGCGGCTCGCCCGTCCGCCCCTCACCACGGGTGTTCCTCGCCTTCCCAGGTGAGAAAGTGCCCGGACCGGGACAGGTCGAGCCCGGCGATCAGCGCCGCCAGCCCGCGGGCGCAGTCGGTGACGTCGAGGTCGGCGTTCGGACCGCCCATGTCCGTGCGCACCCAGCCGGGGTGAACGGGGCAGACCACGATGCCCTCGGCCCGCCAGTCCAGCGCCAGGGTCTGCATCGCCTTGTTCACGGCCGCCTTGGTGCTGCGGTAGGCGATGGCGCCAGGGCTGTGGCGGGACAGCGCGCCCATCTGGCTCGACAGGGTGACCACCCGGGGGCGCGCTGCCTGCAGCAGGTTGCGCTTGAGCGCCTGGGCGAGGCGCAGCGGCGCCATGGTGTTCACCGCGAAGGCCTCCGCCCAGGCGGCGTAGTCCATGTCGTCCGCAGACTGACGCGGCCCGCCCATCACGCCGGCATTGTTCACCAGCACGTCGAGCGGCCGTCCGGCGAGGACCCCGGCGAACCCGTCCACGGCGGCGGCATCCGCCACGTCCAGCGGCAGCACTTCCAGGTCGCCGGTCCCGGCCAGCCCGGCGAGCTCGGCGGCGGCGGACGGCGTGCGGCAGGTCGCCAGCACCCGGTACCCGTCGGTCAGCAGGCGGCGGGCCAGCGCCAGGCCGATGCCCCGGTTGGCGCCGGTGATCAGAACGGTTTCCATGGGCCTCCTCGTGATGGCAGCGGCAACGGGCGAATCAGGGCGTCGGCCAGTCCGGGCACCAGGCGACGTAGGCGTGCTTGTCAGTGCCGGAGAAGCCGCAGGCGCGGTAGAACGCATGGGTCGACTCCTGGGTCGACCCGGTCTGCAGCATGACCTTGTAGCAGCCGGCCGCCCAGGCGGCATCGAGGGCGTGCCCGATCACCGCGCGGCCGAGACCGCGGCCCCGGCGGGCCTCGTCGGTGATGACGTTCTCGATCACCGCATAGGGCCGCGCGCCGCGGGTGAGATTGGGAATGACGTTCAGGTAGCACGACGCGCTCACCCGGCCGTCGCCGTCCTCGAGCAGGTACAGCCGCAGGGCGTCCGACTCGACGATGGCCGCGAACACGGCCCGGGCGCCGCCGTCGGCGGGCACCGGGTCGGACGGCTGGAGCTGGCGGTACAGCCGCATCAGCGCGTCGAAGTCGCCGGCGGCGGCCTCGCGCACCCGGAGGCGCCCGGCGGGAGCCGTCATCAGGGCTCGATCTCGCGCAGATAGCCGTTCTGCATGATGGCGCCGCTGAACGCCTGCTGGTCCAGCTCGCCCATGTCCCAGCTTATCCAGCGGTCCGGGTTGAGCTTCACGGCCAGGTCGTCCACGGCGGCGAACACCGGGCCCACCCGGGGGTCGGCCAGCCCGTCGTCGGTCAGGTACTTCCGGTGCAGCCGCTGCACCACGGGTTCGGCGTCGGCCCCGGCCAGCAATTCCGCGCGGCCGATGCCCGTGACACCGGCTTCGCGCCCGGCCACGCGAACGTCGATCATCACGGCGACCCGGCCATTGCGGGCGAGGTTGCGGCCCTTGGCGCTGCCGGACGGAATGGCCAGATACAGGGCGCCGTCCTCGTACAGAAACCAGGTGGCGGTGAGGTGGGGCGCGCCGTCGGCGCCGACGGTGGCCACGGCGGCGATGCGCCGCTGCGCGAGCAGTTCGAGCTGAGCCGGCGTGGGCTGCTTGGTCACGGGTCGGTCTCCTGTGCGTCGAGGGCCTTGAGGAACAGAATCTGGGTGTTGTCCGGGTTGCGGCGCGTTCCGGCGATCAGGAATCCGTGCTTCAGATTCGCTGCCGCCATGGCGCGGTTGTCCTGGTTGGTCGCCGTCTCCACCATGCCGTAGCCGCGCGCTCGAAGCCAGGCATGCTGTCGCTCCATGAGCGCGGAAGCCAGGCCGCGGCGCCGGTAGTCGGGCAGCACGCCGCCCAGCCAGCTGTAGTACTTGGTATCCGAGACGGCGTAGCCCGCCTTGAAGGCGACCATCTGCTCGCCGTCGCGAACCGCGAGCACGCTGGCGTCCGGCATGTGCGTCAGGCGCCAGCGGATGCGATGGGGCTCCGCGCTGCCGAACACCGCCTGGCTGATCCGGCTCACCGTGTCGGGCAGGCCGTCGTCGAAGGGCGGCAGGATGATGTGATGGCTGAGGGTCCGTCGGGTCATGGCTCGAGTACCTGATCGGCGAGTCGCTGCGGCCCGGCCCGGGCGTCCAGCCGCAGGATGGGACAGTCCAGGCGCTGCATCCAGCGCTCGTGCAGGTCGAGGCTGCGCCGGGGCGCCCGCCCATGGTCGTAACCCGCTGCCCAGGCCATGAACTCGAGGTGCTGGGCGTGCATATCGCCGCCGGGATCTATGCGGCCGCCGAACCGGCGCCGTTCCCGCGCCCGCAGCCTGGCAAGCCTGGTCGTCGGGTCGAGAAACAGGAACACCGCGAGATCGAACTGGGGAACCAGCGCGTCGCCCCAGCCGCACAGGGAGCCGGACAGCACCCACCGGGCCGCCGTCCCGATGTCCCGCTCGATGGCCGCCACGCGGTCCCCGGCCGGTCGTTTCTCGATGAAGGGAGGGTCCGTCTCGATCCAGTAGTAGGTGTCGGCGTCCAGGTGAAGCGCGTCGAGCCGGCCGGCCAGCACACCACCGAGGGTGGTGGTGCCGGAGCCCGAGGCGCCGAACACGTGAATGCGGCGCCGGGGCGTCGTGGCGGTCACGCGCGGCGGCGCGGCGCGGGGCTTGGGCGTTCCGGGGGTGTCGATCGGATTCCTGACCATGCTGAACGCATCCGACGCCATGTGGATCCTGCTGCCACCACGGTGGCAGCAGCGCCTGCGTAGTATATCGGCTTCCCCGTCACGGAGGCCGGCCGTGGGAGACCACCGCAACGACGCCATCGACTACGTCGAGTTCCCGGCGACCGATCTCGAACGCACGAAGTCGTTCTACGGCGCCGCGTTCGGCTGGACGTTCGTGGACTACGGGCCACGCTACGCGGCGTTCCAGGGAGCGGGCGTGGACGGCGGATTCACGCTCGATGCCGAGGTCGCCGCGCGCGGCGGCGTGCTGGTCGTGCTCTATCAGGAGGCGCTTGGCGCCACGCTGGCGCGGGTGCGGGAGCTGGGCGGCGAGATCACCCGGGAAACCTTCGCCTTCCCGGGCGGACACCGCTTCCACTTCCGCGATCCCAACGGCAACGAGCTGGCCGTGTGGTCCGAGTCGGCCTGACGCGCCGCGCGCACGGGCATGCCCGGCCCGGGATCACTTCGGCGCGTACAGCGGCAGCACCGACTCGGGAATCAGCTCCGGACGTATGTCGATGCCGTGGGCGGCGGCGATCTCGGCGACCCGGGCGTTCGCGTCCGCGGCATCCGCGGGCGGCTCCTCCCTGAGCGACACCGCCACCGCGTCGAAGAACCGCTCGAAGCCGCCCCGGGACACGAAGAACAGGGTGCGCACCGGCTGGTCGGTGGCGTTCCAGAACGCGTGCACCGTCCCCCGGTTCAGGGCCGCCAGGGTGCCGGGGCCGGCTTCCACCGTCCGGTCGCCGAACATCAGCGTCAGCGTGCCGTCCAGCACGTAGGCGAACTCGTCTTCCTGGCTGTGCTGGTGAGGCGGCGCGCCCCCCGACATCGGCGCCACCACGAATTCGTAGACGGACACGCCGGCCGCGCTGTCCGATTCGCTGAGCAGCAGCGTCGTCTCGTGAAACGGCACCGGCACGGGCTGGCCGTCCCCGGGTGCGACCACCCGCGGTTCGTGGGCGACGGCCGCCGTCGCCAGCAGCAGCATCGGTATGGCTGCGAATCTTCCCCTGCCCATCGAGCGTCTCCCCGTACCCCGGTTTCGCGAGGGCGAAAGGCTAGCCCGGTGCGCCCGACCTGTCGAGGCGCGCGCGCCGGCGTGTGGGGAGCACATAATTTGTCCGGTCTTGTAGCACGTAAAGTGTCCGGTTCTGTTTCAGCCGTAAGGGGGCTGCGTGAACC
>MDTG01348762.1_pt1 | contig 17348 bp, 3 predicted proteins | sample 811421 | NCBI WGS metagenome assembly MDTG01 (sample SAMN05326645, study PRJNA326480) | marine metagenome | isolation source: seawater | place: Pacific Ocean: South East | collected 2011
ATTAGGTACTGCATTGCCCACGGAGTCCGTGCCTGCCAATGAATCTTTGAATTTAAGATATACCACATCAGACAGGAAGTCTGAAGGATCATTGATACGCAACAGATCAAACTGTGAATGCACATTGGCATCATTGTCTATTTCATCATAGTCAATGTGCAGTATGGAGTCATTGGCTGAAATATATGTCTTGGCATTGTACAGCGAAAACTTGCCTGGAGCAATAGGTGCCATGTATGCCACACCTGAACCCTTGGGATCTGTGAGATACTGTGCAATGGTGGCCGCTGATAATTCTTTGTTGGAGTTCACAGGCACCGTGGTGATGCCTCTGACCCAGTAATAATATTTGGTCTGTACCAATCCGGATGGTGCCACTGCGGCAGTGGCCGTAAACTGTGTGACATCTCTGACCGTGCCTTCACCTGTGTAGTCCTGTGGCAACTGATCTGATTCTATCCATTCATACACATCCACTGATGCACCATCAAAGATCAATGACCATGACTTCTGCCTGTATTCCTCGTCACCCTGGTAATGGTTCAGATATCTCACCGTGGAGACATCCCACCATAGTTCACCTGTGTGTTCGGATGCCCAGTATGAGTTCTGTTGTGAATCACCGTTGTTGTATCTGGCAGGATCCACTGGTCTGATGAAGTTTAGGTTTTCTTCACACACACCCAGTACCTTGCCTTGTAGTGGATCTATCCAATCCAGATATGTTTTCTTCTGTCCTGTGTTTCTGTCATATATGAACACAGAGTTGATCTTGTGTACATCCACGACCTTGCTTTGGGTTCTGATTGGATTCCATGAAAACTTGTTGTCCGTGTTTTCAAACACTGCCAGCCTGCCCGTGATCACAGAATCTTCTGTGAGATAGTCCGGAGCAGTGGCCACCAGGTATTGATTCCTGTATGAGATCGCCTTGCCAAACAAGGATGTTTCTTCCACTTCCTTGTCCTGTATCATCACACCATATGACAGGGTGCCTGGTGTGGCCCTGGTGTCGGATGCTGTGCTGAGATAATCAAATGTTTCTATCAAACCAGACTGTGTCTTGATGTCCTGTATGACTGTCGTTGAGCCGTCAAATGAAGTGAGGCTGTTATCCAGGGTCAGCACTGTGACTGTGGAACCTGTTGGACTACTGACGACCACAGTTTTCGAATCTGGAGAAACTGCAATATCGTCACCGAATCGAGAGTGAGAGAGAGGATTTGGTGAAGTAATCGTTTGTGTTCTGTCAAACAGTGTGAGACCTAATATGGATAACGGCCCACTGTCATATTCTCCGGCTGGGAGAACCTGTAGTTCGGCACCCACGGATGCCTTGTTGGTCAAGCCAATCACCAATTGATTGGCAGAGTTTTTGGAGGCAATCACATTTGGAATGCCCACCTTGTTGATATCGTTTACTATGGCATCTATGTCAGTGCCTGAATCAAACTTCACATAGTAACCATTGATTCTGATTTCAGAACCCAGTACCACCACTGGATTGGCCACTGTGCCTGTGATTGTATCATAGTATCTGGCCACATTCACATATCTCTCCACGGACCCTGCGTCCGTTTTGGATTCACCCAGATCGTCTCCTGGTGCTGATATGTACAGTGAACAGTTGGTGTTACAGTATTTGACTTTGTGTCCGTATTCTGCATCTTTTCTCACAGTGGTTGCTGTCATGGTTTGTAACAGTCTGACCCTGTTGACATCTATCTGTAATTCTTGTCCTGCCACTGGCGTGGATGCCAGTGTGTATGTTCTATCGGCACGAGTCCATGTGCCACCCACATACTTGGTGGAGTCCAGTATTTCATCTCCATTCAAATATAGCTTGGGTTGACCTGCTGGTGCAAATCTTGTGACATACGAGTCTGCTGAATCATCCTGTACCTGAAACTTTTGTATTTCTCTGTCATACACATACACTGTGCCTGCTTCTGTGAGTCCGGACACAGTCTGTTTAGGAGCACCAATGGCAAACTGGGTGCCATCCTGTGAGATTGATACCGATGCACCAAACTCATTAAATGTGTCACCTGGGTTGACCACTGTGCTGACATAATCCCAATATGTGTTGGCATTGACCAGAATCTCTGCACCCGAAGAAGGTGCTGTGGCAAAATTGAATACCAGGGATGAATCGTCTGCATAATCCCAATCAATCTTTGGTCTCTGTATCACACCGTCCTTGATCACTGTGATGGAGTTGATGGAATCCTTGGCGTACAGTGATGATATATCAAATGTTTTGGTTTCACCGTCACCCTGATATGATTTGGCAATACGCCTTGTGACCTTGATGTCTGCAAGATCTCTTGGTGCGTTGTCAAATGTGATCACCGTGCCACCCAATGTGTAATCTGCTTCTGCGATCACATTGTTGTCAATCACACATATGATCTGTGCAGTGGTGTCAGCAAGTATTGAACCCTTGATGTCAAACTGTTTGGTTGATCCATCACCCGTGAACACTGCTCTCTGTGCCTGGACATCTATGCGTTGATACAGATGTACCCTTTCCGTGCCCTTGGAACCTATCAGTGCCCATTGTTCATTTTCTGAAATGGCCATGGCAGAACCAAAGTTGGCAATGTCCTGTGCATCAGTTGGTGATACTATGATCTGTGATTCTATGAATTGTTGTGAGCCATCCGGCTTGTTGTATGCAAATGCAAAACCTTCACCCAGCTGGGATTCAGGAGCACCTATGATGGTCCATTGGTTACCACCCACTGCAATGGCATCACCAAACTTGCGAATGTTGGCCGCTGTGGCAGAAGGCGTGATCTTTTGTAATTGGTCCTGTAGGCCTCCAGTGGTTCTGGCGTATGTCAGCACCTGTCCGTTGCTGTTTGAACCAGCCAGTGGTGCACCTACCAGCGTGAACTTGCCGTCCAATGTCTGTGCTATGGCTGAACCATACTGTATGTCTGATGTGGGCAGTTCCCTGGTGATTGATGCTGATGGATCAAATGGATTGATCTTTTCCAGCACCTGCCATTTATCTTCACCGTTGTTGTCCACCCAAACCTTGTTGCCCAGTTTGATCTTGTTTAGATATGGTAAGTCTGCAATCTTGGCAGAATCCGCTACCCTGGCAGTGGAGAATTTGAATGCCACTCCCTGTAATTGTATTTCCGTGATTTCCTGTTCCAGTGAAAGATTAACTTCTGCTTTGGATATGCCAGGCACTGACAACACCTGATACACAGCATCCACGGCCCCTGTGGGCTGATTGGCTGAGTCTCCGATGGTGGTGTATCTCAATGCAATGATGTCATTCACTGACAATCCATGTGCCCTGTTGAAGTTCAGCGTGGATGTGCCAGTGAGATTGTCATTCACTGTGTCCAATTCTGCATTGATGGTGGTGGCCCTGTACACTGTCCAATCAAAGTCATTGTTGTGTGCCACCCAAATATACTTGCCTTCCTGTACATCAGGCAATGCTTCATTTAATTTGTTCAGTGTTTTGAGATCGTATGTGGTAATGTCCACATCTTCTGAATTCACATACCCTGCTGTGGGCAATGAAAGATCATTGGTGATGTTGAAACCTGATGGCAACAGTTCTGGTGAAGTGATTGGTCTGGCACCAAAGTCCTGTTTGTATATGTTGCCTATCTCCACGGACTGATTGGATTCTGATGTGCCACCATTCTCAATCAATTCCAGTGATGCAGGATTACCTGTGAGCCTGGATTCCAGTAATTGAAACTCTGCATACTTTCTGGACGCGGTGGCACCATATATGCCTCGCTTGATGCCCCAGTTCTCAAACACATCATATTCTGTTTTTTCCTTGTCCAGTGTCACGGACTTGAATAGGTCCAGTGTTCTCTTGGTGCCTATCTCAGGCAAGAAGTTCTTGAACAGGCTGATCTGTGACACATCGTCCAGACCCATGTTGGTCATGTATTCTCGCTCTCTGAATCCCAGTATGCCGTATGTGAGTATGTCTGCATCTCGTTCCAGGTTGGCCACTGAAGGATCATAATAGTTTTCCACCTGTTCTGATCTTAGGTTCAGGTTAGGCAACAGGCCTGTCTTGATGTCTGCGTATTCTGTTTCTGCCCAGTCCGTGTAGTTGAACTTGGCTGTGGCAGTCTGTGTTTTCAATGATGTGTAATACTGTGACTTGAACAACACGATGTCGCCCTTTGAGTATTCCTGGGTGTTGGACCATTCCTGCACATTGTCTATGTTGAATATGAAACCTGGTGCATTGACCTGTCCATTCCAGTCACCTGTCCTGCTACCCACCAATTTTAATCTGTTCTGTCTTTCTCCGGTCTGTGGATCATATATCACATCTGCAAACACTGACTTGTTGTCAAATACCAGTAAATGTTCATATGCAGTGAACTTGGTGTTCAGATATGATATGGCATTTTCATCCGTGGTTTCAACGCTGAACTGATTGTCTGTTCTGTCAAACACCAGTGCGGAGTTTTCAATAGGATTTAGATTCTGATTCAGCACAAAGTCGTCTGGTGACCTGCCCACGATAGGAGCCGGCACTGCATACTGCCTTTCCAGATACAGCCTGGTGGCCGCTGGATTGATATTGATGATTGCGCCTGTGGTCCAACCCTGTTGATCCCAGTACATGACTTCACGGATCATCTGTGACCAGTCCAGTATGTAATTGTTTTCCAGATCAGCAAACTTGAATCCTTGTGACTCCAGCCATCTGCCGTATGAAGCAATAAAGTCTGATAGAGATGATATGTTGTTGAATTCATAACCATAAGGTATCTTGACATCACGATCCACAAAGTTCTGTGCCACATTGACTTCATACTTGCCCACTGAGAATGTGGAGTATGAACCATCCACCAAGGATGTCACGATGTTGAAGTAAGGCTTGGTCTTGGAATTACCAAACACCTGCCAGCCCGTGTCAGTCTTTTGCACAATCACTGATGAATACTGCACGGTGTCAAATATTTCATTTTCATACAACAGTATCTGGAATGACTCATCCGGCAGTAACAGTGATTCTGAATTTGATTGTGGTGATGTTTTTTCCGTGAACACTTTCAAATATGCTTTGTCTGTGTATCCACCCATCCTGTATGCCAACTGCAGATTGATGTTGTTGAGGTCATTGGTCACGGCAGTGTTGTCTGTCATGCCCCTGCGTCTGTTGTTTTCCACGATCCAGTTTAGATATGAATGCTTGGCCAGGGTGTTGGAAGGTACATCAATGTCAGTGGGTTGTATTCTTCTGCGACCCTTGTACAACCATTGTTGCAGTGTGGTATCGTACTTGTAGTTGTCTCTGTCTATGTTCAGAGCAAAGTATTGTGCTGGTTTGGTCAGTGCCAATAATTTCTGCACAGTGAATGCCCATGAAGATGACTTGCGCCATGAATCTTCTGCAGGACCCCTGTCGCCCACTGCCCATTGTTTTTTCATGTTTTGCAACACATATTGTTTGATCACTGTTTCCACAGGATTCTTCAATGCACCTTCGTCATCCACAGGCAGGTACTTGGCTTTGAGTTCTGGCCTTTTGTATCTGCTGAGTGTGTAAGGTGTGGGTGCTCTCACATATCCTGCTTCGATATCATCCCACAGGTTTTCGTTGCCTGATGTATATGGAGCCAGTCCATATTCATTTTCCCACCATGTAGGTTTGATGGTGAAGCCCAGCATCTCCCATGGGTGAGTGTGTGGTCTGTCTGTGTCATAATACAGCTGATAGATGGCACGCCAATGTCCTGGCAACAACTGTTGGTCCTTGTCCCAAGCGGTGTTGTAGTTCCATGTGAACTTGTTGGTTTCGTCATAGGCCTGTGTCTTGTAACTGATGATGTTCTGTGACACCCAGGTCAGGAAATCATTCTGCCATGTGTTCACGATCTCAGCCTGTGTGTAGTCCGTGGTTCTGAACTTGCCTGGTATGATGGTGTTCACATCCATGGGTGGCTGATCAGTGAGCTTGATGTTGTTGTACATCCTTTTTTCAAACTCCAACAATATGTCATCTCTGAAGTCGCCATATGCCACTGTGCGAGATCCATCATGTCCTACAATCACAGATTGTGACACAGTGTATGTGGTGTCCGTGATCTTTTCTGGCAGGTATCTTGGATACAAGCCCAGCTTGGTTGGTGTGGGTGGACAGTATGAAGCCTTGGTGTCTGCATACTCTCTGACCTTGATCACATCTCCTGTACTCAGTGTGATGTCATCATCAATGGTAAACTGTGGGCCCGTGGCTGAAATGGTGTAATCCTTGTCCACTGACAGTATCTCATCATTGAGATATATGGACACTGCTTCAAAGTTGGCCTTGGTGTAATCATATTTCTTTGACAGATCAAATATCTTGTCATCAAATGCCGTGACTGTGTATGTGGTGGCAGTGAATATTTCACCATGTGGTATGGTGTCTGTGTAGTAATAAGGTGATGACGCAGTTTTGCCTGCGTTGACATAAGCAATAATCTTGTCCAGCTTTTCGGCCACTGTGCCCGTGAAGTCATTCTTGATCAGTGCATCAATGATCTTGATCTTGAAGTTTTCATATTCTGTTCTGGCAAACTCCAGTGCATCATAAAAGTTGTTCACTCCTGATCTTGAGAATGTCATGCTCAATGGCAATGGAGCAGAGTGTTGCACGATCCTGCGACCATATGGCACTATGTTGCCCAGGTCTCTCATATTGTTTGCACCCAGTCCTGGTCCTATCTTGTCAGGATGATGATTGGTCAAATTCAGATAATGATTTCTGATGGTGCCCAGCGTGATGTCATCAAACTTTTGATTCAATCCATTGTTCTGTAGGTTTTCAGGCAGTTGATAAAAAGCCGCCGAAGATGCCTGATCTGACTGTATGCACACAGTGAGTATGTCACCCGTGGCAGGTTCAGTCACAAAGTTGATGGTGGTCTGCGTGGCAGTCACCGTGGTTGAATAATTTGATGGCAACATATATTCATTGTTCTTGTACACTTCAATGGTGAAGTTGCCTGTGTTCTTGGGCACATCCAACACTGGTGGCGTGCCTTTGGTGTATGTGAATTCAAATTCCTGGAACTGTGATTGATCCGATATGGCAGTCTGCCAACCAACCTGTCTGGTGTATGTGGTCCTGTCCGAATATCTTCTCACGGAGCCTATGCCTGTGTTGATCGTCTTGGAACCAGTGGCAGGCACGAATGAGAATGTGTCTTTTTCTATGTTGTTGTCATACACGATGTCGCCCACATTGTTCAGTGATCTGTACTTGAGCTTCTTGCCCAGTATGGAATCTGCCTGTCCTGTGCCTGGTGCATATGAAAACAGTTTGGAACCTGTGAATGTGGATGAAGGATACGCAGTGGCATCCGTCAATGATTTGTCATCTGGATCATACAGTGCAAACAATGGTTCCTGGTTGACCAGTGTTTTTTGTTGTGATTCTTTCCACACCTTGTCTGCGGTGTAATGATATTGTTTGCCTGCTCGTTTGAATCCTGACAACACAAATATGGTTTGATCCGTTGAGATGGAATCACCAGTTTCTGTGAGGTTTATGATCTTGGCCTGCTGTGAATCCACTGATGTGTGATCAATCAGTGACACCTTGTATATCTTGTTGCGAACTTCTGGATCAGTGTCTGCTGAAAATATGATGCGTTGTCCATCGGCCAGTTCCACATTGTCAACCTTAAATTCAGTTTGACCGTTGACATTTGACAGTACATCTGTTACACTAGTGTCATATAGATCCACAGGATCAACACCTTCTGTGCCATAGTTGTACAGTCGCATTCCTGATCTGTATTCCATGATGGGTCTTTGTGCCCTGGCATTCTGGTCCACCACTATGTCAGCCTTGTTGTAGGTTGCTGACGCCACTAATACATCATAATGGAACCATCTGTTGGAACGGGTCCAGGCATTGCGATCCTTGGATTGCCTACCAATGGTAAAGTAGTCCTGGTTCACAGGTGCGTCCAATGACTCACCATAACCAGTGGCATCAAAGCCTACATCGGTTGCATCAAATGGTTCGGTGGAAGATTCTGTGTATTCCTCTGGTGTTTTGAAGTTGCCAATGGGCAACAGCTCAATGGCATCACCCACACCCTCCACATAGTACACCTGATCGATGTATGTTGAAGGTTCCGTGGCGCCTCTGAACTTGACTTTCAATCCATTGGTGAATATCACCCCATTGGGTGATGTATAGGTCTTCTTGCCTATGATGTCTGAAATCTGCAGTGTGCCCTGTGAGTCATCTGGTACCAATCTGATTTCACCAAATGATGTTTCGGAGCCACCCACAATATAATACAGTGTGTCCTTGTTGGCAGTGATGTTGGGCACCCTGTCATAGTAACCAACGGGTGTTTTCCAATAAAACAATCCTGCATGGGTATCGCCATATTCAATCTCTATCTTGTTGCCCTGGGCCACCGTTTCATAAGGAATCAGTTCAATGAACGGTACATCCACACCATCTGTGTTGTATCTGATCTGCCACACTCCATATCTCTGTCCTTGCAGTGTGACTCCCACCTGGCGAGCAAACCCCAGTGAGTCATCATCAAATGGTTCGGTGGCTTGGTCAAACCTGTCCTGGTACAACCAACCCTTGGTCACAACTTCCGAGTCTGGATTCTTGGTCAGGAATATCACAGTCTTGCCATCCAGGTCCGTGATACCATCTATGCCACCTTCTGACACGATGTCTGCGACCAGTTTGTAGTTCAGTGCATCAAATGTTTGGGTAGTGGCCAGATCCACCTTGCCATGCACAGGCATGGTGATGTATTCGTTCTGTGCTGTCTTGTCAGGCACATTGAATGAGACCTTGCCAGACTGTACGCCGTTGTCTGTGACGCCCAATACTTCTCTGGCAGAGTAATTGGTGTTGTATGCTTTTTGACCGTCTGTGGTTGGTGTGTCCTGTATGTACAGGCCACCTGTGATGTTTTGTGCATCAAATGTGTAGTTGCCACCACGCACCAGTGTGAGCACAGGATTGTTGCCATCCACTTCTGTGATGTTCATGGCAGTGTTGCCATCCGTGAGCGTGACTTCCGATACTTCGTAATCGTTGCTCAACAATAAATCTGATTGTGATACATCTACTTCGTTCGGCCCAGCAGGCAACCAATAATACTGGCTAAAATTAACAAACTTGTCATAATCAATAAAAGGATCCCAAGTATAATACTGCTCTTTGAATAATCTGTCGTGTCTGGTAACATTGGCATCCTGTATTTTTAATGAGTCAATCAAGCCTGGATATGTGATGGCTGATCTGACTTTACTGGTGTTGTCTGCATCCTTGTAGATACATGATGGTTCCAGCTGATAGTTTGATCTGGTGTTGTCTAGTTCCTGTAGATAGTTGTCCTGTTCTGTGAGTGTGACACCTATGCCTGTGCGTCTGCCCACAAAGCCTTGTATTTTTTGTAAAGATGATTTCTGTGTGAGTTGATCCAGTGTGGCATTCAAAAACTTTTTGTTGGTCTTGGTTTGAAATATCTGTGGCAACATATCCACAGTTCTGGTTCTGTCTGTGCTTTTAAAAGATGATTCCACATACTTGGGTGCATTGCCCTGTGATGTCAATGGTCCGCCTGAGCCTGAGCTACCTCCGCCTGCTGAACCTGAACTGCCTCCACCTGAACCGTAAGCCATTAGTAACTATAACCTCCACCTGACACAGTTGATGATGAACCGGATGAACTAGAACTTGATGATGTGGATGAACTAGAACCTGTTGTTGAACCTGTTGATGTTGTGGTACCTGCAGTACCAGTGGATGTCGATGTTGATGATGACGATCCTGTGGTAGCTGATGCACCTTCCAGATAAGAGTTCACTGACTGTGTGGTTGCAGTGATCACATCCGTAGGATTGCCTGACACTCTTAGGTTGGCAGGTGTCAATGCATCAATGACTTCAATGTCGTTGACCGTGACAGCATTCACAAATATCTCATTGGGTGCTGATCTTATTTCATACAGGTCACCAAAGGATTTTGTAGGATCAGTAGGTACCACTACCACTGAGTTCACTATGTCGCCAATCTCTCTGTGGATGTATGCCGACAGTTCTGAAAAATAGAATGTGTCACCAAAGTCCCAGTTGTTGATGTCAAAGAACTGATTCATTTTTTCTACCACCCTGGTCTTGATTTCTGATTGTGATATCACTGTGTTGGGCTCCTTGATCACCTTGATCACTCCACGCAGTTCCGCAGGTGCCTTGGCACCAAACAATGGTTTGAATGTCACGGAGTTCACGATCAAGTTATCTGATACCATCTTGTAGTTCTGTAGATCAGCATAGGCCAATGACAGTTCATCAATGGTTGGTACCTGTGGTTCTATCACGGTGTCCGTGGTGTCCTTGACCCAGTTGGTGTATTTGGTGTAATAGGAATTGGATACCACATACAGGTCCACGATGTTGGTCATGGCAGGATCAATCCTCTTGGAGTTAGGTGAATTGTGCTTGTACTGGAAGTTCAGATCCTGTCTGCCCGTGGCGTATGTGTAGTCCAGTGTTTCTGTGATGGTGTAAGTGGTGCCTACCACTGATAGCTGGTAAAACTTTTTGTCCGTGGATGCATAAAACACCTGTTCATGTATGTACGAAGTCTTGTTGTTTTCTATGGAGTCCTTGGTGGTGTACAATGTTTCTATGGTGCCCGATGCCAATGGTATGGATCTCTGCAGGTTGGCCGCATCCGTGACTGTTTCAAAGAACACTATCTTGTCCAATGGATTGATCAATGGTGCCACCAGGTCAGTGAATATGTCTGGATTGTCAGGCACTGCATCAGAATCTGAATCTGCATACGATACCTTGACCTTGAAGTTGTCTATGAAACCATCCGTTTCCACTTCCTGTCCCACGATGTCCAATCTTACATTGGTGTCCAGCCTGTCATTGGAGTCTGGTTTTGAATTTGTTCTGACCACTGACACAAAGTCGTTCACTGTCTTGCCTGACACAGGATCGAATATCTTGGTGGAGTCATCATATATGAATCTGTTTTCGGCCACTGATGCAAAGAAGTAGCCCAGGTTCCTGTAATTCACTGTGTATGTGGAACCGTCAGTGGTAAACTGTATGAGCCATGATGCATCTCTTTGTAGCTTGGTGATGTCACCTGCAAATGATTCATCCCAGTCTGCACCCTGATCCAGATTGTCCTGTGTGATCAAGGACCATGTGTCTGTAAGATGATTGTATCTCAATCCAAAGTTCCTGTACAGTTCTACCTGTTCAATGATTGATGTTTCCAGTGCAGTTGGTAAGTCCGTGGTAAACACCGGAATAATTTCTGTAGGTTGTGCCGCTGAAGGCACATATTCGTTGAGCACCACTGGACCCAGTCCATTGTCTAGATTACCTTTACCAAAGTTGGTGCCGTCTAATGATAGTTTTGTCACAGTGGCCCATATCACCATCTTCTCATCTGGGTTGGATGGTGTGCCTGTTTTTAATCTGTTGTTCTTGTCAAAGTACTGACCTGATGGTGGCACAAACTTGATCAATCCACCAATGTCTATGTACTTGGTGTTGCCACCTGATGTGGCACCCACTGGCACAGGATCTCCTGTGGTGGTGGCCTTGAAGTAGCCCGTGGTTTGATTGGTCAGCACTGTGCTCTGTACCCACTCCATGGTGGTCACTGACAGCCTGGAAAACTTGTCATAATAGAAGTGACGCATTTCTCTGCCCTTGATGGCAGGTTCCAATTGGTTCACTATCTGTGTGGCAATGTCATTCCTGTCCACGAAGTTGAATGCATATGATGGTGTGGTATATGATTGATACAGCATACCATCGGAAGAAAATGAGTTGGTGGAAGAATACTTGCCGGTAGGATCCAATAGGTCTGATTGCCTGTTCACACCCACTGCACCTCTGGCCAATGCTTTGGACTTTAGTATGGAAGTGAACTGTGTGTACGGAAAGTTGTTGTAGTCCTCACCGTTGACCATGCGATTCTGTGTGTAGTATCCTGCTGGTGCCCTGGATTTGATTTCTGCGATTGTTTCCCTGCCCTTGGCATTGGTCACTGATGTGGTCAGTGCCGCGGTGAATGTCAATGATTCGTTCCTGCCATTTCTGGAAGTGTAAGGCACTGACAATGTGATTGATGATAATTCTCCAGGATTGATTGTGTATTCCAATCCATTGGATACCCTGGTGTACACACGGAATGTGCCCACTGGTATCTTGGCAAACACACCATCGCCAAATTTAAGGGTGACCTGATCGTTGGCTCTTGACTGTACCTCATACACTGTACGGGCATTGCCTCCTGTGGAAGGATTGGCGCCTGTGGCATATATGGATTCAACCTGTGTCCATGGTGTGAGTTCCTGTGTGACATCAGCCACCTGGAACAGATGCACATCCTCATTGTTGATGCCATCTATGTCTATGTTCACTGTTCTGTTGGCCAATCTTTCATCAATGGTAAACTCCTGCGATTGCAGTGTGCCCTGTTTGAAATAAAAGAAGAAGCCTGTGTTGGCAGAACCAAAGCCCAGCTTGTCATTCCTGTACAATATATTAAGTGCACCATCCGGTTGCGGTGCAGGTTCAAAAATCGATTCCTTGCCCACTGATGTGGCAGAAGTGGCTTCGAAGCCCATGGATATGCCATCCACTGTGGATTCAAATCCTATCACAGGCAGATAACCTGGCACCACCCTGAGTTCATACTCATCCGTCTTGATGCCCAGTATGTCCTGTGAGTTACCTGGCCTGCCCACTCGCTGTGAGTCCACGAAGGCCGCATTCATAATGGCATTGAACTGTTCCACCCATTGTGAGTTGGACACATCATTCCATTTTACTATCACTGATGCAAGATTGTTGCCGTTGAAGTCGTTGACTGATTCTGTGGTTGACACATTCACTATCTTGAGATAGCCCTGGCCTGGCATGGCTCTCTTGGGAGTGTATCCCACCAGGTTGGCCAGCTTGACCACGGAGTCCCTGCGTTCTGCTGTGTCTATGAAATTTTCTCTGGCGTTGAGGTCCTGCCTGAATGACAGACCCTGGCCCATGAATGATATGATGTCCAACAGTGCAACAAACTCTGATGATTCCGTGAAGTCATTGAATGTTTCTGGATAGTATAATCTCAGATAGTCCACGAAGGACTTACGCAGTGTTTCAAAGTCGTATGACTGAAGGTCAGCTTCCCTGAATGTCTTATAAATTCTTTTCCAATCTTCGGCACCGAAGATGGCAGTTTGTCTTGTTGATTTTGCCATGTTTCTCTCTCTGTTGTATTTACCAAACGAGAAAAGTGGGTATATTATAAATCGTAGGAAGTGACTTGCTGAGTGTCGGAATCAAAGAAGGCCGCGATGCGTTGCTGTTCCGTGGTGTTGATCACCTGCACAAACAGTTCCACCAACACGCCATGCTCCGCAGGATGAAAGTTGGCAGTGACCAGCCTGACCCTGGGATCCTTTTCAATGGTCTTGCGTACCTCTGCTCTCATGGATTGTAGGTTCTCCTTGGTCATGCCTTCGAATATGTAGTTCCACATGGTGGAGCCCACTTCTGGCCTGCCAGGCAGTTCGCCCTGTCTGATGGTCAGTGCGTTCAGCACATCTCGTTTGATCAGATTGAAATCCGTCAAAGAAAACTTCTTGTTCTGTCCTATTGTGTTGAATCCTCTAAACTGTACCATGATTACCTCTACTGTATTTACTATGCCTGGTCATCTTTGCGATTTGGATTCTTGATGATGTAGTTTGGCTGTGGTATCTTTTCAGAATCAATGATCTCCTTGACACCCTGATCAATGGGAGTACGCCTGGTGGTCTGTGCAAATGCGCCTGGGTTGGCAAATCTCTTGATGGAGGAGTTCAGTTTCTTGTCCACGAGGTCCACGGCAAATGATGCATTACGAGTGGCCTTTGCCACTGCCTGTGCCGGTGCGGCATCCAGTTTACCACCTGCCCAGTTCTTGACAGTGTCTATGCCAAACTTGGCAGATGCCTGTACCAGTCCTGATATCACATTCTTGTTTTCCGTGCCACGCACCAGTCCTTGGTTCTTGAGTTTTGAAAAGTTGTCCAGATATATGTTTTCCTGCACCTTGGTCTGCAGGTCCCTGTTGCCCAGCAGGTTGTTCACTGATGCAATGCCGTCCTTGCCTGTCCACACTGATTCCGATTCCAGCACCGAAGCAAATGCCTCCTTGGTGGTGCCAAATGGATCCGTCAGTATCTTGGTAGGCTCCTGCAGGAATCTTGTGACCGTGCCTGGCTTGAGATAGCCTGTGACTTCCAGTGAGTCAGCGGCCAGTCCAAATATGCCCACACCATCCGCAGATGATATGTCGGAAATGCCTCGAGCTGAGTCCTTGGCCAGAGATGCCAACATACCCGTGACACCGTCCTGGTTTACCGAACCCAATGATATCCTGGAGTTTGGCTGTGTGATCCAATCGTCCACTGTGATACCATCTGGATTCTGTGCTTCTGCGTTGGCCAGTATGCCACGCACAGTGTCCAATGGTTCCGTGTCTGTTTCTCCGCCATAGTCCGTGTTCTGTTCTGCACCCAGGTTGCCGTATCTGTATGGCTGGTGTGTGGGTGCCCTGGTCACTATTGTTTCCAGTGTGCCTGATGCTTCAAATCCTGATCCTGTGTACACAGTGTCCGGCAATGATTTCTTGGACACCTTGTCTGGTCTCCTCACATTGGCAGAACCACCTGAGTTCAGGCCTATGCAACCTGCCACCAGGTTCAGTTTGTCTCCGCCTTCCACATTGGTCACCTTGTCACCCTTGATGTTACAGGTGCCATCTGAACCAATGCCTATGGTGGAATCTCCGTACATGGTGATCCTTTGTTTGGATATCACATCCACTGCCTGCTCGGCATCCAGTCTGACCTTGAGTGATGCAAGATCGATGCCAGCACCACCAAACAGATTCATCTTGGAGTCTGCGTGTAGGTTGACCTGTCCACCACGCAGGTTGATGGAGTTGGATGCATATATGTCCACTGTGCCTTCCTTGCCCAGTTCAATCCAGGATTGTCCATTGGCGTGTATCATGAACAGTGTCTGTCCATCATCTGACATGGTGATCTGATGACCCATGGAGGATCTTATCCTGATCAATCTGTCCAGTCCATCCAGGTTACCATCATCCATCACGAATGAATGACCACCCTGTCGGCCTATGACCTTGACATCCTGTGGAGATATTTCACCTTTTTCCAGCTGTGATCTGACCACTCGCTCATCCATGCCACCTGCATATATGGGCTTACCTGGAGTGGATATACCGTACGCTGTGGATGGTGATTCACGCTGTGAGTGAGAACCAATGGGTCCTCTGATAGGATCCTTGACGATGCCCTGTTGCATCATGATGGAGGCCACCACATTATGCACTGGCTTGGGTGAATTGAAAAACTCTGGATCTTCCAATACTTCTAAATTCTCTGTGTTGATTTCCGTGACCGGCAGTTTGTCAGCACCTTCAAGATATGGTGAACGGGTGTCCTTGTATTCCGATGTGGCACCCACTGCTGGTATCATGTGTGTGAGTCCTGGCTCTGGTAAAGCACCCACATAGTATCCTTCGTTGGGATCGCCTCCCACGAAGAAGCACAACACCCTGACGCCCACATCCGGTGGTGTGAACCACATACCGTATGTGTGCCTGTTGCCCACATAGTTGCCCTCGCCTTCTGAAGTTCCTGAATGTTCCGTGGCTCCGTAGAATGGAGTCATGTACTGCACTGTTCTCCAGTACACCGAATCCGTTGGATCATGTCCACCGAACTCTTCGATGTACACCTGCAGTCTGCCTGATCTGGTTGGGTCCACATTGTTCTTGACTATGCCTACCACCGGACCGGCATTGGATACATCACCCACATTGCCTGAAAAGGCAACGCCGGCTCCTTTGCGTCTTTGTATGTTCTGTGCCATTGTTTCTACTTACCTACGGGTCTATTTCGCGGTTGTTAATTTGTAAGTCTGTCAACCGTCTGGTACTGTTGAATGCGTCTTCTCCTGTGAGCCTTCCTGCATTTTCTATGAATCCCCTCTCTTGATCTGTGTAACCGGATAAGTCTTTCGAAAGCCCTTTGTAGTCTGCAACCAAAGGCGTTGGCCTGGCCATTGCTCCAGGAATCTCTCTTGTTTTGTCCACTGGGGCAATGCCACGAGCTTTCAGATAGTTGTCTCCTGACAGGTTGCTTAGATTTGAGAATGTGACATTGTTCACTGCCTTGGTGTCTGATGTAGGAAAGTCCATGAGCAATCCTTCGATCTCCTGTGTGAACTTGCCCTTGGAAAACACTGATGTGGCCTTGATGGCACGATATATCAGATCCTCTCCGGACACCGATTCCTGTGCGGCAGTTTTCAATCCTGCTGACAGTGTGGAGGCTTCGCCTGTGTTTTCATCATAGTCCACGATACGCCTGAATCCTATGGAAAACAGTGCTTCCATGGCATGATAGTTGATGGAACCATCCTGTGGATAAAATGCTGTGAAGTCCTGTCCTGGTCTGTAAAACACTCCGCCCTGTGGTATCCAGTCTGGATCACCAAACACTTCCAATGAGACCTTGGCATAGTCCACTGGAGAATACAACACACCAGCGGCCCTGGCCGCAGGATCACCTGCGTCACCTTGCGAGCCCTGTGAGGCGCCCTCGCCTTCGGCCTGCAGTGCATATGGTTGCAGTGATGATGATCCACCCGAGGCGCCCAGCTTGGCAGGCTCCGGTACATCATCAATACCAAATGTGTTGAAGTACAGTGCATTGAAGTTCAGTTCATAGTCAATAACTTCGGTGTTTTCACCCGTGAACCAATAACGATATGTTTTGTGTGTGCCCTGGAACTCTGCCTTGTTGAAGAATGGAGAACGGGTATCATATACCTTGCGTGGTTGGCAGATGTATTCCATGGCATAGGCAAAGGTGTTTCGCCTGTTGTCAAACTTCTGTGGAGTGACCCTGGAGTCAATGTTGAACCATGACAGCACAGGATTGCCTTCCTGTTTCACAGTGGTTGAGTCCACTGGGTCTATGATGGCAGTCTGCTGTTTGGTGATGTATTCTGAGTTCTGTATCATCAGGCTCAGGAACATGGTCAGTTGCATACCTGCGTTCACTGTGAATGTGGTGCCGTCCTTGTTGAATCCACCCAAACCTAATAAATCTCTTTCTGACTTTTCATTCATGGGTGTTCTTTCTTTTTTGGTCTTGCCTGGCAGTATGACTTTCTGCTCACCCATCTTGCTCAGCCTATCAAATGTGACCTTGAATGCATCATTGAATTCCTGTTTGCCTTTCTTGACCAGGTCCTTGTGCAGTTTG
>MDTG01094980.1_pt1 | contig 17346 bp, 11 predicted proteins | sample 811421 | NCBI WGS metagenome assembly MDTG01 (sample SAMN05326645, study PRJNA326480) | marine metagenome | isolation source: seawater | place: Pacific Ocean: South East | collected 2011
ATAGTCGATGAAATCATAGAAGAAACTCTAGGGGAGGACGCAGATGAGTCGTCAGAGGCTGAAGTTACTACTGATAAACAGTAAAAAGAGTGTGTCAGAAATACTGTCCAAATTAAGGCAGCAGTCTGATGAGCAGCATGACTTTACATTTCACGGCGTGTCGCTGAGTGAATCTGGAGAACTTCACGCAACGTACTCTGAAAAAGTGGAGTTTAGCGATGAAACCTATGACCAATTCGGCAATGTCATTGATGAGATATCGTATGTAACCTATAGAAACATTAGTTTCCATATAGAAGTTCTTGATACAAATAAGCTACTGATGCTGATTTACAATTCGCCTAAGTCGACGAGGTCTTTTTTGGATTGCTTCGCAAGGCTATTCGATTTTCAGGTGGGCTTCAGCAGTCCAGAACTGAACTTGAAGACGTTTAAGGGCGTACTTGAAAGTGACCTCAAAGCTAAACTTGAGGGTACTGGAAAGGTAAAAGTTAGTCGCGTAGTTATAGATAAAGCGGCGAAAGCTAGTATTGAGATAACGAGTATAAAAGATGCCTTTAAGTCGCTAGATAAGCTAATAGAAGGCAAAGAATACAAGCTGGATAAGCTAAGTAGTTCAATTTACGTTGATGGTCATACCGTTGACTTTGAGCTTTCTAAAATATGTAGTTTACGGGTTCGAGATGAGCATTTGAGTTACATCTTACCCTCAATCAAGGGCACTCTAATAAACCAATAGGTGAGTTATATAAAGGCACGCCTCAACTGACCGAGGAGGAAATCAGTTGGGGCGCTTTTGTATGGGTGATAGGTGTGGGAGCAAGTCCTAAAGGAGTAGGGAAGAACGGCTACTACTCCGCTATTTCATATTCTTCATATTCGCTTTGTGGGCAACGTTTAATCTAACAGAGTCTCAAGGATAATTTTTATTGTTGAAAGTTCTTCGTATCCTCTATCTCCACAAATCCCACTCATTTCGACTGTTATCAGATCTATGAGAGTTTTTATTTGTTCCTCTGTCAGTATTAAGTCCATACATCCTCCATGCGATTGTTATCGTTGAACAATTTTTATATTACTCTGCTTTTGAATTGTTTTCGGAACCTTTCCTTTGGTTATGCATGGGACGGTAAAAGGTTCGTTTATATTTCCAGCAGCAGGCATGGGGATTTTGTTATCTTCTTCATCCCTTCTAAAACGAGCGACGCGGCGAATACTAATTTTGTTGCCTGCGACAGGTACACCCAAAAGCATGTTCCAACCTTTGAAAATCGCAGAGAGCTTACATAGCAAGGAGTAAGACGTTGATTCACGCACAAGTGATTGTAAATAATTGCGAACTTGATACTCGATATCATTTTCTGACTCTAGCCCCAAAGAAGAGATGATCCGTGTTAGATAGGTTTCAGGTGAAATAGGAAGCGTTTCGTTGAATACGCTATCTTTGAGCTTCTGCTTAATCAGGTAATGTGCAAAAGCATAAATAGTTTCCGAGACTTGGCTTTCTAGCTTATAGCGTTTAACAACTTCTGTGACAAACTCGACCGACAATGCGAGTTCTTTATTTTCCCCGACATATGTCATTATTTCTGAAGGTTGAAACGATGTACCTTGAGTTCCACGAAAGGCAAATTGATTCTTGGTTTGTTCAAAAGCTTTTGCAAGCATAGCAATACGAGAAAGAACATTGGCATTTACATCAACGCCTGCCATTTCCAATACTTGAGATCTAGAACGAACGTTGCCCACATCAATAGTGGCAAAGGATACATCATCCGTCACACCGTAAGTGATAGGAGCAATAAAACCAACGTTTGACTCAATTGAAGCTTTCAGGCGGTGATGTCCATTAAGTATTTCTCCATCATCAGACATGATGATTGGCTCACCAGTGAGGCACCATTTCCCTTCTTTCATTGCTTCAGCGTATTTCTGAACTTTTAACTTACTTATCTTACGGTTCTTATGCTCTGGGTTTATAGCTCCTCGTCTAGATAACTCCAGCATGTCACGCGCTAAGTGAGGGCTAACGTAAATAACGGTGTGCTTTAGCGTTGTCTCAATCTCTTTGACCCCGGAGTAATACCTAGCTTTCGACTTAAAAATCTCTTTCTTCTTCTCGTTTGGCAAAATACTTGAAGAGGTTTCAAGTAACCTCTTTGAACTCGCAATATAACTCGTACTTTCTTTTTTGTTGTATTGCGCTAATAAACCATCAACGATGGAATTCTCTAATGCTTCATCAGAGATCTCATCGAAGGTGTCTGTCTTTTTATCTGTCATGAGCTAACCCTTTGAATTATTAAGTTGTGGCAAGATGATGACCAACTGCCACAAATGAAGTAATATCGGGTTAATTATTGATCCGACATGCATGTCAGATCAAATTTATTTTTTCTTTTAGACTCCGTTTATCAGATAAGTGGATGAAAAACATTGAGACTTTTAGATAAAAAAATCACTGGTATGTTACTTGCCATGAAAGGCCGGACTCAAAAGACACTCATTGCTACTATGCCAATGGTTGAAGTTAGTGAGTATTTTTCTACGGAAAGCTTATTGCCGGAACTTAAATGGGCTGCAGATTCTGCGGTTAACTCAAAAAATGCAACTAAGGTTCAAGCCATTCAAGCTGAATTAGAAAAAGTTGTGATTGAAAACAGGGTAGGAGCACCGCTATCACTGACGTTTGCGGTCATGGGAAAGCCTAGCATTCTGAAAGCTTCTCATTCATTGTCCACGTTGAGTTATAACTCATCAGATACATGTATTGTTGGCAATATTTTGGGCTTAGTGGCTGTTTGCAAGCTTCTAGGGAGTAAGACCTTTTTGTTTAGTTCAAGACTGAGCGTGAAAGAAGCTAATCAAAAGAGCGAACTTAGGCAGCGTTTGGCTATGGAGAACGTTGAAATCCGAATCTTGTTTGACGATGAGAATGGCTTAGATTTTAACCATATCATTGAGTTATTCAAAAAAGGCCAAGTATTTGATTCTGCGTTAAATCTTCCTCACCTTAGTGATGGTAATAACTTACTTCTTGATAATGACTTCCCCTTAAAATCCTCGATTGAGCAATTAATTGAAAAGACCAACATCAAATATTACGGCGGAGTTAGTTTTGACTCGAAGCATGTGAAGGTTTCAGAGCAATATATCACTACTCAATTTGTTCTATTCAAATTGGTAGTTGGCGCTGCCGCAGGTGTTGGCACTCAAGAATACAGCAAGATGTCTAAGAACGTTACGTTAGCTAATGGAACAAGCCTTGCTTCCGTGCTTTCTGATGATTATATCAGCAAGGTTGCTGTCTTCTTAAAATCATGGCTAGAACAATTGAAAGAAGCATTCGCAAATAATCGGTCAGGATACCATTTGTCTCCTCAAGTTTGGCAAGCATTAGGGCTAACGATCCATCGCTTAGTTAGTGGTGAGGCTACATTAAACGACCTGAAAGCGGCTGGTGAAACCTTGGGAAGTCTTGATTATAGTAAAGATGCCAAGCACTGGGATCGTTGCTCGGTAATGGAATTAGATGCCAGAGGACGCATTTATAAGAATTCAGCGACTTCGACTCGGTTATTCAGAGTTGGATTGTTTGAGTATTTTGTATGGGTTATTGAAGCTAACAATACTTAAATACTACACTGAATCGGTAATCATTTCTTTAGCTTACCGATTTAACCTTGAAAGAGTGCAATATCAGAATCACTAGGGGTTTGAATACGCAAAGCTTCGGATTGAACTAGAGTCAACCCCAGCTTAAACTTTGCTTATTAATCTGCCCGTGATGATCAAGTGCAATGATAGATTCACGATTTTTTTACCTTCTCACCATTTTCCGTTCCTCTTGCTTTCAGCCAACTCCCTAATTAGGTCATCAGCAAGTAAACTCTCAACGTTGATAGGACTCTGGAGATCAACATATTCGATTATGTCTGTGACAGCTAAGATGTTGCGGTCGTATCTTGCCTTGAAGTCTTTCAACTCACTATCAAGGCGGTCGGCCTTACTGATATAAGCGGCTCCAGTTCGCCCATTCGTTAACATAGCTCTCTCTTCAGCAGTTAACTCTCGCTTGCCATCCTCGTGGTTATTATGCTGACGAAGTTTATATTCATTGATGATGTCTTTGCGGGAGGTCAGGGTACTAATTCCACCTTTGATGATGCCTTTGGCTTTCAAACGTGCATGGAGCGTAGCTGGTTGAATAGGAGATGTATCAAGCCCCTCACGAACCATAGCTTGTAGTTCAGCCTTGATGTAAGCAGTAAGCTCCGCTCCCTGAATCACTTTGTCATCTGCATTTCGACTGCGTGGTGTCTTAGCCATTATTATCGTCCTTCTGTACTGAATCTCTCTCTAAGCGTTTCTGTTCGATAAAGAACAGATCTGCAAGGGTTCTTGGGGTCTTACCAATTAACATTTGCTCGTTAATTCGCACCATGATTCGGGCTAGTGGATTGTTCGGGTCATCCGACATGAGATCGACCAGTTTCTTAGTGCTTTGAGTTTCAATAGCATCAGCTTCGAGAGCTTTCAGCACAAGAAGTGCCTCTTTTTGCTCTTCAAGTGCCAACTTGAAGTTAGGGTCATTTTCAGCAAGTTTACGAATCGTAATAACCTCATCTTGCTTGATAACCAGACGTCGAGATACTTCCTCAGCTTCGCCCAAACGACCTGTTAGAGAGAAGTATCCACACGGTAATCCTGACTGGCATTTCATTGCATGAGGGCAACCCCAGCGCGCTACGTCACGGGTGCAAGCACCAAAGCCAAGAGGATAAAGCTTTGCATGCCGATCCAGTAATTCTTTTGCTTTTTGAATCAAGCCTTGTTCTACTAGTTTGTCATGAGCAGTTTTAAGCTCAGGTAGGAACTTATCTGATATCGCACCCTCCAAGTAATCAGCTACTTCAGCAGTTGTTTCACCAAAGGTCTGCATATTTTGCTTAAGATTATGCTCAGTGCTCAGGTTAGGGTCTATCGCTATTGAGGTTGACGCTCTAACGTTAGCAACACCTGTATTCTTTATTGATCTAGCAGATCTGGCGAGAGCTGCCATCCGGCGACTAACCTCTGACTTAGGCGGTTCTTGATCGGCTGGAAAAGTAGGTTCTGGAAGAGTTGTTAGTGCACATTCGGTATTAAAGAGGGGTAGCTGGTCATCCTTTGAAAGTGCCTTTTTGTTTTTGTCGTAAGCCTTCTCTAGCATGGTCACTGCCAATGAAGCTGTCTGGTAGGATTGTGATTCGACTTGGTGCTGATAATGTTTATTCTGGGTTATATCAACACGCCCCATCAAGATAGCTTGGATGTGATCAGTCACGCCTGCGATAGCTAAGAAAGTATTGATATTATGCCTCGGTACGTGCTTTTTAAGTACGATACGAGATCCATCATCCTCGAACAAATTAAAGTAATCGAAGATAGATTTGCGTTTATTTATAGAGCAGCCTAACCATGCCTCAACAGAATGCTCGTCCAAAGGCACAATGCTCTGTAATGACACAAAATCATTAATAATGCTAAAAGCACCTTCCGGCACAATGAACATTAAATCTTCATAGTTAAAATGCACAAAGTCACCGCTGTCCTTTACTGACAATACACATTGATGCCCATTCGTGAAGTTCTTGGTTTGGGCATAGCGTTGATAGACGTAGTCATTTAACTGCTCTTTTGTGAAATAGTATTTTTTCAACTGCTTATGAACAGGGATAACAATAGGCTCATGACCAGCAAACTTTTCCATTGAGACACAAATTGACTTATGCAGAACATTCCGTGTCCCACCAGTACCTGTAAACATGATCCCATCCAGTTCACGACACTCGATTTGGTCATCAGGAAGCTCATAAATCTTACTAGGTAAGTAGTTTGTGAAATTAGAATCCCTGAAGCCTTTGATTGTGTTACGGTAGCCTGCGGTTAACTTTTCGACCTGTTTATAGATCATCTCAATGACCGGATAAGAGGTAGGTGCTAGCCAATGAATTCGCCAACCTGCTTTTTTTGCACCCAGATACTCGATACCTAGCTTGTACGTTGGCCAGCCTTGGTCAACGGCATGCTGACGTTTATTCTCATCTGTGATTTCCCTTTTAATTAATGAATCCATGTTAATCGTCATAATTTCTTGAAAGCGAAATCCACAGATGATGCAAAGAAGCAACATGTTATAAAAGATACGCTGATAGTCGTTGTCAGCTAGTGCTATCAACTCAATGACAGCCATGAAAGCACGGATTGAAATCAGCTTCTTGTCATCAGTGTCGTCAGGGCTTAACTCTTGAGCCTTTTTCTTTGCCTTTGTACCAACAGATGAGTTGCGATATTCGTGTTTATTCTCAACTTCGATATTCACCGTGAACAAGTCGTACCGACGAAGCAGTTTGATAATACTTACGGCAACATCACAATAGTCACTTACATTTTCCGGGCTATTCGAGGCCTCTTTATGACGATCCATTGCAGCATGAATAATATCGGCTGTCAGATACATCGGGTGCGTGGAACCTTTTGTAGTAACCATCTCCCAATACCAGCGTTTCATGACCTGCAATGGCTTATCCAGTTTTGAGCCTGAAGGTAAGCCATCGGTAATAGTGACTAGATGTATTTGGTAGGCACGCATAAAGTCCTGATACTCTTTGGCTATCTCCATTTTACTTAGACCTTTGACGCGATTAGATACTTCATCCCACCGGAAACCATGGTCTTTGGTTTCTTTTAACCAAGCGATACCTTTCTCTCCAAAGTGCCACGACTTTTTATCCCAGTTCAATTGTCCAACCGCATTGTAGGCAAAAAGGCGTTTTTCAAATTCAGCCTTATACTTATGAACATACGCGTCGAGGTTCTTTGCTTGCTTACTTTTTAGGTCAACGATGCCCCGAGTCATTTATACAGCCTCTTCCTTAATATTAACCATTTCAATTCGAGCCATTACCTGAAGTACATGATCTTTACGACGTATCAATTCGGTTAATAGCGGATGGTGTACTAGGCCAGCATCGTCAGCAACGTTACGAATTTCATCTATCTCATCAAAGAGTGAATCAAGAGCTTTGTGATGATAGCCGTCAGCAAAAGGAGTAAAGTAAATACACCCATAGCATCCACGGCCTTGTGAGAAAGGGCAGATGTTTTCTTCGTAATTGCAACCACCGAGGTGATGATGTAACTTCCCACCAATTGATGCTGCAACACGTCGGCCTTGCCATTTGGTGCTGTGGATTAAGTTTCCAGTCAACATCAGAGCCATCATGTTTTTGAAAACAGGATTACGACCTAATGCCTGTTCCCTTATATCAGACATTTCAGGGGTAGCTGCAATATATCTATTAGCTACGATATGGTTGGAATGACCTAAGATATACGCAATTTCAGTGGCGCTCGCACCATTCATCGCCATCGAATGACCAACGTTATGGCGAAATAGACTCGCTGAGTATACAGGCAACTCGTAACCATCATTTTTTACAGCCTCTTGAATACCTCTGGAAGAGAACTTGATGAGCATCTTCTTAATTGAATTATTAACCATCTTGATTGATGATGCTTTCGCTGGGAACAGGGCGTCACTTTCACCAACCCCGTGTAGGGTCTTATAGAGCGCAATCAGTTTCCCAAGCTCTTCTGGAATGGCAACACGAACACGGTCAAAAGTGAGTTTTGTCTTTTTAGCATATGGCACTAAGAACGAGTAACGCATCCCATGTTTATTTTTGGTGTCGACAACATAATCACCACCTGCCATTTTGTCGATTTGAGAAGGTCGTGACCCCGTGTAATAGACTATGCCTATAATGATACAATCCATTAAAGCATTGACGTTGGCGACGTTCTTTATTTTTTCTAAGTGCGTAACCTGAGCTTCTTTACTTTCCAGTTTTGGGCATAATTTTGATGCCCATTGTTGTACGCCGTTCTCAATCATTAGGCATACTTCATCTGGGATAACTAAATCTAGGTTCTGATAACGTCCCCAGTTGTTATTGCGAGGTCGGGGGACTTCCAACAGTAAATCTTCAAGGTCACCTTTGTCGCCAGTGCTTTTAAAGAACTTGCCTCGTTCTAATTTACGTAGTGCATACAGTGTGTAGTAGAACTGGCTATTGTCTGAATGGTTTCGGTCAACCTTCGCAACGAGTTGGTGCAATTTCGCAATGAGTCTCTCCCGACTAGCTTTTTTAACTTGGGAAAAAGTCTTAGCAATGAACACTGCGAATTTATCTGCAACGCTTGCCGAGTTTTCTTTAATATACTCTACGGTGAGATACTTGATGAGCTTGATTGTTTCTGGCGGCAAATTACGAAAATGTAAGCCGTTACCGAAGAGGATAGCTTTATTTTCTCCGGAGAATCGATATCGCCAATCCTTAGGTGTTAAGCTTAATGACTGGTCATCAAACTCCGTCGCACCTATCAAAATTAGCCTTGACGTTAGCTTGAAATTATCAATCCAATGAAGCTGCTCAGAAGTGAACAGGGAAGATCTATGTTGCTCTTGTGTAGAGCTATTAGTTAAATAAGTCGTCGAATGGGATTTCTTCATCATATCCATCATCTCCTGCCGATTCAGCGTTAGATTGCGAAGCAGCTCTTTCTGGTATAGCGGTCTGCCAATCAGCGCGCTTTGTTCGTTTAATGTTGCTTTGGTTACTTACCATTTCCACAAATCGTGAGGCGTACTTGAGAGGAACCTTGCTTTCGACAGACCAACCACCTAATGAGCAGAGTTTTTCAACTGCAGCATCTAATTCGCCTTGCATCCTAGATCGAATGCCATAATCACGGGCCATCAATAAGTTTTCTTTGAATATTTCGTTGTAGATAAACTCCAGAGTTATATACGCCCAAGTGTGTCGCCCAACGTGGGGAGTTAATACCACCATGTAATCAATATATTTTTTGCATTCATTACGGTAGTAGGGGTGAAGTGCGATAAAAATAGGATCTATCCTGTCCCTATAAATTGAGCGTATTCCATCGTAAGAGATCGGGGTTAAGCCACCATTACCCTTGATAAACATAACCCCATGGTCCTCAATACCTTTCAATTCAAACAAAGGTGCACGGTATTGCTCCATGTATATAGACATCATGATGAAGTCATCATCAGTCAACTCAATATGACGGTAAGAATGTAGTGTCTTAATAGATGGCGGTCTTCTTCTTGGATCTACCACGTCATCAGGCAAATTCTGGACAATTAGGATGAATCGAGTGTTACCTCGTGCATCTGGTAGCGTCTGCCCAACTGAATCTAGTGAAAGCAATAACACCTCACCGACTCGTAGACCATAGCTGTACATCAACCTGTGCATAAGGTAATTTCGATATTGAAGAACCCCTTCCTTAAAGGGGTTCTGTGGGTTTATTACTTCTTCGAAATGCTCACCGGTTTCCTCGTCAGTAAAAGCAGGGGTAGAGGGGATAAGCATATTGTTTAGCTTAATGTTCTGCTGTTCCGTTATACTTTTAAATCTGCTTGCTGGCTCGTTTTGTGATACCTCTAGGCGACTGAAGCTCTTTAACTTTTCTAAAAGTTCTTGATGGTTTGCAGTATTGACCTTGTGAGCTTCCACCGGAGACATATCTTGATATTTCAAGTTCATATATCGGTGATTAAGATATCGCAGAAAGCGACCAATACACCTTATATGACCACCATATGTAACCTTGTTTGCCTTTATAATGGCAGTATGTAAGTGCCCAAGGGCAATAATATCTTCTTTGTTGTTAAGGTGTTGCTCACCAAGTAGGTAGTTGAAGAATCCATCAAACTCATGAATGAAAGTCGAAATGTTGTACTTACGCTGGTAAAAATCGTAATCGAACGTTCTCTTGTATTTCTTGTAGTAATAAATGTAAAAAAACCGCAATGAAATAAGGACATTGGCCTGAGTTCCCAAACTTTTCCGACTAAGCTCATTTCTTCCAAAAATAGACACAAATATGGATGGTAAAGTCGTCACTTCATCGACCATGATGTGTGATAGTTGTCCGTTTCGTGAAATATGTAAATTGGAGTAGGTCATAAAGCTAAGGAACACCCTAAATAGTATGTGCTAAATCCATCAAAGATGGATTCACCAAAATAGTTAGGTAGCATTTAAGCCCAATTTAAGCATCAATGGCAAACTTATGACTAATAATAATGATAATTTCACTATATTATGTGGCAATATAGTATCCCATCATTACAGGGTAACGCCATGCTGTGCTAATTAAACTCAGGTTTAAGCTTGTCATAAGGTGGAAATATCAAATTCAGACGAAAATTAGAATTTGATCGTAATTTGTATTGCTTACGTTCCAAATAGTCGAATCACCACCAAATTAAATATTTGAACGAACATAAAAGGAGATCTTGGTGACGGATTCTTTCTAAACCAACCACTGGTGGCAGATACGGTCGCTTAGCTTAATTGAATCAATATTCGTGCTTTTTCGTCGACAAATAAACAAACGCTGACAGAAAGGAGTTTAACCACTGTAAGTTGCGGGGAAAGCTCTAGAGTTAAAGCTTGTTTGACTCCATAGTAATATCAAAATATGTTGCACAAGAATGCTAAGCATTCGCAGGAAACAGTATTTATGAATATTAGCTATTTTATGGTAAATCGACATATTGTTAAATGTATTGAACTTATGAAGCTAACGAATACCACAAACCACATGTTTATGAAGTTAGCAAAGACGCATCACAAAAAATCATCAGATGCTCGGTATAAAGGTAAGTGGTTGACTTGTTATTAGATATGAACCTAATGACAACCCAAACATATTTAACATAACGTACATAATGCGCAGTGGGATTGTAAGCCCCAGATAGTAATGTCACTATTTTCCCAAGTTATTCTTATCATCGTTTCTCCTTAAAACCTTTATTACAACGCGTATTGAGTTCACCAGCATTCTTTAAACTCTCTTTTAACCCAATCATTATTCGTTTACACAAAGCCGATCAACGAGAACATTTGTTCCGCCTGTCTAACTTACATCTTCTTGTACTCATGATTCACCGCGCTGTGTGTAAACCTTGTGGGCATTGTGTCGTTTCTTTTTCAGATTTCACACATGCCACCGTGTTTCTTGTTGGCTACGCGTTGAATTCTGTTTTGTGTTATCCACTAAACCAGTTAAGTTTTCTCACACGAGCTCGTCTGTAAGTTTCCATGTTGAATTCTTAACTCAACTTACAGCTCGATCTAAAGTTTGTGTTTGTTGGTTAGATTATTGGATTACTCTGTGTGTTCTTCAGATCTACGTAATGTCACGAACAGCCATGTTCACATGGGTTAAGTCACTTTACTGAACTCACAAACATCCACGCTCGCGGTTACTTGGCCTTAGATCATCGTTGGAATGGATTTAGATACACTTTGACCGTGCTACCTTGATCACGCCTGAACTACGCGAGTTTAATCCGAAAGAATTGCTCAGTTTTACGTATTGGCGCGACGAGCATCGTCAGCTCGTCGAACGCCACGGTCGAATTGATTCCCCAAAGTTTTACCCACCTAAAGAGCATCCGTTACCATTTCGTGGCAGTCGTCGTATGCCGGCGAAGCCTTGGATACCTATCAAATTCAAACAATCATAAAAAAAGCCGCGTTAAATCCTTTAACGCGGCTCACAACCATTACGGAATTAAAATTATGGCTCTAACTTCTGCATAAGCAATGATAACTGATTTTTGAAGATATTTTGTTTGGATGGTTTTAAGTTCATACCTCCTAATGATGGTAACAACGGCGTACTTCCTCCCAAACAGTGCTCACTGGCGTAGAAACTTGAACTCACTACATTTTTGCCTCTTTTTGGGTATAACGCCCAAACGGCTTGTGTTGGTGAACGCCCAAAAGATCCGTCTTTACCAATTTGATGAATACCAAAGAAGTAGCGATTTATCAGCTTGTCAATGGCGTACTCTTTCACTGATGCTGCTGGCGAGTATTTAGCGTCAAAAATTAGTAAGTCATTATTATTACTGTTTTTCCAATTAATATTTATCAGGAAATCAGGCGTCAAATAGTGGTCAGAAAAATTTTCATTCTCTGCCAGTACAACTACAGGGTCACCCGGTTTAGAGTGGTTTATTCTCCAAACTCTGGCTTCATAGTAGAGCTCTATCTCACAAATTTCATTCGATATGATAAAGTGGTTGTTTGGCCAATTAATTGGTCTTTGCCCTGCTCGTCCTCCAAACTCCTTTACTGAGTAGTCCTTCCACCCTTGTGATTCGATTCTATAACCCAAACCAACAAATGAATCTAGAATCATAACCAAACAACAGAATTCATATATCTTTGTTAAGCTTCTTAGGCCATAAAATAATTCTGTATCAGTAAAGACTACATCTCCTAAGTTATACCAATTGTATATGGCCGTATATATCCTGCGATAATGTATACTTTTAGTAACAAAAGGTGTCATAACTGGAGCGTAAAATTTTGGAGGGGATTTTACTCCCATTATCTTCGCTAGATTTCTATATAATGTTACAGCCCTCTTTTCTAGATTATCGACATTGTTAATCAACTCTCTAATAACAGGCTCTCTATATCTAGAAACTATATTATCTAAACTAACATAATCAAGATATGCTTGTTGAACAGAGTTTTTATTGGAATGTTCTGATTCTAATTGAACCTTGATTCCTTTTAGTTTCTGCTGAATTTGAAATAAATAGCTAAGAATAACAAGATTCTCTTTTACATTAGCATTTTCATCGACAACTTCAGTAGCACCATCAATAAGCTTTGCAGGAAGGTTATTAATCTTTAGTGTCTGTTCACTAGCATCACAAAATAAAATATTACTTTGATTTTGACTTAACCAAACTACACCTTCAGGTGAGTCTGGAATCCCTCCTCGCTGAATAACAATATTTCTTTCAGATACAGTTCTAATTATTCGTGAAAAAACTGGCCATGATTTTTCAATAACTGAAATACCACTTTCAGCCTCTTTGATTAATCTGGATATATTTGTCTCTGTTTTTTCATCAGAATTACCAGCACCGACCATTGTTCTAGAGAAGCATAAGTTTATAACATCTCTAAACTTTTTAGAAAGATGATCAAGCATTTCTTCACTTAATCTTTCATTCTCTTTAGTAGCTAAAATATCAACAGGGGCCCTATATATTTTACTAGAATGACTAAATCTAATTATAAATTCGGAAACACCTGCATTATTTATAAATGGTTGACCAGTTTTTTCTCTGTATCCTGAAAAAGGATCAATAAACTCTGAAACCCAATGTATATTACTACTATTGGGTTCAGCAGAATTTACTAAGCCAAAAGGAATATCGCCAATAGACATACTTGGCGTTCCTTGAGATGCATTGCTGTCCTTCTGAATGACTTCAAAGCTTAATTTAGCATCTTCCGGTATTTGATGTTGCCCTTTATTTAAAATGCCTGATTCAATAACCCTAATTGAGTGAGATTCATAGTTTCTATTTGCTTCTATATGGCATATTAGGTCAAACATACACTATTTCCCTTTAGGCTAAGAATCTATAGCTATATAGATTTTGGTCACCTTTAGTTATAATGTCATTTAATATATCAAAGCTTAGTGGCATTGAATGTGTTTGTAGAATATCTAGTAACATTCTTAAGCGGTTCCCATAGCTATCACCATAGCCAGATATCATTGGTAGTACATACTGAGCCACTGCATAATCAAGTGAAATGAAATCATCAAAGTCAATCAATAAACTATTAGAAACTTCGATATATTCGATTATCTGTTTAACTTTTCTGTGACTAATAATATGTCTCTGTCCAAGTTCTGGTTTGTTACAAGACAAACAATCAGAAATCGATTTAAAGACTTCTTCGATATGATCTGGTAATGGCTCTCCCGAAGCTGAGAAGAGTTCAAGCCAATCTTTAGCTGAATACTTTGGTAAAATTAAATCATGTTCTTTAGCCAGTTTACTATCAGAGCCAAATCCATCAAACAAAACTACAGCAGATCTATCTAACATCCTTGGAGATAATGATTGAACTGTCTCGTCTTGGTTAATTGTACCTATAAACTTGAAGTGCTCAGGAACTGACAGGCGTTGTTTTTCTGGATGCCCCGTAAATATAACACGGTCTGACTCCAAATCAGCTAGGTCTAAAAATGAACTAAAATAGTGTTCAGGTGAACTTAAGTTCATCTCATCTAACAAAAGTAAAACGGGTAGCGACTTTTCTGGAATGTCATCTTGAACATTATTTAAAAGATCCCATAATCCTGTGGGCGCTGGATGGTAAGAGCCGCTTAATCCATTGTAATAACCAAGAATATCTTTTGTTGAAGTCCAGGCTTTAGCCACTGGGATGGTGTGTTGTCTACACCCTAGTTGCATTGCTTTACCTATAATTTTTGCCAAGCTTGTTTTACCACAGCCAGGTAATCCAGCAAAAATGGTAAACTGAGATTGAGCAAGAGTTACGACTAAGTTTACTACTTGTTCCCTTGATAGGTTACGTTTGTATTTACTTAAGGTTGATTCCATAGCATCGATATAATCACGTCTAGCCGCATGTGGAGTATCTATTGATTCGATACGAATCACTTGATCATCACTTTGTGGCGGGAACATATTACATACTTCAGTTGTTGCTACTGGCGTTGTCATAGCCTTAAACAATGAGTGTACACGAATGTACTCCCCAGTTAGTTGCTTAGATGAATCAGCAATAGAGCCTTCGAGTTCTTTTCTTGTCGTCTTGAGGCCATTATTTAGTGAAGTCAGTCCAGCATGCTCTGCCGACAATTGGGTATTTCTATCTACTAAGTCATGCAATGTTTTATAGTGTGAATGCTCTTTTTTGTAGCCATCTAACTCGTCTTTAATGCGTAAGATGTCTTGTTGTAACTCCACTTTTTCTTGCTCAAGTTCCTTTCTAACTTTATCTTCAGCTTTTGCACGATACTCAGCTTCCATATCTGCTTGCTCTTTTCTCTTCGCGTCAGCAGCTAACCCAAGATCTCGGATCGTTGATCTTAAGGTTTTTTCTTTCTGAGTTAATTTAGTGATTTCATCTTGAATTTCATTTTCGATAACTTCGAGTTTTTCTTTACGCAGTTGTTTAAAAAACTCTAGTTCGTTAGATTTTATATAATTTTCAACTTGTTCCTGTCCTTGTTCTGACTCTAAAAGCTCAGTAAACAAAGTTTTTCTATCCTGTTGCCAATCGTTTGCAGTCTGTAATAACTTAAGTGCACGTATCAATCGTGGTTTATTGGCTTTCGATTTTGAAGCCATATTGATATTTGCTTTTAGGACTTCCAGGCTCTTCGCTGTCAAACCATTAAATGGCTTGGCTTTTAGTAACTCAGCCCCATATTCTTTAAGGACTCTCGCGTCTGCCATTACATCAATACGCTCACCGTACTTTGCAATGTCCTTATGTATGTTTTTAGAGTTCAACAAATATGAATGTGTATTGTTTTGTATGACAGTCTCCACTACATATTCATTTAAAGAGCTGCAAGGTACTTTATACGAATAGTAATCAGATAAATTGATACCAGTGATCGGTGTCCTTGAAGGAGATGTGAACCTTAGCGTGAATTCCTGTTCAAACTCACTTTTTTCGTTCTTCCAACCAAACGGGCCGACTAATTGCACCTCGGAGTTACTATCCACATAAGAGAGCATTACGTGTTCAGTCGAAGGCTCTCTCTCTGTTGTTAATTTAAAGCTAAATTTGTCGGCTAATGATGGAACGCTAATTATTTCCAAGAGCTGATTTGACGGTAGTTTTTGAACTCTCAAATAGTCAACGACATAGTCTTGCTCTCTTGTAGGGTTTTTACTTCTCTCTGACTCAATAAGTAACAGTTGTCCCGGGCGAAATTGTTCTTTTAAATGTTTAAAGTTTCTCGTAACAAATGCCTTTTTACTATCACAATAATGGCTTTGGATGTTTATTGGCACAAATTCTGGTTCACCAGTTTCACTCTCAAAACGTTCAAAACCCAGCTCCAATAATCCGAACCAATCTTCTTCATCATTGCCAGCCCAAGAATCACCTAAAACGCCTACAACCAGCCTAACTTCATGATCCATCTTAAAAATACCTTGTCATTAAAATTAAACACTCTGTACCATAAATTGATATCCCATAACAACTAATATAAAACAAATGGCAGTAAAACACTGATCTACGACAGGTTTCTGTAAGTGTTTGATTGACATTATTAACTAATAAATAACTTGAATTTAGGAGCTTGGGTCCTCCAACTTTCGTATCCGCTGCTCTTGGTCTTGCTGCACTCGCTTTATCCAGTTGATGTCTGTTTTCAAAGCCGCAATCATGCCAAGGCTTGAGACTCCATCGGTAATCCGTGTAATGATTAATGCATCAACGAATTCCATCACTTCGTTTTCCATCGAGATACGTGGTATTCAAGTAGGTATCGCACCATGGCGCGCATGCCTAGCGTATCGACGACAACAGCACCGACGACAAACCAGCAAGGGTTGGGGATGTTCTGCAGTGCATTGAAGCCTTGTTCGACATATGGCGCGCAATTAAGAATGAAAGAAAAAATGAGTGGTACGAACGCTCTAATAGACAATAAAGTGTTTCGATAAAATTGAGCTTGAAAAGTGACACTGCAACATAACTGCCCTCCACTTTGATTGATGAACAGTAACTGTGGCCTTGTGACTAGTTATCACAGCAAGCCATAAACTCGTACACACTACTTTGATTACAACAAACCGAGCTACTTTAAGTTTAACTGTATAAATATACAGTTAAATTGTTACCCCCGTAAAAACCGTACTTATTGAGCAAATAACATTCAGAATCAAGGGTCTGCGTTCAATTTTTAAACTTCAATTTGGTTAAATGAATCTCTTTACTGTATAACCTCTGCTCTGTATTAGGTTTAGGTATACCGATTCAACCTAAGGCGATACTCAAATAGAATCTTCAATTGCGCCAACTCTAAGGCATTGCGCATTACATTCGAATCACGTGTACGGGTTAGTATCATGAGCGACAAAGCATTCCGAAAACTCAACATATTCCTTTCGATTTTTTGCCTAGCAATCACGCTAGTGTCGTTGATCTCTTTTAATACGCTCATGAATAAGAGCTACGTTATTACACCCGACAAATACCCTACACGCGTTAACACAGACAGAGACCACGATGGTGGCACCGTAGGCTCGTTACACAGATCAAAAGATGGCATTGAGTTACAGTGTGACTTTGAACGGACCTATAGCTTACCCTTCTGTGAAATTGAATTCGTTATATCGACACAAGGTAAAGGGCTCGATCTCTCTACGTTCGATTCGGTCACCATTAATAT
>MDTG01170898.1_pt1 | contig 17345 bp, 14 predicted proteins | sample 811421 | NCBI WGS metagenome assembly MDTG01 (sample SAMN05326645, study PRJNA326480) | marine metagenome | isolation source: seawater | place: Pacific Ocean: South East | collected 2011
AATAATATAAATCAAAGCTTACTAGATTTAATAAATGAAAATTAAATTAGCAAAATCAGAACTTATCCACTTTGTTGGTATCGGAGGTATTGGCATGAGTGGTTTAGCATTAATAATGAAAGACTTAGGTTTTAAAGTTCAAGGAAGTGATATTTTGAGCAATAAAAACATCGATAGAATTAAACAAAAAAAAATTAAAGTATTTATAGGACATAAAAAGCAAAATATTAATAAATCAACTATTTTGGTTATTTCATCAGCTATAAAAAATAATAATCCTGAATTATTATCTGCAAAAAAAAGAAAAATTCCTATTTATAAAAGAGGAGAAATGCTAGCAAATGTAGTTTCATTAATGAAAAATATAGTTGTTGCTGGATCTCATGGTAAAACAACAACTACGTCTTTAATATCAAGTATTTTTACACATGCAAAAATAGATCCAACAGTTATCAATGGCGGAGTTCTTAATTCTTTTAGTGGATCTGCAAAGTTAGGAAAAAGTAACTGGTGCATTCTTGAATCAGATGAGTCTGATGGAAGCTTTACACAAATACCCCAAACTTACTCTATAGTAACAAATATTGATAAAGAACATTTAGATTTTTATAAAACTATTGAAAATTTAAAAAAAAATTTTATCAATTTTATCGAAAAAACACCATCATTTGGAAAAGTTTTTATTTGTTTAGATGATAATATTAATAAAGAAGTAATAAAAAAAATTAAAAATTTAAATTATAATACATATGGGATAAATAAATTCTCTAACTTTAATATTTTAAATATTTCTCAAAAAGAAAATTATTCATCATTTAATATAAAAATTAATTTACCATCCTCAAAAATAAATTATATAAAAAATATAAAATTACCTCTTATTGGACTACATAATATTAGAAACTCTACTGCAGCTGCTGCAGTAGCATTTTCAGTAGGCATACCAAATAAAATTATTAAAAAAGGATTAGAAAATTTTTCAGGAGTACAAAGAAGATTTACTAAAATTTTTTCTTATAAAAATGTTCCTTTTTATGATGATTATGCTCATCATCCAACAGAAATAGCTGAAGTTTTAAATGGTGTTAGAGAAGTTTATAAAAGTAAAGAGATTATTTGTGTATTTCAACCTCATAGAATTTCAAGAGTAAAAAATTTGCAAGAAGAATTCTCAAAATCTTTTAAAAAAGCTGATACTATAATTTTGTGCCCAATATACAAAGCAGGAGAGAATCAAAATTTAGGATTTAGCTACAATAGTTTTGCAAAAAAAATAATAAAAAATTCTAAAGTCAAACTAATTTTAATTCAGAATAATCTTGATCTAATTAAATATGTTAAACAAAATATATATGGAAATAAAATTGTTATTGGTATGGGAGCTGGATCTATATCTAATTGGATAAGAGAATTGCCAAAAAATATTAAATGAATAATGATCAAATTCAACAAGTAAAGTTTAAAAATTTAAGTGGAAAAATATATTTTAATCATAGTATAAAAAAACTAAATTGGTTTAATATAGGTGGAAATGCTAAGACTTTTTTTAAGCCAGATACTCTTCAAGATTTAATTACATTTTTAAAAATAAATAATAATGAAAATTTCTTTGTAATTGGAGCTGGTTCAAATGTCTTATTTAAAGACGATATATTTGAAGGGACAATTATAAAATTAAATAAAAATTTTTCTAGAATATCTTTATTAAATGAAAATACTATTATTGCAGGGAGTGGAGTTATTGATAAAAAATTATCAGAATTTGCAAAAGAAAATAGCATTAGCGGATTTGAATTTTTATCTTGTATACCGGGAAGTGTTGGTGGTGGCATAAGAATGAATTCAGGGTGTTTTGGTAGAGAATTTAAAGATATATTAATTTCTGTTCAGGCAGCAAAAAAAAATGGTGAAATTATAACAATTCCATCAAAAGATATAATTTTTAGTTATAGGAAATGTAACTTGCCAAAAGATTTAATTTTTTTAAGCGCATCATTTAGAGGAGTTAAGAAAAGTAAAGAATTAGTTGAAAAAGAAATGAATAATTTAAAAGAAAAAAAAGAAATGTCCCAACCTACCAGAGTGAAAACTGGTGGAAGTACTTTTAAGAATCCAATAGAACAAACAAATAAGAAAGTTTGGCAAATAATTAAAGACTCAGTGTCGACAGATGTACAATTTGGCGATGCAATAATATCTGATAAACATGCAAATTTTTTTGTTAACAAAGGAAGTGCAACTTTTAAAGATATGAAAAAACTTATAGATTTTGTACGAAAAGGTGTTCAAAAAAAAACTGGAATAAATTTAGAATTAGAAATTATTTTAGTTGAATAAATGAAAAAAAAAATTTTAATTATTGCAGGTGGTTTTTCAAAAGAAAGAGAGATTAGTTTAAAAACTGCAAAAGGTGTTTTTAATGCAATTAAAAATAAATACATTTCAAAAATTTGTGAGCCTAATGGAGAATTGATTAAAAAATTAAAATCTTTTAAGCCAGATGTAGTATTTAATGCGCTCCATGGAAGATATGGTGAAGATGGTTATATTCAATCAATTTTAGAATTAGAAAATATTAAATATACACATTCAGGAGTTTTATCTTCATCAATTGCAATCGATAAAGAATTATCCAAAAAAATCTTTAAGAAAGAAAAAATTATAACACCTAAATACTTTAAATATAAATTTAATAATTCAGAAAAAAGGTCTTTTTTAATAAATAAAATTAAAAAAAAAATTGGTTTCCCAGTGGTCATAAAACCATTCAATGAGGGATCTAGTGTTGAGGTATATATATGCAATGAAAAAAATATTTTGAAAAAATTAAATAAACTTTCACCTTATAAAGAAATAATGATTGAAAAATATATACCTGGAAGAGAGATTCAAGTTGCAATCATGGGAAAACGAAAATTAGGAGCAATAGAACTAGTGCCAAAGAGGAAATTTTATGATTATCAAGCAAAATATAATATTAAATCAAAAACTAAACATATAATACCTGTTAAAATTGAAAAAAAAAAAATGAATGAAGTGTTAAGTATTGCTCTAAAGGCCCATAAAGTCATTGGATGCAAAGGTGTAACTAGATCAGATTTTAAATATTATAATAATAAGTTTTATCTTTTGGAAATTAATACACAACCAGGTATGACATCATTATCTCTAGTGCCAGAAATTGCGCAATATAATAACATTTCTTTTTTAAATTTAATTGAATGGATTATTAAAGATGCATCAACGAAAAGATAAAAAAAAATACATTTTATTCCTTTTTTTAACGCTTATTTTACTATCATCAATTAATAACCAAAAGTTTATTCAAGCAAAGTCATCTTTTTTAGATTTAAAATCGATCAAAGTTACTGGTTTAGATAAATCAATAAATTCTGAAATTGAAAAAAATTTAAATTTTTTAAAAAATACAAATATTTTTCTAATTAATAAGGAAATTTTAGATGATCAAATAAAAAAATATAATTTTATTGAATATTATAATATCTTTAAGCTTTACCCATCTACAATCGAGCTAAAATTACAAAAAACAAAATTTCTAGCACGTACAATAAAAAATGATGAAATATTTTTGATTGGTTCTAATGGTAAATTTATTAATAATGATAATTTCAATAATACAGAATCATTGCCAATGGTATTTGGAATATTTACTACAGAAAAATTTTTTTATTTAAAAAATACTCTTATTAAATCTAATTTAGACTATAATAATATAAAAGAGTTTTTTTTTTTTCAAAGTGGAAGAATAGATATTAAAACTAAAGATAATATTCTTATTAAATTTCCTTTACAGAATTTAAGTGATGCTATGCTTATTGCCAGTGAAATAATTTCTAACGAAAAATTTAAAAATAATATAATTGATTTAAGAGTACCTAATCAGTTAATTTTATCTAATGAATGAAAAAAATTTAAAAGTATTTATTGACTTTGGATCTTCAAAAGTAAGATTGGGTATATTTAATAAAGATAATCCAAAAAATATAATTTCATTAGAAGAAAAATGTATATCGAACTTTGATAATGAAGGTTTTGATATAGATATTTCAAAAGAGGTAATCAAAAACTTAATTAAATTAGGTGAAAAAAGAATTGAAAAGCACATAAATAAAATCAATTTAATGATTGATACTCCTGATATGTTTTCAGTAGATATTTCTTTAAAAAAAAACTTTGATGTAAAAAAAAACGTACAAGACGATATTCAGTCAGTATTACAAGAAGCAAAAAATATAGTCCAAAAAAATTATTTTAATAAAAAAATTATTCATATGATTGTAAAAAAATATTTATTCGATGAGAAAATATTTTATGAAATACCTGATAAAAAATTGAACTATAAATCCTTAGTTTTAGAAATAAAATTTATTTGTATATCAAAAGAAATTTGGGAAAAATTAGAAAGTTCTTTTAATGAAAATTATTTAACAATTGAAAATGTATACTGTTCAAGTTATGTAAGATCAGCGAATTATAATAAATCTTTTGAGAATTATAAAAAAAAAGTAATTATTGATATAGGTTATAAAAAAAGTGCTATAGTTATTTTTGAAGATAAAAGACTATTATATTTTAATATTATTCCAGTTGGTGGAAAACATATTACAAATGATATTTCTATACTTTTGAAAATAAGTTCAGATAAAGCTGAAGCTCTAAAAAAAAACTTAAATAAATCTGAAACTACTTTTTTAGATAAATCTTTACAAAATGATGAAAGTCAAAAACCAGAATTAGCAAATCAAATAATTTTTGCTAGAGTTGATGAAATAATAAAACTAAATTTAACTAATGAATATTTTAACCAATTCTTTGATAAGAATGATTTTTGTGCACTAATTTTTATTGGAGAAGGATCAAATATATTAAATAAAAATTCAATTTATTTAGAGGAAAAATTTGATTTTTTTAATGAAATTAGTGTTTATGAGGAAAATTCTTCTACAATCTGTGAGTCTGGATATAATTTTAATAAATCATACAACTTTCAAGAGGTAAACTTTTTTCAAAAAAAACAGAAAAACAAAGGTTTTTTTGAAAAAATTTTTCATTTTTTTAACTAGTTTTCGTATTTTCTTGTAACATTTGTTGAATTTTTTTGAACTTAGATAGCGTGTATCTAATGATTATGAGCTCTTTAAATCAAAAAACACTAAAATCCTCTGTAAAATTCGATGGAATAGGTTTGCATACTGGTAAAAAAGTATCAATGAAAATTTTACCATCAGAACCAAACACTGGAATAATTTTTAAGAGAGTTGACTTAAAAAAAAATAACATAATCATACCAAATGTTTTTAATGTAACTAATGCAACATTATGTACAACAATTTCTAATGAATTTGGAGCTACCGTATCAACGATAGAACATTTAATGGGTTCATTTTATGGCTTAGGAATAGATAATGCATTAGTGGAAATAAATTCACAAGAAGTTCCAATAATGGATGGATCTGCAAAAATTTTTGTAGAAAAGTTTTTAAATGTAGGTTTTAAAAAAAGTAATTTACCAATTAAAATAATTAAAATTAAAAATAACGTTAGCATTAAAGATGGATTAAAATATATATCAATAGATAAATCAAATGTAAGTTTGGATATTGATTTTGAGATTAAATATTCAAATTCATTTATAGGAAATCAAAAAAATAAAATTAATGTTTATGAAAATGATTTGTTAGATATATATAATTCAAGAACGTTCTGTCTTTACGAAGACATTGAAAAGCTAAGAGCCAATGGATTTGCCAAAGGAGGAACTTTGGACAATGCTATTGTAGTAAAAGAAGATGCTATACTAAATAAAAATGGAATAAGAAATAAATTGGAGTTTGTAAATCATAAAATTTTGGATTGTATGGGAGATTTATATTTATCAGGATTTAAAATTGTTGGTTCTATCAAATGTTCTCAAGGGGGACACAGCTTAACTAATAAACTTTTAAGAAAAGTATTTAGTGATAAAAGTAATTTTTCTATATTCGAAATTAAAGAAAAAACTGTTCCACATACATATATCGATAAAACGGTATTAAAATCTATCGCTTAATAATTAGAATTTTTTCAAAATTCTGATAAAAATTCGTAATGAAACTTTTTATTAAATATTCTCTAATTATGTTATTAATTTTTAATGTTTCATGCAAAAACAAAGATACAAATAAATTAATCATAGTTGATGAAGAACTAGATGTTCAAATGATCAAAGCCTATAAAGAAGGCTTGGAACTTTTAAACAAAGGTGACGGACTTGGAGCATCAAAAAAATTTAATGATGCAGAATTATTATACCCTCAATCGATTTGGGCACCTCGATCTTCTTTGATGTCTGCTTATAGTCTCTATAGCTCAATGTATTTTATAGACGCAGTCTATGAAGCAGAAAGATTTTTAGAAATTTATCCAAAACATGAAAGAGAGGTTTATGCACATTATCTTCTTGCTATATCTTACTATGATCAAATTATAGATGAAAAAAAAGATTTAAATCCATTAATAAAAGCAAAAGCAAATTTTGAAATAGTAGTAGAAAAATATCCAAATTCAGATTTTGCCTTTGACTCAAAACTTAAATTAGAAGCAATTCAAGAAATATTAGCTTCAAAAGAGATGTATACAGCAAAATATTATTTTGAAAGAGAGAAGTGGATACCAGCAATTAATAGATATAAAAACGTTATAAACAAATATCAAACAACTATTTTTGTTGAAGAAGCTTTACATAGACTAGTGGAAATTCATTACGTAATAGGACTTGAGGATGAAGCAAAAAAATATGCTGTTTTATTAGGCTATAATTATAAAAGTAGTGAATGGTATGAAGAATCATATAAAGTGTTCAATAGAGATTATGAAAAAATTTCTATAAGAAAAAAAAATAAAAACAAAAAAACAGTTCTTGAAAAACTTAGATCTCTTATTCAATAATTTAATATGAGTGGAGACAAAGAAAAAATTAAAAAATTATATCTATCAAAGTTAACACAGCTAAAAAAACATAATAAAAAATATTATGAAGATAGCAAACCACAAATCCATGATTCTGAATATGATAAATTAAAAAAAGATATTTTAGATTTAGAAAATGAATATAAATTTTTAAAAAGTCAAGATTCACCTTCAAAAACAGTTGGTTTAAAACCATCAAAAATTTTTTTAAAAAGCAAGCATCGTTTGAAAATGCTTTCTTTATCTAATGCATTTGATGAAAAAGATTTAATAAATTTTGAGAAAAAAATTTCTAACTTTTTAAGCTTCAAAGAAAATAAAAATATTGAATATAGTGTTGAACCTAAAATAGATGGTATTTCTGCTTCATTAACTTATAAAAATAAAAATTTATTTTTAGGTTTATCAAGAGGAGATGGTATTGAAGGAGAAATTATAACTGAAAATCTTAAAACTATTAAAGATATACCAAAAAATATAAATCATAAAACTTTCCCTAAAGATATCGATATTAGAGGAGAAGTTTATATTGGAAAGAACGATTTTGAGAGTATTAAAGATAGATTTGCAAATCCGAGAAATGCAGCATCTGGATCTCTTCGCCAAAAAGATCCAAATGAAACAAAAAAAATTCCTCTGAAATTTATTGCTTATACTTACGGATTTAAAGATAATATAGATTTCAAAAAACAATCAGAATTTTTAGATCTTCTTAAAAATTGGGGGTTTAAGGTTAACCCTCATAATGAAGTCATTAAAGGTATAAGTAACTTAATAACTCATCATAAAGATTTTGAAAAAAAAAGACATAACTTAGATTTTGATGTAGATGGATTAGTATATAAAATAAATGATATTAAACTTCAAAATAGATTAGGTTTTGTTACAAATGCTCCAAGATGGGCTGTTGCACATAAGTTTTCAGCTGATAGTTCGTTTTCAGAGATATTAAACATTGAAATTCAAATAGGCAGAACGGGAGCTCTTACTCCTGTTGCTAAAATAAAACCAGTGAATATTGGAGGTGTTTTAGTTTCAAATGCGACCCTTCATAATGAAGAGGAAGTAATAAGAAAAGATATAAGAATTGGAGATACAGTTAAAATTGAAAGAGCTGGAGATGTAATTCCCCATGTACTATCAGTTGATTTAAAAAAGAGATCAAAAAATACAAAAAAGTTTTTATTTCCATCTAAATGTCCTTCTTGTGGCTCTAAAGTTATTAAAGATTTTAACAAAATTACAAAAAAATATGATGCAGTTAAAAGATGTTCTAGCGAAGGATACGAATGTGAAAAAATTGCAGTTGAAAAAATTAAACATTTTGTATCAAAGGAGGCTTTAAATATTGAAGGACTTGGAAAAAAAGTTGTAGAAAAATTTTGGGAATTAAATTTTATAAAATTACCCTCAGATATATTCTTTTTGGATTATGAAAAAATTAAAAAACTTGATGGATGGGGAGAATTATCAGCAAATAATTTAAAAAATTCTGTAGAAAAATCAAAAAATATCGGACTAGATAAATTTATTTTTTCATTAGGTATAAGACATATAGGGCAAGAAAATGCAAAATTATTAGCACAATATTTTCAAACAAAAGATAAATTTTACAATTTAACAAAAAATTTTGATTTTTTTTCATTGAGTAATATTGACGGAATTGGAGAAACTCAAATCAAATCAATTAAAAATTTTTTTTCAAATCAAGTAAATTTAAAAGTTATTAGTAGTTTAGTTTCCAAAATGAAAATCAATGATATTTTACAAAGCAAAAAGGGTAAATTAAAAAATAAAACATTTTTATTTACTGGAAAACTTAACAATTTTAGTAGAGCTGAAGCAAAATCGTTGACTGAGGAAAATGCAGGAAAAATTTTAAGTAATGTAAATAAAAAACTTGACTACTTAGTGATTGGGGAAAAACCAACCAATAAAAAAATTAAACAAGCAAAAGAATTAAAAATAAAAGTTATTAAACAGTCAGAATGGGAGAAGCTTCTAAATTAAACTTGAGAGCCATTTTTTTTCATTATAACTTAAAAATTTTGAGGTTTTAGCATAAACATTGGTATGGTAATTATGCATATATTTCTTTTCTTCTTTAGTTAGCATTTTGAAATTGACTAAATCAATATCAATTGGGGCCATGGTTAAATTTTTAAAAGCAATTTTTTTTTTATTTTTTTTTACATAAACTAAATTCTCAATTCTTATACCAAATTTATTTTTTTCATAATAACCTGGTTCGTTACTTAAAATCATTCCTGGTAAAATTTTAACATTATTAAATTTAGAAATGGCCTGGGGGCCTTCATGAACATTCAAGAAGTATCCAACACCATGACCTGTCCCATGTCCATAATCTAATTTAATTTTTTTTAAAAAATATCTGGCTCTCTTATCAATTTTATCGCCAGTGTTAATTTTATTAAGATTGGTTCTATAGACTGAAATATGACCTTTTAAAACTCTAGTAAAAATATCTTTGATTTTTTTTTTTGGCTTTGAAAAGCATATTGTTCTTGTAACATCTGTTGTTCCATATTTATATTGACCTCCCGAGTCACATAAAAAAATATCATTTTTATTTAATTTTCTGTTTGATTTTTTATTTGCTCTATAATGTACTATTGCACCATTTGGTCCTGATCCTGCGATAGTATTGAAACTTGGAAAAAGAAAATTTTTGTTTTTCTTTCTAAAGTTTTCTAATTTTTTTTCTACATCTATTTCACTTAAGTTAATATTTTTTCTTTTTTTAATCCAATATAGAAATTTTGTTAATGCGACACCATCTATTACATGAGCATCAATCATATTTTTAATTTCGGTTGAGTTTTTAATTGCCTTTAATTGATAACAAGGATCTATATTGCTTAATATTTTATATTTTGACAAAATTATACTTTTATTAAAAACAGAACAGCTATTTCTGTCAATGCAAAAACTTTTACCTTTAAGAATACTTATAATTTTTGAAAATTCTTTAAATTCAAAAAACATTATTTTTTTATAACTTATCGATTTCTTTATATTTTTAATTTTTTTGATATCAGAAAAAAAATAAATGTTTTTATTCTTGTCTATAATTATTTGGCAATTAGGTATTGGACTATTTGGGTTATCAAATCCTCTAATATTTAATATCCATGCACAATTTTCAGGAGCACTTATAAAAATATTATCTATATTTTTTTTTTTCAGAATTGACTTTAAATTATTAATTTTTATACTTGTGCTTGTACCAGTAATATTTTTATTTAATGTGTAAAATTCTTTTATTTTTTTGTTATTTTTAAAATTATATATTTTGTCAATAAGATTATTATTTATCGGCATCAAGTTACAGGTATTTTTAAAATAAATTTTTAAACTATTTTCTGTAAACAGTTTAGGATCGAAACCTAAGGTAATTTTTTTTTTTTAATTTTTTTATAATTTCAAATGGCATAATTTTAGGAATCTCAAATATTTTAAAATTATTTCCAGATTCAATATTTGCTTGTAAAGTGTATCTACTATCAACAAATAAAAAATTTTTATTTTTCATTACAATTGCAAGACCTGCTGATCCAGAAAAATTTGAAATTAACTTTAATCTATTTGGAAATGAATATTCAGAAAAAAATTCATCATTTTTAGGAATTATATATCCATCAATATTTTCATTACTTAATATCTTTTTTAATAAATAAATCATTTTAATACTATCTTTTTAACTTTTTTTGATACCTAATCCAACCTGGACTTCTTACTTCATTTTCAAAATCTACATCTTGATTAAAATCGAAATCTTCTTCTGTATCTTCTTCAAAATGATTATTTTTTTTTATATTATTTAATGGTAATTCATCAATAAATCTAGACGCTAAACTGTCTATCCAATCACCCTGATAAAATCTATTCATAGAAAACGATACAATTGCTTTTTTTTTTGCTCTCGTAATTCCTACATAGGCAAGTCTTCTTTCTTCTTCCAATCCTTTCTGGCCTTTTTCTTCAATTGATTTTTGATGCGGAAATAATCCTTCTTCCCACCCAGGTAAAAAAACAACATCAAATTCAAGTCCTTTAGATGCGTGCATAGTCATTAAATTAACTTTTTTGTCCTCCCAATCTTGATCGAGAGATGTAGCAAGAGCTACGTGCTCTAAAAAACTTTCTAAATTATCATACTCCTTCATTGCATTAATAAGTTCTTTTATATTTTCTAATCTATTTTCATTTTCTAAGTCTTTTCGATCTTTTAACATTTTACTATAACCTGACTCGTCCAAAATAGTTTGAATTAGTTTAATATGCCCAATCCTTTTATTTGATAAATCATTTCTCCATTTAGTTAATAAATTCAAAAGAGAATTTAATCCCAACTTTGTTTTTGGTTTAATTTTATTTTCCTGAATAAGAGTTAATGCTGATCTCTCTAAAGTTAAATGATTTTTTTTTGCAAATTCATTAATTAATTTTACCGTTGTTTCCCCAATAGATCTTTTGGGAACATTTAAAATTCGCTCAAAAGAAAGATCATCTTTATTTTGGTGAACTGTTCTAAGATAAGCAATACAATCTTTTATTTCAGCTCTTTCATAAAATTTAATACCACCGATAATTCTATAAGGAAGTCCAATTTTCAAAAAACGCTCTTCAAATTCTCTAGTTTGAAATATTGCCCTTACAAGTATTGTTATATTATTTAATGAATATTTTTTTTTTAATTTTTCTATTTCATCACTTATTCCAATGGCCTCATCTTTTCCATTTCTAAAACAATTTAAGTGAACTAATTCACCTTCTTCTCCATCAGTATAAAGATTTTTACCAACCCTATTTTCATTATTTGATATTATTTTAGATGCAACAGAAAGTATATTTTGTGTAGACCTATAATTTTTTTCAAGTCTTATAATTTTTGTATTTTGATAAATTTTATCAAATTCTAGAAAATTTTTTATTTCTGCTCCTCTCCAACTATAAATTGATTGATCATCGTCGCCGACACAACAAATATTTTTATTAAATTTTGCCAAATAATTTAACCATTTGCTTTGGATTAAATTTGTATCTTGGTACTCATCAACTAAGATATATTTAAAATTTCTAGAATACATCTCAGTTATATCAGCGTTTTTTTCAAATATTTTTACACAATGTAATATTAGATCACTGAAGTCACAAGCATTTAGATCAAATAATTTTGTTTGATAAATTTTATAAATATTTAAAAAACCTTTTTCTAAAATTTCTTTTTTTTTTAATATTACGTCTTCAGGATACCACCCCTTATTTTTCCACTGATCTATTATCGATAAAATATATTTTGGCGATATCTTTTTAGTATCAATATTTTCGGCTTTAGATATATTTTTAATTAATTTTACCTGGTCATCTTGATCAATAATTGTAAAATTTGAGTTTAAGTTTACAGCTTTAGCATGTTTTCTTAATAATTTTGCACAAACAGAATGAAATGTACCAAGCCAAGAAAGTCCAATCGCTTCTTTTTTTAGAATTTTACTTACCCTATCTTGCATTTCTTTTGCAGCTTTATTTGTAAAAGTCACAGCAAGAACTTGATTTGGATAAGCTTTTTTATTCTCAATTATGTGAGCAATTCTAGAAATTAATACTTTTGTTTTACCAGAACCTGCTCCGGCGACTATTAAAAGTGGCCCTTCAAGATATAAAACAGCTTCTTTCTGTTTTTCATTGAGATTATTTAAATATTCTGAATTTAACATTTTAGTATTTTTAGTGTAAATCCTTCTTTCAGCAACTATGAATAAACACTTTTTTAAAATTATAGATTATATCAAAAATTTTAGTCAAAATAATCGTTTTGGGTCAATATTACTCACTATCTTTCTTATCTTTTTATTTTTATTGTACTTTACAATACCAGCATATTACAATTATGAAAATTTTCATAAAGAACTTAAGGATAAAGTATCAAAAGATTTTAAGTTAAATATAAAAAATATAAAAAACATAAAGTATTTAATACTTCCAAAACCGCACTTTTTAATTGAAGAATGTGATTTGTTTTTTTCATCTGATCCTGATGAAAAACTAGCAAAAGTAAAAGATCTAAGAATTAATGTTTATTCAAAAAATTTATACAAAAAAGAGAAAATAGAATTAAAAAGTATTAATCTTAAACAAATAGATTTTGATTTACAATTTAAAGATGTTAAAAATTTTTACAGCCATTTAAGAAAAAATATTACAAAGCCAATATTTATAAAAAATAGTAATTTTTTTTTTAGAGATCAAGACGAAAAAATTTTATTAATTTCTAAAATAAATAATATTAATTATTTCTTTAATTTAAAAAAAAAAGAAAAAAATTTAACTATTTTAGGAAAATTATTTGGATCTAATTATAATTTTAAATGGAATAAAAACTTTTCTGATCCTTATATATCTATAAGTAATTTTAAATTTAAAAATCCTAATTTGAACATTTTTAATAAGTTTGACAATTCAGATTTAACCTTTGTTAATGCAAAAACAAATTTAAATTTTTTGAATGATGCTTTAAATTTAAGTTATAAATTTAATAAAAACGAAATTAAATTTAGTAAAAATTTATCTCAAGGTAAAACAAATAATAAATCTGAATTATTGGGATATATTAATTTAAATCCTTTTTATTTTAATTTAAAATTAAATTTAAATAAAAATTATAATATTGAAGATTTGTTAAATAATATTTTTTTAAATTTATATAAATCTAAAAAGTCTTCTAATCTATCATTTAATGGCTTATTTCTATTAAATATAGAAAAAATAAATAATCGATTATTTGAAAATCTAATTTTAAATATCAAATTTAACGAGGGAAAAATTAATTTAAACGATACAAGTTTATATTTAAGAAACATAGGAAAAATTAATTTTTCAGATCCAATTTTTATTGAAAAAAACCAAAAATTATTAATTAAATCTAAAGTTAAATTTGAAATTGATAATTTAGATCAATTCTTTAAAAGATTTCAAATATCGAAAAAAAATAGAATTGATCTAGAAAAAGTTTTTTTTGAAATAGAATATAATATTGATGATTCTATTTATTATTTATCCAATATAAATTTTAATGAAACCAAAAGTGATGAGTTATATTTTAAAGAAATTAATAACGTACAACAATTAAAAAACTTAGTTTCAAAAGAATTTTCAAAAATTAATTTGGAGTGATCATTTTTTTTGGATCTACAATTTTATCGTATTCTTTTGGTGTTATTAACTTAGTTTTAAGAGCTTCTTCTTTCAAATTTGTATTATTTTTTAATGCATTTTTTGCAATTTTTGCAGCGTTATCATATCCTATATGAGGCGCTAAAGCAGTTACCATCATTAGTGAGTTGTCTAAATGCTGTTTTATTTTTTTTTTATCAGCTTTTAACCCTCTTATACAATAAAGTGCAAAATTTTTTGAACTATCACTTAACAAATCTATAGATTGTAAAATATTATGGGCAATTAAAGGTTTGAATACGTTTAATTCAAAATGCCCATGCGAACCAGCCATAGTTATTCCGCTGTGATTTCCAATTACTTTTACACAAACCATTGTAACAGCCTCAGATTGAGTAGGATTTACTTTTCCTGGCATTATAGAAGAGCCGGGTTCGTTTGCTGGTAGAATTAGTTCTCCATATCCTGCTCTAGGTCCTGACCCAAGAAATCTTATATCATTTGCAATTTTCATTAAACATACAGCTGTTGTATTTAATGTTCCTGAAAAATTAACTATTTCATCATGTGCTGCTAAAGCTGCAAATTTATTTTTGTTAGGTCTAAAAGGAATTTTTGTAATTTTTCTAATTTCTTTAATTATTTTTTTATCAAAATTTTTCTTACTATTTATGCCTGTTCCAACCGCAGTGCCCCCTTGTGCAAGGTTATATATTTCATCTAATCCTTTTTTAACTCTGGAAATGCAATTTTCAAGTTGTGAAGTATAGCCTGAAAATTCTTGACCTAAGGAAAGAGGAGTGGCATCTTGTAAGTGAGTCCTGCCTACTTTAATAATACTTCTAAATTTGCTTGTTTTTTTTTTAAGCTCTTTGTTTAATAATATTAAAGATGGTAATAGTTTTTTTCTTGTTTCCAATGCAATAGCAATATGCATTGCTGTAGGAAATACATCATTTGTTGATTGAGACTTATTTACATGATCGTTTGGATGTACAGGTTTTTTTGTACCTTTTTTTCCTCTTAAAATTTCTATAGCTCTATTAGCAATAACCTCATTAACGTTCATATTAGTTTGAGTACCTGAGCCTGTTTGCCAAACTTTTAGTGGAAAATGTTCATCTAACTTTCCTTGAATTATCTCATTTGATGATTTCACAATTGCTCTGGTAATATTGCTTGGAATTTGTTTATTTTTCTGATGAACTATAGCAGCAGCTTTTTTTATAATTGCTATTGATTTAATTAAAATTGGTTTTACAAAAATCTCTCCAATATCAAAATATTTTTTTGATCTCTGAGTAGAAGCACCCCAATATTTATCATTTGGAACATCTATGTATCCAATACTATCAAATTCTTTTCTTCTTTTCATAATTAAAAATAGGTTAAACGCTTTATCTGTTATACATTAAATAATTAAAAAAAAATAGTAATCACATAAAAATTAGTTTTAGGAGCAATATGACAAATTTTGAAAAAGTAGGTATCTTTATGAAAACTTTTGGACAGGAAGTTAAAACTAAAGCAGAGCTTAGTAATGATAAAATTAATGAACTTAGAATAAGCTTAATTAATGAAGAATTAGAGGAATTAAAAAAAGCAATAAATGATAATGATATTTTAGAGGTAGCGGACGCTTTGACAGACATATTATATGTTACCTATGGTGCTGGCCATGCCTTTGGAATAAATTTAGATAAATGTTTTAATGAAGTTCAAGAGTCTAATATGAGTAAATTAGGATCTGATGGCAAACCAATTTACCATGAATCTGGAAAAGTAATGAAGGGTCCAAATTATTTTAAACCTGATTTAAGTAAATTTTTGTAAATTAAATTTATTTAATCCAACTAGGCTTTATTACTTTTATAGTTGCATTGCCACATTTAAATTCTTTTTTAATATCAAAATTTTCGTTTAAATATTTTATTGATGCAAATGGAAATTTATTTTTTATTAAAATTTTACCTATTTCATTGTTATTATATTTAATTATATCATCTTGTAATTGACCCTTAACTAATTGTATTGGAAATAATCTTTTTGACATTTTATCTTTAAGTTTAATTCTTGCTGTATTTTCTTGCCCAACATAACAGCCTTTTTTAAAATCTATTCCATTTAATTCTTCAAAATTACACTCGATACCAAATATTTTATTTTTTAGTTGGTCTGTATTTTTTTGAGCAATTCCAATTTCATGACTAAATGTATAGTATTCGTCTGTATTTGATGCAGTTAAATCTAGTTTTTTAAGAGATAAATATAATTTTTCTAAATTAATAATTATTCTTGCACCTAACTCTTTTATTCTTGGATCTAAAAAAATAGGATCCTCTCTATATTTTATAGTAAGTCCTGGCACATTTTTGGCCCCATCAAATTCTAAAAATTTTTCATAACTTATCGCTGCAACTACAAACTCATTGCTTAGATTCAGTATCTCAACTTTAGATCTAAGCTTGTATAAATCTAATTGATTATAAAGATTTTCTGATTGAATTTTTTCACAATCTATTAAATATCCATTTTTATGTTTAACAATTAAAAAATCGAAAAGATACTTTCCCTGAGGTGTTAAAAGAGAAGCAAAGCAACTATTGTTTTTATTTACTTTGTTGATATCGTTAGTTATTATGTTTTGCAAAAAATCTTTTGCATCTACACCTTGAACAAATAGAACTCCACGATCCTCTAGTATATAAACTTTTTTGTTATTCATAATTGAAAATAATACATTTATAATATAGTTACTTTTTTAGAAAATGTTAGATCTAATAATAAAAAATGGAAAATGTTACATTAATGGTGAACTAAAAAATATTGATTTAGCAATTAAAGATGGCAAAATTCAAAAGATTGGCCAAATTAAAGATGAGTCAAATGATATTGTAAATGCTGAAGGGCAAATTGTTTTACCAGGATGTATAGACACACAAACCCATTTTAGAGAACCAGGATCAACAGACACAGAAGATCTTCATTCAGGAAGTAGGGCTGCAATTGCCGGAGGAATTACCAGCGTGTTTGAGATGCCTAATACAAATCCTCCAACATCTACTAAGACTGAATTTCAGAGAAAATTAGATCTCGCCAAAAATAGGATGTATTGCAATTACGCTTTTTATTTTGGTGCAACAGCTGATAATGCGAATGAATTAGCTGATTTAAAAAAT
>MDTG01137770.1_pt1 | contig 17344 bp, 9 predicted proteins | sample 811421 | NCBI WGS metagenome assembly MDTG01 (sample SAMN05326645, study PRJNA326480) | marine metagenome | isolation source: seawater | place: Pacific Ocean: South East | collected 2011
TCACTTCAAGAATATGCATTCCTTTCAACATTTGGATTTGGAGAATATCCAATTAACAGTAATGTTGTTAAAACTCTTTATGAGACTGTACTTCCAAATCCAAACTTTACTTGGGAGGTAGCTCGCAACACAAATATTGGATTAGACACAAAATTATTCAATCGTGTCAATTTAACTTTAGAATGGTTTAATAATCAACGTGATAATATATTAATTCAACAACAAGGAAGTACTCCTGATTCATCTGGTATAGCGAGTTTATTGCCTCCTACCAACTTTGGTAGCATGAAAAACACTGGATATGAATTTAATATTGCATATAATGGTGGTGACTCAAATTATTCAGACCCTAATGCGTTTAGATACACTATAGGTGTGAATGGAGGTTATTCAAAAAATGAAGTGGTATTTATTGATGAAGTTTCAGGGGCTCCAGACTGGCAATTACAAGAAGGAAAACCTTTAGGCGCATACTTGCTTTATGAAACTGATGGGGTATTCTTTGATCAAAGTGAGATAGATGGAAATACTGTAGATTATAGTCAAGTTACTCCTCAACTGAAGCCAGGAGATTTAAGATTAGTCGATTATGATGGAAATGGTTTGATCGATGGAGATGACCAGGTTCGTCAAGAAGATGCCTTTACTCCAAGATTACAATATGGAATTACCCTTGATATGTCATACAATAACTTTGATTTGTCAGTTTTATTTCAGGGATCTTCTGGAGGAATGACAACTTTATTTAATGGTGAATTTGGTGATATTGGTAATTATTACAAATATCAGCATGATAATAGATGGAGTATAGATAATCCTAGTAGAATTCATCCAAGATTAGCATCTAGAGGAGATACTTGGTATACTAATCAATATGGTAATAACACATACAACTATGGTTATACAGATTATCTAAGACTTAAAAACATTGAATTGGGGTATACTCTTCCTCAAGACCTTCTTAAAGGATTTATTTCAAATGTTAGATTCTATGCTAATGGATTAAATGTATTGACATTTACCGAGTATGATATGGTCGATCCAGAAGTTGCTGGCAGAGGATATCCATTATCTAAGGTATGGAATCTTGGATTAAGAGTTAATTTCTAAAAAAATAATATTAAATTTACAACATGAAAAATTTAAATACTTTAAAAACAAGAATGGTATCAAGCCTACTATTTGTATTATTTATACTAACGGCTTGTAATGATGATTTTTTGGACACGAGTCCGCTAGATAAGATTTCTAGTTCGGCTACGTGGAGTGATGCGACGCTCTCTGAGGCGTTTGTTTTTAGCGTTTATTCATACCTTGGATACGGAGGTTTTGAAGAGCAGATGCTTGCAGTAGTGACTGATGAAGCTATGTTTACTCATGCAGGTAGGAATATCAATACTTTTAACGAAGGTTCTGAATCTCCATCAAACATGTCATGGCAAAGCGCAACATGGAGATGGGGGAGAATGTATTCTGGTATTCGACAAGCGAATGTCGCTCTTGCAAATTTGCCTGAAGCTACATTCGATGATCAAGTTACTAAAGATAAGCTTTTAGGCGAAGCTCATTTCTTGAGAGCTTACTACTATCATCAACTAATGAGATTTTATGGAGGTGTGCCACTTATTGATAGGCCTTACACATTAGAGGATGATCTTTCAATAGCTAGAAATAGTTTTTCTGAAACTGTTGATTTCATTGTTTCAGACTTGGACCAAGCCGCTTCTTTATTAAGCGGAAAAGATATGGCTGATGGAAGAGCTAGTAGGACTGCTGCAATGGCTCTGAAATCACGTGTATTATTATACGCTGCTAGTGATCTTCATGAATCAAGTAAAGCACCATCAGGATATGGAACTGACTTACATACCTACACTGGAGGTCAACAAGCACGTTGGCAATCAGCTCAACAAGCAGCGAAAGCTGTTTTAGACATTACAAATGGTTACAAAACAGATCTTTCTGCACCTGTATCTTATGAAGAAGGAAAAGCCAACGCTGTAGCTATTGCAATGGGCGGTCAAAGTGCAGTTTCTGATGCTTCAGCATCTTCAGAATTAATTTTTGTAAGAACATTATCTTCCAAATATACTCCTGAAGATAATTGGCCATTGGGAGGTACTCACTTTGGAGTAAATAATGGCCCTAATGGTTACCACAACTGGAGTGGAAATCCACCAATACAGCAAATGGTTGATGACTATGAGATGATGGATGGTTCAAAATTTGATTGGAATGATGCATCTCAAAAGGCTGACCCTTATGCAGATCGAGATCCAAGGTTTTATGCTCATGTTCTTTATGACGGTGCGCCATGGAAACCTAGACCTTCAGATGTTGTTTCTATAGACCCTTACGATGAAATTCAGACAGGTTACTATGATGATGGAAATGGTGGCTTTATAAGTGGTGTTGATACTAGAGAATCTCCTATTGAAAACTGGAATGGTTCCAGAACTCATTACAATTTGAAAAAGTGGATTGATCCAGATCCAGCATTAAAAGAAAATTTAACAAGCCATCAGGTTATACCTTGGCCATTTATTCGCTATGCAGAGGTGGTTTTAAACTATGTTGAAGCAAGTATTAATCTAGGTCAGGAAGCAGAGGCAAGAGCATGGATGAACAAAACTCGTTTCAGAGTAGGCATGCCAGCAGTTACTGAATCTGGTTCAGCTCTCCTAGAAAAATATATCAATGAAAGGAGAATTGAATTAGCTTTTGAGGAACATCGTTACCACGATGCCAGAAGATGGATAATTGCACCTGAAACTTTAGGTAGAGGTGTTAAGAAAATTAACGTCACAGCTAGTTTAAAGCCTGGAAAGTCTGCCCTTGTACCTTATCGTCATGACAAATCTGTTTATGACTACACGTATGAAGTTCAAAATGAAACTTCTATAGAAAACAGAACTTGGAATGATAAAATGTACTATCGTCCAATTAGCAGGAACGAGATGAACAAAAATTCTCTGTTAGTTCAAAATCCAGGTTACTAGAAATATCTTTATATTTTAATTATTAAACATATCCTCTTTTAAAGAGGATATGTTTTTTTTGGTTCATTAGAATCCTATAAATTGCTATTAAATTGCGACTGGTTTATGAGAACCCATTTTTTGCTTTTTAATTTGATCATATATCTATTTACAAGCTGTATCTCGGATAATATTACACAATTCACAGCATTAAGCCCAAGTGAAACTAATATCTATTTTCAAAACAAGATTACAGAAGGACCTAATACAAACGTATTACTTTATGAATATTTTTATAATGGCGGCGGAGTCGCTATTGCTGATTTTAATGGTGATCAGAAATTAGATATTTATTTCACTTCAAATATGGAGGAAAATAAAATGTATCTAAATCGAGGTGGGTTTGAATTTGAAGATATTACTAAAATATCAAAAACTCAAGGCAGGAATGGTCCTTGGAAAACAGGGGTAACAGCAGTAGATATTAATGGAGATCAAAGAATGGATCTATATGTTTGTTATTCAGGTATGCTATCAGAAAAAAAGAGAAGAAATCAACTCTTTCTCAATATGGGTAATGATGCTAATGGAATTCCACAATTTACAGAAGTTGCAAAATTATATGGACTTGACAGTAGTGCTTACAGTAATCAAGGTTATTTTTTCGACTATGACCAAGACGGAGACCTAGATATGTTACTGTTAAATCATAATCCTAAATCACTTCCAGTGCTAGGGGTTCCAAAAACAAAAGTATTATTAAAAGAAGATGAGCCAATGACTGGATTACGTCTATATGAACAAAAAAATAAGCGTTTTTTCGACATCACGTCAAATACTCAAATTAATGGCTCTAGTCTTTCATATGGTCTAGGTTTAGCACTTTCAGATTTTAATAATGATGGATGGATTGATTTTTATCTCAGTAATGATTATACCATTCCGGATTATTTATACATCAATAATCAAGCAGGAGATTTTGAGAATTCAATTCAAAAAAGCATGTCTTATACTAGTCATTTCTCCATGGGAAATGATTGTGGAGATATAAACAATGATGGTTTTATTGATCTTTTAACACTAGATATGCTGCCGGAAGATAACAAAAGACAAAAATTACTTCAAGCCCCAGATAATTACAATCTTTTTGATCTTAATATTAAGAGTGGATTTTATTACCAGTATATGAGAAACATGTTGCAACTTAATAATGGCAACGGTACATTTAGCGAAGTAGGTCAAATGATGGGTGTTTCCAATACTGATTGGAGTTGGGCTGCACTATTTGCAGACTACGATAATGATGGCTGGCAAGATTTATTTATAACTAATGGTTATAAAAGGGATTACACCAATCGAGATTTCCTAAACTACATGGAAAACTTTGTAAGTGAAAAAAAATCAAACTTAAAGCGAAATGATGTTCTTGAAATAATTAACAACATGCCTTCCTCAAATGTATCAAATTATATCTATGCAAATGAAAAAGGAAAACGATTTAAAGATTCTACAAAAGAATGGGGTATGCTAGATTTTACAAATAGTAATGGGGCTGCTTATGGCGATTTAGATGGAGATGGTGATCTTGATTTAGTTGTTAATAATATTAATGCTCCTGTAAGTGTATATAGGAACAATACTGATAGAAAACAAAACTTTTTAAAGGTTGAACTAAAAGGGCCTAGAAACAATCGACAAGCCCTTGGTGCAAGAGTTACTCTTTTTAGAAATGGACACCAACAAATTAAAGAAAACTTTCCAAGTAGAGGTTATTTATCTACTGTAAGTCCAATTCTTCATTTTGGATTAGGTGATCAAAAACACATTGATTCGATAGTTGTTCGTTGGTCAGATGGCTCCTACACAATAAAAAAATATTTGGTTGCTAATCAAAAGGTTTTTATTGAGCAAAAGCAAACAAAAACTAACCATCTTAAAAAATCCCAATTTAAACCTTTGTTTATTCAAGAGGAAAATGATTTTAAATACAAACATTTAGTAAAAGACGTTTTGGATTTTGATCGTCAAAAGTTATTGCATTATCAACCATCTTTTGAAGGTCCAATTATTATTAAAGGAGATCTTAATAATGACCAAAGAGAAGATTTAGTCCTTGGAAGTGGAAGAGGTCAAGCTCTTCAGGTATGGCTTCAAAAATCTGATGGAACATTTAACTCAAGAATCTCATCTGTTTTTTCAAAAGACGAAGACAAAGTTACTTCCGGAATGGTTTTATTTGATGTTGATTCTGATGGGGATCTTGATCTATATGTTGCTAACGGTGGCTATCATGACTTTAGAGAAAATAGTATAGAACTCGTTGATGAACTTTACTTGAATTCAGGGTTTGGAGATTTTGAAAAAGCAAAGAAAAGATTTAAACGCGAGGGAAGTGGAATAACTGTCTCTGGTGATTTTAATAATGATAACTTGCCTGATCTTTTTGTAGCAGGGTCTATAGTGCCAGGAAGTTACCCAAATCATTATCCCAATAAAATTTTAATCAATGACGGTAAAGGAAATTTAAATATTGATGAGACTCATAATGATTCTTTAAATGATTTTGAAGGGATTGTCAGGGACGCACTTTGGACTGATTTAAATGCAGATGGTTTCCAAGATCTAATATTAGTTGGCGAATGGATGCCAATTACAGTATTTATTAATCGAAAAGGAATTCTTGAGAAGCAAACTAATTATTTTTGTAATCCAAAAACAGAAAAAGGATGGTGGAATAGCATTGAAGCTACTGATCTAAATAATGATGGTCGCATGGATTTCATTATAGGGAATGAAGGATTGAATAGTGCTTACAAAGCATCTCTTGAAAAACCGATTAAAATGCATTTTGATGATTTTGATAATAACGGTGCAGTAGATCCTATAATTTCATATTATATAAAGGAAAAGTCCTACCCCCTTGCAACTAGAGATGAACTTCTCTCTCAATGGGTGGCACTAAAATCTATTTATCCTTCCTATGAATCCTATGCTAATACTGACTTAAAAACTTTACTTAACGAACACCTCACGGAAAAAACTCAAAAATGGGAAGCTACCCAAATGAAATCGATTATTCTTTTAAGTACAAAAGAAGGGTATGAAGCTTTAGAGCTACCCGATGAAGTTCAGAGAAGCCCGTTAAAAAGCATCATCCCTATTGATTTAAATGATGATGGAAATCAAGATTTGATTTTGGCTGGAAATCGATCTAAAAATGCTTTAAAAATTGGACAAAATGAAGCGAACTATGGAATAGTTCTCCTAGGAGACGGTAAAGGTTCTTTCGAATACATCCCTCCACTTAAAAGTGGATTAAAAATAAGAGGATCAGTTAGTACAATGGTTGAAATTGATAACAAATTATACATTGGCCTTTGTGCGGAATCATTAAGTATATATAAGCGCAACTATAATGAAGACTAAATTTCTTCTTGCTTCTAGCTATAAATGGTATCTCATATTACCATTTGGTCTTTTTTTACTAAAATGCAATAAACTTCCTGATCAAATTCCAGATTATGAAGTAGCGGCTCAATGGGCAGAAATGACTCTTTATGTAACTAAATATACTCCAGCCAACTCCCCCACTTTTGCTTCGCGATGTATTGGTTATATGGGGCTAGCTCAGTATGAAGCAGTAGTTAATGGAGATTCTAAACACCAATCATTGGTATTACAGTTAAATGAACTGGATAACCTTCCTATACCACAACCAGATCTTAATTATAACTGGCTTATGGTTCTGAATCACTCGCAAAGTAAATTGCTAAAATATCTTTATTTACAAACATCTAATGAAAACAAAAAAAAAATAGATTCATTAGAAAAACGCATATACGAAATTCTTTCAAAAAATACAGATCAAGCTACCGCAATAAGATCAATCGCATACGGAAAGAAACTAGCTGACCAACTTTTTGAATGGTCAAAATCAGACGGTGGTCACCGAGGTTATTTGAAAAATTTTGATCCCAATTACGAACGTGAACCTTTTCCAGGGTCTTGGAAACCTCCTTTATATGCCCAATCTTTTAGCCATAATCCGTTGCATCATTTTTGGGGAGAAAACCGAACCTTTGCACCAAAAAATAAGGAGTTAGGCCTGCCTGACTTTATTAATTATAACCCCAAAAAAGAAAGCTCATATTATCTGCAGTTCTTAGCAGTATATAGAAAAAATAATGAATTGACTCAAGAGGAAAAAGAAGCTGCAATATGGTGGAGTGATGATCCCGATGTAACATTTAGTCCAGGGGGACATTTGTATTACATTACCAATGCTTTGATAAGAAATCATAAAACAGATCTAATTACGACCACCAAAACATTTGCTCGAGTGGGTATGTCAGTTGCGGACGCTTTTATCAAATGTTGGGAATGGAAATATCACTTCTTTTCAGAAAGGCCCAATACTTTCATACCCGAGTTTATTGATCAAAAATGGGAATCGTTTTGGCCTGATCCTCCCTTTCCAGCTTTTCCGTCTGGACATGCAATCCAAGCGGCAGCGGCGGCAAAAGCACTTATAGGTACTTTCGAAAACAATACTCCATTTATAGACAGCGCCCATGTAGGTAGAGAACGTGATTACCTAAGAGATGTGGATTTTAAAGCTCGTAGTTATCCTACCATCTGGAGTGTGGCAGAAGAAACTGCAGCTTCTCGTTTTTACGGAGGAATACATACCCCTCAAGACAATAAAATAGGTTTAGAACAAGGAGAGAATATAGCAGATAACATTCTTAATCTTAATTGGAAAAAATAAAGGATGCAAAAGTTTCAAATTGTTTTAGTTCTTTATTTAACTTTAAGTAAACTTTTTGGTCAAGGCTTTGTAGATCACACCGAAGAAGCAGGAATAGATCATTTTTTTGAAGTATATGAAGGGATGTTTGGCGGGGGAGTTGCAGTGATTGATTTCAATAACGATGGTTATGAAGACCTCTATCTAACAGGAGGCATGCAAGAAGATCAATTACTTAAAAATCAAAAAGATGGAACCTTTAAAAATGTATTTCATCAAGCCAATCTCAAGGCAGCACTTGGATTCGTGACACAAGGAGTTGCTGCAGCAGACTTCAATCGTGATGGCTGGTTAGATATTTTTATAACTACTATAACTACTAAGGGTGAAAAGAAAACCATCCCAAGAGCGCAAAATTTAGTTTTTATTAATCAAGGAGATGGAACTTTTATAGATCAAAGCAAAGAGTTTGGTATTACAAATGCCGAATCTTTTAGTACTGGAATTGCAATAGGAGATATAGATCTAGATGGCTATCCAGATGTTTATGTGGGCAACTATTTCACAGACTATGACGGTGGATTAATAGAGATAAGTGATGCAACCATTGTCAATGCAGGTCGTACTGCTAAGGGTTATTTGTATAAAAATCAAAGTGGGAAAACTTTTGTAGAGGTATCAAAAAAATACAATATCAATCATCGTGGATTTAGCTTTGGAGGGATCTTTACAGATTTTGATAACGATCACGATATCGATTTGATTATCAATAATGACTTTGGATACAAAGCCAAGCCGAATTATCTTCTCCAAAATAACTATCCAAAAAAAGAATTTACTTATGTAGAAAAAGCTCGAAATATGGACTTGAGAATCAATGCCATGGGAGGAGCCACAGCAGATGTCAATGCAGATGGTTATCTCGATTATTTTATTACAAACATCCGTTTTAACCGTTTTATGGTTCAAGATCCAGCTAAACATATTTTTGTGGATCAATCTGAATCACTGGGAACTCAATTATTCACCATTAGCTGGGGAGCAAATTTCAATGATTTTGATCAAGACGGAGATATTGATTTGTTTGTGTCCAATGGAGATTTAAATCCAAATTGTGTACCGATGTATAATTTTTATTTTGAAAATAAAGAAGCTAATTATTTCGAAAACAGCTCCAAAGTAGGTCTCAAAGATTACGGAGTCGGTAGGGGTTCCGTTGTGTTTGATTTAGAAAATGACGGTGACATGGATCTTCTTGTCGTTTCTCAAAAACCCATCAGACCCTATGGCCCTCCTTCAATTACACGTTTATACAAAAATGAAATAGCAAAAGGAAACTACTTGCAAGTCAAATTGAAAGGTAATGCCTCAACTCCTTCTGCCTTCGGAACGAGAATTGAACTTTATGCTGACTCATTATACATCAATCATGAGATAGATGGGGGAAATACGTCACACCTCTCTCATAATAGTAGGATTGCCCATTTTGGTTTAGGACAGAGAAATCAAATAGATTCTTTGTTAATCACTTGGCCTGGGGGCGAACTTCAAATGCTATATAACTTAGATTCTAATCAGAAATTATTTGTGGAAGAAAAAACCCCTTTTAAACAAAGTAAAATTGAAAATTATTTAATAATTATAGTCCTCAAAGCGTTCTGCTATTTCGTTTTTATTATTCTTGGATCTCTCCTGTTATTCAAATTCAAACAAAAGTACTTTTAAATTTAATTGTATATTGTAAAAAATAATTGGCGAAAAAATGAAAATTGATTATGCTGAAAAATATTATTCGCTTTCTTCCCTTTCTTCTCTTTTTTTTCTGTGAAAGCAACCCAGTCACCGAAACACTTTATTTTAAATTAAATACAGAAGTATTCCCAGGTCAAGGAGGGATTATTGCTCTTGAAAGCGGTTCCTATAAAGTCGGTACAATAAGAACTATTTATGCAAAACCAAATACAGGTTGGATTTTTAGTCATTGGGAAGGCATAATCAGTGGAATGAATAATCCAACGGATATAATTTTTTACGGCGATCATGACATCCGTGCTGTATTTATACAAGATACATTTAAGATCAGAACCCTCGCTGGAGGTAAAGGAAAAGGTTTTGAAATGAATCAATTTAATTATCCAACGGGGATTGCCTATGATCAAGACGAAAATCTTTATGTAAGCGACATGAATAATCACAGAATTCAAAAATGGATGAAAGGAGCTACAGTAGGTGTTACAGTAGCAGGAGGTAATGGTTATGGTGCAGCTGACAATCAATTTAATGAACCTGGAAAAATTGCAGTAGACCCTTTAGGTTCCATTTATATTGCTGATACTGAAAATCACCGAATACAAAAATGGTATAGCGGAGCTGAAGAAGGAAAAACAATAGCTGGAGGTAATGGTAAAGGGAAAGAACTTAACCAGCTTGACACTCCCTATGGAATAGCCTTGGATACAGATGGATACCTATATATTTCAGAAATTTACAATCACCGTGTGGTTCGTTGGGAACCTGGAGCTACAAAAGGAACTGTTATTGCAGGGGGACATGAGCAAGGAAACGCATTAAATCAACTATCCTTTCCTATGGGTATAGCTTTAGATCAAGATAAAAATTTATACGTTGCAGACACATATAATCATAGGGTTCAACTTTGGAAACCAGATTCAAAAGAGGGGATTACTCTTTTAAGTGCTCTAGATACTGAATTGCAAAGCTTTAATTATTTCACAGGAATTACGATTGATAAAAATAATAAACTTTACCTTTCAGATTATGAAAACAGACGCATCATAGAATTTGATTTAAACAACCGAATCCTTAAAGTTGTAGCGGGAGGGAATGAGGATGGAAGTGAACCCAATCAATTTTCACACCCATATCAATTAATCACTAAGACAGACGACTTTATCTTGATTGCTGACGCGAAAAATAATCGTATACAAAAATGGAAATTGAAATAAGTTGATTCAACTAACAGTTTAAATTCTAAAGAAGGCTATAGTAAAAATCTGGGGTGCAAAAAATTAAGTGATCACACCTGAGCCTAAAAGCTCTTCCCCATCGTACCATGCTACAAACTGGCCAGAAGTAATTGCAGATTGAGAAGATTTAAAAGTGATGTAAAGCCCTTCCTGAGTCTGAAAAAGAGTCGCTTTTTGTAAAGGTTGTCGGTAACGAATCCGCGCATTAACCTCAATACTTTTGCCTATGTCCGGTGTTATGTCATTTCGAATCCAATGTACTTCTTCTTGTTCTACTTTTAAAGTGTCACGGAACAAACCAGGGTGGGCCTTTCCTTCCCCAACATAAATTATATTTTCATCTACATCGGTATCAATTACAAATAAGGGCTCTTCAAAACCTCCAATACCAAGTCCTTTTCTTTGACCAATGGTATAAAAATGTGCCCCTTTATGTTCTCCTATCAAGCAACCATCAGCAATATCATAATTATATTTTTCAGCTTTTTTATCAAGGGTTTGATCATTTCCATTTTGATTTTTGTAAGCACTAAGGCTTTTGGGAATTTTAATAATCTGTCCAGTTTTAGTTTTAAGTTTTTGTTGCAAAAAGTCTGGCAAACTAACTTTTCCAATAAAGCATAAGCCTTGGGAATCTTTCTTTTCGGCAGTAACCAATTTTTCGTTTAGTGCAATGGCACGAACCTCAGCTTTTTCTAAATGACCAATGGGAAATAACACTTTTCCCAGTTGCACCTGATTTAATTGACATAAAAAGTAAGATTGATCTTTGTTTTTATCTTTTCCTGTAAGTAGTTGATGAACTTCAACTCCTCGCCTATTTTTAAAAGATTTTTTTTGACAATAATGTCCTGTAGCAACATAATCAGCCCCAAGGTTAAGTGCCATATCTAAAAAGACATCAAACTTAATTTCTCGGTTGCACAATACGTCAGGATTTGGGGTACGCCCTCGAGCATATTCATTAAACATATAGTCTACTATACGTTCCTTATAGACCTTGCTTAAATCAACAATCTGAAAAGGTATCTCTAATTTTTCAGCTACTAACATCGCATCATTACTATCTTCCAGCCAAGGGCATTCATTGGATATCGTAACGGAATCATCATGCCAGTTTTTCATAAAAAGGCCAATAACATCATATCCTTTTTCCTTTAAAAGATAAGCAGCTACACTTGAGTCTACTCCGCCAGAAAGTCCAATAACAACAAGTTGTTTCATACCGTAAAGATAGTCATGATCTGAGTTTTATCTGCTTCTAGCTTTTTTCTGCTTTTCAGCTTCTTCCATTGCCTTTTGTAAACGTGCAGAAAAACCTCCTGCTTTTTTGGGTTTCTTTTTATTTTCCTCAATCTTAGCGTGAATTTTGGCATCATCAATTATGAAATTTTTTATTATCAACATTAAGAAAATGGTCAATAGATTCGAAACAAAATAATACAAACTCAATCCACTAGCATAGTTGTTAAAGAAAAACAACATCATTAGGGGCATTAGGTACATAATGATTTTCATGTTTGGCATTCCTGGTTGTTGTGGCATAGGTTGTTGACCTGTGGTCATTTTGGTGTAAAAGAAAATCGCCAAAGATGCTAAAATAGGAAACAAACTAACGTGATCTCCATAAAAGGGAATATTAAAGTCTAAGTCCAAAATCGAATCATAGGATGATAGATCATCTGCCCAAAGAAAACTCTTATCCCTGAGGACAAAAGCAACTGGAAAAAAAGAAAATAAAGCATAAAATACAGGAAGTTGAATTAAGGCGGGAATACAACCTGACATGGGATTAGCTCCAGCACGGGAATACAAACTCATAGTCTCTTGTTGGCGTTTAACTGCATCATCTTTATGTTTAGCTGTTATCGCCTCTACATCAGGGCGTAAAACTTTCATTTTAATCTGTGAGACGTAGGACTTATATGTTACAGGGGACATTAGCAGCCTTACAATAATTGTCATAACAATAATTGCAATTCCGTAAGAGAGAAATGAAGACAAAAAACCAAATAAGGGCAAGAAAATAACTCGGTTTATCCAACCAAAAATTCCCCATCCCATTGGGATAGAAGTTTCTAAATCACCTTTTATATTTTTTAAGGTTTTATAATCAGTAGGGCCATAATAAAAATCAAACTGTGTATTAATATTTCCTGTTCTGGCTTCCAATGCATAACTAGTCTCAAAACGCTTGGTATATTTTTCATCTAAACTTTTATCACTGGACAAATCCTTGGATTTAAGATTTGCATCCGCAATAACATCATTGGGAATAAGAATCGCGCTAAAAAAGTGCTGTCTGTAAGAAATCCAACGAATGCCCTCACGCAATTCTTGATCTTCACCGTTAAGTGATAAATAGTCTACTCTGTCATCCTCATAACCAAAGGTGAATTCAGTATAACGATTTTCATAATCAATACTTCTGGAGTTACGATAAACATCAGTTTCCCAATTAACATTAGCAGGCTGGTTAAAATTTAAAAGATTCTGCATTCCAATGGTTTTAAAATTGACCGAAAACATATAGCCTTGTTTTGGAAATACATAATCAAAGGCTATGTATTGATTTTCTGAAATTTCAGCCCTCATTGATACTGAAATAGAATTGTCATTTTCTATTACATTAGGAGTAAAATAAAAATCTCCGGTGTTTAGGAGTCTTCCGTCTAAAGTACTAAGATTGATGTTAAAATCTGAATTATGATTTTGAATCATGGGAATTGGCTTATCCTCATAATTTTCAAATTCTTTAAGTATCAAAGTGCTAATACCTCCACCTTTAGCTTGAAGCTCCAAAGTCATATTATCAGTTGTAAAATTTACATTAGGAAGATTATTAGGAATAAATAGTTTTCCAATATCCCCATAGGAGTATACTTTATTTTGAAGCTTAATTGAATCTTTAATCGCTTTCTCAAGGTTAGATCTAGTAATCTGTTCTGAACTTATTTGAGTATCTTTAGCCGATTCTTGTGGGCCATTTCTATAAAGCATCCAAGTAAGAATTAATGCAATTAAGATAAATCCAATAAACTGATAAGGGTCAAACTTTTTTTCTTCCATTTTTGGAAATTAATGATTTAATTTTTTTGCTAGGCTAGCTTTAACAAAAGCTTTAAAAAGGGGATGAGGACTTGATACAGTACTCTTGTACTCGGGATGAAACTGAACACCAACAAACCAAGGATGATTATTGAATTCTATTATTTCTACTAATCCTGTCTCTGGATTAGTTCCAGAAATAATAAAGTTTTCGTCAAAAATTTGATCTAAAAAGTCATTGTTGAATTCATATCGATGACGGTGGCGTTCAGAAATAGAAGTTGAACCATATGCATCTATCGCTTTAGTTTTGGATAAGAGATTACAATCCCATGCACCTAAGCGCATTGTGCCACCTTTTTTTACAACACTTTTTTGTGATTCCATTAAGTCAATTACAGGTGACGTACAGTTGGGCTCCATTTCAGTAGAGTTAGCTTCACTCAATCCTACTTGATTTCGCGCATATTCGATGACTGCCATTTGCATTCCTAAACAAATTCCAAAAAATGGAATTTTATTATTACGCGCATATGCTATAGCTATTATTTTCCCTTCGATACCTCGCTCTCCAAAACCTGGAGCAACAATTAGTCCATTCAAAGGGTCTAATACCTCTTTAATGTTTTTTGAATCAATGTGTTCAGAGTGTAAACTGACAACTTCAATTTCAGTTTCGTTGTCAGCTCCAGCATGAATCAATGATTCTAAAATAGATTTATAGGAATCCTGTAATTCGACATATTTACCGACCAAACCTATTTTTACATTATTTTTTGGATTTTTAAATCGATTTAGAAAATCCTTCCAAAGTTTTAGGTCATGAGGTTTTGGTAGTAATTGAAGCTTTTGTAATACAACTCTATCCAATCCTTCTTCAAGCATTTTTAAGGGAACGTCATATATGGTATCAACATCGATTGATTGAATAACCGCTTCTCTTTTGACATTACAAAATAATGCTAGTTTTTCTCTTATATCATCTGATAGCTGACGTTCTGTTCTACAAACAATAATATCTGCAGAAATTCCACTTTCCATCAATGTTTTTACTGAATGCTGTGTCGGTTTTGTCTTTAATTCACCAGCTGCAGATAAAAAGGGGATTAAGGTAAGATGTATAACTAGAGTGTTTTCTCTTCCAAGATCCCAAATCATTTGTCTCACAGATTCAATATAGGGTAAGGATTCAATATCTCCAACAGTTCCTCCTATTTCAGTAATTATAATATCGTAATCTCCTTTATCTCCAAGCAATCGCATACGTTCCTTGATCTCATTCGTAATGTGAGGGATGACTTGTACTGTTTTCCCTAAAAATGAACCTTTACGCTCCTTTTCAATTACACTTTGATAAATACTTCCCGTTGTAACATTATTTGCCTGTGAGGTTTTTACGTTTAAAAAACGCTCATAATGTCCTAAATCTAAGTCTGTTTCTGCACCATCATCTGTTACAAAACATTCTCCGTGCTCATAAGGATTTAGAGTGCCTGGATCAACATTAATGTATGGATCGAATTTTTGTATTGTTACTTTGAAGTTCTGTGATTGGAGGAGTTTGGCTAAAGAAGCTGCAATAATTCCTTTTCCTAATGATGAGGTCACACCTCCTGTTACAAAGATATATTTGGTGTTGGACATCCGGTTGTTTTAGTTGATTAACCTAACCGGGCTTAAATTTACAAAAAATCAAGTGGAAATAAGAGTATCAGAAGACTATTCTTTTATCTCAAAAATTTCATATCCCTGATGTTCTAAGATATAAAGTGCATTATTGAGGAATGAATTGTTGTTATTTTTCGTGTAAAGAAACCTATTGGATTGATATTGGGTTTCCCCTAAATCTAAAGATTTTATTAAGTCTTTCGACACAGCGATTCTAAGTACAGCGTCCAAAACCACATCGTATCCTCGAATTGCTTCTTTATTTGGGGGTTTTCCAAAATTATCAATAAAGCCATTTACAAAGTCATCATTCAAGGGTTTATCAAGAGGTTTGAATCCTGTGGGATATGTAAACTGTATACCTCCTAAAGCTTTTCTCGAGAGATTTTCGTTGTTGTAGGCATTGCTTCTATATGTTGTAAATACCTGAACGAATCGGTTCTCATTATTTTGAGCATTAAACTGCGATAACGCACTAGCAATTAGTGGAAAAGACTGGGTTTCTAATATGATTTTGTTAGGTACTGAGTCTAGTAAAAGTGAATCTACTAATTCAGGAATGATGTAATCAGACTTTTCAGGGCGCAATTTAATAGCCCAAGGAAAAAGTGATTGGAGTTCCTTTTCAATTGATCTATTTTTTGAATCTGCCACAATAACTACGTGTTGTGTAGTATCCAATTTATTTTTAAGATATTTATACATCTCATTGCGTAAAAGGGTTTCTTCAGTTACCGACTGGAAGACATTTTTTTGATATCTGACAGGTTTTGTTGATAGCGGAGCTATCTTAGGCATATCCATTAAACTAGACTGTTTTGATAGGTAATCAAAATTTGAAGGGATTAAAGGGCCAACAATAAAGTCTAAAGGATGATGAGCTATCGAATCTATAATCTCGTTTAATTTTATTTGGCTGTTCTGTGTATCAAAAGTTGTTAAATCGATTTCAATACCATTTTTACTAGCTTTATCTAAAGCAAACAATACCCCAGTATAAAAATCTAAAGAAATAGTGTGCAAATTTCTTTCCTCGAGAATCCTTTTAGTATCTTCAATAGAATCAAAAATAATTTCATTTGTTTTAAACGGAAGCAAAACTCCAAGTTTTATTTTCTTTTTTTGAAGGGTTGAGTCTAATAAACTCACTCTTTCTACAAGAAGATCATTTTCTATTTTTAATTTCCCACTAAGTGCATTGGGTATTTTTAAAACCATGCCTACTTGAAGCCCTGTTTCTGATAAATCAGGATTAAGTGAGTCTAATATTGAACGATTGACACCCAACTTCTTTTCAATACGATAATAACCTTCTGCAGGCATTACTTCATAGTAATTATATATAGAATCTTTTTCGGGAAGTGCCTTACGATATTCTGAATTCCTTACTCTAATTTCTTGACCAATTTTTAGTCCATCACTAATTTGTGGGTTTAAAGAGTCTAACTCACTTATGGTCATGCCATATTGATAAGCTAAGCGCCATTTGTTTTCTTTTGGCTCTACTATATGAATATAATAGGCTTTTGATCCTTTATAAGTTATTATCCTTTTAGATTCATTTTCTGTATCATAAACTGGAATTCTTAGCAGCATTCGTCTTTTTAATCCTACTATTTGAATTGAAGGATTATATTCCATAAATTGAGTTTCACTAATATTATAGAGATCAATAATTTGTATTATGTTTTCTCCTTTTTTAACGCGGTGAGTTAAAAATTTCTTAGGGATTTGACTAAAACTCAATAAGCTCCAGAAAAAAAAGAAACATAACAGTGTGATTTTCTTCATAAACGAATTAATTATATAGACTACTCCCATTCAATCGTGGCAGGAGGTTTGGAGCTAATATCATATACAACTCGATTGATTCCTTTTACATTATTAATTATTTCGTTTGAAATCTGTTGAAGAAA
>MDTG01285291.1_pt1 | contig 17341 bp, 17 predicted proteins | sample 811421 | NCBI WGS metagenome assembly MDTG01 (sample SAMN05326645, study PRJNA326480) | marine metagenome | isolation source: seawater | place: Pacific Ocean: South East | collected 2011
ACTTTCAGTAAAGCGGGCGTGCCGTCCGCGCCGCCTCGACTTAACGCCGCGAGGTGATCTGATAAAGGCGTCCAGAGGCGCGCGACCAGATCCATCTCTCCTAGAGTTTGCGACGCCGCGAACCGTTCCAGTAAATCTCTCAAACACTGCAGGGCCGCGACGCGCCGTCTTTTTTGCTTCGCGGGCGAGTCTTCATCATTATCATCGTCGTCCTCGAGCTCTTCGTCCTCTACGATCGAATCGCCCGCGGCCGTCCGGACCGCAGGACCGATGACCGGAGCCCAAGGCGAGTCCCGCATCCTCTGCATCGTGGGATGTGGGGGAGATCGGGACCGCACCAAGCGCCCCATCATGGCGCAGGCCGCCGCCGACCTCGCCGACCTCGTCATCCTGACCTCGGACAACCCCAGAAGTGAAGATCCCAACGCCATCCTCGCGGACATGCGCGCCGGGCTGGACCCCATTCAGGTGCGCAAGGTGACCGCCAACATCGACCGGGCCGAAGCCATCCGCACCGCTTGCATGCAGGCCCGTCCCGGCGATGTCATCGTCGTCGCGGGCAAAGGCCACGAGAAGTACCAGGAGATCGCCGGCGAAAAGTTGCCGTTCGACGACGTGGCCGTCCTCGCCGAGTCCCTCAACGCCCTCACCCGCTGATCGATGCTGTACCACCTCTTCGACCACCTCCAGCAGATTGCGGACTTCCCGGGTGCAGGGCTGTTCCAGTACATCAGCTTCCGAGCAGCCGGTGCCTCGCTGTTGTCCCTGCTGGTCTCCATCCTGCTCGGCAAGCGCATCATCGAGTGGCTGCAACTGAAGCAGGTGGGGGAAATCGTCCGTGACCTCGGGCTCGAGGGACAAATGCAAAAGCAGGGAACCCCGACCATGGGTGGCATCATCATCCTGAGCGCCATCCTCGTTCCGACCCTCCTGCTCGCTGACCTGACCAACATCTACATCCAATGCATGCTGCTGGTGACGGTGTTGCTCGGCGGCATCGGCTTCATCGACGACTACATCAAGGTCTTCATGAAGAACAAGGAAGGCCTCGCCGGAAAGTTCAAGGTGGTCGGCCAGATTGCCGCGAGCCTGCTCGTGGCCGCCATGCTCTTCTGGAGCCCCCAAGTGCGGGTCAAGGAAGCCGTCCCGGTCACGACGGCCGAAGCCATCGCACAGGGCGTCGAGGACACCGATGGGGATGGCTGGGTGCGTGTCGAGCGCCGGTCTCTGAAGACGACCATCCCCTTCGTCAAGGACAACGAATTCAATTATGCCCGGCTGACGGACTGGGCCACGGATTCCCCTTGGGCCCAATTTGCGGTCTTCGCCCTCATCGTCGTCTTCATCGTGACCGCCGTCTCCAATGGCGCCAACCTGACGGACGGCATCGACGGCTTGGCGACCGGCACCAGCGCCATCATCGGTTTGACCCTCGCCATCCTGGCTTATGTCTCGGGCAACGCGGTCTTCAGCGAATACCTCAACGTGCTGTTCATCCCAGACAGCGGGGAACTTGTAGTGTTCATCGCCGCTTTTGTCGGCGCCTGCGTGGGCTTCCTCTGGTACAATGCCTTCCCGGCCCAAGTCTTCATGGGCGACACCGGCAGCCTTGCACTCGGTGGCATCATCGCCACGTTCGCCATCGCCATCCGCAAGGAGCTTTTGATCCCAGTGCTCTGCGGGATTTTCCTCATCGAGAACCTCAGCGTCGTGATGCAGGTCGCGTGGTTCCGGCACACCAAGAAGAAATACGGCGAGGGCCGGCGGATTTTCCGGATGTCACCCCTTCACCACCACTACCAGAAGGGCGGCATGCCGGAGAGCAAGATTACCGCCCGCTTCTGGATCGTCGGCATCCTTCTGGCCGTCGTCACCATCGTCACCCTCAAGGTCCGCTGATGTACGACCGCGTCACCATCCTCGGAGCCGGCGAGAGCGGCGAAGGTGCAGCCAAGTTGTGCCACAGCCTCGGCTTGTCCTGCCGGGTGAGCGACGCAGGAACGGTGGAAACCACACGCAAACAACGGCTCACCGATCTCGGCGTGGCGCTGGAAGAAGGCGGACACGACCGCGCGGCCCTGTCCGCAAGTGACCTGATCGTGAAGTCGCCCGGCATCCCCCCGACGGCCCCGGCCGTCCAATGGGCCCGCGAAGCCGGCATCGAGGTCATCGGCGAACTCGAATTCGCCGCCCGCCACACAACCGGCCGCATCGCCGCCGTGACCGGCACCAACGGCAAGACCACGACCACCGGCCTCTTGCACCACTTGCTCGTCCAAGGCGGGCTGGACGCCGGATGCGCCGGCAACATCGGCGACAGCTTCGCCGGTGCCGTGGCGGACGCCCGAATGCGCCCCGAGGGCGACCGCGACATCTGGGTCGTGGAGGCCTCCAGCTTCCAGCTCGAGGACACCACCGACTTCCGACCAGACGTCGCCCTCCTTCTAAACCTCACCCCGGACCATCTCGACCGCCATGGCAATGTCGACGGATACGGGGACGCCAAATGGAACATCACGTCGCGCCAGACGGCCGACGACCACCTCATCGTCAACGCTGACGACCCCGGTCTGTCCGCCCTTCGGGCGCGCCGAACCACCGCAGCCACCGTGCATGCCTTTTCCGCGAACCCCGCGGTGAAAGCCGGCACTGGTGCCGCCAATTCTCTCGATACACAACGATTCACCTTCACCAATCCCCCCCTGACCATGAGCATTCAGGAACTCGCCCTGCAAGGCAAACACAACCTCTACAACTCTATGGCGGCTGGCGTGGCCGCCCGTCTGTTCGACTTGAAGGACGCTGACCTTCGCGAAGGCCTGCAGCACTTCCGCAACATCGAGCATCGCCTCGAGCGTGTCAGCGATGTCAATGGCATCCGCTTCATCAACGACAGCAAGGCCACCAACGTCAACGCCGCTTGGTACGCCCTAGACAGCATGACCCGCCCCACCGTCTGGATTGCCGGTGGCGTGGACAAGGGCAACGACTACAACGAACTGATTCCGCTCGTGGGCGAAAAGGTCCACACGCTGATCTGCCTCGGCAAGGACAACGCCAAGCTCAAGAAGGCCTTCGGCACCGCCGTTACCCGCATCTTCGAAGTCGAGTGCGCGGAAGAAGCCGCCATCCTCGGTTACAATGTGGCCAAACCCGGCGACGCCGTTCTCCTGTCTCCGGCCTGCGCCAGCTTTGACCTCTTCTCCTCCTATGAGGAGCGCGGCCTTCGCTTCAAGGACGGTGTGCGCTCCCTCTGAGCCATGACCGGAGGGCTGACCGACTTCCTGTCCGAACGCATCCAGGGCGACCGCGTCATCTGGGTGGTGGTATTCCTGTTGGTGCTCACCTCCACGGTGAGCGTGTACTCCGCGAGCGCCACCCTGGCTTGGAAAGCCGGGGGAGACAGCGTCAGCGTGCTCATTCGACACGTCGCCCTCCTCGGAATCGGGCTCGGGTTCATGTGGGTCGTGCACAACCTCCCGTTTGCCTGGTTCTCCCGACTCAGCCAACTCGGCATCCACATCGCGATGGCGCTGCTGCTCATGGCGCTATTGGTGGGGTCCGAGGTCAATGATGCCAAACGATGGGTCGACATCGCCGGTGTGCGGTTCCAACCCTCGGACATGGCCAAGGTGGCCCTCGTCGCCTATGTCGCCCGTATGCTGGACCGCAACCGGCTGTTCCTGCACGATTGGTACAAGGGGGTCCAGCCCATGGTGGCCTACATCGGCCTGACGTGTGCCCTCATCCTGCCGGCCGACTTCTCCACCGCCGCACTCTTGGCCGTCGTCTGTTTCCTGCTCATGGTCATCGGTGGTGTCTCCCCCCGCAACCTGCTCATCACCGCGTGTATTGGCCTGGGTGGCGTCCTGGCGGTTGCCCTACTGGGCGCCGCGGCCCCTGGTCTGTTCCCCCGCTTCGGCACATGGGTGGCCCGCACCATCGGATTCCTTGGGGGCGAAGGCGGATCGGACAGCACCCAAATCGATTTTGCCCTGCAAGCCATCCACGAAGGGGGATTGCTACCGCACGGGCCTGGCTCCGGCGTGAGCCGGAACGCCATGCCGGTGGCCTATGCCGACATGATCTACGCCTTCATCATCGAAGAATGGGGATTGTTGGTCGGCGGATTCGGCCTCGTCCTGCTGTACCTCATTCTCTTTTCCCGCACCATCCGCATCGGCACCCGGTGCCGCCGTCCATTCGGCAGTTTGCTCGCCATCGGCCTCGGCCTCATGCTCATCCTGCAGGCCATGGTCAACATGGGCGTCGCCGTGAAGCTGCTTCCCATGACGGGACAGCCCCTGCCCCTCGTGTCGATGGGCGGCACCTCCATCCTGTTCACCTGCGCCGCGCTCGGCATGATCCTCGCCGTCAGCCGCTCGCTCGACGACCCCGATGCCACGGCACCGATCGACGAGGGGGACGGCCCACGACATGCCCGTCCACTCCAACCTCGGCACTCCCATGGCTGAAGCCCCTCTGCGCGTGCTCATCTCCGGCGGCGGCACTGGCGGCCACATCCATCCCGCAATCGCCATTGCCGAAGCCTTGCAAACCCAGAAGCCGGATGCCGTCATCGAATTCGTCGGAGCACGGAGCCGCATGGAAATGGAGCGAATTCCCGCCGCGGGCTACACCATCACCGGCCTGCCCATCACCGGAATCGACCGCAAGCTCTCTTGGCGCAACCTGCGGTTTCCGTTCCGACTGTTGCGCTCCCTCCAATTGTCGCGCCGCATCATCCGCCGTTTCCAGCCCGACGTGGCCATCGGGGTCGGCGGCTTCGCCAGCGGCCCTCTGCTATGGGCCGCTGCCCGGGCTGGAATCCCCACGGTCATCCAGGAGCAAAATGGATTCCCCGGCATCACCAACCGGCTGCTCGCCAAAAGAGTGGACCGCGTCTGTGCAGGCTTTCCAGGCCTCGAGCGCTGGTTCCCAGCGGACCGCATCGTCGAAACCGGCAACCCCTTGCGCGCCGGCATCCTGCAACGGTTGGCCCCCGCCGACGGCACCACGCACGACGGCCAAGAAGCGCGACATCACTTCGGCCTCAATCCCGAATTGCCGGTCCTGCTCGTACTCGGGGGCAGCCTCGGCTCTGCCAGCATGAATGCAGCCGTCCGCAAGCTGGTCTCAGACAAGCCCCTCTCCGAACGCGGCTTCCAAATCCTGTGGCAGTGTGGAGGCCGATATGCCGACAGCCAAACCGATTGGACGAAACAGCAGGACGATCCCCTGCTCACCATTCGGGGCTTCATCGACCGCATGGACCTCGCTTATGACGCTGCCAACTTGATCGCCAGCCGCGCAGGGGCCATGTCCATCGCAGAGCTCGCCCTCGTCGGCAAGCCCACCTTGCTTGTCCCCTCCCCCCATGTGGCGGAGGACCACCAGACCAAGAATGCCCTCAGCGTTGTCGAACGCGGGGGCGCCATCCTGCTCAAGGACGGCGATGTGGTGGATCAACTCGGCCAAGCGGTCACCCAGTTGCTCCAGGACGCCGAGGCCAATGCCACCATGGCCTGCGCCATGAAGGCCACCGCCCGCCCGGACGCTGCCGCCGCAGTGGCCCGCGAAGTGTTGGACCTTCTCGACTCCCGCCGCCCGTGAATCCGGACCGGAAACACCTGTTCTTCCTCGGCATTGGGGGCATCGGCATGAGCGCCCTGGCCCGGTGGTTCCATGCACATGGCGCTGCGGTCGCAGGATTTGACCGCACACCGTCAGCCTTAACCGAAGCCCTCGAAGCAGAAGGCATGGCCGTCGACACGACCGGCCGTATTGACGCGTTGCCGGACCTCTTGCAAGATGACCTCGCTGCAGGGCGCACGGACCGCTGGACCATCGTCCGGACCCCAGCCGTACCGGACCATTTCCCCCTGTTCGCCTTGTTTCGGGGTGCGGGATTCGACGTGTTGAAACGCGCAGAATTGCTCGGCCAAATCACGCGGAATACGCCGCTTCTCGCAGTGGCCGGCACCCACGGTAAGACCACCACTTCCGCCCTGCTCGCCCACCTGCTCTGCGAAGGCGGACTGCCAGTGGAGGCCTTTCTTGGCGGGGTCGCCCGCGGCTTCGGAACCAACCTGCTCCTCGCCAGGCAAGGCCAAGACAACCCTTGGGTGGTGGCAGAGGCGGATGAATTCGACCGAAGCTTCCTCACCCTTCACCCGCAGCACGCGATCCTCACGTCCGCCGACGCCGACCACCTCGACATCTACGGCGATGCCAGCGCCCTGGCCCGCAGTTTCGCAGACTTCCTCTCCCAAGTCGCGCCCGGTGGCGCCCTGCTCCATTCCGACGCCGCAGGCACCCTGACTTCCACCCTCGGACCCGTTGCCTTGCCCGACCACCAACTGTACGGAGAGGTCAGCGAAGAGGTACTGCCCGATTCCTGGGCCGGCGGGCACGGCGCTGTGCATCGCCAGCAAGACGGACTGGCCGCCTTCACCCTCCATCTTCAAGGCCAACCGCCTCAGGATATAGCGTGGTCCATGCCGGGCCAACACAATGCGGCCAACGCGACGGCCGCGGCCATCCTCGCCGTTCGCGCCGGACTGGATCCTGCTCAAATTCCGCAACTCCTCGGTGCATTCCCCGGCATTGCACGGCGCTTTGAAATTCGACACGACACCCCGCAACTCACCGTCATCGACGACTACGCCCACCACCCCACTGAAATCGAAGGAACCGTGGCCGCCGCGCGCACGGCCTATCCCGAAAAAAAGCTGGTCGGCGTCTTCCAACCCCACCTCTTCAGCCGTACCCGGGACTTCCTCGATGAGTTCGGCCGGAGCCTCTCTGCTTTGGACCATTGCATCGTCTTGCCCATTTACGCGGCGCGCGAATCTGCACTCCGCGGTGTGGATGCACAGGCCGTTGGGGATAAGGTGGTGGGGTGTCCGGTGGATTGCCCCTCAGAATCGCAGTTTTTAGAGGTTCTGCAGCAGACGGGGCCTGAAGTGCTCTTGTTCATGGGTGCCGGGGACCTCCACCAGTGGATTCCGGCGGCCATCGACAAGGTCCTCCAAAGCCCCGATGTCCAGCAAACCACACCATGAGCCACCCCACGACCCCCACCCCCCAGGCCGCCCCAACGTGGCACCGCATGTGGTGGACCGTACCCATGCTCCTGGTCGCTTTTGTCGTCTTCACGGCCGCGGACCAAGCGGCGGAAGCCACTCCGTGCCGCGCCCTTGAAATCGAAGTGGACCAGATGGACGGGATGTATTTCGTGGATGCGCCGTCCCTGAAGACCACCGTGACCGACGGCTTCGCCCTGCTCGACCGCCCCCTCAGTGAATTGCCCTACGCCAACCTCCACGATGCGATTCTCGCCCAACCCGGGGTGGCGGACTGCACCATCGAGCCGACCCTTGGAGGCGCCCTCAGAATCTCCGTTCGGCAACAGCGCCCTCTAGCCCGGGTGTGGAGTGCCGACAGCGTGCTCTACCTCGATGACAAAGGGCGGTGGTTCCCCTTGTCCACGCGGTACACGGCCGATGTGCCAATCGTGCATGCAGACCGTGCCACCGACGCCCGCGCCGCACTGCCCCTGCTTCGCCGCCTCGACACAGACCCGTTCTGGGATCGCTTGATCGACCAAATCGACGTGGCCCAGGATGGCCAGGTGTCCTTCCGTCCACGCATCGGTGACCTCGTCGTGCAACTCGGCGAAGGACAGCTGGCACACCCTCGCCTAGACGAACAACTTCGACAACTCCGCACCTTTTACACCGCCCTCCTCGACAGCGGAGACCTGCGGCAATACCGTGAACTCGACCTGCGCTACGAAGGACAACTCGTGGCCCGCAAATGACCTCCATCTCCTCCTCCATGGATTCCAACAACCCCCACCAGGACATCGTCGTCGGCCTCGATATCGGCACGACCAAGATTGCTTGCATCGTCGGCCAGAAAAACACCCACGGCAAGCTGGACATTATCGGCTACGGCAAGAGTGAATCCATCGGCGTGACGCGCGGTGTGGTTGCCAACATCGAACAGACCGTCCAATCAATCCGGACCGCCGTGGAAGCGGCCGAAAAATCCGCCAATGTGCGCATCGAAGTCGTCAACGTCGGCATTGCCGGACAGCACATCAAGAGCTTGCAGCATCGCGGACAGATCATTCGGACCGAAACCGAGGAAGAGATCAACCGCGACGATGTGCAGCAGCTCATCAACGACATGAAGAAGCTCAAGGTGCTTCCGGGAGAGGAAATCTTGCACGTGCTGCCCCAAGAGTTCACCGTCGACGGCGAGCCTGGCATCAAGGAGCCGGTGGGACACACCGGGGTGCGGCTTGAAGCCAACTTCCACATCATCACCGGTCAGACCTCCGCCGCCAAGAACATCTACCGCTGCATCAAGCGTGCGGGCCTGCAGGTCGACCAGCTCATTCTCGAGCCCATCGCCTCCAGCTCTGCCGTGTTAAGCGAAGAAGAAAAGGAAGCCGGCGTGGCCCTGGTCGACATCGGTGGCGGCACCACCGACATTGCCATCTTCCAGGAAGGCATCATCCGCCACACGGCCGTGATCCCGTTTGGGGGCAATGCCATCACCGACGACATCAAGCAAGGCTGCGGCGTCTTGAAGAAGCATGCCGAAGCCCTCAAGAACAAGTTCGGCTCCGCCCTCGAGCAGGAAATGGCCCAGGACGAAATCGTGGTCATCCCCGGACTGCCCGGGCGTGCGCCCAAGGAGGTCTCCCGGCGCAACATCGCCGGCATCATCCAAGCGCGGATGGCCGAAATCATCGAACACGTTCACTATGAAATCAAGAACAGCGGACTTGAGCGCGAGCTCATCGGCGGCATCGTGGTCACTGGGGGTGGCAGTCAACTCCGCCACGTTCGCCAATTGTTCGAATACGTGACCACCCTGGATTGCCGGATTGGATTCCCCAACACTCACCTCGCGCAAGCCCCAGACCGAAGTCTCACCGCACCCACCTATGCAACCGGCATCGGACTGGTGCTCCTCGGCTTCGAGGATGAAGCCGGGTCCACTTCCGAATTCCACGGGGACATCCGTCAGGAAGAAGCCGGGGAGACCCGCCGAGGCGCCATGAAATTCCTGCAGAAAATCAAGGACTTCTTCGAAGACGAGATGCCCGAATAAGGCCCCCGGCCCACGCTGCCAAATCCCGTTTTCCACCGCGGCCCCGTGGATGGAAATCCGGATAGGGGCAACGGGCCAAGGACGCGGTCCCCGTTATTGTCATCCACCTGTGTCGCGCGGGAATGCCTGATTTCCCGCAACACACCCCTCCAAACCCGAGCTCGATTCCATGCAATTCGACCTTCCCCAGAACCCCGGCTCTCCGATCAAGGTCATCGGCGTCGGTGGTGGCGGCTCCAACGCCGTCAACTACATGCACCAACAGGGCATCAATGGTGTGGACTTCATTGTCTGCAACACGGACAATCAGGCGCTGGAAGCGTCTTCTGTGCCCACCCGCATCCAACTCGGAACCACGCTGACCGCTGGACAAGGGGCAGGCAGCATTCCGGAGACGGGCAAGAACGCCGCCATCGAAAACCTCGATGACGTCCTTGCCCAACTCAACGACAACACCACCATGGTTTTCGTCACCGCCGGCATGGGTGGAGGCACGGGCACCGGGGCCGCCCCCGTCATCGCCAAGGCCTGCAAGGATCTCGGCATCTTGACGGTCGGCATCGTGACCGTTCCGTTCAACTTCGAAGGCAAGCGTCGCGCCACACAAGCTTCAGAAGGGCTGGAAGACATGCGCGCCGCCGTCGACACCTTGCTCATCATCCGAAACGACAAGTTGCGCGAGCTCTTCGGCAACCTGACCCTCAAAAAGGCCTTCTCCAATGCGGATGAAGTCCTGTGCACCGCCGCCAAAGGCATCGCCGAGGTCATCACCCTAACCGGGGACATCAACGTCGACATGAACGACGTCAAGACCGTCATGCGCGACAGCGGCGCTGCCATCATGGGTGCCGGAGCCGCCAGCGGTGAGGGACGTGCCATGACGGCCGTTACAGAGGCACTCGAGTCTCCGTTGCTCAACGACAGTGACATCACCGGCGCCAACTTCGTGTTGCTCAACATCACCTATGGTACAGAGGAGGTGCTGATGGACGAGATCTCGGAAATCACCGATTACATCCAGGACCAGGCTGGCGCCACGGCAGAGGTCATCTGGGGTTACGGCCACGATGCCAGCCTCGAAGACAAGATTTGCATCACGGTCATCGCCACCGGATTCGAGACCAACACCGAGCTTCCTGAAGGGCCCGTGGTGTCCAAGATGCGGCTCGACACTGAAGTCCGCGAAATCACCGCACCGCTCAACGGCCCCTTAGCTCCACAACCCTTCACCTCCAATGAGGCCCCGGAAGAAGCCGAGCCACACCTCAAAAACGACGTTCCCACACACGTGGGAGAGCCCAACATCCTGACCCAACAATGGCAAGCGGAGGACATCACAGCGGAGACGCCTTCCGCCGCGCTCGACCTGTTCGGTTCCCCGAATCACGAGGCGGCTGAAGAAGTGCGCCTGCGCCACGAAGAGGCCACTCCTGAAGTGACGCCCGTGGAAGAATCAGCACCTGCAGAAACCCAGGTGGGTCACTTCACCATGCTGGATTTGGACGCAGCCACCGATGCACCCCTTATCCCGGAGCAAATGGGCGAAGTGTCCTTCACCAACGAGCAAGTCGACACCCCCGAGAACGGTGCAGCTGAACAGCCTGCCCCATCGGCACCTGCAACCGACCCGACCCCAGATCCCGCTCCCGCTTCCACGGCTCCTTCTCCGGATCCGACCCCGGCTCCTGCTCCCCAGGAGCTGCCGACCGGTGCGGAGGAACTCGCCCAGCGCAATGCCCGCCGTCAGCAGAGCATCGAAGCCTACACCAAGCGCCTTCGCACGCCAAGTGGCCTCACCGAGTTGGAAAACGAACCCGCCTACAAGCGCCGGAACATCACCTTGGCCCCCACACCGGCCAGTGACGAATCGCAGGCCACGCGCCTCAGCATCGATGAGGAGACCGGTGGCCTGAAGACGGACAACCCCTTCCTCCACGACAACGTGGACTGACCCCCTTCCCTATGACCCTGCAGGAGCGCATCAGCGCCGACATGAAGGAGGCCATGAAGGCCAAGGATAAAGTCCGCCTCGCCGCCCTTCGCGACATCAAGAGCAAAATCATGCTCGCCCTGACCGAAACCGCCGGAGCTGACAGCTTGGATGACGCCGCCGTCACGAAGATTTTGTCCAAGCAACTCAAACAACGGGAGGACACCCTCGCCATCTATCAGGAACAGGGCCGCGACGACCTTGTGGCAGAAGAAAAAGCGCAAGCCGACGTCATTCGCGTCTACCTGCCCCAACCGATGTCCGAGACCGAACTGGCACAATCTGTGGCCGATCTGATTGCCGAACTCGGAGCCAGTTCCATGGCCGACATGGGCCGTGTCATGGGTACCGCCTCTGCGCGGTTTGCAGGCCGAGCCGATGGCAAGGCCATCAGTGCCCTCGTGCGTCAACACCTCAGCTGAACTTCCATCCTCCCCCGCTCCAAAGCGGGGTTTATGCTTGCATTCACATTTATTGCGCCTACATTATATGTACATACATACATTTGTGGCGTGAACTTGGAAACGCACCTGCATCAAGACGTCTTCACAGGCGATTCCCAGAAACTGCACCTCCACATCCTCGTGGTCGCGCGCCAATTGGAATTGCTTGCGCGACGCATCCTGCAACCCCACGGCATCACGCCTCCCCAGTACAATGTGCTCCGCATCCTGCGCGGTCAAAAAGGGCACCCCATCGCCGTTCAATCCCTCGCAGCCAGGATGGTCAACCCCGCGAGCAACACGTCCCGCATCATCGACAAGCTCGTCAACAGGGGTTGGGCGGACCGGCAAGTCTGCCCGACGGATCGCCGGCGGGCCAATGTGTTGATCACGGAAGCCGGCCTGTCGCTTCTTGAGGAATTGGACACCCCGATGTCAGGGCTCTTCTCCAACACAATGGCAGGCCTGTCCGAACGCCAACTCACCGCATTGAACGCAGGGCTTGCCCAAGTGTTAAACAACACTGACGATGAGCTCGAACAACAATCCTGATTCACATTGAAAACCCCCATTCTCATGAAGCACATGCTGACTTTCGGAGCCCTGCTCCTCGCCCCCTTCCTCGCCCTCGCCGGCGGCAATGACGATGCCCCGACCCGTTACCAGGTCGACACCAAAGCGAGCACTGTCACCTGGGAAGGCACCAAAGTGACCGGCGCCCACAACGGCGACATCACCATCAACAACGGCCTCATCACCGTCAACGACGGTATGATCAGCGCTGCCACCGTGGTCATCGACATGACCTCCATCAACACCCTCGACCTGCAGGGCAACAGCAAGGCCAGCCTCGATGGCCACCTGAGCAGCGATGACTTTTTCGGCGTGGAGCAATTCCCGACCGCACAGTTTGAACTCCTCAAGCTCAACCCGCTTCGCGGTGGTGAAAACGGTGCGAACTACACCGCTACCGGCAAGGTGACGATCAAGGGCCGCACCGACGAGGTCAGCTTCCCGGTCACCGTCGACATGAGCGAAGGCGGCGCCAAAATCTCTGGAGAGATGGTCCTCGACCGCTCCAAGTTCGACGTGCGCTTCCGCAGCCAATCCTTCTTCGACGTGAAGGAGCTCGGCGACAAGCTCATCTACAACGACTTCACCATCGGCTTCGAACTCGTCGCTGGCAAGTGATTCTGATTCCTGTTGCAAAAAGCCCTTGGCGCTCCAGCGTCAGGGGCTTTTTCATATCCAATTCTTGGCCCTGCTTCTCCCTTCTGAGAATCAATGCAGGATAACCCGGAAGTCCAGGCCCCACCAACTTCCATCCAGCACACGTTTGACGGACCCTGAACCCGCATCGCCCTGACCGAGGTTCCACTGGGCCGACAGCCCTCCCTGAATCAGGGGCTGAATCATGGGGCGAAGCAAGCCACCGAAGTGCCAGTCCCGCTCCTCGCCTTCTTTGACCAAACCCAATTCCAAGGCCATCCCCCACCGGTTCCATGCGTAACGCAAGCTCTCGTGTTCCATGGCGAACACGTCTCCCCCTCCCTCGATACTGGTCGCTACAAAGGTATTGGTGGGCAGGATTTCCATGACCAAGCCGCCCCCGGCCCCGAGCCGCCATCCAGGCGTCAGCGTCACCTCTGTACGATACAGGATGGGCACGGCATAACTGGCCACAATCCAGTCCAACGCTCCGCTGGCGAGGGGGACCGAAGCCAAGGGCGGCATCCAATCCGCCTCCACGGTCCAGATCCGGCGCACCTGCTCAAACCCGAACGACAACTGACCAACCTTGCCGATGCGACGACGGATAGACACCCCGAAACTGCGGGTGCCGCGGGTTCCCCAACGTCCAAACAGTGCGCTGTCGCTCGCCAGCAAGACTTGACCACCCCAACCCGCGCCTTCCCCAGGCTCAGGCAACGCCACATCCAATGACGTCAGGAGGTGAGCATCCAGCGTCCAGTCGCCCTCCGTTTGAGCGGTGCTAGCGGGGAGCCAAAGAAACAGGCCCATCATCAATGCAATACAAGGACTCAACTTCATGACGACATCCAACCCATGACGGCCAAACCAAGGGTCGCCGCCGTGATGATCAACATCGCCCACCGGAGGGGGGCGTTTGGAATGAAGGGCCGTCGATGGCGGCCATGCAAAAGGTGGTTGGCCCGCAGTGCCGCCTGAAAGTGACGCTTGTGGATACCAAACCGCTCGACGGTACCATCGCCATCCTCCTCCACAGGAGCCCGCTCGAATTCAACACCTGCCGCTTCGAGGTCCGCCTGGTATTCATCGGCCAGAGTGGTGCTCCGGAATTCGAAGACCTGATATCGGTTGTCGCCGGGATGCTCGTACCAATTGGTCCAGCGCATGGTTCGTTTATTCGGTGATCCACTCGGTCACATATTCCAGCGGCTTGCGGTGGCCCTTGTTGGGCCAATCGCCCTCCGGGTACCCCATGTAGAACAGTCCCTTGTTCTGCACCCCTTCACCGTGTCCCAGGGCGTCCTTCCCCAATGGGTGGGCCAGGAAATTCGGGGTAGACCAGTATCCGCCGATCCCGTGCGCGGTACACATCAAATACATATTCTGCACCGCTGCCGCCAGAGCCGCCTCATCTTCCCATAGGGGGAAGCGGCCTTCTGCATCGTGCGCGAGGCCCAGGGCGACAATCGCATTGCACCGGTTTCCCCGGTTGCGAATCTTCTCGGCCTTGGATTCCATGGCGCCCTCCCCGGCATGGGCGCGGTAGACCTTGGATAGAACCTCCATCAGCCGGGCGGCCGCGTCATCCATGAACACGCGAAATCGCCAAGGCTGGGTCAATCCGTGGTTCGGTGCCCACGTGCCGTGCTGCAGCACTTGTTCCACGATTTCGCGGTGAACCCGCCGTCCAGAGTACTTCTCCGGGGAAATGCTCCGCCGATCGAGGAGCAGGGTGCTGGTGTCGCTAAGGCTGTGCCGCATGTTAGTCTTGGGGTTCGTTAAGGGAATCGTAATCCAACTGATCGAGCAGATACACCATCGAGGTCAACGCAGCCGCACCCAGCTTGAGTTCCCGAGGATGAACATTTTCAAAGACATCCCGTTCACTGTGGTGGTAATCAAAATAGCGCTGGGAATTGGGGCGCAGGCCGACCATCAGGGGCCGCTTTCCCGCCGGCAATTCAGTCTTGAGCGGACCGATATCCACCCCGGCACCCCCACGCCGAAGGTCTCCGACCCCATAATCCATGAAGGAATCTCGCCAACCTCGGATGGCAGCGGTCCCAACATCCGTGGCGTCAATGGACCATCCACGTGGGGCATCCCCACCGGCGTCGCTCTCCACAGCCGCCACATGCCATTCCTCAGTTTCCCGCGCCACACGGGCGTAGGTCTTGCCACCGTTGTTACCGTTCTCCTCGTTGATGAAGAGGACCACCCGAATGGAATGCCGGGGCTGATACCCCAGGGCCACCAAAGTCCGCATGACTTCAATGCTGTGGACGATGCCCGCCCCGTCATCGTGCGCCCCTTCGCCAATGTCCCAACTGTCGAGGTGCCCCCCCACGACAATGTAGCGGTCCGGATGCACCGTCCCCTTGAATTCCGCGATGACATTGGCCTGCTCCTTGTCTTCGTGCAGGACACAGTCCATCTCCAGGCCGACACGCACCTCGTGACCAGCCTCGACGAGCCTGGCGATGCGCCGCGAATCGACCGTGCTCACCGCTGCGGCGGGCACCTTCCGGATTTCGTCGTCATAGCGCATAGCTCCAGTGTGGGGAAAGGTGTCCATCGCATGAGTGAGCGAGCGGACCAAGGCCGCGATGCCCCCGTGCTCTGCAGATTCCACAGCCCCACGCGAGCGCTGGTTGTACGCCCCACCATAAGCCCCGCCGGCGCTGATCATGAGGGGATCCATGGGACGGTTGAAAAAAGCGATCTGGCCGTTTAATCCGCCCGGCCCCAAGCTGTCCAATTCTTCGAATTCACGCACCACGACCACGTCTCCTTCGATAGCGCCGTTCGATCCGACACTGCCTCCCAAGGCGCGAATGGCGAGCGGCTCCGCTTCTCCTCCATCCACCCGCATCCAGGCCACTTCGGTCGTGCTGCGTTCCCAATGCGGGACCATTACCGGCTGCAGCCGTACCTCCGGTGCCCCAGTCTTGCGCAACGTCTCCTCTCCCCAACGAATGGCCGCATCGGCCTCAGGAGAACCACTGAGACGCGCGCCAATGTCCTTGCACAGAATGCGCAAATCCTCGACACAGCTGCCTTTGCCCAAAATGTGGCGATGGATGTCCGCAACCATGGTACTGTCCTTCTCGGCCCAGCGGGCCTCCTGGGCCCCAACGGTTCCCATGGTCATCCATATCCCGATGACCAGCAGTATTCCATTGTCCATCACGGTCATGACATCCAGCTTCCGTTGTTCACATCCAAACCCTGACCTGTCATGCCCCGTTGCGACGGGGACATCATCCAAGCCACGGTGTCCGCCATTTCCTCGGGGGTACTCATCCGTCCGGTCGGCAACACGGCACACTGTTGGGCATGACATTCCTCATAGGTCATTCCTTGAGCGTCTGCCATCCGCTGAATGCTCTCCTGTGCCATGGCCGTATCGACCCATCCTGGGCAGATTGCATTGACCAAGATGCCTTGGGCACCCCATTCGACAGCCAGACTCCGGACCAGGCCCAAAACGGCCGTCTTGGACGTCACGTAGGCACTCTGTTGGGGAACTCCGAACCGGGCCAGCACACTCGACGTGACCACGGCATGCGCTACCTCTCCAGACCGCTTGGCATGAGCCTCAAGGTAAGGACGTGCCTCCTGCAAGGTCACGTAGACCCCGGTCACATTGATCCGCAGGATGTCCTCCCACAGGTCCTCAGACGCATCCAAACTGTAGGCATTGGCACCGCCAATCCCAGCATTGGCAAAGACCCCAGACAAGCTCCAATCAGACTCCCCAAAAGCTTGAATCAACGCCGCATGAAACGCTGCTCGATCGGCCACATCCAATGGCAGGACCTGGTGTCCTTCTCCCTTCATGGCCGCCAAAGTCTCCAGCAACGCCGACTCCCGCCTTCCAACGAGAAGAACCGCCTTGCCTTCCTCTGCCATCCGGATGGCCGTTGCCCGACCGATTCCGGAGCCGGCGCCTGTAATCAATACCGCTTCGCGCATGATGCGAAGATGGTGAAAAGAGAAAGGCCCGACTTGCGCCGGGCCTTTCCAAAATTCTAGGGAACGTCAACCGTTCCTCACTCAAATCACTCGCAGTCGGTACCGAAGGCACCAAGGAAGATCAGGAGGTCGGAGGTGGTCGTCTGTCCGTCTCCGTTGAGGTCGGTCGGGCAGGGGTTCGCCACGTTGAAGGTGCAGGAACCATCGTCGTTCGTTGCGAGCTCGTTGTAGTTCTCAGCGTCAACGTAGGTGCAACCCATCACGTAGCCCGTGAAGTCACAGAGATCGTCGTTCACGATGTCCACGCTGTCCGGATCGACATAGTTCGTAGCGAACGGCAGGCCACAGCCCTCCGTGCACGGCGTACCGAGGCCGACAGAGAAAGTGCCCGTTCCACCGCTGACTGTGTTGAACGCAGAACCATCAATGGTCCAGGACACCTCAGACGCGAAGCTCCCCTCGGTAACAATCAGGGTGTAGCAACCTGCCTCGTCGAAGCAGATCTCATCTGTATCGAAGTCACCTCCGTTCTCCGTGCTCAACAAGTCACCCGTGGCCACGAGGTCACCAGCAGCGTTGTAGAAGTTGTACGTGG